>Ga0066690_10000184_pt1 | contig 15532 bp, 14 predicted proteins | sample GraSoiAngelo_139_FD_62303 | JGI IMG/M metagenome (GOLD analysis project Ga0066690, IMG submission 62303) | Grasslands soil microbial communities from the Angelo Coastal Reserve, California, USA - 14_0929_12_20cm | ecosystem: Environmental > Terrestrial > Soil > Grasslands | place: USA...
CAGGCAGGGTGAGCGCCGCCTGCAGCCAGATAATGGCGCCCGAGCTGACGCCCATGACATCGTGGGCGCCGGTTTTGGCCAGCAGTGCCGCCATATCCTGGACGTCGGTCTCGATGCTGTGGTCTTCGCGGTAGGGACCGCTGAGGCCACGGCCACGACGGTCGGGAAGGTAGATGGTGAAGCGATCCGCCAACGCCTGCGCGACCTGCATGTGACTTTGCGCGGATTCCATCGCGCCGTGCAGCAGAATCACCGCGGGGCCGTGTCCGACCTGGCGGTAGCCGATGATGGTGCCGTCCTTTGAGACGACGGAGCCAGTGCTGTAACGTTCCACTGCCGCGTCGGCTTGTGTCTGGTCCTCGGGGGCGATGGTATTCATTCGCTCACTCCTCCTCCTCTGCGTGAGTGGATGGCGGCCTCCGCCATCCGCATCTGGTCGGCGGTCATCCACAGCGCGTCGATATCGCGGATCAGGTCGCGGACCCAGTTGACCTCAGCCGTCTTCATGGCGATCGCGTACTCCGACTCGATCAGGAACAGCCTCGGGATCCCCATCTCGCCCATCCAGCCCTCGAGGCCCTTCTTCATCCCAGCGATCTCCGATTCCAGCAGCGCCGTCCGAGCCTTGAGCAGGCGGGCTACTTCGTCCTTGTCGAGGGCGGCGAAGAAGGCGAGCGCCGCCGCAAACTGCGGGTAGTCATTGACGGGCTGCGCCAGCATCTCCCGCAGCCAGCCAAGGATCTCCTCCCGCCCGTGATCCGTGATGGCATAGGTCGTCTTTTCCGGACGGCGGCCTTCCCGGCTCGTCTCCTGCGCCGTGATGAAGCCGCCCTCTTCGAGGCGCTCGACCGTATCGTAAATGGAGCCACCGGCGATCCTGACGACCTGGTCGTGGCCCCTTTCTTTCATCTTCGATTTCATCTCATAGGGATGCATCGGATGCTCCATCAGCAGGTTCATGACCGCCAGCGCCAGCGGCGTCCGGGGTAGGTCCTTTTTAGTCGTCATCGTTTAGTCGATGCCGACTATACCATTCCGACCAATCGATGTCAACTAGCCGATGAGGTCTTACAGCATCCTTATCAACGGCAGGGACGATATACGAAGGTGAGCGCAGGGCCGCGCCGCATCCTGGTCGTGGACGACGATCCTCTGGTCGCGACCACGATTCAGCGCGTCCTCCGGCCCGAGGGCTACGAGGTCGACATTGCTCTGGGCGGGGCGGTAGCCCTCGACCACTTGAGGGACCGGCGGCCCGACCTCGTGGTCCTGGACGTCATGATGCCGGGGATCGACGGCTTCGAGGTCTGCCGGCAGCTGCGCGCCGATGGCGACCTGCCCATCCTCTTCCTGACGGCGCGCACCACAACGGCGGATCGGGTCCGGGGGCTCGACAGGGGCGCCGACGACTACCTGGGCAAGCCATTTGCCTACGCCGAGCTCCTCGCGCGCGTCCGGGCGCTCCTCCGGCGGGCGGCGCCGCCGGCGACCGTCTTGCTGTTTGCCGACCTGACGCTCCAGGTCGACACGGGTGAGGTGCGCCGTGGCGACCGGCTGATCCGCTGTACCGCTCGGGAGTTCGCGCTCCTGACGCACTTCTTGCGACATCCACGACAGGTGCTCAGCCGTGACCAGCTCTTGAGCGCGATCTGGGCCGATGAGGAAACCGACGACAACGTCGTCGCGGTGTATATCGGGTACCTGCGGGCCAAGCTCGATGGCGCCGGCGAGCCGCGGCTGATTCAGACGGTCCGCGGATTCGGCTACAGCCTGCGGGAGGCCTGAGTGTCATTTCGATTGCGGCTCACCGTCTTTGGTACGGCGTTGGTCGCGGCGACCCTGCTCGCGTTCGGGTGGCTGGTCTACGAGCTGGTGGCAAACAGCCAGGGCACGACGCAGGACGACGGGCTCAAGCAGCGCGCCTCGGATGCCGCTGGTGTCATCGCCAGGGCCGCAGCCGGCGAGCTCAACGGTTCCACCAACCCGACGCTCAGCGGCGCCGAGGACCTGCGGCATCGCACCGATCCCTTCATCGAGGTGCTCACCGCGTCGGGGACGGTCGTCTCCAGTACGGGGCGCATTGGCGACACCGTCCCCGCCATTCCGGCGAGCCTGCTCGCCGGTGCCGCGGATGGCACCGCCCTGGCAACGGTCGACGTTCCAGGGGGTCCGGCGCTTCGCTTCTACGCCATCCGCTGGACGCGGCCGGATCTTGGGCTGGAAGGCTTCGTAGTTGCCGGCCAGCCGACCAGCATCCAATCGACCAACCGCAAGGGCTTGCTCGGCTTTCTGATCGTCTCCTCGATCCCCACGCTGCTGGCGGCGCTGCTGGCGAGTTGGCTGATCACCGGTCGCGCGCTCAGGCCGCTAAAGACCGTAGCGCAAACCGCGGAGTCGATCGCCAGCACCCACGACCTGAAACGGCGCCTCCCTCAAAACCCGCGACCAGACGAGATCGGCGTCCTCAGCAAGAGCTTCAACCGCATGCTGGAGCAACTGGAGGCGGCCTATGAGCGCCTGGCCAGGGCGCTGGACGCCCAGCGCCGCTTCGTGGCCGATGCGTCGCACGAGCTGCGGACGCCGCTTACGACGATCCGTGGAAATGCGGAGCTGCTGGCGCACGGCCCCGATATCGCCGACGACGTCCGCGCGGCCGCTGCACGTGACATCGCAACCGAAAGTGAGCGGATGAGCCGCCTGGTGGAACACCTGCTGACGCTGGCCCAGGCCGATGCCGGACAGCGGCTCGAGCTGGTTCCAGTGTCGCTCCGACCGCTGATCGAGTCCGTCTGCCGCCAGGCTCGAGCCAGCCTCAAGGATCGCAGCTTCCACAACGTCGGGCTGACGGACGCGACGATCCTCGGCGACCAGGATGCGATCCTCCAGCTGCTGTGGGTCCTGGTCGACAATGCCGTGAAATTCACCAGGACCGGCGGGTCGGTGGAGCTGGGCCTGCGGCAGCACGATTCAACGGCCCTCCTGACCGTTGCGGACGATGGTACCGGTATCCCGCCGAGCGACCTGGAGCGCATCTTCGAGCGCTTCTACCAGGCGAACCCGGCACGGTCAAACAGCGGCGCGGGCCTTGGACTCTCGATCGGCCGCTGGATCGTGGACCAGCATCACGGCTCGCTGACCGCGCGCAACAACGATGGGCCGGGCACGACTTTCACCGTAACGTTGCCGCTCGCCGCCTGAGGCGATCGTTCCCTCCCTCTGGGGAGGGTCGGGTTGGGGGTCTTACGTCAGTCTTATCGCGACTGGTTACGGTCGATGCATGTACGACATCGCTGCCGACCACGGCCCCGCACTCAGCGCCGCGATCGTCCTCCTCGCTTTCGGCCTGGTGTTCCTGCGGCTGCTTCGATTTCTGGCCGGACGACAGGCTGGCTGGGCGGTCCGATTCCTGGAGGGGTTCGATGCAGCATCACCGATGGCGAAGCTCGCGGCCGCCTTGATGCTGGTATCGGGGGCCATCCATCTCGCCCTGGTCCCGGGTCACGACGGAATCACCGGCATCCTCTTCATCGTCGACGGCCTCGGCTTCATCGCGCTCGCGCTCGGCGTCTTTGTCACGACCTGGTGGCGCCGGCCGGCCGCGATATGGCTGAGCGCGACCATCGTGGCCTACCTTGTCTGGGTGATCGCCGGCTGGGAGGCGCCGGACCAGGTGGGGATCGCGTGCAAGCTGATCGAGCTGGTCGCGCTGGGTCTGGTGATGCGGCTCAAGAACGCGACCCACGCCGCCTGGCCGCGCCGCCTCGGCCGCGTCACAGCTCTTCCGCTCCTGATCAGCCTGACAACTCTCGGGATCTGGATCGGGGGGCTGGTCCACCCCGATGCCCTGCACGCCCACGCGGGCGCCGTGCTCCAGCCGGTGGCGTCCGTCGCAACCCCGGAGGAGCGCGCGGCGGCCGCGCGCCTGCTCGCCGATACGAAAGCGAGCCTGACGCGCTACCAGGATCCGGCCGCAGCCGTCGCAGCCGGCTACAAGCCCGGGCCGGTTTCGGACGCCGATCCACTGCTGCACTTCCAGAACCAGGCCAACGCCCGAGCCGTCCTCGATCCGATCCGGCCGCAGGCGCTCGTCTACGCGCGGACGCCGGCCGGGCTGAAGCTGGTCGGCGCCATGTACCAGATGCCGCGGGTCGGGCAATGGGGCCCGGACCCAGGTGGGCCGCTGACCCAATGGCACCAGCACGAAGGCATCTGCTTCTCGCCGCTCGGGTTCGAGTTCAGCTTCGAGACGCCGTTCTGGACGTGCCCGGTGGGCTCGGGGAGCATCACGACGCCCCCGATGCTGCATGTATGGATCATTGACAACGGCACCAGCGGGCCGTTTGCCGCCGAGCTCGACAAAGCCGTCCGGCGCGAACTCACGGGAAGGTCATCGCCATGAATCAGGCGACTCCGACCGAAAGCCGCCTCGAGATCGCCGGTGTGCTCGTCGTGCTCCAGGCCAGCCTCTCCCTTACCGCCGGGTTGAGCGCCATCCCTTTTGGCATCGTCGAGCCTGGCTTTCGGGTGCTGAGCGTCGTGACGATCGTGGTCGCCGTCATGATGTTCTGGCTGGCCCGCAATCTGCGTCGAGGGCGCCGCTGGGCCTGGGGCGGGCTGGTGACGCTTGAGGTGCTAAGCCTGACGATCACCGTCCTGCTGACCCTGCTGCCGATCGGAACCATCCGCGGCCCGGTGCCGGTGCTGGTGAACCTCGTGATCCCCTGGGCCGTGCTGGTCCTGCTCGCCTTGGGATCGAGGCGATCGGCCGGCCCCAGGCTGGGGCCGGCCGACCTTTAGCAATCGCTCAGGAGCTGCGGGTCGCCGGAACCGCTACGGGGAGGCTGACGGCGATCAGGTTCCCTTCCGAATCCTTGAACCACGCAACCTTCGTCCCGCCGATCTCCGCGACGCCATTGACGGTCTTGAGCTCAGGGCTGTCGTACTCCTCGAATTTGAGGCCGCGTGCCCGGAGGTCCTTCACGGCGGCCTCCACGTCTGGCACCTCGAGGGCCAGCTGCGTGTGCGTCCCCGACGCCTTTCCGCTACTCAGGAAGACCGCAAAACCGGTGCCTCCCGACAACTCGTACATCACCCCTCCGCGGGGATCCTGATCCTCCTGGGTGGGCGTCAACCCCAGCTTGTCGCGATAGAAAGCCTTCGCCCGCGCGAGATCCTGCGCCGGAAGCATCGCCGCCGCTCGTGCTTGCTTGATCATTTGGCCACCTCCTCTCTCGCTGGCGAGCATAGCACTCGCGGTCCGCCGGGCCGAGCTACCCCTTGAGCGACCCGGCCAGCAGCCCGCGGACGAAGTAGCGGCCCAGCAGGATGTAGATCAGCAGCGTGGGCAGCGCCGCCATCAGCGCCCCGGCCATCTGGATGTTCTGTTCCGGCGCCAGGCTGCCGGCCAGGTTCTGCAGGGCGACCGTGATCGGCTGCTGCGTCGGCGTCTGAGCGATGGTGACCGCGAAGAGGAACTCATTCCAGATACTCGTGAACTGCCAGATCATGACGACCACGAAGCCCGGGATGGAAATCGGCAGCATGACGTGCCGGTAGATGCCGATCACGCTGGCGCCGTCGATGCGGGCGGCTTCCAGCAGCTCACGCGGCACCGTGGCGAAATAATTGCGGAAAATCAGGGTGCAGATCGGGATCCCGTAGACGACGTGCACCAGGATCAGGCCGGGGATGCCGCCGTAGAGGTTGATGGTTTCCAGGAACTGAACGAGCGGGATCAGGATGCTCTGATAGGGGATGAACATGCCGAACAGCAGCAACGTGAACACCACGTTCGAGCCCCTGAACCTCAACTTCGAGAGGACATATCCGTTCAGCGAGCCCAGGGTGGCGGACAGAATGGTCGCCGGAACCACGAGGAAGACGCTGTTGAAGAATGACGGCGCCAGCGCCGTAAAAGCCGTCGAGTAGGAGCTGAGGTCCGCCGCCTTGGGAAGTTCCCACACCGTGGAGCGAGCCAGCTCTGCGGTGGCCTTGAGTGAGGTGACGATGATGGCGAAGACCGGCGTCAGGTAGAAGACGGCCAGCACCACGAGCAACAGGTAGAGGCCGGCGCGCATCGGGGTGAAGCGGCTGCGGGCGCGCGGCGCCGCTGACACGAGGATGCTCATTGCTCGGTCTCGCCTCGCAGGTTCCACACCAGGTAGGGCACGATCAGGATCGCGACCATCAAGAGCAGCACGATCGCGATCGCCGCGCCTCGCGCGTAAAGGAACTGCTGGAAGGTGGCGATCCACATGTAGAGGCTCGGCATGTCGGTGGCGTAACCGGGGCCGCCGAACGTCATCACGTACACCAGGTCGAAGATCTTCAGCGAGATGTGCCCCAGGATGATGACCGCCGACAGCGTGATGGGACGCAGCAGTGGGAACGTGATCCGCCAGAAGAGCTGCCACTCATTGGCGCCATCGACCCGGGCGGCTTCACGTAGCTCCTCGGGGATGCCGCGCAGCCCGGCCAGGAACATCGCCATGCAAAAGCCGCTCATCTGCCAGACCGCCGCGATGCCAAGCGAATTGAGGGCGGTGTTGGTGTCCGTCAGCCATCCCGACTTGAGGAAGTCGAGGTGCAGGTTGCCGAGGATGACGTTGACGCCGGAGTTCGGGTTCAGAATCCATCGCCAGACCGTGCCGGTGACGACGAAGGAGAGCGCCAGGGGGTACATGTAGACGTTCTGAAAGAACAGCGTGCCGCGCAGCCGCTGGTCCAGCAGCACGGCGGCCCCCAGCCCCAGGACGATGCAGCCGGCCAGGAAGATCGCCGTGAAGTGGAGGGTGTTGACCAGGTCGGCCTGGAATCGATCGAGTTGGAAGAGTCGCTGGTAGTTGTGCAGTCCGACGAAGGTGTAATCGGGAAGCGCGCTGTTCCATCGCACCAGCGACGTCCGCATGGTGGCGCCGATGAAGCCGTAGACGAAGACCGCGATCAGAATGACCGACGGCGCAATCAACAGCAGCGGCGTCAGCTTTTCCCACGGTGGCAGACGCAAGGAGCGGCTCCGCGGGAGCCGCTCCACCATCACCGGTTGGGCGGTGGCCGTCGCCATAGGTCGCGCTCGGCTAAGCCGTCTTCAGGAACTCGTCGGACGCTTTCTGAAGGTTGCTCGCGGTCTTGGTCACGTCTTTGTTCTGGATGAACTGGCCCATCTCATCATTGACAGCGCTGGCGAAGGCCGGCGGCGTCGCCGATCCGTGGGCCGAGCTGGGTACGAGGGTGTCGGTCTTGAACTCGGCGATAAACGACTGGGCGATGACATCAAATCCGCTGGGCGACACGTCGGTCCGGGCCGGGATCGAGCCCTTCTTCGGATTGAACGCGGCCTGTCCCTCCTGCGAGCCACAGACTTTGAGCCAGCCGATGGCATTGTCCCGATCGGGCGCTCCCTTGGGCAGCCCGAAGGTGTCGCACACGATCATGTACTTGCCCTTGGTTCCGGGCGATGGCACCACCCCGAAGTCGGTGTTCGGGACCCAGTTCTTGGAGGTGAAGTCACCCTTTGCCCAGTCGCCCATGATGTGGAACACTGCGGTCCCCGCGATCAACCGGTTGTCCGCTTCGTCCCAGTCGATCGATGAGTTGTCAGTGTTGGCGTAGGGGAGCCATTGCTTCATCCAGGTCAGCGCCTGAACGACCTTGGCATCGGTAAACGATGCCTTGCCGCTCATCACATTCTTGTAGAAGTCGGCGCCGCCCGCCGCCAGGATGTTGTTCTCGAGCAGCATCTGCACCTGCCAGTTGCCCCCCTTTGAGGCGAGCGCCAGCGGATTCGCAATGCCCTTCGCCTTCAAGCTGCTCAGCGCCGAAGTCAGCTGCTCGGGCGTGTCCGGCGGGCTCACTCCCTTGCTGTCGAGGACCTTCTTGTTGTACCAGAGCGCATTTCCGCGATGGACGTTCACCGGAACCGACCAGACGTCGCCATTTGAGCTGACGATGTCCTTGAGGTCCTTGGGAATCTTGCTGTCCCATCCCTCGGAGTTCCAGATGCTGGTGATGGCCTCCATCTTGTTGGCCTTCACCCAGCTGGCGATCAGTTCCTGGCCGGCATGGACCTGGAAGCTATCCGGGGGCCGCCCACCCTGCATCCGCGTGGCCAGCACGGCCTTGGCTGTCGAGCCCGCGCCGCCGGCCACCGCCGAGTTGGTGATCGTTACATTCGGATACTTGTTCTTGTAAATCTTGAACATCTCGGCCAGGCCATCTTTTTCTCCAGGGCCGGTCCACCAGCTGAAGATCTCGAGCTTGCCGGTCCCGGCGGTGCCCGGGCTCGATGTACCGCAGGCCGCGAGAAAGTCCGCCAGACTGAGACCGAGGACCACGCCCCCTGCGGTTTTTCCCGCCCTGCCGACAAACTGACGCCGAGTCCAACGTTCGTTCCCCATCTTGTCCCTCCTTTAAGACGCCAGCCTCAGCAGTTGCCAGGCGGCAGCGAGAGTGTACTTCGAAGCGGCGCTGAATGACAAGAATAGGACATCGGCGCTAACACTCTCTAATGAAACGTCCCCGCGCTCGGGCGCGACGATTAGACGCGCGCGGCGCTGCCTGAGGTGGCGCTCCGGCGCGAGAGCGAATCGATCGTCGCGGCCACGAGTAAGACGAAACCGGTCACGATGAACGTCCACTGGACGTCGAAGGAGAGCAGGTAGAGGCCGTTGTAGATGCCGCCAATGACGAGACCCCCCAGCAGCCCGTGCAGCACTTTGCCCCGGCCGCCAAAAAGGCTCGTTCCTCCGATGACCGCCGCCGCCACTGCATAGAGGACGAGCTGGCCGCCATTGACGTTGTTCGACATCCCGCCCAGGTAGGAGGCATAGAGGATACCGCCGATGCCCGCGGTGAGCGAGCAGAGGACAAAGCACCAGGTCCGTATAGCCGCGAGCTTGATACCGGCTCGGCGCGCCGCCTCGGGATTGCCGCCAATGGCGTAGACATAGCGGCCGAATTGAGTTCGCTGCAGTAGGAGCATCCATGCGCCGAAGACGAAAAGGACGATCGGGATGACCCAGGGCACACCCTCGACCACGCCGGTATTGGCCCGGTTGATGTTGCAGATCCCAACGACGACGACAGAAACAATCGCGATCAGCGCGATCTTCATCAGCGTCAGGCTGACCGGGGGCGCCACGAGACCGCTGCGCCGCCGGCGGGAGTCGCCTGACCAGAGGAGAAAGCCGACAAGGCCGACGACGACGACCATACCGATCCAGCTCACGATCGGATCGATCGCGCCCCACATCAACTTGTACAGCACCTGGAGGTTGCTGCTGAGGCCGGCCAGGTTCGGATAGCCGGAGAACGGTCCCAACAACAGCAAGATCAGCATCAAGCCGTTGAAGACCAGGAGGCCGGCCAGGGTGACGATCAGGGACGGCAGCCTGAGCCGGGTGATCAACGTCCCCTGCCACCCGCCGATGACGGCACAAACCAGCAGCGCGGCGATGATCGCCGCCCACCAGGGCCAGTTCGTCGTTCTTGGCTGCACGAGTTGGACGGCGATCACGCCGCCGACGGCTCCGACGTAGCCGACGGAAAGGTCGATCTCTCCAAGCAGCAAGGCAAAAATCTCGGCCATGGCCAGGACCATGATGACCGCGCTCTGCTGAAACAGGTTCACCAAGTTGCCCGCCGATAGAAACAGATTGTGTGGACTGACCGCCTCGAAGACGAGGGTGATGATGACCAGCCCGAGAATGACCGGCAGAACGCCGCTATCGCCACTCCGGATCCGCACCATCCAGCCACGGAACCACTGGCCCAGTGACTGGGCGACGATTTCGGGCGGGAGTTCGAGCTCGGCTGCCTCGGTGGCGGCGGTGGGGTCGGGGGCCGACTCGGGCGCCTCAGCCCGCGCCATGCGTGCCCGCCTCTCCATCGACGCGTTGTCCGCGACTGGAAGTGCCGGTCGTCATGTACTCGACGACACTCTGGCGGTCAAACGCCGACGCACGATCCTGCGCCACCATCCGCCCCAGGTACAGCACCGCGATGCGGTCGGCGACCTGGAACACATCGTTGAGGTTATGCGAGATGACCATCACTGCCAGGCCGCGGTCGCGCAGTCGCCGGACCAGGTCCAGGACCATGTCGGTCTGGACCACCCCGAGCGCAGCCGTCGGCTCGTCGAGCATCACGAGCTTGGAGTTCCACATCACCGCCTTGGCCACGGCCACCGACTGCCGCTGCCCGCCGGATAGCGATGCCACCGGCTGCCGGATGGATCGGACGGTCGTGACGCGCAGGTTCGCGAGCGTCTTGCTCGCCGCACGCTCCATGTCATCCTCGTTGAGGAAACCGTTGCGCACGTTCTCACGGCCGAGAAACATGTTCTGGACGATGTCCAGATTGTCCGCCAGTGCCAGGTCCTGGTAGACCGTTTCGATCCCCAACCTCGAGGCGTCACGTGGGCCGTGGATCTGAACGGGCTGGCCCTCCCAGAAAAACTGGCCGTGGTCGATCTGATAGATCCCGGCTACGCACTTCGTGAGGACCGACTTGCCGGCCCCGTTATCCCCACAGAGTGCAGTGATCTGGCCGGCGGGCAGATCCAGATCGACACTGGTCAGCGCTTGCACCGGGCCAAAGTGCTTCTCGATGCCGCGTGCCTTCAGCAGAGATTCTCCGGACACCGGAGCATCTCTGACTGCCCGGGCTACGGTGTCCTGGGCCACGAATCCACTCTATCGCGTTGGGCGGCAGCAAGGCGCCGCCGCGATGCGGCGGCGCCTTGCGCCGGTCTAGCTGATCCCCGCTGCGGTGCAGGCGGCCGCACCGACGGCCGTGCACAGGGTGCCCTTGTCGACGAAGTTGTCCTTGATCACGGTGTCCTTCATGTTGGACGAGTCAACCCATATCGGCTTCAGCAACGACGCCGGCTGCTGGTTGCCGCTCGTGCCCGATGGCGGTGAAGTCGTGCCGTTCAGCAACGACGCGGGCGGGGTCTGGCCTGCCCGCAGGATGGTCGCCAGGGCAACCGCATCCTGGGCCTCGAGGTAGACGGCTTTGTAAACCGAGCCGCACTGGTAGTTCAGCAAGACATTCTGCATGCCCTGCAGGGTCGCGTCCTGCCCCGTGGTCGGCACTTTCTTGGCGGGGACGCCCGAGTTTTTGAGGACGGTGATCACCGCGTTGCCGAGGCCATCGTTCGCCTCAACCGTGGCGTTGATGCTCTTGTTGGCTGTATATGCCTGCTGGAAGATCGTTTGACCCTGGGCGTTTACCCAGCCGGGGGCGACCTTGTCGCCGACGAGGGTCATCCCCTTATCGTTGGTGGTGCCGGTCGGCAACGGCGAATCCGTCTTCGCCCAGATGATCTTGTTGTAGCCCTGCGCGAAGGAAACGGCGTTCGGGTCCGTGTCCTCGCCGCCGTCAAGCTGGAACACCTTTGGGCTGGAAACTCCCCACTTGGTAACGCAGTCGAGGAAGCCCTGGCCGATCAGCTCGCCAACCTTTTCATTGTCAAAGCTCACGTAATAGACGTTGTTGCCGGTGAAGGTCGCACGATCGTAGCTGATGGTCTTGACACCCTTCTGCGCCGCTTGCTGCTGGATCTGGGCGCCCACCGTGCTATCGATCGGGTCAAAGATCAGCACCTTCGCGCCCTGGGTGATGTCAGCCTGGGCAAGCGCCAGCTCCTTCGCGTCGTCACCCTGCGCGTTGTCGATCTTGAATTGCGACGATGAGTAGCCGGCCTGCTCAAATGCCTTCTTGAGATACGGCTGATCGAAGGCGACATACCGCGTCGAAGACGTGGTGTCGGGGAGGATGACTCCCACCAGCCCACTGCCCGCTGCCGTCAACCCTTTCAACTGGGCCATCACCGAGAAGCTGGCGTCGAAGGACGTAACGCCGAGCCCGGCCGGCACGGTCGCGCTGGCCGACGTCGTTCCGGTCGAGTTGCCGCACGCCGCGGCGATGATCGCGAGCGCGCCGGCGCACGCCATCAACGTCAAGGATCTGAGTTTCCGCACTTGTCTCCCCTCCTGATTGTTCGTGCCGCTTACGAGTGAAGAGCTTATTGTGCGGCGACGCAAACCAAATACGCAAGGCTGAAGTTGCCTTTGGTTGGCTTGCCTCTAACAGTCCCTAATGAAAGACCCGGACGCCGCAACGCCCGGGTCTTGATATCGCGCGTTCTGTCGTTAGGAGCGGCGCCAGCTCCGCCCGAAAGCGCTTCCGCCGGCCACCAGGCTGAAGAGGAGCACGACGATCGCCGCGCCGATAATCGCCGACAACACGGGAATTCCGCCCAATGACAGCTCCGGGGCGAGGACGACGTGCAGGACATCGACCATCAACCAGGCGCCGACCAGTCCGGCGACGATGGCGCCGATCAAGCCGCCCGGCATGCCCCGGCTCACCAGCCTCTCACCGATGAGCCCGGCCAGGGCGCCGACGATGAGCAGGACGAGCAGGTGCGTAAGCGTCATATCAAGCCTCCATTAATAGTGTATATCCGCTATCAGGTAATCATAACGCCATCCTGACGATTCTGCCAACCCGTGTAGAGTCCAAGCGAGAAGGGGAACGCGTGGCGTCGAACCCGACCAGGAGACCACAACTACCGACCACCCGCACACCGGGTGCGCCGGCTGGTGGCCCGGCGCCTTTTTGGCGCAACCGTGGCTTCTGGATCTACCTCGTGGTCCTACTCCTCCTCAACTACCTGATCAGCGTTCTATTCACAAACGGGCCCCCGCGCCTCACGGTCCCCTACACAACCTTCATCCAGCAGGTGAATGCCGACAACGTCAAGGACGTCACCGCCCAGGGAAACTCGATCCAGGGCGATTTCAAGAGTTCCGTGACCTACGGTTCCGCCAGCGGGGCAGCCTTCCAGACAGAACGGCCCGTCTTTGCCCAGGACAACCTGGAGGCGCTGCTGCAGCAACACAACGTTCCGATCACGGCGACACCGCCAGGCGGTCAATCGGCGCTCCTCACCCTGCTGATCAGCTTTGGGCCCGCTCTCTTGCTGATCGGCGGCTTTCTCTACCTGAGCCGGCGGATGCAAACCGCGGGCCCAGGTGGCATTCTGGGCGCCTTTGGCCAGAGCCGGGCGAAGCTCTACACTCCCGACTCGGGACCGAAGACGACCTTTGCCGACGTTGCCGGGATCGACGAGGCCAAGCAGGACCTGGCCCAGGTCGTGGACTTTCTCAAGACACCAGAAAAGTACCAGCGGCTTGGCGCGCAGATCCCGCACGGCATCCTCCTGGTCGGCCCGCCGGGCACCGGCAAGACGCTCCTCGCCCGGGCGGTGGCGGGCGAGGCGAGCCGGCCATTCTTCAGCCTCTCCGCCTCGGAGTTCGTCGAAGCCATCGTCGGGGTGGGCGCGTCGCGCGTTCGCGACCTCTTCGCCAAAGCCAAGGAGGCGGCCCCCAGCATCATCTTCATCGACGAGCTTGACGCCATTGGCCGCTCGCGCGCCTCGTCGACAACCTTCGGCGCCAACGACGAACGCGAGCAAACGCTCAACCAGATTCTGACCGAGATGGACGGCTTCACCCCGAACCAGAATGTCGTGGTGCTCGCCGCCACGAATCGCCCCGAGGTCCTCGACCCCGCGCTGCTACGTCCAGGGCGGTTCGATCGGCGCGTCACCGTCTCTCCGCCCGACCGGGCCGGCCGCGAGGCGATCCTCAAGATCCACACCCGCAACCTTCGCCTCGCACCCGACGTCAACCTCGGCGAGATCGCCGGGGCGACCGCTGGTTTCGTCGGCGCCGACCTGCGCAACATCGCCAACGAGGCGGCCTTGCTGGCGGCCCAAAAAGGTGAGGACCTGGTCACGCAGGCCGACTTCGACGAGGCCATCGAACGGTCCGTGCTCGGCCTCCGCCGCCCGATCGTGCTCGGGCCCGACGAAAAACGGTTGATCGCCTACCACGAGTCGGGCCACGCGCTGATGGGCTTGCTGGTCGCGGGAGCGGATCCCGTGAAGAAGCTGACGATCGTGCCGCGCGGGCTATCGCTCGGCTCGACATACAGTCAGCCAATCGACGACCGCTACAACTATCCGGAGAGCTACCTGCGCGGCCGGATCACACTGGCGCTCGGCGGCCGGGCAGCGGAGGAAGTCGCCTACGGGGCGGTCACGACCGGAGCCGAGAGCGACCTCCAGCAGGTGAACCAGATCGCCCGCTCGATGGTGGCGCGCTTCGGGATGTCTCCCAAGCTGGGACCGCTCAACCTGATCCAGCCCGGCGACGGCGCTGTGGCGCAGCACTTCAGCGAGGAGACATCGAGGCTGCTCGACGAGGAAGTCCGCCGGATCGTTGATGAGTGTCACCGCGACTCGGTCCGGATTCTGACCGAGAACCGCGATCGGCTGGATCGCCTGGCGGAGGCGGTCCTGAAGAAGGACACCCTCGACCAGGACGAGATCTATGCCGCCGCTGGCATCAGCCCGCCGGCCTCATTCCACCCGACGATTGCCCCGCCGCTCCCCGGCAATGGCTCCTCGCGCGACCGCGACCTGGCGAAGGACGAGGTCGGCTCCGAGATCCATCGCTAGCCGGCCAGCGAGCGGCGCAACGACTCGGTTTCACTCGACGGCGCCACCCCAAGTTCATCCGCGAGCAGGCGGCGACAGTTGTTGTAGACGCGGATGGCTTCGCCACGATCGCCCTGCCTGACGAGCACCTGCATCAGCCGGCGGTAGCCCGACTCGCGGTACGGTTCGAGCTCGACGGCCGCCCGGGCCTGGTCCAGCGCGAGCGCCACCTCACCGTTGGCAAGCAGCGCCTCCACCCGGCAATCGAGCGCGCGCACCAGCAGCTCGCGCTGGCGCTGGCGGCAACTGACGATCCAGGGTGAGTCCTCCCCGACGAGGAACGGGCGCCGCGCGATGGTGGCGGCGATCAGCGCCGGGCCATAGGCCGCCTGCGGTTGGTTCGCAACCAGGGCCCCCTCCGCCTGATGGACCGCGTCCGCCGCGGCCTCGAGATCGATCCAGCTCACGCTCGGGGGCCGAAACTGGTAGCAGCGAAACGCGTTCGCGATGATCCGATCGCGATCGAGCCCGAGGTTGCCCAGCTTCTGGCGCAGCTTGCTGACGACCGCGCTCAACGCGACGGGCCAGGAGGGCGGCAACGATTCCGGCCAGAGCAGCTCAGCCAGCTCCGATTGGGGAACCGCGCGTTCGCGTTCCATCACGAGGTAGACCAGCGCCAGGCGCCCCTGCCGGCCCGGAAGATCCGCTTCGCGCAGGAGCTGTTCGCCCCGCTCGATCGCGACCTCGCCGGCGAGGTAAATCCGCAACGTGGGATCGCCAAACATTTGCCAAACCCCTCCAGTCATGATCTTAGGCACCCGGCTCTCAGCCGCCCCCGGCGTGGAAAGGGCGGCGGTCAGATCTTTCGAGGAGGTGCGGAATGCAAAAGCGCGTCGAGTGCGAGTGCGGTTGGGCCCAGCAGACCGACGATGAAGCACAGCTGGTGGCCGCCGTGCAGCAGCACGCCAAAGCCGTCCACAACATGGAGGGCGTGACGAGGGAGCAGGTGCTCGCTCAGGCACGGCC
>Ga0066690_10000188_pt1 | contig 15429 bp, 12 predicted proteins | sample GraSoiAngelo_139_FD_62303 | JGI IMG/M metagenome (GOLD analysis project Ga0066690, IMG submission 62303) | Grasslands soil microbial communities from the Angelo Coastal Reserve, California, USA - 14_0929_12_20cm | ecosystem: Environmental > Terrestrial > Soil > Grasslands | place: USA...
GACATCGACATGGCCGAGGAGGCAGTCCAGGACGCGTTCACGGCCGCCGTGCAGCGCTGGCCCACGACCGGTCTGCCTCCGAGCCCGGCCGGCTGGATCATCACCACCGCCCGCAACCGGGCGATCGACCGCCTCCGCCGCGAGGCATCCCGCGACGACCGCCATGCCCAGGCCGCCCTGCTGCAGGCCGCCAACGATCGCGTCGAGGAGGGCGCCGTGCGCGACGACCGACTGCGCCTGATCTTCACCTGCTGCCACCCGGCGCTCGCCACCGGCGCGCAGGTTGCGTTGACGCTTCGCCTCCTCGGAGGGCTCACCACCGCCGAGATCGCCCGCGCCTTCCTCGTGCCCGAGGCGACCATGGCGCAGCGGCTGGTTCGCGCCAAGGGCAAGATCCGGGACGCGCGCATCCCCTACCGGGTGCCGAACGAGGCCGACCTCCCGGCCCGGTTGCGCGGTGTCCTCGCGGTCGTCTACCTGATCTTCAACGAGGGTTACGCGGCAAGCTCGGGTGACCGCCTGGTACGCGGCGAGCTCTGTGCCGAGGCGATCCGGCTGGGACGCCTCCTCGTGCAGCTCGTGCCCGACGACGCGGAAGTCCTGGGCCTGCTCGCGCTGATGTTGCTCATTGAGTCACGCCGGGCCGCCCGCACGACACCGGACGGCGATCTCGTTGTGCTGGCCGACCAGGACCGCGGCCGCTGGGATCGCGACCTGATCGCCGAAGGGCAGGCGATCGTCCGCCGGTGCCTCGAGCGCAACCTGCCCGGTCCCTACCAGATCCAGGCGGCGATCAGCGCCGTGCACAGCGACGCGGCTGATGCGTCGGCGACGGACTGGTGGCAGATCCTGCAGCTTTATAACCAGCTCGTATCGATCGACCCGAGCCCGGTGGTGGCGCTCAACCGCGCCGTTGCCGTGTCCGAAGTCGAGGGACCAGATGCGGCGCTCACCCTCGTCGACGGCCTCGAGCTCGATCGTTATCACCTGTTTCATGCCATCCGCGCCGACCTGCTCCGCCGCCTTGGACGAAACACCGAGGCGGTGAAGGCCTACGAAACAGCGATCGCCCGGGCCGAAAACGCGTCCGAGCGCGAGTTCCTGCGCCGCCGTCATCAGGCGCTCATTGGACGTAGCGTCAACCTGCCCCAAGGAGGCTAAGCATGTTCAAACCGAAAGCGGCATTCAGCGGCTTTTCCGTGAGCGACCTGGCAGCGGCACGGAGGTTCTATTCCGAGACGCTGGGGTTGAGAGTCGAAGACGACGGCGTAGGAGTGCGGTTACAGTTGCCCGGCGGCGGTACCGTGTTTGCCTATCCCAAGCGTGATCACCAGCCGGCGACGTTCACCATTTTGAACTTTGGGGTCGATGACATCGATGGGGCGGTGGACGATCTCACGAGTCGAGGCGTCCGCTTCGAGCTCTACGACAGCGGTCCGAAGCAGGATGAAAAAGGCATTTTGCGCGGCAGGGCGCAGAATAGGGGCCCGGACATCGCCTGGTTCAAGGACCCGGCCGGGAACGTCCTGTCGGTCATCCAGGAGGGCTGAAGGAGACAAACAATGAACGTCGAACAGATTCGCGGACTCAAGGGCCAGACGGTCACGTTGCGTCTCTTGCCGGACGCGCCAGGAGCGCCGGTCGTGACCGGGCGCGTCCTCGGGATGATCGAGGCCGCCGACGGCCTCGTTCTGACCGTCGAGCCGAACGGCGCCCCGGGGAAACGCATCACCGTCCACCACCAGCACATCACCTCCGCGATGCCGGCGTAAGCCTACGAGGTGAGCTGTTTGCTCATCTCCCAATCGTGGCCAAACGGGTCGGTGACGCGCCCCGTTCGCCAACCGTAGTCTTCGTGGATCGCTGCCACTGCCGTCGCGCCTGCGGCGACCGCCTGCTCGAACACTGAGTCCGGATCGTCGACCGACAGGATCATCCGCACCGATTCGGCGCCTCGCCGCGCAACGCTGGCGTTGCGGTCGGTTTGGACCCAGAACACCGCGTCCCCGACCGAGAGTTGCGCAACGGCGAGGCTCCCGTCGTCGGCGGGGAGACGGTATCGCTCGACCGCGCCGAACGCGGCCTTGTAATAGTCGACGGCCTTCTGTGCATCACCGACGGCGAGCCAGGGGGCGATGCTCGGACTCCTGGTGGAGCTCATCGCTTGATCTGCCTATCTCGTGACGAAAGCGGCGGCTTTGCTCGCTCGTCCCTGAGAAACGCGCAGCTCGCCAGGGTCACGCAGTCGCAGTCACGGCTCTCGCGAAGGATGCGTTCGACCCCGCGCGCCGCGTCGATCAGACCAGCAATCTCGTCCAGCTTGCCATCGACGAGTCGTCGCCAGTAGGCTTTTGCCCGACTTCCCGTGGGAGTGGCGAGCAGCTCGCGTATGTCGATCAGTCGCATTCCCAGGCGGCTGCAAAATCGAATCAGCGTGAGACGATCGATCGTGTCTGGGTGGTAGCGGCGTTGGCCGCTCACCCGATCTGCTTTTGGCAGGACGCCGGCGCCTTCGTAGTAGCGAATCGCCGATGCGTGGAGACCGGTGGCGGCCGCGACGTCACCGATACTCAGAGACGCCGCAAACGTGCCATTCGGTCGGGATTTCGTATTCATATTTGACTTCAAGTCTACTTGAAGTGCGAGCGTAGTGACTATGCAAGAGAACGATCTGGTATGCACCCTGACCGCCGCCGACTATCGGCACCGAGAAACCGCGTGGCTGAGGGTCGGAAGCTACATGAGCGCGTCCGCCGCCATCCCGGGCGGCCTGAGTTTTCGTTTCGCTCCAACTCGCGGCCTTGGGGACTCCCTCACCGAGCTTGTCCGATTGGAGTCTGAATGCTGCACCTGGATGGCGTTCGCGATGTCGGAGTCGCAGGACGGGATCACGCTTTCGATCACCTCGAATGGCGAGGATGGCGAGCGCGCCGTCCGCGAGACGTTTGCCCCTCTGGTTCGTGCCGCAGGCGGAGCGTAACTGGCAGACCGGGCGCGAACAGCGATCAGTTTGGCCAGGATGTAGCGGCCCGATTGCATCGTGGCAAGCGGGAAGCAGGCCACGACCTGCCCGACGGCCTTTCCTTGACATCCGGTTGCGGAGATGGTTAAACGGTGGGAACGCGGCAACCCGACTCTGAGGAGGGGAACATGGAATACGCTTGGCTTCGGCGACTCGACTTCCTGGCCTGTGCCGGCCAGTTCGAGGGGGACGGCACATGAAGCGGCAGCTCGGCCTGCGCCATCTCGGCATCCTGGCTGGTGCCCTGACCCTGCTGACCGCCTGCGGCGGGACGAGCAGCTCAAACACGAGCGCGGCTAGCGCCAAGTCCGCCGCCGACATGGGTGGGATGGACGCCCTGATCGCCGCGGCCAAGAAAGAAGGCACGCTGAACGTCATCGCGCTCCCTCCTGACTGGGCCAACTACGGCGTGACCATCGCGGCGTTCCAGACCAAATACGGCATCCACGTCAATTCCGCGGCTCCCAACGACAGCAGCCAGCAGGAGGTGGACGCGATCGGCACCCTCGCCGGCACGACCCGCGCTCCCGACGTGGTCGACGTTGGGATGGCGGTCGCTCTGAAGAACGTCGACCGCTTTGCGCCCTATCAGGTCGCAACCTGGAGCGACATTGCCACGAGCTCGAAGGAGCCCAGCGGCCTGTGGGTCCAGGACTACAGCGGCGCCATGGCGATCGGCTACGACTCCAGCAAGGTGCCGGCGATCACGTCGATTCAGGATCTGCTTGGTCCGGCCTTCAAGAGCAAGGTTGCCCTTCCGGGCAACGCGCTGGGCTCGAACCAGGCGGTGAACTCGATCATGGAAGTGAGCCTCAACAACGGTGGTTCCCTCGATGACATCAGCAAGGGCGTCGATTTCTTCAAGCAGCTGAAGGCGAAAGGCAACTGGGTCAACGTGATCGGGACGACGGCCACGGTCAAGGAAGGCACCACCCCAGTCCTCTTCGAATGGGATTACAACTCCCAGACGCACGTCAAGGACGTCTCGACGTGGAAGCTCTTTTTGCCGAATAACCCCGTGGTTGCCGCCTACGCGCAGGCTATCAACAAGGGCGCACCACACCCGGCGGCCGCGCGCTTGTGGGAGGAGTACCTTTACTCGAACGCCGGCCAGAACGAGTTCCTCAGGGGCGGTGCACACCCGGTGCGCATGGCGGCCATGACAGCGGCGGGGACCGTCGACGCGGCCGCAGCGGCGGCACTACCGCCGGTGAAGGGAACGCCGGTCTTCATGAGCGATGACCAGGCGGCAGCGGCCAATGCCTACCTCAAAGACAACTGGTCCAAGGCGATGGGTTGATCGCTGCCGGTCATCCGGACGTCAAGACGGCGCGCCGCCCTCGAGAGGGCGGCCGCCGTTTCCCGCTTCACTGGATCGGCGCGCTTCCCTTCCTGCTCTACGTCGCCCTGTTCCTGCTGCTGCCCACCGTGATCGTCGTCGTGGGCGCGTTCGCGGGCAAGGATGGCCCGACCCTGTCCAACATCACCGACCTGAACCAGCAGTTCGTCCTCAACGCCTTTGTCAGTAGCCTGTTGATCTCCACTGCAAGTGCCCTCGTTGGCGCCGTGGCCGGTGCGCTGCTGGCGTACGCGGTCGCCACCGGAAACCCCCGGGGTGTGCTTCGTCGGGTGGTCTCGTCGGCGTGTGGCGTGCTCGCCCAGTTCGGCGGCGTGACGCTGGCCTTCGCCTTCATCGCCACCATCGGCAGCGTGGGCTTCATCAGGCTGTGGCTTCAGGACCGCGGCATCGACATCTATTCGAATGGCGTGTGGCTCACTGAGCTGCCGGGTCTGGTGCTGGTCTACACCTACTTTCAGATCCCGCTAATGGTCCTGGTCTTCCTGCCGGCGCTGGACGGGATCCGCCCGCAATGGCGGGAGGCGACCGAGAGCCTCGGCGGCGGCACCTGGCACTACTGGCGTTACGTCGCCGGTCCGCTTCTGGCCCCGGCCTTCCTCGGCGCCACCTTGCTGCTCTTCGCCAACGCATTCTCGGCCTACGCCACCGCGGCCGCCCTCATCAGTCAGGGCAATCCCATCGTACCGATCGCGATCAGCAACTTTCTGACCAGTGAGACCGGGCGTAACAACCCGGGACTCGCACAAGCGCTCGCGCTCGGCATGGTCCTGATCGTGGCGATCGTGATGACGCTGTATGCCTTGCTTCAACGGAGGACGTCGCGGTGGTTGCGATGAACCCAACCCAGCAGGCCGGCCGATGACGCGCGCTCGCCGCCTCAGGCTACGCCTGTTTCGCGTGATCGTGCTCGTCCTGGGCGGGGCCTTCTTCCTCGTTCCGATCGGTGCGATGTTCGAGTTTTCCACGCGAGGCAACCGGGTCGGCGCTCCACGCACGCTGGAAGCGTGGACGACGATCGTGACCTACCCCGACCTGCTTGGGGCGATCCGCGACTCGTTGGGCCTCGCGGCGATCACATCGGTCGCGATGCTGCTCCTGTTGCTGCCGACGATGATCTGGGTCCGCCTCCGACTGCCACAGCTGAAGCGGACTATCGAATTCCTCTGCCTTCTGCCACTCACCATCCCCGCGATCGTCCTCGTGGTCGGGCTATCGCCCGTCTACCGGTGGATGGCGATCAACCTCGTCGACACGATCTTCCTGCTGTCGTTTGCGTATGTCGTCCTGGTGCTGCCGTTCGCCTACCGCGCGCTCGACGCCGGTCTTTCCGCAATCGACGTCAAGACACTCTCGGAGGCGGCTCGCAGCCTGGGGGCTGGTTGGGGCACCGTGATGTTTCGCGTCATTGCGCCGAACATGTCTGGCGCGCTCCTCAATGCGAGTCTGCTCTCGGTCGCCCTGGTGCTGGGTGAGTTCACATTCGCGAACCTGCTCAGCTACCTCAACCTCCAGGTCGAGATCTTTCAGCTCGGTCTGGCCAACGCGGGGACGTCGATCGCGGTCTCAGTGGCGTCGCTGATGTTCGCCTTTATCCTCCTCGTGATTCTGTCGTTCTTCGGCCGGGCGCGGGCGCGCGGTGCTCATGAGCGCGCCGGTCTACCGTTCCCGGGCGCGGCGGGAGGAGGTCTGAGGTGACGAGTGCGGTCGCGGCCGCCGGGTTGGGGACCGCCACGCGCGCTGGGGTCGAGGTTCGGCTCGAGAACCTCCGGCGTCGCTACGCAGGAGTGACCGCGCTCGACGGCTTGAGTCTGACGATGGCTCCCGGCGAGCTGGTCGCCCTGCTCGGGCCCTCCGGCTGTGGCAAAACGACGGCGCTCCGGCTGGTCGCGGGTCTCGAGCAAGCCGACAGCGGACGGGTGGTCGTCGGCGGTGAGGACGTCACCGGGCAGCCGACCAACAAGCGTGATGTCGGCATGGTGTTCCAGGCGTATTCGCTGTTTCCGCACATGACGGCCTGGCAGAACGTGGCCTTCGGGCTGCAGATGCGCAAGGTGGGCGCCAGCCAGCGGCGCCAACGGGCGGGCGAAATGCTCGAGCTCGTCGGGCTCGGCGGCTTCGCCAATCGGTTCGCCCACCAGCTTTCGGGTGGTCAGCAGCAGCGTGTCGCCCTGGCCCGAGCGCTCGCCATCCAACCAAAGGTTCTGCTTCTGGACGAGCCATTGTCGGCCCTCGATGCGAAAGTCCGAGCTCGACTGCGCGACGAGATCCGTCGAGTGCAGCTGGAGGTCGGAATCACCACGCTCTTCGTGACACACGACCAGGAGGAGGCGCTCGCCATCGCCGACCGCGTCGGGGTGATGCAGTCGGGACGGTTGGAGCAGCTGGGACCGCCGACGACGATCTACTCGCGGCCGGCAACCCCGTTCGTCGCCGAATTCGTTGGACTGACGAACCGGCTTGCCGGCGTTGTACGCGGGGGCGACGTCGAAGTGAGGGGGACGAGACTGCCGCTGGTCCAGCCCGACGCCGCCGACGGTCCGGCGGTGGCGTTGGTGCGTCCCGAAGCGGTGACCTTCGCCAATAACGAGGATACCGGGCCCGGGCCGCTGGTCGGGACCGTCATCGCCACCGCTTTTCTCGGTGCTACCAGCCGCGTCACCGTCGACCTCGGCGACGTGACGATCCTCGCTCAGCTGCCGACGTCGGAAGCCTCGGCTCATCCGGCCGGCACCCGCGTCCGCCTCGCCCTGCGTCCGGACCCGGTGCTGATCGCGCGGGACGAGGCTGCCGCGGGGCGCGCCTAAAAGACTCCTCGACCGGGAATCCGCAGCAGCGCGCGCCCGTCGGTTTTTTTGAACTCCCGCCCTGCTTTACAGATTGTTGACCTTGGGGTGAGGCTGCGCTAGGCTATTTGCCGGAACGGCTAAGGGGCTACTCAACCCCGGGGAAGGAGGAAAACCTTGTTTAGACATCGTGTTGTGACGTCGTCTGCTGTCCTGGCGATCCTTGGCAGCGCCATCGCGATCGTGCCGGCGACGCCGGCGGCCGCAGCCGGTGGAACTCGACAAATTGCAGCCGGTGGCGTGACGTCGATTGGAGGCGCTAGCCTCGGCCCTGACGTCCTCTCGCAGCCCGAAATCCGTGGCGGTGGCGAGACCGGAGGTCTGGCCGCAGCCGGCCCCAACCCGCCCAGCGCCGGCGGCGTTGACCGCAGCGCGTCAAAGCAACGCGGCGATGAAAGCGGAGCCGTGGGCGAGAAGGACAACAGCGAACGGAGCAGCGCGCCGCTCAGCGTGCTCGCGAGCTTCAACGGCCTCAACCACCGGAACCAGCGCCTGGCAAACGGTGGCAATCAGTTCTCCCTCGAGCCACCCGATCAGGGCCTCTGCGCGGGGAACGGCGTCGTAATGGAGATCATCAACGACGTGATGAAGGTTTACACCCCATCGGGCGGGACCGTGGTGGACACGACTGACCTCAATACCTTCTTCGGCTATCCGGCGCAGATCGTGCGCTCGACGGGCACCTTCGGGCCTTTCGTCACCGATCCCAGCTGCTATTTCGACCGTGCCACGAACCGCTGGTTCGCCGACGTCTTGACAATTGACGTCTATCCCCACAGTGATCCGGCGCACCATATTCGAGGCGGCGACTTCACGGGCACCAACCACCTGGATCTCGCGGTCAGTCAGACAGGCAATCCCGCAGGGGCCTGGACGATCTACCGCCTCCCGGTCCAGGACGACGGCAGCCAGGGTACTCCCAACCATGGCTGCAGGGGGATTCCACCGTATGGGCAGCCCACCCTGCCCACCAATCCCAATGCCTGCCTCGGCGACTACCCGCACCTTGGCGCCGACGCGAACGGCGTCTACCTGACGACCAACGAGTATTCGTTCTTCGGCAATGACTTCCACGGGGCGCAGGTTTACGCGTTCCCCAAGGCGGCGCTGGCCGCTAGAGCCTCCAGCGTGGGGGTGACGCAGATCGATACCCACGGGATGGATAACGGCAACTCCGGCTTCACGCTGTGGCCGGCGGTCGCGGCCGGGCAGCAGCAGAACGCGCAGGGCGGCACGGAGTACTTCTTGAGCTCGAACGCCGCCGACGAAGCCCACGGCAACGGCGTCGCCGTCGGTCCTCGCACCTCGACCCAGCTCCTCGTGTGGAAGCTCACCAACACGCGATCGCTCAACAGGGATGAACCGGAAGCGCAGCTCAGCCACAGCTACCTGCGGGTGGGGCGCTACTCGATGCCTCCCGCGTCCGAGCAGAAGGTTGGCAGCGTGCCGCTGGTCGACTGCTTGAACAATGTTGCCTGCGCGACCTTCTTGAATGGCCAGCCGGATCCGTTCCACGAGTCCGAGTCGAAGCTCGACAGTAATGACACCCGCATGCAGCAGGTGACGTACGCCAACGGGTTGCTGACCGGAGCCCTCGACACTGCCCTGGTCGACGCCAACGGCCATGTCAAGGCCGGGATCGAATGGTTCGTCGTCGGTCCGAACGGTGGGGACGGGGCGCGGCTCCTAAGCCAGGGTTACTACGGTGTGACCAACAACAACGTGACGTACCCCGCCATCGCGTTGAATGCCAACGGCCAGGGGATCATGGCGTTCACGCTGGTCGGCAACAACCACTATCCGAGCGCGGCGTTCACCTCGTTCAGCGCGTCCGGAACCGGCCCGCTGCAGGTGGCGGCTGAGGGCGTCGGTCCCTCTGACGGATTCAGCGGCACGTTCTTCTACAACTTCCCGAATCCGCCTCGGCCACGCTGGGGTGATTACGGTGCAGCCGTCGTCGACGGCAACAGCTTCTGGATCGCGTCCGAGTACATCGGCCAGACATGCACCCTCGCGCAGTATGAGGGCGGGGCCTTCGGTGGTACCGGGGCCTTCGGCAGCTGCGGCGGAACGCGGACGTCGCTGGCGAACTGGTACACGCGAATCAGCCACCTCTCAGCCGGTGGCGGTGGCGGCAACTAAGTCAGTCAGCAGGAACATGTCGAGGGCTGGTCTTCCGACCGGCCCTCGTCTTACTTTCTCAGGCGAAAATCGCGTCCGCTGAGCTCAGGGCTTACGGCAGGCGATGTCGGTACGGCCTGATGGACAGGGGCTCAGCGAGGCCTGGCTTGCCGGCGCCTGCTCGGCCGCGGCGGGCACAAGCGCAGGGCGTCGTGCGACCTGGGACGCCGGGATGGTTCGCGTTGATGTGTTGGCCCGCGCCATAGTAGCCGCCGGTGCCGGCAACGCCTCGACCACTGAAGCTATGGATTCCCCGACGGCCGGCGCCGCGAGAGAGGCGTTTCGTTCGTACGCGGCATGGCTCGTGACGGCGCCCGACGCCGCGGCGGAGCTCACGAGAAAGCCGCCAATCACCGCGAAGCCCGCAAGCCGGTTCATCTACCGAATATAACGGTGGCAGTCACCTTTTCTAACGGCGAAGCGCTCGCCGCGGAGCCGTTTCGATGGCGGAAATCACGCTATCGTGAGCTCAGATCGTGCCAAAGCAGCGATCGTTCATCGAGGCGGTGCGGGCGGTCGTCCGGGACGTCGGGCGCGGGCAGATCGTCAGCTACGGCGAAGTCGCTCGGCGCGCCGGATATCCCCGCGCGGCCCGGGCGGTCGGCAACGTCCTTGCCAATAGTCTCGGCCTCCCCTGGTGGCGGGTGGTACGGGCCAGCGGGGAGCTGGCGGCGCACGGCGGGGAAGAGCAGGCACGGCGGCTGCGCCGGGAGGGCGTCGCGGTCCGAAACGGGCGCTGTCAACCGCCCCGGTATTCGGAACGTCAAATAACGCGACGCGGAACTTAATACCGGTTAACTGACCGTTGACCGTGGGCTACAACCCGGGTTACCCTATGTGCGCTCACCAAACAAGCAGGAGGGAAGCGCTTGCGCAGTAGAACCAGCATCCTCGGTATCGTCGCGTCGATCGCGCTCCTCGGGTCGGTCATCCCCGCTCTAGCGGCACCGTCCGCCCGTGCCACTCTCGCCGGCAACGTTCCGCCCTGGGCGAAATCGGCCAACTTCAAAGCGGCCGCCAACCCATCCGACTCGATCGGCTTCCGTATCTACCTGGGGTGGACCGATCCAGCCGCCGTTGAGGCGCTGGCGAAGGCCGTCTCGGACCCCGGGAGCGCGTCCTACGGACAGTATCTGACCCCGCAGCAGTTCCGCCAGCAATTTGCGCCCTCGCAGTCGCAGGTCAACGCAGTCCAGAGCTGGCTGCGGAGCCAGGGATTCCGGGTCGATTACACCCCATTGAACAATCACTACGTCGCTGCGGAAGGCAGCGTTGCGCAAGCCGCATCAGCCTTCGGGACGACGTTCGGTACCTATAGCGTCGCCGGGCAGACGCTGCGGTCGCCGTCATCGGATGTTTCACTCCCGACCTCCATCGCGGGCTTCGTCAGCGGCGTCGTCGGTCTGGACGAGTCGGCGGCACTGGTGCATACGAACATCGCCCTTGATGCGCCGCCGTCGGCTGCTTTTGTCAATGCTCCGCCTTGCTCGACGTACTGGAACGAGAAGAACACCACCAGCCTGACCGGCCTGCCTGCCCCCCTTCAAGCTCCGGCGGGCTACACGCTGCCGCTGCCGATGGCGCCGTGCGGATACGTGCCGAGCCAGATTCGGGGCGTCTACGGTGTGGCGGACAGCCTTCAGGGCAATGGCCAGACGGTCGCGATCATCGACGCGTACGCGTCACCCACGATCCAGCAAGACCTGGACCAGTGGTCCGCCAATCGCGGGATGGGGTCGACCAACATCACCCAGGTGGTGGCGCCCGGCACGATGAACCGGCCAGAAAACAAGAAACAGGATCCGCAGGGCTGGTACGGCGAGGAGACGCTCGACGTCGAGGCCGTCCATGGCATGGCGCCCAATGCCCATATCGTCTACGTGGGGGCGCCCAACAACTACCAGGACCTCGACGCGGCGATGAACCATGTCGTTGATCGGCATCTCGCGTCGATCGTGACCAACTCGTACGGGTTCCCGACCGAGCTGCTGCCCTTCGGGTTCATCAAGCCCCAGGAGGACACACTGCTCCAGGGTGCCATCGAAGGCATCGGCATCTACTTCTCGTCGGGCGATAACAGCGACGAGTCGATGTCGGTGGGCTACCGGACGGCAGATTGGCCCGCCTCCAGCCCGTTCGTGACAGCCGTGGGTGGCACCAGCCTGGGCGTCGGCCAGAGCAACAACCGCGTCATCGAGACCGGCTGGGGCACTCACACGTCGAGCCTCAACACGACGACCGGCGCATGGGTTGATCATGGGTGGCTTTACGGTTCCGGCGGTGGCGTCAGCCGGCTGTTCGCCGAGCCGTCGTACCAGGCCAACGCCGTACCGGGCAGCGTCTTTGCCGCGCAGGGTCGCACGGGCCGGGCCATCCCCGATATCGCGGCGTTCGGTGATCCGAACACCGGCTATCTGATCGGTCAGACCCAGACATTCCCCGGTGGGGTGGTCAAATACTCTGAGTACCGCATTGGCGGCACGAGCCTCTCGTCGCCGATCATGGCGGGGATCATGGCGCTCGCCGACCAGGCGAAAGGGTCGGCACACGGGTTCGCCAACCCGGCGTTCTACGCCAACGCGACATCCGGCGCCTTCTACGACGTGCTCCACCAAGCCGGCGCGGTGGTACGAGTCAACTACGTCAACAGCGTCGACGCCTCGAACGGCCTTGCCTACCGCTTGCGGACGTTCGACCAGGGTCTCAGCCTGAAGACGACCCCTGGCTGGGACGACATCACCGGGCTGGGGACTCCGACCTCGGCATTCATCGGGGCGCTGAGCCACTAGACGTCGACCGAAACAGAGGCCGGGCATCGCGCCCGGCCTCTTATTTGTCCTCTGCGATCAGCCAATCGATGATTTCGCGGACGCCGGCGCCGGCCTCGCCGCGAGTCACGTGCGCGGCGCTGGCCTTGAGGGGGTCGAGCGCGTTCGCGACCGCCACGCCGTATCCGCTCATGGCGAGAAACGCCTGGTCGTTTTCCGCATCGCCAATGGCGACGACGCTGCGCGGGGCCAGCGCAAGTTCATCGAGCGCCGCCCTGAGCCCGGTCGCTTTATCCACCGAGCCGGGCAGGACCATGACCGATCCCTTGTTGAGGATGACCTGCAGGTCGAGGCGGAGCTCGCGAATCACCTCCATCACTGCCCTGTCGTTGGGCTGTACCGTGGCCACCACCACCTGACCCTGCCAGAGCGGATCGACCCCGCGCCGTTGCAGCGCCGCGACGAAATCCGCGGGAGGCGGCGGCGCGAGGACCCGCGTATCACGACTCTCCGGCCGGTAGAGGACCGCGCCATTTTCGGCGACGACGGCGTCGAATATCGACGCCTCTGGAAAGACGCGCAGGAGGTCGTTGAGCTGGCGACCGGTGACCAGGATGAGCTTTCGACCGGTGGCAGCGAGCCGGCGCAGGGCCGCCACCGTTTTAAGATCGACCGCGCCGTCGCTCGCCAGCGTGCCGTCGTAGTCGGTCGCGAGCGCGAGGAATCGCACCGGCTAGACGCGTTTCGGCGCGGCGCTGGACGCGAGAATGATCCGGATCGGGCGATCGTGACGGACGTAGTCCCAGGCCCAGGAGCCGAGCGCGCTGATGCGATTGCGGAAACCGATCAAGTAGTAGATGTGGACGAACAGCCAGGTCAGCCATCCGAGAAAGCCGGTGAATTCCAATCCGCCTGGCAGGTGGGTTACCCCGGCATTGCGGCCGACCGTTGCCATGGTGCCTTTGTCGACGTAGTGGAATGGCTCGCGCTCACCCTGCAGGCCACGAACGGCATCCACGATCGTGCGCGCGACGTAGCGCCCGGCCTGCATCGCGGGGGGCGAGAGCATGGGCAGCTCGCGGTCGCCCACGCGCGGCGAGGCGGCATCGCCGATGGCGAACGCACCGGGCGCTCCAGGAATCCGCATCCAGGGGTCGACCTCGATGCGCGCATTCCGAAAGCGAGGGAGGGGCGCTTCGCCGACCGGATCGCTGGGCCGCACGCCCGCCGACCAGATGATGGTGGCGCACGCGATCGCCGTCCCATCCGAGAGCGTCACCGAGTGGCCGTTCGCGCTCTTGACCAGCGCGCCGGTCCTGACCGCCACGCCACGTTTCATCAGGACGCGTTGCGCGTAGCGGCCGAGGCGAACCGAAAAGGCGTTAAGGACGCGGTCCGTGCCTTCCACCAGGACGACCTGGATCTCTGCTCGCGAGATCTGGTGATAGTCCTTGCCGGCGACGATCTCCATCAACTCGATGAGCGCTCCGGACGACTCGACACCGGTTGGGCCGCCGCCGACGACCACGAAGGTCAGCAGCGCGCGGCGCGCCTCCGGGTCGGGCTCGGCATCGGCGCGCTCGAGGCAGGTCAGCACGTGGTTGCGCAGGCGGGTGGCGTCTTCGAGCGATTTCAATCCCAGCGAGACGCGGGCCACCTCCTGGTTGCCGAAGTAATTGTCGGTACTGCCGGTGGCGAGCACCAGGTAGTCGTAGCTCAGCGGCGGGCTGGCGTCGAGGCGAACCAGCTTGCTGGCCAGGTCGACGCGCGTCACGGTCGCCTGGCGAAATCGGACGTTGGGCGAGTGGCGGAAGATCGTGCGTAACGGGTAGGCGATGTCGCTCGGATTGAGCAGGCCGGTGGCCACCTGGTAGAGGAGGGGTGTGAAGAGGTGGTAGTTGTGCTGGTCCAGCAGGACGACATCGAGCGGCTCGCCGTCGAGCTTGCGGGCGCAGGCGAGGCCACCGAACCCAGCGCCGACGATCGCGACGCGGGGACGCGCTTCAGCCATCGGTCCGGACGCGGAGCTGTGCATGGGCTCGCCGCAGCGCGGCCTCGACCTCGCCGGGCGAACCCGCGCGCGCGAACATGAAGCCGAGGTAGCGATCGCCCTCCGGCAGGGGAACGAGCGGCTCTCCCGGCGGAATCGTGATCACCAGCCCCTCGACGCCCGGCACGTGTTTTGCCGCGTCCTGGCCTTCGACGGCGCGAAGCCGTCCGCGCTCCCGGATTGGCAGCATCATGACGCCGGCCGCGGCCTGCTCGCGCTGGTGGGAGGGCATCGGCAGGCCGGCCGCCTGCCGGAGGATCAGTTCTTCGAGTGAGATGCCGGACCCGAATCGGAGCGTTCGGGAGCAGAGCCCGCCGATCGAGCGCGCGGCGACCTCCAGCATCCAGGTCCCGCCCTCGTTGAGGCGGAGCTCGGCGTGGATCGGGCCGTCGGTGAGGCCGAGGGCGAGTGCTGCCCGAGCCGTTGTCTCTTTGATCTCCACCTGTTGCTCGCGCGAACGACGCGAGGGCGTGACGTAGATCGTCTCCTCGAAGAAGGGGCCGTTGAGCGGGTCGGGCTTGTCGAAGAGGGCCAGCACCTCGAGCTCGCCACGACGGAGCAGTCCCTCGACCGCCACCTCCTCGCCCGGGATGAAATCCTCGATCAGTACCGAGTGACGCGTACTGTGGGGCCGGCAGGCGGCGACGATCGCCGCGACCCGGGCGAACACGCGGGGAAAGCTCGCGGCGTCATCGACCTTCACCACGCCCTGGCTGCCTGAAAGATCGACAGGCTTGACGACGCAGGGGTAATCGACCGTGGCGGCGATCGTCTGCGCATTCGCGTCGATGCTCGCGGTCGTGAATCGAGGAGTGCGCAGCCCGGCGCGCGCAAAGCGCTCCCGCATGCGCGCCTTGTCGCGGGCGGCTTCGACACCGTCGACCGGATTGTGCGGCAGGCTGAGCGCCTGGGAGGCCGCCGCGGCAAGCAACGTGCCCGTATCGTCGACCGGGACGATCGCAGCCAGGGGACGCGTCTGCGCGAAGGCGACGATGCGCTCTGACGAGCCATTGATGTTCTCGAAGTCGAGCCGCAGGTGGCGACCGTCCATCAAGCTGGCGAGCGCCGGCCGGTGCTCCGAGCCGACCACGACCTCGACTCCCAGACGGGAGGCCGCGGCGATGAAATCGTGGGTGCGATAGGTTCGGCTCGGGATCAGCAGCAGGACGCGCGTCATCCCCATTAGTTGACCACGAATAGAATGA
>Ga0066690_10000196_pt1 | contig 15287 bp, 12 predicted proteins | sample GraSoiAngelo_139_FD_62303 | JGI IMG/M metagenome (GOLD analysis project Ga0066690, IMG submission 62303) | Grasslands soil microbial communities from the Angelo Coastal Reserve, California, USA - 14_0929_12_20cm | ecosystem: Environmental > Terrestrial > Soil > Grasslands | place: USA...
TCAGCAATGCCCTTGGGATCCGGCTGAGGTATGTAAGTAATCTTCACGCCAAACTTAGACCCATCACCCAAGGCGTCTACGATACCTTCCTGCACCGGCCCTAGGATAACGCCGATCTCGCCGATACCAGAGGCTCGAAGCTGGTCAAACCCGTACATCAGCATCGGCTTGTTAGCGATCGGCAGCATGTGCTTGTTCCCTGTATAGGTCAAGGGGCGAAGTCTCGTTCCATGCCCACCAGTAAGTAGCAGACCTTTCACACTGGTCACACCCAGACTCTTCTATCGCCGGGGGGAAAAGACTAGTGATAAATGGGTTCAGTTCAAAATCCTAACCGGTAAGGACGATTATTTGTACAATCAGAACTAGATTGGGTTGATCCCATCAATACTCGTATAGTATACTCCCACGGAACTCGACTCTACGAATACCGTCACTGTTACTGTCTGAGGCGTCGCCCAGCCTTGGCTATTCCAGACACTCTGGGAATCCATTCTGACACTGTTCCACCCGGATATTTGTGTCGGGACGACAATTGTGGTGTTTGTCGCGTAGGGCGTTATCGTCTGTTGCGTTACCTTGTTCGAGAAGATGAAGAAGAGTGTATGGGTGCCATCTGTAACACTCGCCGCAAACATAGTCTTGGTGGTAATGTCGGTCGTCAGCGATTGGTTGAAGTGGATGTTTACGCTCGTAGCGTTGAGTAAGACTTTCTGCGATAGCGCTAATCCTTCAACTAGCCCTCTCCCGGCAGACGTGTAATTCAGCATCATTTGCAAACCGCTGGTTCCGTTGACCCCAAGCGGGGTGACGCTGGAGACCAGTGGGTCGGTGTTGGACAGGGACAATTTCCAGCCAAACGGTACTTGCTTGCCAACACTCTGCTCCAGAACCCACCACTTCAATCCAGGATTGACAAGGGGCGGAGCCGGTACGTCGACCTTCCAAGGTGACGACTCGCCAAGCAACTGGCCAGTAAGCTTGTCATAAATCATAATGCGGAATTGGTCGCCTCGAGGCACAGCACTCAGCGCATCAGGAGCACTGATTAGGTAAGTGTTCTCGGTGCCGCCTGTTAGCGCAGCGCTAGAATTGGTCGTCCAGTAGAAAGGCAGCGGACCATACTTGACAAAGAAGGTCGGCGAGACGGGAGTAGCCAAGAGATTTGTGAGAGTTACGTTGATGCGTGTCGCGGCTCCGAGACTGTCCGGATCCATTACGCCGTTGATCTGAATTGAGGCCTTGGGGGCTGAGACTTGTGAGATGTAAGCGCCTGACACTCCAACAAAGGCCAATGTCACCACTATAACAAGCACGATGGATGGGGTCAGCTTCTGACGGAATATCCGGAGAAGCGTCCCGCTGGGTGGACGCCAAGCGATGCTAGGGAGCTTCATCGTCAAGTGGAGCCTGAGTCTCGGACCCCCAAGGCGGCCTAGCTCAAAGACGAGCGGGAACAGCCAGTAAGCCATGTAATTCGGGAACGATCGATAGTAGAAGAAGAAGAGCAGGATTGGAAAGGCGAACACCATGCTGTTGAGGCCCCGATAATTCCGAGCGTAGACGTAGAGGAGGACGCTCGCACTCCCAAGCATCAGTACGAGGAAGAATGAAGAAGGAAGTGCAATCCCGAGGTCGAGAAGAAAGCTCGACAGGCCTATCCCTCCAGGAACCTGTGGCGTCGCATTCGGCAAGTAGGGAGCGACGATGTCGGCCCACCAGGAAGCTGGGGAAGCGAGTATGAATGGCAGATTCGGAAGGAAGAACGCTCCAAGCATAAGAAGAGTATTTGAGCCAAGGGCACGAATCTTCGACCCTGGTTTTTCGTTCCAGAGTCGGATCATTAGGAATGGAGCGATCACAAGTGCAATCTGCTTTACAGCAATAGCCAGTCCGAGTGACGTCCAGCTAGCTTTAGGGTGACGATACCATAGGACCGCTGTCAGAACCAGGAAGAATGCCCAGACGCTATCTGTCCAACTGCCGGCGATCACGATTGAAAACAGGCTGAACGGAGCCAGAGTAACGCTCTTCAGCCTTGCAGGGGCCAGACCGAAAAGCAGGAGGATCGACATGACGTGGAAGATGAAGACGGAATCGCGGAGATCGTGAAGACCGACCAAGTAGAATGGGAGGACCGAGAGGAAGCTAAGTGAAGGATAGGCGAGATGGAAGTCGTAGGAGCCATCAACGCCCGGAGTGTAGAGTGATGGAGAGAAGCCAAACTGGTCCAATAGTGGTTTGATCGAGAAGCCGTAAGGACTCTGAAATTGCAGAACCCGCAAGACTCCCATGTAAGTCCCGACTATTGTATCAGTAGTATAGCTCACCTGAAGAAACCTAGACAAGACCACATAGAAGGACAGAATCGCAACGAAATGGCCCGCTAGAGACAGCTTGTTGACGCGAGAAAGCGTCAGACCCTTGGTCAATCCCGAGATCAGGTTGAACAGGCCGAAAACTATGAGCCCGGCGGCGAGTACTAAACCTGCAACAACGTCAGGCACGACCACAAGAAGCCATAACCCAGCAAGGATCAGAAGAGCGCCGGAAAGTCCAAGCCCTGTCCGCGAGATCTTTGATGCCTTGGACAGAACATCGGAAACACCGAGATAGTCTTTGAGCTTGATCTTCGACCGCTCAACTACTTCGGAGAATTTGGAAAAGATCAAACGGCGAACCACGACATCCGTATTTCAGATTACCCGACACAGGTTGTCTCGGAATTTTCCCCTTTAAGGGTTGTGAGGGAACCGAAGCTATGTGCTATCATGGCATGCAAGTCCAGCCTAATGATAAAGAGCCGGGTTTGCTACCAACGCAGATGACTCTATGTTCCTAAGTTGCCGCGACGAGAGGTAAAACTGGTTTCCGATCTCGTCTGAAGGCCCGGGTCCACTTTTCGGCTTTTTTATCGGCAAGCGCTTCATCAATCAATTCACAGACGACATGACCGATCATGATATGACATTCCTGTATCCTTTGAGTGTCATTCGAAGGGACAACGACCTTGTGATCGCAGAGAGAAGCGAGCGTTCCTCCGTCCCCGCCGGTGAGAGCTATGGTCTTCGCGCCGATCCTCATGGCCTCTTGAACCCCAAGGATCACATTCTTGGAGCGTCCACTCGTGCTTATCGCCACGGCGACGTCGCCTCTCTCCAGATTCGCATTGACTTGTCGCGAGAAAATTTCGTCGAAACCGAGGTCGTTACCGATCGCTGAAAGAATCGACGTGTTTGTTGTCAGCGAGAGGGCTCTCAGCGGTGGTCGTGCTTTCTTGAATTTCCCGACTAGCTCTGCTGCAATGTGCTGAGCATCGGCCGCGCTTCCCCCGTTTCCGAAGAACACGACTTTTCGTCCTTGCCGAAGAGCGGTTACGATCATATGAGCCATTTTTACGATCTCGTTAAGGGATTCCTTAGAGAGCCGTTGCTTCGTCTCGACGCTCTTCTGTATGGACGAGAGTGCCAACGACATTTCTCGGTCCCACTGACTCGATAGCCGGTTCACTGTGGGCTTACCTCCCAAACTTTGCACCGTGGCTACTTTGGGCTTCGCCAAGTCTGCAACCCGTCCACGTCGAATCTGACTGGGAAGGCTTTTGCCCCCAGACCTTCAACGGCGTTTTCCACTTGGACCCGTTTCCCGGAATCGCAGTATAGAAAGAGGAATCCTCCTCCTCCTGCTCCGAGCAGTTTGCCGCCGATAGCTCCATTCTCTCTCGCAGCGTGTAGGAGCTTCTCGACATCCTCCGTGGAGATGGCTCGGTCGAGCTGTTTCTTGATCTCCCACTCCGCGTTCAGCATTTTGGCGAAATCCACTAGATTGCCTGTAAGTAGAAAGTCCTTCATCTGTAGCGTCAATTCTTTCATACGTTTGAGAGCTTTCATTATCGCTGGGTCTCTATGTTCGTAGGACTCGATCTGCCTCTGGAGTATTCCGCCGGAGCGTCTTGTGGTTCCTGTGAAACAGAGGAGGCTATTGTACTCTAGCTCGTTCACCGTCTCAGGCTTAATCCTGAGAGCGTTGACGATGGTGGCTTCTTTCTTGAACTCGATGAGGTTGAAGCCCCCGAATGTCGAGGCGTATTGGTCCTGCATTCCTCCAGGAACTCCAACGTCTTTTCTCTCGACATTGTAGGCTAGATTCGCAATGTCATAATCAGTCATGGAGTTGCCTTTCCACTCTCTAAAGGCTCCGATGAGGGAAACGCAAAGGGCAGAGGAGGAACCCAGTCCCGTGCCTGGCAGCGCGTCATAGCGGAGACTCGCATCAAATCCTTCATCGGTACCAAACCTGTTTGCGACTGCTCGAACAAACCCGACTTCACCACTACCTTTTAGATCCAGAAGCTTTTCTGGACCGTAACGAGCATCCTCGTCCTCTCTGAAGACACTAACTTTCCCATCGCTTCTTGGTGAAATTGAACAGTATGCGTAGTTTTTGATCGTTGATGAGAGGACCACGCCTCCCATCAAATCAGGATACGGAGGAACATCTGTCCCCCCGCCAGCATAACTGACCCGCAGAGGAGATCGAGAACGGATCTTCATCAAGAGGATCCAACCCCCTCCGACTCTTCCGCGAGTGCAATACGGTGAACCGCGTCTTTCAGGCCACTTCCATTGGTGGGCACTCGTACCCCACGGCATCCTGCTCGCCTCGCGGCTTCGAGATCGATCGCCTTATCGCCTATCATCCAAGATCTGGCCATGTTGATTCCGAGTTCACCTGAGGCTTTCAAAATTAGCCCAGGCTCGGGTTTTCTGCAGCCACAACCTTCATCGGGTCGATGAGGGCAATAGTAGATCCCGTCAATCGTACAGCCCAATCGTGATAGTTCCTGACGGAGCTTTTCGTGTATCTTCGACATTTCATGATGAGTGGTGAGTCCACGCCCTATCACGGACTGATTCGTTATTATGACGATTCGGAAACCTCTCTCCCGAATCTCGCGTAGAGGTGCGTCAATTCCGGGAAGAATTTCGAGTTCATCCGGGGTTTTGACGTAGTCAGTTCGTTCTCGTGTGAGAACTCCGTCGCGATCGAGAAACACTGCACGCGACTTCATCAGAGGCTCACTTGCTTGAATTAGTTCTCGATCGATTAATATCACTATTCCAGCCCTCATATAGAGTCATTGCGAAACGCCGTGGACCCAATGATTCGATGTAGCCCTAAACTGAGGCCCTACTTGGTCACCTAACCGGAAGTCTCTTGAGAACGGGCTTGACTCAGACTCTGAGCGATCGCAGATAATCTCTGACTGTGATTGCCGCCGATGAAATTACTCTGGCCGTGCTCTTTCTATTCGGGTCGAGATATGGGTCCTTCAGGAATTTATCCAGCTCGTCAGTTCGGGCAGAGTCCTCTTCTATGGTTTTTCGAACTTTGTTGATTCCTGCTTCGGCGTTGTCTACCCAGTCCTTCTTGTTCCTAATCAGAAGTAGTCTGTCCACTAGGTCGTCCACATTACCAGCCTGATAACTAAGGCCCGCCCCTTCTCGTGTTACGAGTTCGGAGTATTCATCTCTTCCACAGGTAAGAACAGGCAATCCGCCCCACATGTAATCGAATATTCGGGTTCGAATGCTAAGCTGATCTTCGACGGTGGCTCTGGCGATATTCAGCCCGATGTCCGCCCCCCGATAGAAATCACCCCTCTTCCTAAACGGCACGACACCAGTGAAACTCACACTTGGCCCTAATTCGTGTGCTCTGGCTTCGACCGACTTTTCAAATGCCTCGTTCCTCGGGTTACCGCCCATTATCGTCATCTCGGACTCCAAGCCGTTGATGGACACTTGCTTCAGTGCTCGGAAAAGCGTTGGATAGTCGTACCACGGCAGGGTCGCCCCGGCCAGGATGAAACGGATCCGGGTCGAGTCCCCATCGCCTATCTGCCGAACCGGCAACTGGCATGGGGGTAGCGACATGGGGACCAAGTGAATGAGGGGGTCATCAATTGTCGTGCTCTTGAGTGTGACTTTCTTCGACGCAATCAGCATAGCTAGGATGAACAGTCTGAACCTCTTTCCCGAGGTGATCAGAAAGTCTCCGCGCCAGAAGGAGTCGAGGGTCAGTTTAAGCAAATGCGTCGGCACACGGCCAGTTGTCGCTAACTCTTCCAGAAGTCCACTGCCAACGTAGTCAATGATAATGGGTACGCGATCATTCAATCGGCTGAGAAAGGGTAATGTGGACCATGGAATGTAGATGACATCAGGCATCTCCTTTTTGATCGCCTTAGCTATCCTAGCTGGGCTGTGGGTGATTGTTCTGATGTGAACTCCGTCCTCGTTATGTTCTGACTCGTTTCTATTGGCGAGGTGAAAACTCTCGTACAGACTGAGGACAACGATTTCATGCTTCTTCTCAATTAGCTTGTGAAACAGAGTGTATGCTCGATAGCCTGGGCCATCGGTGATGTTGTCTTCGTACGGATATGGGGAGGTTGTTACGCAGAGGATTCGGGTCAAGTGCGGTTCGCTTTGGCTAGGATTCGACTTTCGGAGATGTTCGCCAAGGTAGAAGCCGCCCCCACCGCTCCAAGAAGATCAAAATACATGTGTATAGTAGAACGATGGAAAGAAGCATCCTAAACGAGACAGTCACGATTGTTGGCAGCGAGACGGTGAAGGCCATTGCTTGCGGATAAATTGGGACGAACAGTCCCACGGTAAGGAACGCTCCGAAGTTGAGAAGGTACGGGAAGAACAGCGCAGAACTGGCCCAGTATACGTTTCTGAGTTTCTCGTAGGATGAAACTACGAGGAGGATAAGCAACGGCTGCCCCCAGAGGAACCATTGAGCATGGAACGTGTCTAGCGCATAGTAGGCTAGAAGGAAGATCAGGAATGAGTCTATCATTGTCTTGAATGTCCATCCCTTGAAATGGACTAGCGCCAATAGTAGGCTCATGTAGAGTAGCGGAAGAGCAAAAAAGACGTCCCAGCTAACGCCGGTCTGCAAACTGATAGAATAAGTTAGGATAAAGGTCTCTATCCCGACAAAAAGGCTTGATCCCATGAAGCCCCTGTTCCAGAGCGTCAACCCGTAGAACCCGTTCTGGTATATTGAGGGCAGAGCGAGATTTGCAGACTCGTAGTAGGTTGGAAACAGCTGAAGAGGCAAGTAGCCAAGAATAGGAGGAATAATCCCAATAAGTATCGTCTTTGCAAGCGTCGCTGCTCCCTTTGTAGGAGATATCTGTGAGGTCTTCTTGTACTGCAAGATTCCAAACGGGATAAGCAATAGCAACCCGACAGCCTTTATGGCGCCAGCAGCTCCCAGAGAAAGTGCCGTGGATTTCGCGTAGCCTTTCTTATAGAGGAACATGGCGAGAACTATGAAGAAAGTCGCCATGATATCGTACTGTCCGATGGCGTAAGTTACTACTATGCTGACAGGGTTGAACAGCCATAACTTGTATCCCAAGACCGCCCTCTTCGGGTCGTTAATCAGGTGGAGAAGGATAACGCCGACGCCGAAATCGAAAAGGAAGAAGGGGAGCTTCATGACAACAAGGGTTTGTTGGATTCCGGGTTGTGCAAGCGCGAGAACGTGCATTACCTCCGGGGGGTTGTAATTCGCGGATGAGAGGTAAAACGACTTGATCGCAGTGGGGATTATGGGGCTGAAGATTCCGAGAATAGCGGCGAAGAAAAGGAATAGAAAAGGAGGGTCGTTCGACTGAATTAGTTGATGCTTTTCGAGGAAGACTAGGCTGACCCAAGTGGTCACGCTTAGGTCGCGTGAACCCGTTACTGGCAGGATTAGGATTCTTAACAAGGTTCCAGCGAGGGTCCATTTTGCAAGGATTGCGCTGCTTTCGGACAGGGATTGAGGAATGATTCGGTCGAAAAAGGATCTCCCTGTTCCTTGCACGGCGTATCAGAAGCCCTGCGGTGTGATCTCCGAGTATCCAAACGAAGGTTGGGAGAATTCGACCGCCGGCGTTTCCGAAGGTGAAGGAATGTTCAGTTTCTTGAAACCTAGCATTAGGTTGACTATCACATCTTGTGGCAATATTCTGAACGGTTCCAAGAGAACTATTTCTTGGTGCCATTCGTTCGTGTTGTAGGTCTTTTGAATTATTGTCAGACTGGGTCCACTGTCGAGTTGTATGGAGATTGTGCCCGCGATGGCCGTCGAGTTGCTCTTCATCCAAATGTCGAAGAATTGAAATTGGCTCGAGTTAACATGAGGAGTGACCATGAGATTCACTCCAAAAAATGTGTTGAGATTGACAGTCGTGGAGTTTGTGATGGTCAGATTTCTTCCTCCGTTCGAAAGGCTGAGTGTGACTTTACCTATTGACGAATCCGTAATTCTTGCATCAGAAAGGATGCCTACCCAACCTGGACTGATCTTTGCGTTGGAGCGTGCCACTGTGAATTCGACGGATGCAATGTAGGCTGAGGCAAGAATGATGAGCCCCGCCAACGCCACGGCGGTCAGGCGACTATTCCATTTTACCCTCAAATCTTTCTTCCTCCCGTCCATTTTAGCAGTCCATAAACTACTCCGCATGAGTACACGATGTCTGTAACAATTCCTAATGACGGCATCCAGAGTGCGTCGAGACGTCGGTGTCTTGAAAGCTTGGGTATATCCCTTAATCTAGCCCATACTAAATGTGCGTAGTAAGCGTACCGGAGAGTGATCAGGATGAGGGCGGCAAATGCAAACATCACGCTCTGAGATAGTAAGTAGCCAACCAATACAGAAACGAGAGCAATCGTCTGAATCACCTGGGTCACTCTGTGTACTGTTCTGGATTTTCCGTACAGTTCTCCGACGCCTGTCCGGAACATGGCGAGTTTGTGATTGCCTATGATTCCGCCCATTGCCTTGCCGAACTCGAACTCCTTCTGCAGATTTCCCCGAAAGGATTCAGCTCTCCCTCCATACCTTTGTATTACAGGGAGATTGAAATGCTTGAGAATCTTGTAGCCTCGTTGATGGATTTGGATTGAAACTGACAAGTCCTCTCCGGCAATTCGGTATTTCTCTGGGAATCCTCCTATCGATTGCAGCATCTTAGCATTGTAGAGGTCGCACTTGCCTTCTGAGAAGTTGACGATCTCATACTCTTTCTCTAACGGCCGTGCATGAATCTGTCTTCTTAGCAACCCGAAAGTTTTCTTTGCGACGTTCATTTCCGACGGATCCATTATTCCATAGTAGCCCGTCACAACTGCAACCTTCTCTCCCATGTATTTCATGGCTGTCGAAATCCAGTCTGCTCTCATCAACTCACAGTCCTGATGGAGAACTAGAATGTTGTCTCCCAGGGAGAGATTGAGCCCATCGTTTAGTGATGCTGACAGTCCCTCGTTCTTGTCGTGTCTAATGACCTTGTAAGGACGATTCCCTGACCCTAGAATCGCTTCCGCTTTCTCTAACGTTTGATCCTTGCTGCAATCGTCCACTATGATGATCTCGGTATTGACATCCTGCCCGAGAACCGACTTTAATGTCCGTTCGATCGTGTTGGCTCCATTGAATGTTGGAATCAGCACGGAAACTAGACGATCCATCGTGTTCGACTTTTCCAAGCTTTCTGAACAAAGTCCCTTCAAGTCTTCGCTTCATCTCGAACTGCGCAACTCCCGCTTGAGTCGGAACAAGCCGAGAAGCTGTTTGGCCACAATTTTCGGCAATTTCTTAGGTAGATATATTCGTGTGTCTCCTCCGACGCGGGGGCGTTGACTTATGGGCACCTCGACGATCCTTGCTTTCGAAGCGAGCGCTCTGATGGTAAACTCACCCCAGAAACTATACTCAAGTTCTTCAACATTGTCCAGGATAGCAAGTAACAGCGTCCTTTTCACTAGTCGGAACCCGCAGTCAATATCGTGGAGCTTTACGTCAAATAATACCCGTGTGATAGCATGGAATCCCTTGGATAGAATAAGTCGATGAATTCCTTCTGCCCGTCGAATCTTTCGACCTATGACGAGGTCCGCGTCGAATCTATGGTCCCATAATGACCAGAAGTCCGAAGGTACGTATTGACCGTCTGAGTCAGAGAAGAAGACATAAGGCGAATTTGCCCTTCTCAAAGCATCTTTCGCTGCGCGTGCGTATCCCTTCCTCTCAGAGCCGAGATAAAGCAGGATCGGGATCTTCGTGGATATTTTCTGAAGGATCTCCTTCGTACCATCAGTGCTCCCATCTTCCGCGATTGTGAACTCGGCCCCGGTTTTTCTGACTATTTCATCGTAGAACGCTGAGATTATCTTCTCAATGCCTTCTGCCTCGTTGTAGACAGGCATGACGACTGTGAGTCCTTCGGGACTGTTCAAGCGCTCCATAACCTAGTATGAGATGTTAGGCGGTCATTTGGCGTCCTCCCGGTGACCTAAAGGGTCTTGTCGTGGTGGTCTGAGAGATTAGTTGTTTGACCGGATTTTCACCATGACTTCGTTCGGGAATGTATCCCGCATCAACATCTTATCCGCCCAGTCATAGAACCTTGACAATCCATCTTCCATTGGAACCACGGGCTTCCAACCTAGGAGCCTGTTAGCCTTCTCCCAGTTTGCGGCTCGTCCCATCGCCCCGCTAGGCTTCGAAGGGTCGAAGACCGGTGTGATATCTTTCCCTGAAATTCGAATGATCTTTTCCGCTAGTTGCCTAATGGTGAGTCGTTGGTCGGAGCCAATGTTCACCACGTCTCCGTCACTCATCTTATCGCATGTGGATATGATTCCGTTTACTGCGTCGTCCGCGTAAAGGAAGGATCTAGTCTGGTTGCCGGTTCCGTAAACAATGAATGGTACCTTCGGAAATAGTACGGCTTTTCTTACCAGTGCGGGAATAACATGGGCCGTCTTCGGGTTGAGATCCTCATGCTCCGCGTAGACATTGAACATTCTAACCGTCGATGTGTTCACGCCATGTTCCTTCGCATACCATTTAGCCTGTATTTCTCCCATCAGTTTGGCCCAGGCATAGGTCGACTCCGGGTTGGCTGGATATGCGTCCTCTTCTCTCAGAGCGGGGACATTCGGCTCGTCTTGTTTCTCAACGGGATAGACACACGCTGTACTGCAGTACAAGTAGCGGTCGACATCTGCTTTTCTCGCAGCCTCAAGCATCAAAGTGTTCATGAGAATGTTGCTGTCATAGATCTCCGCCTGCGATCCTGCATCTGGGCTCATGTATTCTATTCCTCCTAGTTTCGCTGCAAGGTGGAAGACGATGTCAATGCCCTCAACTGCCTCTTCGCAATTTCTCCGCACTCGCAGGTCAGCTCGTTTGAAATCGATCTTGTCAAGGACGTGCTGTATGTTTTCTATTCGACCTCGCTCCAGATTGTCGGCGACCCTGACATTGGCGCCTCGGCGGATCAGATGATCGACCAGATGCGAGCCAATGTGACCGGCACCGCCGGTCACGAGTACGTTTGCCCCGCTTAGATTCATTGACGAGTTCAACATACTTCGAACCTGGACATATTCTTTTAAGGTATGGCTCGAATCCCGCAACAGACGAGCGGTATAAGTGGTTCAATACCGAAACAGCGGTGAGACTATTGCAGAATGTTTATCATCGCTTGGCTGCGCACGCCAAGTGCTACATTTTGGAAAGATCTATCAGTAAGAATACTGCTGCGTGGATCGTTTCCGTAGCAATTGCCTGTTACGTCATAGTCAACTTGGTAATCGGGCTTGATGAGAACATGCTGTTCCATAGCTCGGCATGGGATTTAGGGCTGTTTAATCAGGCTTTTGCGTCGACGGTCCACGGCACTGGATTCTTCACATATTCCATTGAACCATTCACAAATCCTTCAGGCAGCTTTTTCGGAGTTCACTTCAGCCCCATACTCCTCGCTATTCTGCCCTTGTACGCGGTCTATCCCTCGGTGGCTACGCTTCTAGCAGTCCAGGCCTTTGCCCTAGCAATTGGCGCAGTCCCCATCTATCGTCTCTCGCGATCAACACTCGGAAGCGTCGGAGCGTCCGTCGCCATAGCCTTGGCATACCTGCTCTATTTTCCAATGCAGGCGGCGAACATGTTCGATTTCCACGTGGAGTCTTTCGTGGTTGGACCCCTATTGTTCTCCATATATTATCTCCATACGCGGAAATGGAAGAGATTTTCTTTGTCGATCATAGTAGCCCTCTGCACAATAGAATACGCAGCCTTCCTTGTCGCAGCAGTCGGAGCCGCATATCTTCTGATGAACATAGAGGGCATCAGTCAGGCGTTGAGGACGAAAAAGTTCCGCGACCATCGACTCCTTCTGCCTGCTGTACTTGTCCTCATCTCTGTCACATGGTTCTTTCTTGCCAGACAAGCCATGAGCATGTTCAACCCCGGGCCCTCAGTAGCCTTCGAGGGAGCGAACAACTGGAGCTACATCGGAGCCGGGAGCATCGCGCAGATTCCTATCTACGCTCTACTCTACCCTGCCAACACTCTCAAGGCTGTAATGTTTAACCTGCCGTTGAAGCTCGAGTACCTCGGTCTTCTCTTCTTCCCAGTTATGCTCGTGCCCGTTCTTCGGCCAAGAACACTCGTTGCGGCGATCCCTTGGATAGCCTTCGCGTTTCTGTCCAACTATAGTCCTTACTATCAGCTCGGCTTTCAATACGCACTGTTCGTAGTTCCAGGCCTTTTCTGGGCCCTCATCTTAGCATTGAAACGGCTGCAATCGGTGAAGCTAAATGATAAACTGATGATCTTCTCGCGTAACGCACCTAGAATTCTCCTCGTAATCTCAATGATCGGATTCATTTTCTTTGCGTCATCCGCATATCCCGTCGCCCTAAACAATTCGATATCACACTTCGGCTATCTGAACGAGATCATACAGCTTGTTCCGTCCGGCACAAGCGTTCTCACCCAGAATAATCTATTTCCTCATTTCAGTCCCGACCGGTTCTCTGTCTACGCCATACCTATCCTTCTGCCATCGTGGTCTGCGAGTTTCAATTCGATAGTAAACTTGACGTTTGACAAGAGACCCGACTTCATCTTAGTCGATGGAGTGACCGATCCGCATTCGGCGTCGGTCGCTTCTCAATGGCTCCTTGGAAACGGAGGATATGGGGTCTACGCCTCTGCCGACGGGATCATTCTGTTCAAGAGATCGTTCAACGGAACCCCTTCGTTTTACGTCCCGGTCAGTTGGACCCTTGGCCAGTCAGTCTTGACAAGCCAAGGTGCCTTGATTACGAACAACTCGACGGCCGCTGGTAGGCCGGCACACAGCTCGGTAAATTCCAACGCTTCGGCTCCGTGGGTTTCCCCCTCGAATCCATTGACACTTCCACCCGGCCAATACAATCTGACTTTGAGCTTGAAAACACCGACACCCTTCACCGGCAATCTAATGGCCCTTAACGTTCTAGGTGCCAATGGGACCCAACGACTATCTGTCTTCAGGGTTGGCGGAACCACTGGAAACTCTTGGACCCAATTCAGCTTTGGTTTCCCATTGCAGAGTGCCGACACGGTATTGCTGAACGCGACCAGCACAACGGCTGTGGTTGACATTTACCTCCAGTTCATCCAAGTTGTACAGACCACCTACCTAGTCGGAGCTGGAAACGTAACTAGTGTAGCCAGTCATTGAATGGGTAGGCAGCAGGGCTAGAGGGTCTTCATCCCTGCTCTTGGTTTGGGCGCCGGGTAGATGGCTAGTTGATATAATATTGATAGAAACACCGGCCTCTGTATTCGTTGTAGGAGGCTCCGGGAGCAGCTTTGAAGATCAGTGCAGTGATCTTGCTTTACAACGAAGAGGAAGTCATCGACGAGTTCGCGGACCGTCTGATAAAGTCGCTTGACCACATAGGCCTCGGTTATGAGATTATTTTCGTAGTGGAGGGGAAGGATGCGACCTTGAGCAAGGTGCTGGCTCTATCCAAGGAGAATCCTCGCATCAGAGTCGAGTATAGCGAGGAGAGGCTTGGTCTGGGAAAAGCTATGAAGAAAGGTCTCAGCCTGGTCGGGTCAGACTCCAACTATGTCCTGACGATGGATGCCGATCTAAATCATGATCCGGAAGAGATCTACACGCTACTTGACGCTTCCAAGGAGGGCGACGTAGTGATTGGGAGCAGGTCGAAGTCTCGAGGGCTCGTCAAAGAGCTTCCCTGGTTCAAGAGGATTGTAAGCGCTTCGACGAACTGGGTCCTACGAAACGCGTTCGACATGCACGCCAGCGACGTAACTTCAGGCTTCAGAATTTATCATACCAAGGTCGTTGATAGCGTCCGAGACGAGCTTGTGTCGAAGAACTTCGAAGTGACGGCAGAACTGCTCATAAGAGCAAAAAAGAAGGGATTCTCGATCGTAGAAGTTCCAATAACGTTCACTCGTCGGCCGAGAGGCTCTAGCAAGCTGAGTTTCGCTAGGAGCGGCGTCGGCTATGTCAAGCTCCTTTTCCAGCTGGGAATATAGACTCAAGTTGCGCTCGGAAGTCTAACTCCGTTGGCGAACCGAAGGCAGTACGCGCTGTTCGCATTGGTTGCATCAGTTCCCTTATCCTTCGAGATAATTCCCGGCGCATTGTCAGCCCCGGTCCTGGGTCTTACGGCGCTACTCGTCCCTTACATGATCGCGAAGTATCATCTGGACCATCGCGAGATGCTGCGTTCAATAATCTTCTGCAGTTCAGCCGCGCTCGGCATCATATCCATTCTGACCGGTTACGTGAACTATCTTACTGACGAGTGGGCCACGCCTCAGTACGTTACGCTCCTCCTCCAGGGCCACGACTGGTACTCTGTACCTCTCCAGTTCCAATATGTACGATCAGGCATGGTCTTATCAGCGCAAATCTGGAACGTCTACCTGCCCCTACTCGCCCTCGTCCAAATCCCATACGTCTGGCTCGATTACAGATGGTTCACCCTAGGCGTCTGGGGCTTACTCGTCTACTCTCTGAGGAACCGGTATTACGCCTCAATGGCCCTCGCAGGGCAATATGCCGCTGTGATGGCGGCCAACGGGTTCAACGACGTGATACCGCTGCTGTTTCTCACCTTCGCCTTCGTGACTTTCAAAGGTCGCCGAGCGAAAGCTGCCGAGTATCTCTCGCTGGGTATGAAACAGTTCGCGAACAGTTTCGCATTCCTATACTACATTCTACGTCGCGACTGGAAACAGGCGGCTGTAACAGTAATCGTCACAGCCCTCTTCCTTCTCCCCTTCGCAATCTGGGACTGGAAATCGGCAATCTGCACTCCCATCCTAGACATGCCACCCGACTGTCACAACATGAATAACCTCACATTCAACTCCGTACATTCTCTCATTAACTTCGC
>Ga0066690_10000233_pt1 | contig 14639 bp, 12 predicted proteins | sample GraSoiAngelo_139_FD_62303 | JGI IMG/M metagenome (GOLD analysis project Ga0066690, IMG submission 62303) | Grasslands soil microbial communities from the Angelo Coastal Reserve, California, USA - 14_0929_12_20cm | ecosystem: Environmental > Terrestrial > Soil > Grasslands | place: USA...
CTGATAAGCATTCCAAGACCTTAACCTGCAGGGCGATCATTGCATCAGCAGCCTTCTTGCCCGCCTCAACCCCCGGTTGATGATAAGCATTGATATTAACCAAGGAGGCATAGAGTCCGACAGCTCTTTCGTACAAGGCGATCAAAACGCCGATACTGAACGCCGACACCTCCTTTAAAGTAATGGTAATTGATTCTCGATTCTTCTCATACAACGCTTGGCGCGTGCCCAGAAGGAAACTGTTGAGATAATCGCCAGAGGTAGCGTTCGGTTCCACGAAGAACGCTTGACCTTCTCTCTCTCTCAGCACTTCGATGAAGGTCACAAAAAAATTGTTGATGCCATCTCTGAGTTGCTGGATGTAGGCATGTTGGTCCGTCGACCCTTTATTTCCGTAAACCGTGATGCCCTGATTGACGACCTTCCCGTTCAAGTCTAATTCTTTGCCGAGAGACTCCATAATCAGTTGCTGCAAATACCTGGAAATTGGTTCAAGCCGATCCTTGTAAGGCAGGATAACCATATCTCTAGTTCCTTTACCGTTACCGGAAAAATGCCACATCGACGCCAGTTGTGCCGCAGGGTTTGATTTAACGTTATTCTTGCGGGTAACAGCATCGCATGCACTTGCGCCAGCCAACAAACCATCAATTGCAACACCTTGCAACGCAGCCGGTAATAGCCCAACGGCTGACATTTCACTTGTTCTGCCACCGACCCAATCCCACATAGGAAAGCGCCTTAGCCAACCATTCCCGACGGCGTATTTATCCAATTCACTGCCGACGCCCGTAATTGCCACCGCGTGCGAACCAAAATTTAGACGAGCCCGCTCGAACGCCGCCCGCGCCTCTAACATTCCGTTTCGTGTTTCCTTTGTGCCTCCGGATTTGGAGATAACAAGGCATAACGTTTCGCCGAGTTCAGAATCAATTTTTGACAGCACGCTGTCCATACCGTCTGGATCCGTGTTATCGAAAAAATAGACATCCAGCGGGTCGGTCTTGGGATTCGCGAGAGCTTTCGAAACAAACTGTGGCCCCAACGCTGACCCTCCGATGCCAATCAGGAGGAGATGCCTGAAACGCGCGTGCGTTCCCCGCACTACGCCCTTATGCACGTCCGAAGCAAATGACTTGATATCCACAACGGTTCGTTCAATCTCTCGGCGGATTTCAAGCGAAGGTGCCAAGGCTGGAGTCCGCAACCAATAGTGCCCTACCATCCTTTTCTCATCCGGATTGGCAATCGCGCCTCGCTCCAGGTCTGTCATCGCCGTGAAGGCGCTTTGTATGCGAGGGGCCATCATTTCAAAATAATTGTCTGGAAAATTCATGCGACTCAAGTCAAGCGCAAGGCCAAGGGATGGGAATTCGGAATAATACTTTTGGAACCGTCGCCATAGTTCTTCGTTCGTCAAATTCATATCTCAAGCAGACAATAGTTGGTGGAGATGCACAAACGAAAGAACGAAATTATTCGCTGCAACACTTCGTTCAAGCCGCGGGACGCTGCGAAGATTACAAACACACCAGGATTTTGTACCTTTGAATGAATTGCCAAAGCTGAGTTACTTGGTAAAGTGCGGCCATGACAATCCCAATATTGCTCCTTCTGCTCCTGGTCGGACTGATTGGTGTTGGCGGCCTTGGGTTGATGGCAACTTACAATGGTTTGGTGACGTTACGCCAAACCGTCAAAAACGCATGGGCGCAGATTGACGTGCAACTCAAGCGCCGCCACGATCTTATTCCAAACCTCGTAAACACGGTCAAAGGGTACGCCGCGCACGAAAAGGAAACCTTCGAACGCGTCATCAACGCTCGCGCGAAGGCCACGAGCGCCACTTCGCCGGCAGAAGTCATCAAGGCCGAAGGCGAACTCAGTTCTGCGCTAGCGCGACTGCTTGCCGTGTCGGAGTCCTATCCGGAATTGAAGGCGAACCAAAACTTTCTTTCCCTCCAGGAAGAATTAACGAGCACTGAAAATCGAGTCGCCTATGCACGCCAGTTTTATAACGACTCAGTCACCAGGCTAAACACGCGGATCCAGACTTTTCCGACGGTTGTCATTGCTGGCATGTTCGGGTTCAAAGAGGAACCGTTCTTCGAAACGCCGAGCGAGGAGAAGGAAGCGCCTAGAGTTCAGTTTTAGAAAGAATGAGAAAAATTGCTGGTGACGGGGGAGCGTTTTTGCGTGTTAACGTGGAAGGGAATTGTGGTTCAAATTTCAGAGTAATTGTATCAGCCGAGGCGTCGGGGAGTGCGTGCCAACTACTGGCCGCCGCGGTTGCCCTCAACTACCTTCAACACCTCCTCACCGGCTGGATACCCTGGTGCGTCTGCCCTGTCTCCTTGCGCCAGCGCCCTTGACACCCCCCCCTTCACTGATAAGCTCTCGCATTCCGTGAAAAACGGGGCGTTTGGCGCGCATGTTCCGCGCTCGGGCACAATGGTTTTGACCACGCCAACTCGAACTGAATCATCGCATGAAACGTCAATATCAACCGTCGAAGATTCGCCGTAAACGACAGCACGGCTTTTTGAGCCGAAGCTCCACCCGGAGCGGGCGGGCCATTTTGCGGAACCGTCGTCGCTTGGGCCGCAAGCGCCTCACGCCGGCCTGATCTTTCTATGGCCGCCGAACGGCCTTCGCTGCGATTGCCTCAGTCAATGCGTCTCAAGCACTGGCGCGACTTCGCCGACGTCAGGCAGCAGGGCCAACGCCTGGCCGGGGGTTGCTTGATTGCCAATTGGAAAACGTTGCCGGCCGGATCGGTTTCGCAGGTTGGTATCATCACCGTTCGCAAACTCGGCTCCGCGGTGGTACGGAGTCGTGCGCGCCGTTTGCTGCGTGAGACGTTCCGGGCGCATCAGCACCATTTGCTGCAGCCGGTGGCGATGGTCCTGGTGGCGCGATCATCCATTGTCGGCAAATCGTTGCCTGAAGTGGAATGTGATTTTTTGTGGGCCATGCGGCGGGCCAAGTTATTGAAAAAACCGTGAGTCCGACTCAAATCATTTTGTTTTCGGCGGTGCGACTGTATCGGTGGGTGCTCTCTCCGGCGAAAACGGCCCTGTTCGGCTCGCTGGGAAGATGCCGCTTCACGCCGACCTGCTCGCAATACGCCCTCGAAGCAATTCAGCAACACGGCTCCCTGCGCGGAAGTTGGCTGACGGTTCGACGGATCTGTCGCTGCCACCCGTGGGGCGACTGCGGCCACGACCCCGTGCCGCAGAAAACTTCCGGACTCCGAACTCCAGATTCCCAATCCCGCGTTTTGCCTGCCGGCAGTTTGCGAAATGAAATGACGCGTCGCGCGCCCGGCGCAGTTCGCAGCCGCGACCGCTAAATAATGGACCGCAAAGCTGTCATCGTCCTCGTCATTTCGTTCATCCTGCTGATGATCTGGTACCCGCTGATGAACCGGCTTTACCCGCCGCAGCCGATGCCACAATGGACGAATTCTGTCCCCAGCGCGGGGAACCAGATTGCCGCTGGCACCAATGCGTCGGGTACCACGTCCGGCGTCTCCATGCCCGGCCTGTCGGCAGGAGCGCTCGTCAAGTCGGACGCTCCCGAAGAACTGGTCGTGGTGGAAAACGACAACGCCCGTTGCACGTTCACCCCCCACGGCGGCGCGCTGAAGCTGGTCGAACTGAAAAATTATCCGGAGTCGGTCGCTTGCCGGATCAAGAACGGCTCTCCGACCAGCAAGGTCGCCACGCTCAACACCAGGGCGCCGGCGCCGGCGTTCGCGCTGCTCGGCAGCGACGCGCTGCAAGGCGACGGGATTTTCCTTCTGACTAAAACGGACAGCGGTGTCCGTGCTGAAAAGACTTTGCCCATCGGCGCGCGTCTGGTGAAAGAGTTCCGGCTCGGCACAAATTATCTCCTGGATGTCACCGTGCGGCTGGAAAATCGCACCCGTCAGCCAATTCAATTGCCGGCGCAGGAACTGGTGGTTGCCACGGCTACGCCGCTGGGCCCAAGCGACAACGCGGCCTCAATGGCTATGGAGTGGTTTGACGGCGCGAAAGTGCAGAGCGTCAGCGAACCGTGGTTCGCGAACCGCACCCTCGGCTGTTTTGCCGGCACGCCGCGGACGGAATATCTTGCCGGCAACAGCAACGTGCTATGGGCCGCGGTTTACAATCGGTTCTTCACAATGATTGTCGTGCCGCCGACGAACGCGCCGGGGCCAGAAGTCGTGGTCCGCCGCGTCCATCTGCCGCCGCCCGGCGCAGATGAAATCGCGACCAACCCGAAAGCGATGACAAACCAGTTCGGCTTTCAAACCGCTTTCGCGTATCCGGAAATGACGTTGGCGTCGAATCAGAACGTCGAGCACCGCTTCGATGTGTTCGCCGGTCCCAAGGAATATAAGACATTGGATCGCCTCGCCGCAAAATTGGGCAACAACGTGGACCTGGTGATGGGCTTCGGCGGGTTCTTCGGCTTCTTCGCGAAACTGCTTTTGCTCTCCATGAACGGTCTTCACGCCCTGGGGCTTTCCTACGGCTTCGCCATCGTCGCCATCACAGTCGTCATTAAACTCGTCTTCTGGCCGCTCACTCAGGCGAGCACACGGTCCATGAAACGGATGCAGGTGTTGCAACCGCAAGCAAAAGCGATTCAAGAGAAATACAAAGACGACCCAATGAAGATGCAGAAAAAGATGGGCGAGCTTTGGAAAGAACACAAAGTCAATCCGGCCATGGGCTGCCTGCCAATGCTCATCCAGATTCCGTTCTTTTTCGGCTTTTACCGGATGCTGCAAAGCGCCATCGAACTGCGCGGCGCCAACTTTCTTTGGGCGTGCGACTTGTCCCAGCCGGACACGGTTTGCATCATTCCCGGTCTTAACTTTCCGCTCAATCCACTCCCGCTCATCATGGGCGCGACACAACTCTGGCAGATGCGCCTGACGCCACCGTCGCCCGGTGTCGATCCGGTGCAGCAGAAAATGATGCAATACATGCCGTTGATCTTTCTATTTATCCTCTACAATTTCTCTTCCGGCTTGACGCTTTACTGGACGGTGCAAAATCTGATAACCATTGTCCAGATGAAGGTGACGAAGGCCAAAGATCCGAGCGCCGCCGGCCACACGAATTCCGCTCCAGCCAAACCCGTCGCGCCGTTGCCCCCGCCGAAAAAGAAGAAATGATAGGCTGGATGTGTCATTTATTGCCCGTTCCGCAATCCACGTTCCGCATTTGAATTATGCCTGCCCAACCGAAGAACACCCTGGAACAACTGCTGCACCACCTCGGTTTCGCCAATGTGACTGTCGAAGAACACCACCTGGAGGAAGGATTGCTCCTCGATGTGAAAAGCGACGACGCCGGCCGCCTCATCGGTCGCCAGGGCCAGACGCTCAGCGAGCTGCAGTACATCCTCAACCGCCTGCTCTTTCACCAGGACCAGGCGGCGCCCAAAGCGATGGTGGACGTGGGCGGCTACCGCGCGTCGGCCCGCGAAGCCCTGGTGAAGAAGGCCAAAGAAGCTGCGGAAAAAGTCCGGCGTTGGGGTGACATCGTGGAACTCGAACCGATGAACGCTTTTGACCGCCGCATCGTTCACAACGCGCTCAAGGACGATCCCTCAGTCGAAACTCACAGCGTCGAAGTCGAAGGAACGAATAAGAAGGCGATTCTGCTGCGTCCGAAGCATTGACGCAAAAAACTCCAAGCGCCAATGTCCAGGTCTCAATGAAATCCCAAGCCCCAAAACCCAAGACCCCTCCACGCTGCGACTCCCGCGATGGCCGAAGCCGTTGCCAACTGTCTTGATCTCTGCGTAGAGGCGCGCTCTGGAGCCTCGGGCTTTGAGCTTGTTTGGCGCTTGGTGTTTGGAGCTTCGATGCAATGCTCACTCACGGGCAACGCTCAACGACCTCCGCTGGTTCTTACAAGCCTTCCAACCCTTTCAAATACGCCAGGACCAATTCCGGCAACTCCCGGCTGTAACCGCCTTCCAAAATGCTGAAAGCCGGTATGCCCAGTCCGCGAATGGATTGTCCCAGCCAGTGAAAATCCTCCGCCTCCAATGTTTCCTGGGCAATCGGGTCGCGCGCATAGGCGTCGAACCCGGCGGACACGGCCACCAAATTTGGCCTTACGTTCTTCAGATCGTCCAGAGCCCGCGCGAGCACCTTGCGATATTCCTCACGCGGCGTTGCCGGGGCGACTGGAAAGTTGAAGCAATTATCGCCGACGTTGCTCGTCCCGGTGCCGGGATAGCAGGGGTACTGGTGGATGGAAAAAAAGACCGCGCCAGGCCGGTTCAGCAGGATGGCCTCGGTGCCGTTGCCGTGGTGCACGTCGAAGTCGAACACCGCAATCTTCTTCGTGCCGGTGCCGAGCGCTTCCAGCGCGGCAATGGCAATGGAGCTCAAATAGCAAAAACCCATCGCGTGGTCGCGCGTCGCGTGATGGCCCGGCGGACGCATCAAACTGAAGGCGGTTTCTCCTGTGCGCGCGAGCTTCAACGCGTGTAAGGCGCCGCCCACGCTGCGACGGGCGTGCTCGAAAATGTCAGGATGCGCGGGTGTGTCACCATCGAAGTCGCCCGCGGGTGTTTTTACGCGGGCAATGTGTTCCTTGGTGTGCGCTCGTTCGATGGTCATCTCGTCCACCGGCAGCGGTTCGGCCCAGGAGATTCTTAACTCGGTTTGGCCTTTTAGTCGCTCGACGGTGCGGCTCACCCGCGCCGGTTTTTCCGGATGGCCGGGCGATGAATACGCCGTGCAACGGCTGTCGGTGATGATCTTCATGCGATCGTTCGCTCAGTGCGGGAGACACTCTAAACGAAGTCCTGCGCGCTGGAAAGATCGGAAGTGGTTTCATGCGTTTGAAATTTCCGGGCTAGTTCTCTGGTGGGCCGGTTGGATCGGCGGAATCGGTCCGACTCAACATGTCGCTGAACAACGGTAATAGATGAGGTGGAATGTATTTATCAATCGTGGTCGTACCGCCGACGGACGTCGAACTATGGCCGGACTGGATGCTGGCGTTGAAAGTGCCGTCCGGATGGCGAATCACGGAAATTGTTTTCGGCACTTGTCCGAACCGGCTGAATTGCGAATCGAGCCATCCTTCCGACAGCTTCATCACCAAATCCCCGCGTTGCTCTCCGAGTTCACTCCGTAGCGCAGTTTCAAATTCTTGCTTGAGCCGCGCGCCTTGCTCCGGCATCGGATTGATTCGGATCGTCATCTTCGGGCCGTCACCGGCGATGCCGGGCAAATGCTCGTCCGTGCGCTCAGCGTTGGCCACCTCCAGCGCGCGGTATTCGGCCAGCAAACGCGGCGCCGCCGTGTTCAACGCGCGCTGCTGCCGGGCGTTTGCCGTCAGCACGGACGCGACTTCAGGGCGCAATTCACCATCGTCGGTGAACACCCGCACGCCGAGCTTCGGCAAAGTTTCCTTGCGCAGCCAGACGTACGGCGACCCGGCGTTCCAATACGGTGGCGCAGACGGTGGCGCGACCCATTGGCTCTCCGGATCCACTCGCGCCAGTTCCTGTTCCACCTTCGCCGCGGCAGCCACGGTCGCGGCGTGATTCACGTGCTGCTCATGCAACAGGCGGCGAGTGGATTCCAACGAAGCCGTTGCCGCCGCGATGCGCTCGTCGAGCCTGGCCAGCTGCTCCCCGGCCTCCGCCAAAGCGAGTCGGGCTTCAGCGAGCCGATGCCGCTGCGGAATCCACAGCGCCAGCGCGGCGAGCAGAACCACCAGAATCAATGTTGTCTTGTGAACACGCATAGCCGCGTAGGCTTTCATTTCGGCGCGTTGGTGTCCTTGGGCGGCTGACTTTGCGCTAGCGCGATCCAATCCTGAATATGGACGCGAAGAATATCGGGAATGTCGTCGAGCGCAATTGGGACGCCCGTCCTTAGGCGTCGGTCAGTGCTAACGAGATCCTCCATGATTGAACGGTCCCCCGGGACGGGCTGGTAGATGCGCAGCCGGTAACCGAAATTATGGACCGCCCAGCCACTGTTGCTGCCGTCATAGTCAAGCTCCGGCGGCATCCAATCTTCTCCGAGGGCCTTTCGCAAAAGCTGGGACCGTTCGGAGCCCAGTGTCGCTTCCAAATCCGCGAATAGCATCTCACGGAATTGCTTCAACTGATCGTTCACTTCCGGCACGTCGAACACCCGCGTCTCTTCCGGTTTATGTCCGTTCAAATCCTGTTCCGTCGGCTCGACCCGGCGCATCTTCTGCGCCAGTGCGGCGTGATAATCGGAGAGGAAGCGGTCAATGGCCCATTGCGTTTGCCCCGCTTCGTCGTCCGTCATTTGCAGGACTTCCCTGATCTGCTCGCTCAACCGGCCACGGCGGTTGGCGGTGGCGGGAACGTGAAGCTGCTCCAGAAGCTTCTTCGGCACACGCGCGAGCGGCGAGGTGTCGTCCCACCGATAAACCGGGCGCGGCGCCTGGCGGTCGCGTTGCGCGCTTAAAGCAGCGAACCGTGCCGCACTCTTCGAGTTGTCCGCTTGCGCGCCAAGCAACGCGTCGCGCGTGCGTTGAACTTGCGCCTCCAGTTCGGTCGCGCTGCGGCTCGTTGACTTGATTTGTGAGGTGACTTCGTCCAGTTGGCGGGCGACGCGCGCGTTCGCGTGCCATTGCCAGGCGAGCGGCGCCGCCGCAACAATCGCGCAAAGGACAGTCGTTTGCGATTTGGTGAGTGCCATAAGTTTGAACAGGACAAGGTTGAATCCAGTCGTCGCGCCGCCGGCGGCAAGACCAGCGTTTGCTGCCGAGGCCGTCAGTCCAGCCGGGGCGGCTTTGGCGGTGCTGGCCAGCAGTGCGGCGCAGCCCGCGCCTGCTGCAACCGTGAAGCCGCGCCGGCGGAAAAACCCGGCCAGGCGGTCGAGCGCGCGGGAAACGCGTTTGCGGGCCGCGTCTTCGTCCACGCCCAACGCCAGACCCACGTCGCGCAGGCTGCGCTCCTCCAGGAAGCGCAGCACCAGCGCCAGCCGGTCGCCGGCACGCAGATTCAAAAGCCCTTCGTCGAGCAGAGGAACCAGCGCCTCAAGCGGCGACGTGCCCTCCCGTTCCAGCGCGGCGGCTTCGGCGGCCATTTCCTCACGCCGGTCTCGACGAAGCTCCGAGCGAATGCGCGCCTTTGCTTCGAGGATGCTGGTGCGATGCAGCCAACCGGCGAGCGTCTCGATGCCCGCCAGTCTCGGCGCTTTGCGAGCGAGCGCGGTGAAGACATTTTGGGTGATCTCCTCGGCCAGTCCCGCGTCGCCGACCTGCCGGAGGGCCGTCGCATAAACCAGATGGACGTGCCGCGTCACGAGCGCGCGAAAGGCGGTTTCCGAGCCTCCCGCGGCGTAGGCGGTCACGAGCTCGCGATCAGGCGATACAGGCGTCATTCCACTTCATAGACTGCCGCAAGCGGCGAAAATCGGACACTGAATAAACCGGTGGAAGAAACACCAAACCTCAAACCTCAAACACCAGAAAATCTCCAAACTCAAAAACCCCCCAACATTTTCCCGGCGCGCTGATTTATGCTCGCTTGACTGGAGGTGAAGCCTGGTCCTATTTCCGAAAGGCCAGAAATTTGGCCGGATTCACGACTTCGGCATTTGGCGTTTGGGACTTCTTTGGCGTTTGGAGTTTGGAATTTCGACTTTAGCGCAGCCGCGTTCCGGCATTGCCAAAGCGGTGTGCCTTGTTAGGATGCGGCGACCGTTGAGGGGAGTCCTCCGGTGCGCTGATGTCCGAATATAGAGTCCAGTTCGAGGTCTTCGAAGGCCCGCTCGACCTGCTCCTTTACCTGGTGAAAAAGGAGGAGGTGGACATCTACGAGGTGAACCTGACGAAAATCGCCACGCAGTTCATCGAATACATCGAGCTGATGCGCGAGCTCGACCTTGAAGTCGCCGGCGAGTTTCTCGTGATGGCCTCGACGCTCATGTATATCAAGAGCCGCGAGTTGCTGCCGGTGGACCAGCAGGTGCAGGCCGAAGGCGAGGAGGACGAGGAAGACCCGCGCTGGGAATTAATCCGCCAACTGCTCGAATACAAGAAGTTCAAGGACGCCGCCGCTCAACTGCATCAGCGCGAAGCCGAACAGGAAAAAATTTTCCCGCGCCTTTCGGGGAAGCTGGAATTCGAACCGTCCAGTCCGCCTCCGCGCCCTGAGGTTTCGCTGTTCGACCTTATCAACGCGGTCAGCAACGTTCTCAAACGCTTTCAGCAACGCGAAGGCGCGCGGGACATTTTTGAAGACAAATGGACGGTCAGCGAAAAAATCGAGCTGCTGAGGCAGGCCGTGGACACCAGGGCGGCGCTGAAGTTTTCCGAACTGTTCGAGCAGACCACGAGCCGTACGGAAGTCGTCGTAACTTTTCTGGCGCTGCTCGAATTGATTCGGCTGAAACATATCGTCGTTTCTCAGCCGACGCCGTTCAGTGAAATCGAAATCCGTCGCGCCTCGTCGGTTATCGCCGCGACGCCAGCAACTGCGCCTGAACCTGTCGCGCCCGTTTCGGCGCCGCAATCCGAAATCACCAATTCGCAAACCTAGATGCGCGCCAAAGTCAACTTCACCCTGCACACCAGACGGTTCGCCCCTCACCCTGCCCTCTCCCCTCGTCGGACGAGGGGAGAAGGTGGCCGGAAGTCGGGTGAGGGGAGCATGGGTGCGGTCGCCGCGCGCGAGGGGATTACAACCGACTCAGAAACGCCACCCTTTGCCGCATGGAACTGAAATTCATTCTGGAAGCGGTTCTCTTCTCCGCGCAAAAGCCGCTCAGCCCGGCCGAGTTGCGCGATGTGCTTGCTGACGCCGCCGAGCATGCCGAGGAGGAAACTGCGAAAGCGTTCAGGAAAGTGAAGCTGGACGATTTGATCACCGCGCTCGAGCAACTTGCGAAAGAGCACCAGCAGGCCCGGCGGAGCTATCGGCTCGTCTGCGTGGCCGGCTCCTGGCAGTTCGTCAGCCAGTCGGAGTACGCGCCGTGGCTGAAGGCGCTGGTCGGGGAAAAAGTCCGCCCGCCAAGGTTGTCGCAGCCCGCGTTGGAAACGCTGGCTATCATTGCTTATCGCCAGCCTCTGACGCGCGCCGAGATCGAGCAAATCCGCGGCGTGTCCGTCGATGGTGTGATGCAAACCCTGCTTGAGCGGGGACTCATCGAACAAGTGGGCCGCGCCGAAGTCGCAGGCCGTCCGATGACTTATGGTACGACGGCGCTTTTCCTCGAATACTTTGGATTGCGCAGTCTGGGAGAATTGCCTGCAGCGGATGAGCTGCGCCGCGTTCCGGTGCAACGGCCGGAACCGCTGCTGACCGTTGGGCCGGGTTTGGCCACCGCGCCGCCGCAGCTCACTCTGGACGATGCCAAAGACGGCAGAGCCGGAGGCCCAGGACAGAAGCTGGAGGCAGAGAGCCAGAAGCCTGCAACCGGCGAGCAAAAGGCCGCGCCGGACGTGGCGCGGGGCGACGATGCGCTCCGCGCTCCGCGTTCCGGACTCCGCACTTCATGAACATTCCCGAACACCGCAAGGCGATCGACAAGCTGGATGCGAAGATCGTCAGACTGCTGAACGAGCGCACGCAACACGTCCTCGAAATCGGCGCGATCAAATTCAAAGCCGGCGAGGAAATCTACGCTCCGCATCGCGAGCTGGCTGTGCTCCAACGCGTCTGCCGCTTGAACAAAGGACCCATCACGAACGATGCCATCCGCGCGATTTACCGCGAAGTCATGTCGAGCGCGCTGTCGCTGCAAAAGACGATGCGGATAGCGTATCTGGGGCCGGAAGCGACGTTCACACATCAGGCCGCCATTCGCCGGTTCGGCTCCAGCCTGCGTTACGGTCCGCAAAAGACCATCACGGACGTCTTTGCCGAAGTCAGCAAAAACCGCGCGGACTACGGCGTGGTGCCGATTGAGAACTCCACCGAAGGCGTCGTCACGCACACACTGGACATGTTCGTCGATAGCGACCTGAAGATCGTGTCGCAAATCGTTTTGCGTGTTCAACACTGCCTGCTGAGCAATTCACGAAAGACGCAAATCAAGAAACTGTTTGCGCATCCGCAGGCGTTGGCCCAATGCCGCGCCTGGGTGCAGAATAATCTGCCGCGTGTGGAAATCATTGAGACCTCCTCGAACGCGCGTTCGGCGGAACTCGCCTCGACCGAGGGCGACACCGCGGCCATTGCCGGGTTGCTCGCCGCCGAAAAATACGGTTTGCGTGTGGTGGAATACGACATCCAGGACAACGCCGCCAACGCGACGCGGTTTTTGGTGCTCGGCCGACAGTGCAGCCCCCCCACGGGCCGCGATCGCACCAGTCTGATGATCAGCCTCGTGGACAAGGTGGGCGCATTGCATCGCGCGCTCGCCGCGTTTCGCCGTTATCGGTTGAACATGACGAAAATTGAATCGCGCCCCAGCAAGCGCAAGGCGTGGGAATACTTCTTTTTCATCGACTGCGACGGCCACGTGAGCGACCACAAGGTCGCCAAAGCCGTCGCCGAGCTGGAACAGCAATGCAGCTTCGTCAAGGTGCTCGGCTCCTATCCGAACACAGAGTAATGCCGCTCACCTCATGCTCCGTCAGCGAATCCTCCGTCGGAGGCGCCGCGCGAACAGGCCCACCGCGCCCAGCGCCAACAACGCGAGAGCGGAGGGTTCGGGCACGACATCAGCGAAAGTAGGGCCCACTTTAACATCGTCCAGAAGCAACGTGCCCATCCCCGCGTTCTGTCGAAAGGCGAGGGTGTTAACGTCCAGCGGCGTGCTTAAGTCGCTGGCGGTTACGTTGGGGTCGGTTTCGGCTGTCGGATCGAGCCAGATGGTGCTCTGGTTGGCGCTGATATCGTAACGAGTCACGACAAGATAAGTCGTGTTCAGGCTCAAGTCGGCTGTGACCTGTCCACTGAGGGCGGTCGCGGAGGACCCGTTCCCGATGCCGATCCGGAATTCGCCGGGGGCAGCGCCGGTGGTGCTGGCCCAGATGCGGTCGCGAAATCCGTTCGTGCTGTCGCGGAAATGGGCGAAGTAGGTGCCCGCGTTGTTCGGCAAACTGCTGAAACTCACGGTAAAGCTGGTGTAGAGGGTGACTCCGCTGCCGGCCGAATACGGACCGCCGCTGAGCGCAGCGCTGACGTCTTCCGTCTCGCTGCTCGTGAGGCTGACCCGACCGGACACAACGTTCACTTCGCCGGTGGTGCTGCCGCTGTGATGAATCCAGGGCGAGCCAGGCGCTCCCACCAGAGAGCCGTCGGGGTAAGAGTTGAAATCGTCGCTCAACAAGAGAGCGGCGCGGGCGTTCGTCGCCAGGAACGCGGCGACGACAAGGGTAAGGATGGTTTTGTTCATAAGGGATGAGGTTGAATTGGAGTTGCTGTTTAACCGTCTTCGTTGCCGCGCGGAAAATCGTTGCCGAACAAGAAACGGGCAACGGTGCGGCTACTATTTGAGGTCACCCCGTTTTTTCAAGTTTATTCTGGCGGCGTTCCGACGAAGAAGCGGCCCTCCGCACGGTTAAGCTGTTTCCCCATTGAAAGTCGCCACTCCCGCTGGCAACCTCTTCCGCGCATGAGCCACTTGAAACGGGCGCGCGAGGTCTTCGACATCGAGCTGGCCGGCCTCAAAGCCGTGCGCGCGCAGCTCGACGCGGCGTTCGACCGCGCGGTGGACCTGGTTGTTAGCGCGCTCCGCCAACGCGGCAAAATCGTCGTGGTCGGAATCGGCAAATCGGGCAACGTCGGCCAGAAAATCGCCGCCACACTCACCAGTACGGGTTCGACCAGCGTCGTGCTGCACACCGTGGACGCCTTGCACGGCGACCTCGGCATCGTCGCCGATGGCGATGCAATTCTCGCGCTCAGTTATTCGGGCGAAACCGAGGAACTGCTGAACCTGCTTCCTGCGCTCAAGCGATTTTCGGTCAAAATCATTTCTGTCACCGGCGCGTCCCGATCGTCGCTCGCGCGACACAGCGACGTGGTCCTCAACGTGAGAGTCCCGCGCGAAGCGTGTCCGTTCAACCTGGCGCCCACGGCCAGCACGACGGCAATGCTTGCGCTGGGCGACGCGCTGGCGATGGCGGTGCTCCAGGCGCGTGGCTTCCAGAAAACGGATTTTGCCAGGTATCATCCCTCCGGGGCGATTGGCCGCGCGTTGCTGCTGCGCGTCGGCGACATCATGCGCTCCGGCTCACGTAATGCCGTTGCTTCCGAAACCGTGAGCGTCAAACAGGCGTTGCTGGTCATGACTCAGGCCAGGTCCGGCAGCGTGAGCGTGGTCAACGCGCGGGGCAAACTGGCCGGCGTATTCACCGATGGCGACCTGCGCCGGCGCATCGCCGCCGAAGACAACGTGCTGGCGCAGCCGCTGGCAAAAGTGATGACCCGCAACCCGGTTGCCGTTCGCGAAGACGCGCTGGCGGTCGAAGCGCTTAAGATTTTCAATGAACGGAACATAGACGATTTGATCGTGGTCAATGCCCGGAAGGAACCGGTTGGATTGGTGGACTCGCAGGATTTGCCGAGGTGGAAGTTGATGTGAACCGAGACGCCCGCGACAGCCGGTGGATGAATAAGATTGCGACGGTCCTGGACCGCCGCTACAAGAACCGCAATGAAAGGAAAACCAGTATGCGAAC
>Ga0066690_10000238_pt1 | contig 14533 bp, 12 predicted proteins | sample GraSoiAngelo_139_FD_62303 | JGI IMG/M metagenome (GOLD analysis project Ga0066690, IMG submission 62303) | Grasslands soil microbial communities from the Angelo Coastal Reserve, California, USA - 14_0929_12_20cm | ecosystem: Environmental > Terrestrial > Soil > Grasslands | place: USA...
ATCTTCCGATCACTGAGGGAGGCGTCCTTGATAACGGAAGCGGCTATCGTGGGACAGCACGCGTCGCAATCAGAGCACTCGGTCGTGGCCGCGTTTTGAGTTTTTGAGGGGGGAGTGGGCTCTTTCTGACAGCCCGTCTAGGATTCCTTAAGATATTGGGACTCTCATGGCGGTAGCTTGCCATAAGGCATCTTTTGGGAATTGTAATGGTGCTGCGGAACAGTTCGAAGAGGACGGACCTCGCAAGATGAGCTACCCGTGGTTTGCGCTACAGGTCAGAAGTCGGTACGAGAACATCGTCACGGCACACTTGGGCGGTAAGGGCTACGAATGGTTTCTGCCCTTGTATAAGTGCCGCCGCCGGTGGTCTGACCGGTTCAAGGAAATCGAGTGCCCGCTTTTCCCGGGTTATATTTTTTGCCGGCTCGACCCGTTAGATCGACTCCCAATTCTTACAACCCCCGGCGTTGTTCTTATCGCTGGAGTGGGCAGAATTCCTATACCCATTGACGAGCCCGAAATTGCTGCGATACGGGTGGCGGTCGAGTCTGGGCTCCCAAGCCAACCCTGGCCGTTGCTGCAAATTGGACAGAGGGTGAGAATCGAGCACGGGCCTCTTTGTGGGTTGGAGGGAATCTTGTTGGACTTCAGAGGACATCACCGCCTAGTGTTGTCGGTCACACTTCTCCAACGCTCCATTGCTGTCCAAGTCGAAGATGCCTGGGTGACGCCAATTCCCCAATCCCATCGGGCTTACACCGGTCCAACCATCAGGCCCGCGGTCGAACTTTGATCCGCCTTCTAAACGCCTATTTTCCGGCGCGTACGGTCTTCCTGAGCATTTCGGAAGTGTGCCTGGTAGCCCTCGCCTTCGTGGCTGCCACGATAGCGTGGTTGGGTCCGAACGATGCCACCCTAGTGCTCGGTTACGAACGGGGGGCCATCAAGATCTTAGTGGTGTCGTTAGCCTTCATAACTTGCATGTACTATTTCGATCTCTACGATTCCTCGGTCTTGAGCAATCGGCGCGAGGTGCGTGCTCGTTTGATGAGCGTACTGGGCACCGTGTGTATCTTCTTGGCCTTGCTCTACTACGTTTATCCGGCCTTAGAGTTGGGTCGCGGGATTTTCCTAATCGGGTTCTTACTCGTCGCGGTAGCGCTGTTGCTCTGGCGGCGGCTGTTCTCGGCCATTAATAGTCATCCACAGTTTGCCGAACGTGCGCTGATCTTCGGCGATGGCCCATTGGCTGCGCCCCTCCTACGTGAACTGGAATCGCGTCCGGAGCTAGGGCTCCGTGTCGTGGGTCGTCTTTTGGCGGCCGGGAATGGAACTCGTGAGCCCAATTCCAATGGTCCTGAACCATCAGGCAATCCTCTCAAGAGGGTTGCAAGCGACGACCTTTCGGTCGCAGTTAAATTTCACCGCGTGGATCGGATTGTCGTAGCGATGGGCGACCGCCGTGGGAAGCTGCCCGTCGAACTTTTGCTATCGCTCAAGAGCCGTGGCGTGCTTGTACAAGACGTTGCTGATGTCTATGAAACCATTACTGGCAAAGTCCCCATCGAATCACTCCGCTTGGGCTGGCTTCTTTTTTCGCCGGGCTTTCGCGCCTCCCGCTTCCTCTTGATTTATAAGCGGGTCGCCGCGGTGCTGATTTCAATTCTGGGCTTGCTGCTGAGCCTGCCGTTGCTTCCTTTCGTAGCGCTGGCGATCAGGCTGACGTCCCCCGGGGCGGTCTTCTACGGGCAGAAGCGTGTCGGGCGCGACGGCACGCTTTTCGATTGTTACAAGTTCCGCACCATGCGCGCCGATGCTGAGGCGGATCAGGGGCCTACTTGGGCTAGTGATGACGATCCTAGGATCACGCCTGTGGGGCGATTCCTCCGCATGTCGCGACTCGATGAAATTCCTCAGCTTTGGAACGTACTCAAGGGCGACATGAACATAGTCGGTCCGCGCCCGGAGAGACCCGAATTTGTTGACTGGCTCACTCGCGAAATTCCTTACTACTACCTCCGGCATACTATTCGGCCTGGGATTACTGGGTGGGCTCAAGTTCGCTACGAATATGGAAGTTCCGTCGAAGCAGCAAAGGAAAAACTTCGGTACGACCTCTTCTACATTAAAAACTTATCCCCCGGGCTTGATTTCCTGATCTTTTTCGACACCCTCAAGACGATACTCCTGGGGCGGGGCGCAAAATGAAGGCGCTGTTCTGGTTATCTTTGTCCCTTATCTTCTTCGCTTACGCGGGCTACCCGATTTGGCTTTACTTTCGAGCGCGGTTCTGGCCCCGGCCGGTTCGGCGGGCCAGCCTCTCCCCTAGCGTTACGATTCTCCTTGCTGTCCATTGCGAGGAGAAAACCTTACCAGGAAAACTTCACAACCTGGCGGCACTGGATTATCCGCCCGACCTCCTCGAAGTAATTGTCATCTCCGACGGCTCGACTGATGAGACAAACAGGATTCTCGCCGCTTGGGAGGCTTCTAACCGCCGAACCGTGATTCTGCCAAATAATCGCGGCAAGGCGACCGCGTTGAACTGCGGAGTGGCTGAAGCCAAGGGGGAAATCGTTGTTTTTACCGACGCAAGGCAGACCATCGCTTCCGGTGCCTTGAGGAATCTGGTCGCGAACTTTGCTGATCCATCTGTGGGCTGCGTGAGCGGCGAACTCATCATCCCATCTTCTCAGGGCGTCAGCCTGTATTGGCGACTAGAGAAGAAAATCCGGTATTGGGAAGGACTCGCCGGATCGACGGTCGGGGCAACCGGAGCTCTCTATGCGGTGCGAAGGAATCTGCTGTTACCCCTTCCCCAAGAAACAATTCTGGACGACGTATACATTCCGTTCCAGGTTGTGCGGCAGGGCCAGCGGGTTATCTTCGAGCCCCTGGCGCTCGCTTGGGATGACCTCAGGCCTGGTCCGAAACGGGAATTTCGCCGAAAGGTAAGAACCTTGCTCGGAAACTACCAGTTGTTGCAACTGGCCCCCTGGGTTCTTATGCGTGCGAACTCTCTCCGTCTTCAATTCGTTTGTCACAAACTGCTGCGCCTTTTGATCCCTCTTGCTCTGGTGGGGCTGTTGGTCTCGACGCTTTGGCTTCGAAAAGGCGTCTATGAGCTCGCTTTAGCGCTTCAGGTTACTTTCTACGCGCTGGCAGCACTAAGCATATTCCGCGCGAAGGTTGGCATCGTTGCGCGGTTGTCGGATATCTCGCTCGCCTTCCTTGTTTTGAACACCGCGGCTGCGGTTGCATTCATCTATTTTGTTACAGGCAGGAAGGTCCTATGGGCACGGTGACTAGCGTCACCCACCGTGACGCTCGTGTGGCAAACGCAAGGGCCAAAGATGCCACCTCGGTGCGGCACGGTATTTCGCGGCAAAGACCGCTCGTTGGAGCGTACGTGTCCCTGCTGCTGTTCATGGTGGTCTACTGCGCCCGGCCGGAAGATTGGATCCCCGGTTTGTCTATTGTGCCGTTGGCCAAGATTACGGCCATTCTGGCTTTGCTCGCTTTGGTCTTTTATGTTCGGTACATCCGCCAGCGTTTGCCTCAGGAGGTCCTTTATCTGGTTTTTCTTACCGGACAGTTGTTCCTTGCCTCGATGATGTCTCCGGTGTGGCGAGCGGGGGCGTTGCAGCAAACGCTCGAGTTTGCAAAGGTCCTGCCCCTGGTCATCGTGATAGCAATGGCAGTGAACACGGCAGGGCGTTTGCGGCGATTGATCTTCGTCCAGGCAGCGTCAGTTGCAGTGATCGCCGTGGTAGCTGTTTGGAAAGGTCATCTGATCATGGGGCGATTGGCAGGAACACTCGGGGGGAGTTACTCCGACCCTAATGATTTGGCGCTGGCAATCATCATCTCACTTCCTCTGTGCTTCGCGTTACTGCTACTGAGTAGGAGTCGGATTCGGAAAGCCGCTTGGGCACTGGTGATGCTGGTGATGCTCTATGCGGTATTCCTGACAGCTTCGCGAGGAGGGCTCATTACTCTGATTGCTACCGCGGCGATTTTCCTCTGGGAATTCGCCATTCGAGGAGGACGGCGCCATCTTTTGGTGCTCGCAGTGCTAGTGGGCTTTATCCTTTGGCAGTTCTCCAGCGGGACGTTGGCTGAGCGTTTCAAGGGAGCGCTCAGCGGAACAGAAAGCTCGGCGGAGGGGCGTCAACAGCTATTCTGGCGTAGCGTCGAGGTAACGAAGGAGCACCCGCTATTCGGCGTCGGCCCCGATAATTTTGAGGAAATATCGGGCAGTTGGCATGGGACTCACAACTCCTTCACCGAAATGAGCTCAGAGGGGGGACTGCCGGCATTTGCTTTGTATGTGTTGATTCTGTGGAGCGGTTTCAAAAACCTAAGCGTAATCAAACGGTTGGTCCGTGGGCCGACAGAATCAAACCTCTTGGCTCGGGCCCTCCACGCCAGTATGGCCGGGTACGTAGTCGGGTCCCTGTTTTTGAGTGTGGCTTATCAGTTTTTCCCCTACTTCTTGGTCGCGTATACCACAGTGCTTTTCCAGATCGCTAAGGCGTCTGCTTCTCATTCCAAAGAGCGCGAATCTGTGAGTCAGGAAGGGCCGGAAACCTGGGCCCCGCTCCAGGGGGCAATCGACTCCGCTGGCTGGGCACCCTGATTCTTTGAGAGGCAGAAAATGAGGCAGTCGGCATCATGGGAGAGAATCAGAACCGTCTTGCCTTGGCTTCCTGCCTATCTGTGGCAACGTTGCCTTCGACACCTGTCAAGTCCGCCCTATCCATCTGACCATTGTCCCACTGCGGGGCGCATCGAATCCGAAGCCTGGTCGCCGTAATTTCGCTTGTATGATAGAGTTTCTCTACCGCTTATATTGGGGCACCGAGCATTTCATCGCTCCAGGACTTCGGTACTCCCAAGATTCTTACGAAGCTGCGCTTTCCAAGCTCGTCAATTCTGGCACCGTGTGGCTTGACATAGGGTGCGGTCATCAAGTGCTCCCAGAGTGGCGGATTGACGCTGAACGCGAATTAGTGAGCCGCGCTTCTTACGTTGCGGGAATCGATATCGACCCCACGTCAATAGCAAAACATCGTACAATTACAAACACTTGGGTGGGAAGCGTCGAATGTCTCCCTTTCCCTGATAACAGCTTCAACCTGATCACGGCAAATATGGTTGTAGAACATTTAGCAGCCCCCGGTCGCGTGTTTGCCGAGATACAACGTACCCTCGTTCCACGAGGATTATTTCTCTTCCATACTCCCAATGTTAACTCATATATTATTATAATAAATAGGCGCCTTCCAAATGTTTTCAAGACAATTGCCGCTAAACTGCTGGAAGGGCGCGCCCCGCAGGACGTTTACCCGACTTACTATCACTGTAACTCGGACAGAACAATCGTTGAAACCGCCGCCGTCAGTGGACTTGAAGTGAAGCAGATCCACTATATTCCTTCGACCGCAACATTTGCCAGGATCCTTCCAATGGCTGCTCTCGAGCTTTTGTGGATTAGAGCCACAATGCGCGAGTCTCTCGCTTGCTACCGCTCGAACATTCTTGGCTTTTTGTATAAGACATCCTAATCAATCATCGTGGGTCACTTCTTTTCCCGAATGATTACGCAGCAGCACGGTGCGCTGCGAATCAAAGTCAGAACATAAGACGGTTGGAATCATTGGAGAAAATCAAAAACATCCTGCGTTGGCTGCCTGCCTACGTGTGGCAACGCTGCGTTCGACGCCTACCAAATGTCCGCCCAGTACATTTATTGATAGGGGTGGCCGATCACTTCGAGCCTATGACTCGGCTCGAAGCCACAGGCAGACTCCCTAATCGCGGGGAGCAGGAGCAGCGTTTAAAACGGTGGTGCCGCAAATATCCTGCGGCGGTGAGTCCCTGGCTGGACGAGGAAGGGCAGCCCTTCCGCCATACATATTTTTATCCCGCTGAAGAATATAACGAAGCCCTAATCGACCGCCTGGTAGAGCACTGCCATTCGGGGTGGGGTGAAATCGAAATTCACCTGCATCACGGTGTTGCGGCTCCAGACACGGCCGAGAAGACACTTCAAACGCTCGTAGAATTTAGAGACGCTCTAGTAGCCCGCGGCTGTCTCTCAAGTGAGAGCGGATGTAGCGCCCCGCGATATGCCTTCGTGCACGGGAACTGGGCTTTAGCAAATTCGGATCGAGGACGATTCTGCGGCGTTGACGAGGAAATGCAGATTTTGGCCGATACAGGGTGCTACGCCGACTTCACTCTCCCCGCGCCTACGTCCGCGCAGATTGCCAAGATCAACGCACTCTATGAGTGTTCGCTGCCCCTGAACCAGCGCGCGCCCCATCGCCAGGGTCGGGACCTTCAATGTGGCCGCCCGCCAAGGGCGTTTCCCTTGATCATCCAAGGGCCTCTCCTCGTTGACTTCGGCCGCCGAAAGCGCGGATGGCCTTTCCCCAGAATCGAGTATGGGGACCTGTCCGGAAACAATCCGCCAACCCTACACCGCTTGCAGCTCTGGCGCGAGGCGGCAATCACCGTTCAAGGACGGCCCGATTGGCTCTTTATCAAACTTCATTGCCACGGGATGGAGCCCAGAGATGAGTCGGCGATGCTTGGATCGTCAATCCAACACTTCCTTCGGGAATTAGTTCAGGGACCGGGGAATCGAACAGAATACCGCCTGCACTTCGTCACGATGCGCGAGATGGTCAACATCGTTCTTGCAGCTTGCGATGGGCGCGAAGGGAACCCCGGCGAATACCGCGACTACCGCTTTCGGCTTGTCCAGGCTCGCTTATCTGCAGATCGCATGGGTAGACGGTCAGATGTATGTTCGCTGCCGGCCGCGAAATGAAAAGAGAAAACCGAGCCTACATCACAGGTTCAACGCTTGAAAGCCCGGTCGCGCTCGTGTTAGTCGAATCACGGGGACGCGCGAACGTAAGTACGGTCCGAGTCAAACCGTCTATGTCCGCGCGTGAATCCCTAGCACCCCGCGAAACCGAACTGTTGAGGCTGCGCCGGACATAGCCGAATTGCGGCCTGCGTAGCTTTTGGTGCTTTATGCTTGCCGGAATTGACGTGCGTTGCAGCCTGTCGGCCGTCTGTGGCGACGCGACTGGCAGGTGAGCGGAAAACGGGAAACGTCGATGCCCGAACCGCTCACCAGCTTGTGAAATGATTCGGAAAACCAGCATTCAGAATTTTTTGCTGCCTGCACGGCTGCTAATTGTCGACGCGTTGCGAAACAGTCGCGCGGTCCGGCAGTGTGCTGCAGCGGCAGCGCTAGCGCAATCATTCGTCGCCAGTGCGCCTAAAGAGAGGCTAGTGCTGCGGGCCACCGCGTACCGCCGCGCCAACTCTGGTTTTTTGCGCAAGCGACTCGAAGCGTATTTGTCATCGTGGCTTGAGCCGCCTCGCGCCGATGTTTGGCGCAAGGAAAAAATCGGCTGGAAACGCTTCCAGCGCGACCTGGCCAGTAGAACCATGAATAGAAGCATCATCTTGAAATCCCCCACCGTTGATGGCGAAAAGGGCGTTTTGTACGTGTCGTTTGAGCACAACTGGCTGCGCCTGATCGAACATTACGACCTGCCAAGACTGCTGCAGGACTATCTCCTAGTCGGCGCATCATCCTCGTCGCCTCCCGATTTTCCAACGCACTGGGCGCTAGCTCATATCGGACCGGATCCGGTTTTCCTGCAGATTTCCAATCCGTCCGACATGGAAATACACCAACGGTTCCACCACAACATCTGTCCCGTGCCGATCATGGCGTCGGATTGGATCAATCCAGAGTTCTATCAACCTCGGCCAAATCACCAACGCGAGATCGATATCCTGATGGTCGCTGGCTGGTCGAGCCTCAAACGACACTGGCTGTTGTTTCGCGCCTTGCGCAAAATGCGACGCGATTTGCGTGTAGTGCTGGTCGGACAGGATTCCGAGGGGCGAACAGGGGATGACGTGTGGCGCGAAGCGAAGGCATTTGGCGTGGCCGACAGGATCGAAATGATTCGCGACGCAACAATCGAGATGGTCACCGAGCATCAGTGTAACAGCAAGGCATCGGTCGTCCTTAGCGCCCGCGAAGGCTCATCTGTGGTCGTGACCGAATCATTCTTTGCGGACGCGCCGGTAGCGATGATGCACAACGCGCATGTTGGGTCTCGAGCGTACATCAATGGTCAGACGGGCATTCTGCTGCGGTCGGAAACGATGGCCGCCCAGCTGAGCCAACTCATCGAGCAACACACGTCCTATAGTCCCCGCGCTTGGGCTATGGCCAAAATCACGTGCTTCCACTCGACGAAAACTCTCAACTTGCTGCTCCGTAGATATAGCGACGAACGCAGATATCCGTGGAACCGAGAGATTGTACCGTTTTGTTGGCGACCCGACCCGGTTTACGTGAGTGATACCGACGCAGTGCAGTTGGTGCCAGCCTATCAGGATTTGTACGATCGGCACGGGATCGTCGTGGCCGGACACACTGCTATGAAAATTCCCTCTGCGGCCTTCTCTTCTAGAGTCACGGTGTAGCCGAGACGTTCCAGGCGATGAACGAGATTCCGTGTGAGGTGGTGTTTGTCCAGGTAGAGATCTCCGAGTTCGTTGTAGGAGACTTAGTGGGGAAACATGTGATAGATGGCCACCAAGATCTTATGGGCCACCGCCACGACAGCCCGCTTGTACCCGCGTCGGGCTTTTAAGGCGGAAAAATTTGTCCCGCAGATAAGTGGCCTTGGTTCGTGCCGCCGCGTTGGCCGCCTCCACCAAAGCCGTCTTCAGATACACATTGCCCTTGGGAGTGCGGCTGCTCACGCTTGCCGGCCGATTCGTTGTTCCTCGGAGAGACTCCCGCCCAAGAAGCCAGCCGTGAGACACTCGGGAACACACTCATATCTACACCCAGGAATGCTGGTTCGCAGCCAGCCTGGCGCAACCTCGCAAAAAACTGAACCTGCGGCGGACACCAACGTCCCAACTTTCACTCCTCAGGCTGCGGCAGGTACTTACCGACTACGCTTCGTGATTTCAGTCTCAGCGGCCAGTGCAGCGACCTTGGGGTGGACGGCGACTTGGACGGACTCAAATGGCAACGCGCAGACGCCGACGAACCTGTCCCTCGTCCAGAGCGGAACCGCTGCTCCGGCATTGACATTCACCACGAGCGCGGCGGGAAACTATTACGGTGATGCCACCATCGACGTGAATAATGCGCGAGAGAACATCGTGATGAAGCTCACCTTCAGCGGCACGTCTTTTACGGCTAAAGTTTCGGCGACTGTGGAGAGGCTACAGTGAGACGCCTACTTCTGCTCTTTGCACTTGTCCTGCTGCCTTGCACGGCTCATGCCACCTGGGGCAGCGGGGGCAATTTTACTCAGGTTGTATTCAACAACTCCTGCGGCTCAGGAACAAGCTGCTCAGTCACCGTTGCGGCCCTGGGAGCAGGGCATCTTGTCTTCGGTGTTGCGCATATCCCGAACGGTTCTAACCAACTCCTTAGCGGCGTAACCGCAGCGGGCGAAACGTTCTCCACGATAAACGGCGGAGCCCAGCAGGGCTGCCCCGTAAACTGGGGCACCAACAATACCGGGCAAACCTTCGGATGCGGATATACGCTCAACTCCGTCGGCGGAGCCACCAGCGTTACCTTCAATTTCACCGCTTCTGTTACAGGCGCAAGCGTCGGTGTTTATGAGGCACCATACACAGCCCCGTTTATCTTTTTGGAGCGCAATAATTTTAATAGTCAGAACTCAGCCGCTTCCACATTCCCCGGCATAAATTTCTCTGGTAATGGTGCGGTCACCTGGATTCAAAGTACCAATGCAGTTTGTTTTCAGTTGGCCAACGTTGCATCAGGTACGATTTCGGCGATTGATTCTTCCTATGTACTCGACAATCACACAGGTCAGGTGGCCGACGCACACATCCTGAACTATTTCAATGATTTTAATTCGGTCGCCCCGACGTGGACCAACAGCGGCAGCGCTGCTTCGGTAACAGCTGCAGTCTGCTTCGGTGAAGACTACAATCCCGAGACTTTAACCGCAATTCCAGCGAGCACTCCAGGAGGATTGCAGGTTTCTTACGGCACGACGAATGGACCGGCTCTGACGGTGATTTCTCCGGGATTATTCGAGTTGGTGTTTGAGGCTACTGACAACTGGGGTCTCGCGCAGTGGTATGACCTCGTGAACGACCCCAATGCGAGCGTAAACATACTCGACAATTCCGGTGGCAACGGCCCGAACGATACCAGTACCGAAGCCGCTTTGTTCAACAGAACCTACTACGACTACTTGGATGTAAAGCTATACGACCGCGCGGCGGGTAACGCTTTTTCTCTAGCCCCTAAGCAGTTGTCGCTCGTTGAATACAACGCTTCGCGCGTAGTGATCGAAACCAAATCCGAGCCTGTGGGGAATGCCGAGGCTGAGTTCAATAACCTGATCGGCACAACCCGATACTACATCTACCCGAATGGTCAGATTTATGTCCATCATGTTTCGACCGTTACGAACGCATTCACATTCACGACAGGCGCAATTTTCAGCGAAGTGACTCTGCCGGAGCCAGGCGTCACCATTACGAATCCTCCAGATTCCTCGGGATGGATTCGCGCATCTACAACGCAAAATCCTTACACGTCGGTCGCCAGCGCTGAGCCTTATCTATTCGCTTATTGGACTGGTACAACCTTTACCAAGGCCAGCGTCTTGATGGTACGCAGCCCCAACAATCTCTACGATGGAACACAAATACTTTTCACGCAGCCAAACGGTAGCGGTCCCTTTCTCCGTTGGGGCTGGCAAAACGGGTTCGGAAACATCGTTTTAGGAAGTGGCGGAACTATAGTCGAGGACTGGTTAATCCAACTGGGGACACAGGGCAGCACTGTACTTCCAAACCTCACTACCAGCGCTGTCTGCGATCCCATCGCTTTCGCCTACATCGCCAACCCGACTCCGCCCCTGCCAACCAGTCAGAATATCCTGACGCTGTCCAATGAAGCAGTTGTGAATCAGGGCAAGACGATGCAGTTCACAGCTACGGACGCGGGTAGCTGGACTTGCCCGAGTTGCGCGGGGAGCATCAACTCAGCGACCGGACTATATACCGCTCCGGCCAGCGTGACTGCGCAGCAGACTCAGGGCGGCTATCAGCTGCTCCCGAACAATCACATCTTCAACACACGGATCGACTCGCTGCCGCAGCATCCGATGAATTCCACATGGCAGTCTCTCATCAATGTCGGCGGTGGTCAGCCTTCGTTCAACGTCGTTGGCAGGCCGATCACCTACATCACGAACGCCACGCCGACAAAGGCTATGACTTTCTTCTATACGACTGCCAACAACGGCAGCTATCAGATAGCCCCATTCCCAAATACCAAGCTGGAGGGCGGCTATTTCACAGCCATCTCGAACTCGGCAAATCCGGTCGATCATCACCTGTTAGAGATGAATACGGACAATGGGGTGCTGTCGGATTTCTACCAGTATTATGCTTCGTGCGCCACTTCAGCAGCTTCGGTCACGAACAACGTAGCTACTTTAACCTGCACCACGAACCCGCAGTCCGCAGGCTTTTTAGTCGGTTCGACGGCTTGCGTGGGAGGATTTACCGGGGGAGACACTTACTTCAACGCCTGTGCGACGCCCGTCACCATCACGGCGGTAACGCCTACATCTATTAGCTATGCCCTGGTCCACGCAAACGCTTCGGCCATCACGAACGGAAGCGCCACGCTCAACACAGCTAACAGCGGGTGTTCGACCGCAGGAACCTGTAACTCACAAGGCGGTCTAGCCTACACCTATTACGATTACAAACTGCCGAATAGTGGCGCTGGGGGTGGCGCTACGGGTGCCGCTGGAACAGAGGCGCAACCTCTGCAAATGCGCCTCGCTGAGTGGAACAATGCCGTGGCGAATAACGGGACTATCAATCATGCCTTGCGCGTGACGTTCGGTGTCGGGGTCGAGTGCTCCTGTCTGCTCTGGCCCGCTACTGCGTATGCACCGGACGGGGCCACTATTCCTTTCGGAGCACGGCTGCGCCTGAAACCCAGCTTCGACATCTCTGGTTATTCGGCCCCCGCTCAAATCCTGCTCAAGCAGCTACAGCAGTACGGCATCATCAATGACGACGGAGGGAACGGCTACGACATCTCTGCCATAGAGAGCAATCACTGGCCTGCGAACTACATCGCTGCGGCTAATGAGGTTGTGAATGCCGGACCTGTGTTCTCGCCGATTACGAACACCGTATGGAGCAGCAACGTGGCCACGATCACCGTGGCGAACTCCTTGGCGGTCGGCAACAATGTCCTCATCAATGGCACTTCTGGCGGGACCTATGATGGCTGGCATACAGTCGCTTCTGCGAATGGGACCTCCTTCACGTTTAATCAAACTCATGCCGATGTAGGGTCAGCGTCAAATTCTGGGACTGTGCGGCTAGGCTTGTCTAACTTCATGGAATTTGTGGACGAATCGAGCCTCATGGTCTCCTCGACTTCAGGGGTTACTACGAGCAATCGGGAATTGGTCACTTTCACGCGAACGTCTGACTCCGCAACCTCGACCGTGGATGTCGCCTTGCAAGGGGTAGCCGTGAACCTCACTTCGGATTACCTCAACATCATGGCTGGAACTCCTGCGCAGCAGTTGACCGCTCTCGTGAACATAGGCGGCGTGACTTGGACTATGAATCCGTTGGTTGGCACTTTAACTTCTACCGGACTTTATACGGTTCCGTCTAGCGTGGCCTCACCTACCACGACCACGATCACGGCAACCAGCACGGTAAATCCTGCGGTAAAGGCTCTACTGAGTGTTACCGTTTTCCCTGGCCCTGCCATCCGCATCCTCCCGTCTAAGTCCACGAACTATGTGGACAGTTTTGGGAATATGTGGTGGGGAGGTTACGGCATCGGGACAAGCCAGGCCGTGCAGAGCGGGTGCTGCGCAGACAACGGCAGTTTTCCAGCGATCACGGATGCCTCCCTGTGGAACTCTCAGGTCGGTTCTTCGAGCGTAGCCAGCGCCGATACACGAATCGATATGCTCGTTCCGAATGATGTGTATCAAGTTACGTATAGATTTGGGACTAGGAATGTGTCTGGCTATGCGACTAACAAACTCGCTGTTCAGGGAAGTGTGTTCTTGACCCAAGACTTTGCTACAGCTTCGGGCGGGGCAAACCAACCATATAGCGCAGTGGTTACGAATGTCACCGTCACCGACAACCACCTGAGATACATCATCTTTGGTGCCATGGGCGGATCGAATAACGAAGTGCAGCCTATTTCGTCTCTGAGTATTATCCCCGGAGCGGCGCGCTCTCGCGCAGGAGGATTGCCGTGAAGATTCTCGTAAGTACTACAAGATCTACTCGGGAACGCGACGGAAATGGTTCCGAGAATTGATTTCTCTCACGGTCTGGTGGTCATGATCGACCTGCCTTGTGCGAACCCCTGGCGGGGGAACCGAACCAATCGTAGCATCCCACACATCGTTGCAAGCCGGAAGCCACGACAGCCGCTCGCTGCGGAGGTACAGCCTACGCTGGGAGGTCAAACAGAATGTTCCGTCGCGCGGTAACTAGAGTCGGCTCGTCGTGTGCCAGGATCAATTCCGCACCAGCGATCAAACGTTCCTCCGTATCGCGTGCTTCATGATCTTAAGTCAAACATACGCGCAGGAGGAGATTCATTCTCGCTGGGAGTCTGTTTACAGAGGCCACCCTACCCTGAATCGTTTCAACGATAGGGTTATCGACAAGGTCCTCAAACACTTGAATCCTCCGCGCAACGCTCTTTTTCTGGATGCGGGCTGCGGCATAGGTGATCACTCACTGCGGATTGCCCGCCAAGGCTACCGGTGTGTGGGGATAGATCTTTCAGAGACTGTCCTTAGGACGGCCAGAAGGGAAGCCGCGCTGAGCGGTCTCACATCGAGGACGTCCTTCGTATGTCAGGCTTTGGAAGAACTCGCGTTTCGGGACGACACCTTCGATGCGGTGCACTGCAGAGGTGTTTTAATGCACGTCCCGCAGTGGGAAAAGGCCCTTGCAAACCTTTGTAGAGTCTTAAAGCCCGGGGGTCGGATTGTCATTCTGGAGGGCAACCACAGGTCTCTCGAAATGGCGATTGTCCTGCTGGTTCGTAGAATCCAAGCTAGAAATTCCAAAATGCTCAAAACGGCCGCAGGCTTCGAGTTCTGGTCCGAGAAGAACGGACGGCCGTTTGTAGTCCGCATCGCTAACATTCAACGCCTCACAAGCGAGCTAGGGGCCAATCGAACTCGCGTGTTGAAGATATTTGCGCACGAGTTTTGGGACGTCAATAGGTTTCCGGCGGGAGCCGTTAGAAACGCTGTGATGCGATGCAATTGTGTCCATTTCCTTTTCGGCCTTCCACGTTTTGGGTGCATTGGCCACGCGATCATCGCAGAAAAGCAGGCCGCACTAAAATGTTTGTGATCAAAACGAGCGAGATGCGATATAGGCAGCCGCTTGCACGGGGTCCCGTTCG
>Ga0066690_10000243_pt1 | contig 14493 bp, 12 predicted proteins | sample GraSoiAngelo_139_FD_62303 | JGI IMG/M metagenome (GOLD analysis project Ga0066690, IMG submission 62303) | Grasslands soil microbial communities from the Angelo Coastal Reserve, California, USA - 14_0929_12_20cm | ecosystem: Environmental > Terrestrial > Soil > Grasslands | place: USA...
CCGAGGAAATGACCTGTGTGGGCTGGCCCTCAACAGTGTGAAATTGCGTCCGCAGCACTTCATGCCGCCGGATGATTTCATTGAGACTGTGTTCCACTGCTGCGATGTCAAGAGCGCCTTCCAGGCGCAATGCGACTGGGATGTTATGTGCGGCGGTGTTCGGCTCCAATTGTTCCAGAATCCAGAGTCGCTCCTGGGCAAAGGAGAGCGGAACGCGCTGGGGCGCGCTGTGCTCCAGTCGCAGAGCCTGCAACCGTATCCCGGTTTTCTGAGTCTCTGATGGGTCCATCATCTCCACGACCTTAAACAATGGCTGGAACTTGGAGCAGTCTCACAGGCTTTCATCTTTGTCCCAAGCTGAAATTCTTGGATGCAAAATGTCTTCACTCGTCCCGCAGGACTCATAAACTTCGACGCGTACTATTCCCAGTTAACAACATTTGTGAGTGAGCTTGTTCATTCCTGAAGTAAAAACCTGCACTTGCTCTGCCAAGATGATATCTGCTGGTGTTGGCGGAATCCATCAATTAAGCATTGAAACACTTTGTTTTCAGAGGTTTAGATGGAGAACCAGCGAATCCTGCAAGGCCGGATTGAGCTCAAGTGCAAAGCTTTGCAGTTTCCGGGAAGCTCTAAAGCCGAAGACTGCTTTCGGGCTGAGGAATTGCTTTATAGAATTGGTAATCCCGGATAGCATCTAACTTACGGTCTAGGTCTGGGTCCATTTATGATTCATTTATCCACTCCTGAAAGACGCACCAAATCATTCAAGCTAAAGCGGGTCGTAATCGCAACTGTTACCGTGCTCTTCTTGGCGGTCTCGGGCGTCTCGCAAACCCGTCACTATTCGGATTCCAGGACTCGTTACTCGCAATCGAAGTCCGTCAAGAGTTCGATGCGGAAGGCGAGCGGAGTCCCGCATCCGACGGCTGACGTCATAGTTCGCAAAGCGAACCCGAAATCAGGCGGAGAACAACAATTAAACAATTTGGCACGCCAGACCGCGCGCATCGAGAGTTCACGGCGGAGCAAAAAAGCAAGCGGCCTTTCTCAGCAGGCGGCAAAGGGACAAAACCCAGAAGTTAATTTCCAGTTCCAGCCACCGAAAGGTGGCCTCAAAAACTCTAATGCGGGACGCGAGACCAAGGTCCGTCACTCCGCGATCAATCGGAGGGTAAACGGTTCGTCTCGCTGAACCGCGCGACTACTCTCCCCCGATACTGCGCTCCTTCGTCTTCAGCCCGTGGACATTTTCGTCGGCGATAGAAGTAGGTGCCTTCACTAGGCGTTCCTTCATCGAATACTTGAACAGGCACCACAGCGCGTGGAATCCATCTCTCCATCCGATTTTCTTTCCTTCCTCGTAAGTGCGGCCCCAGTAGCTGATGCCAACCTCGTAAATTCTGAGGCGGCGTTTGGCAATTTTCACCGTGATTTCCGGTTCGAAGCCAAAACGATCCTCCTCGATAGGGATGGATTGAATTACCTCGCGGCGGAATACCTTGTAGCAGGTTTCCATATCGGTGAGATTAATGTTGGTCAAACAATTGGAGAGCAGGGTGAGCAACCAGTTACCCACTGAATGCCAAAAGTACAGGACCCGATGGGGACGTCCACCCAGAAAGCGGGAGCCGTACACCACATCCGCTTTGCCCTGGATCAGCGGGTCAATGAGAACGGGATATTCAATGGGATCGTATTCCAGATCAGCGTCTTGAATGATGACATAGTCACCGGTTGCCTCTTGAATTCCGCGGCGAAGGGCGGCGCCCTTACCAAGATTCTTCGGTTGCAGCAACGCTCGAATTTGGGGATGCCGATTCTGCAATTCGGCCAAAATCTCGCGCGAACCATCGCGCGAAAAGTCATCGACGCAAATTACTTCGATTTCAAGGGGAACTGAAAGTACCTTGTCTACCAGGCACCGCAAGGTGGCGCGCTCGTTGTAAACCGGAATCACGACAGAGAGTTTCATTGCGATGAATCAGAGTTTACTTGTACCCATTTAAAATAGCGCCCGTCGTATGACGGTGGTTTGTCGCAAGCAGTTCCAAGGTTTTATTACGACAATGGCGAGCCAACTCCAGCGAGTCCTCCACGTCTCAATATAGTTGTGCTTTATAGTTGCGCTTCGGAATCAAAACGATTCGCATTTCGCAAGATGTAATTAGTTCCATTTCTGCCCGCATTATCGGAAATTTTGTCCTAATGTATTCACCCTAACCAGTGACTAATCGCGTTCAAAATCAATAGAGTTCTACCGCCCTCGATCAGGGTTCCTCGGAGCCACATCTGCGGTTGCGTTCTCATTCTTGAGAAAGTGCTGTCAATTAAAGAGCACCGGAAGTCGAGTTGGCAACACGGATGCTACCATTTTTGGAAGAAGCCGTATTCAACATTTAATTAAAAGTTGAACCATCCGGTCGAAACCGGCGATGGATTCGACAACTCTGTGATTACACAACCGCATGGCGAGCGGGAGAAAATCAGGGGAGGAGTGATGGGCGATATAGCAGTAGGATTGGGATTAGGGAGCCGCGAACAGCAGATTGTTGAACTATTACTTCAAGGCTGTGACAACGAGGAAATCGCAAGACAGCTGAACATGGCCCGCCGCACTGTAAAAGCTTACTTCAACCGGCTATTCCTGCGATTCGGTATTACCACTGGAATCAAGCGAGTCAAGCTCGCAACTCTTTTGTATCGGAGGCAGTTATGTCTGGAGAAGAACGTCAGGGAGCTCTCACCCCCAATGAACGAGAACAGCAAGTCATCGCACTCGTTGCTCAGGGACTCAAAAATCGGGAGGTCGCAGATGCCATCGGAACCACCGAGCACGTCGTCAAGAACTATCTTCGTGGCATCTACGACAAACTCGGTCTCTGGAACCGCGTCGAACTCGCCCTCTGGTACGAAGCGCGCAAGAATGAACAGACGTTCCGCGCGTAATGTAGTGAGGGTATGGGAAAGCCGGATGATGGGATTGGGGAGGATGATGCTTCCCCAGCGATCGAACGCCAAGTGAACAGCTTAATCCCGCCGATGCCACCGAAAATCTGATCGCCGAATGACGGGCGGGGAAGATCCGATTCGCCCGAAAATTCGCTGGTCATTTACAACCGGTCATTTACAACCTGAAGCCTGTAATTCTCTCAATCTGTTAGCGGCGGCAGTAGACCCTTTCTTAGCGGCTGCGACTAGCAGTACTTCGGCCTGATCGCAGCTCTTCGGAATTCCATCTCCCCGCTCGTATAGATCTGCGAGCAACAATATTGCGGCCTTGTTCTGCTTGCCAATCGCTTTCCACAGCAACTTCGCGGCTTGGGCCGTGTCCCTGGAGCCACCCTCGGCGTTGAGGTATTTTTCCGCGGCGGCCAAATCCGCTGCCCCGCTCTCGGAAGGAATTACGTTCCAGACAGGCGCGCTACGAAGGTCTCGTGGGAAGGCCGCCTTGCCCGTCGCCGCGACACCCTCGTCCGGAGATGCGCCTCTAGTTGGCTGTTGTGGGGGATTCGCTTCGGCGGCAGAATGCTGGGCTTTCTGGTGCGCTTCAGGACTAAGCTGTTGCCCTTCTGCTTTTTTATTCACTTGTCCCGAAGGTGCACTTTCCGCTGGCCGCTGGGGTGTGGGGACTGCGCCGGCCGACGATTCAGAAATAGAATGCGGTGGGGAACCGGTAGGTGATTGGCTCCGCCACTGCACGTAGAGGAATGCTACTAACAACAACACCAAAACAGTGGCAGCGAGTTTGCCAAAAACTCGAGGCTTTTGCGTGTCCGCCGCAAGATTTACAAGACTTCTCTCCCGCAGCCACTGCACATCGGGTTGATCCACCTTTGCCGGCGACTCCGCCAGCAGTTCAGAACCCGGAAAATCGTGGTTCAGAGTACCCCGTCCTCCATTGGTCGGCGCCGCAGGGGCCGACACCGCCTTTGCGATGTGACCTTGAAGAGAACAACCGCATCTCCCACAAAACCACTGGCCGGGAAGATAATTATGATGACAGTCCGGGCAGACCAGTGGTGCAACGCGCGTCGCTGTAGACTCAGGCGCCTCAGTAATTTTCAGCTGCGGTGATTCCGCTATAGGTTGATTGCTTTCCTGCTGATCCCGCTCTTCAGGACTATCCTCGGACACTCCCTCTAGTTCCCGAAGCAGTTCCACGACGGCTTGTTCCCGTTTTTCCGGAGGGGTCGTAAAGTACACTTGGGCCCATCTTCCTAAATTGCGTCCCAGAGTCGGATTCATCATGGGATTAAGCTGGGGATTGGGCAGCTTACCCTTTGACTCCGCGTCTTTGTCCGATGAGTACCGCAAACTTGTCTCTCCGGGTTGAGCTCCTAAGGATAATTCCACTCCGACGAGATCAAGTTGTCAATTCAGCTAGGCCCTGATCGATGGAGGAGGCGCACAACTATTTGTTCTGAAAGTGGTTAGTCGCAGGCCTTGCGATAGGCGGGCTCGAATTGATCCAATTGTGCGTCCCGCTGGCTTGTGAACTTGCCCTTGGGAGTATTGCCGTACAAATCTGCGCCAGGACAGTAGTAGAGCGCGGTGTGCAAGTCCACCCAGACCTTGGTCTCGGGATTTCCATTGTAGACAGGAGCGGGAGGCGGCTCCGCAATGCCTAGAGCGACCAGCAGCCGGTCGGTCAGACTCAGCTTCGGCTCCTCCACTTGCTTTCGCCTTGGCCTGGCCCGGCCTGTCGCAGAATTATCTCTCGAAGAGGCCGTCACAGTAGCGCCACTGCCGGAATTCGACCAGACGCCCCAACCGACTGCGGCGACGACCAGGATTATTGCGATTGCCAGGTAAACGTCGGCGCGTCTCATTTTCCAGAATCGGGCGAACGCGGCATTCGACCGCACGCCATTCAGCGACTCCAACCAGGCTTTGGCTCGAGCTGCGGAAACCCATGGATATAGTTGCTGCGCTGAAGTTTTCCCTTGTGCTGCATTTGCTTGAGCAGGTGGGAGCGATTTTGATGCCTGCTCGATATTTTCCCGAGAATTGTTGTCGCCGTCTGCGCTGGTCAATTCCTGCTGAAGATGATCCGACTTTAGATTTGCCAACGGCAGCCCGGAGACGAAGTCAGGCTCTCTTTCGCGAACCTGGTTGACCGGCAGTTTGTTGGCCTCACTCATGCGCCACATCGAGGCCCATTTACTCTGGAGATCTCCGCTGCCGGGCTGGGTTTTCTCAGTGCCGCACATGCCACAGAAGATTTCGTCCGCCCTAATCGGATTACTACACTCGGGACAGAGTGCGCTCTCTCGGCTGGTGACCGACTCTATGCCATTCGCCAAGGGCTCTAATTCTAGTTTGAGCTTTTGCGAGTTCCCGGTCGTTGTCGCGTGTTCGGCGGCAAATATCTGCTGCAATTCCAGTTCTGCTGTCCGCGCCAAACCTTCGGTAACCAATCCAGCCATCAGTTGGCAGGTGCGAACATCGTGGTCTTGATAGCCGTTGGCATTTGCGAAATGCAATTCCAAACAACCCATTATCTTGCCGTCATAGAAAACAGGAACGGCAATAATCGCGTTGATACCTTGCCGCCTGCAAGTTTCGGGATCAAGACGAACATCGTTCCGCACGTCAGGACATTGCAAAATCGTCCCCGTGCTTACACAGTCGGCGGGTAAACAGGACGCAGCCTTGACACGACTGCCGGCCAGTCGCACGGCGCTTCCGGAGGCGGCCCAGTACAGCAAGTCTTCCTGTTCGAGTAAGCCGACAGCGCTGCCATCGGCGTGCGCGATTTGTTTTGCCCGAGTTGCGATCAGCCCTATGGCAGCGTGCAGATTCAGATGACGCATCTGGATCTGGTGCTGACATTCCACGATTTCGCCCAGGATGCGGGTGTAATCCACGTCGATTTCGCTGGGTGCGTGGCTCTCCGTCGGACTAACTTCTGTGCCTTGCGACGTCAGCGTGGGTTCGGTAATTCGCGACTGCTCGTTGTGCTGTTGAAGCACATACGCCGCCGCTAGCAGTTTCTGGAATGAGACTTCGTCCAGTACCGGACGTCCATTATTAGTTGTGAAGGTTGCCATCAGCATCAACTGGGCGGAATCCGCACCGGCGCCCAGCTCGGGTGCACTATTGTAGTGCAATTCGTTACCCAAAGGGACTCAGAAAGGGCCGTGGCGGGTTCATTCTAACAGGTAACAGCGGGGCCCTAAGGTACCTATCGGCATGGCGCACTTTCGTGCAAGTTATTCGCACGTCAAAGTTTATCAAGGACACCCCAGTGCGACGCCCACGATTGTACCGGGCAGGGGCGCGTGGCCAGGTTCCTTTTCGTGTTCCACCGACTAAAAAGTCGAGATTGAGTGCAAGATTATGCACTTTTTGGGGGACAGCAAAGCTTTTCGTTACTTTCATCGGACCGGCGACAATTCCAATTTCTCTACTTTTTCGCGGCTCAGATAAAAGTGAACTGCCGGCGTAATGATCAGCGACAGAACCATCGAGATTAAAATTCCGCCGATGACAGCGATCGCCAGGGGCTGCAACATTTGCGAGCCCGCCCCGATTGCAAAAGATAGGGGTAACATGCCGGCGATGGTGGCCAGTGCGGTCATAACAATGGGACGCAAACGTCGCCGGCTGGCTTGTAACATGGCGTCTTCACTGGAGAGACCGAGAATATGGAACTTCTCCTCCGCATCGAGCAAAAGAATACCGTTCTTAGCCACGATGCCTACCACCATGATCATTCCCATAAAAGATGAGATGTTGAAGGTTGTCCGCGTGATCATCAGAGCAATAAAAACACCTGACGTGGAGAGCAGTGCGGACGCCAAAATCGCCAGCGGCGCGGCAAAGCTGCGGAATTCGAAAAGCAGCACAATAAAAACCAGCAGAATGGCGATAACGAATACGAACACCAGATCCCGAAATGACCGCTGCTGTTCCTGATAGGTTCCACCGTACTCGACACGAATGCTCGCGGGAAGACGCAAGCCGGCTACAGTCTTCTGCACCGCGTTCATGGCGCTGCCTAAGTCGGTGCCCTCCAGGCGCGCGGTGACCGCTACGTCGCGCTGCAGGTTCTCGCGCCGGATTTCGGTTTGCCCGGGAAGTTCCGTGACTGTAGCCAATGAACCCAGGGTCGCGGTCTTTCCTGTGCTGCTCGTGAGAAGCGTATTCCGCATGGCCTCGAGCGATGAATGATTAGCGGCGGGAAAGCGCACCCGCAAGGTGTAGGCGCGATCGTTGGCTACCACTGGAGTCGGGGCCGGCTCACCTTCGAGGATGGCCGCAGCGTCGAGCGCTACTTCTTCGGGAGTAAATCCGGCTCGCGATGCAACGCTGGGATCGACCTGGAAAATCACTGCCGGACCACTGATCGTGTTATCGATTCCATTCAGAACATCCACGACACCTGGAATTTTTTGAATCGCATCCGCCAGCTTCGGCGCCCAGGCTTCGAGTACAGCCGGGTCCTGCGAAAACAACTTAATCTGGATCGGCTCCGGGGCACCGGTCAGATCGCTGATCATGTCCTGCAAAGTCTGTATGAATTCAACGTCAAGGGCGGGTTCCTGCTGTTTAATTTTCGTACGAACGTCTTCCATGACTTCCTGGACACTCCGACTGCGCTTCTGTTTCAGCTTTACGGAAAGATCGCCGGTATTCGCCTCCGTAACGGCAGCCAGCCCCAGTTGCAGCCCGGTTCGACGCGAGGTGCTCTCCACTTCGGGGGTGCTTCGCAAAATCTGTTCGACGTGACTGATGACACGATTTGTTTCCGCCAATGAACTGCCAGCGGGCATGATGTAGTCGAGCACGAAACCGCCCTCGTCCATTTCGGGCAACAGGTCCGATCCGGAAAAGTGATAGCAGACGTATGAGACCACGATCAGCACCAAGCTAAGTCCCACCAGCAGCCACGGTTTGTCCACCGCTCGCCGCAACCAGCGCTCGTGAAAATTGATTACCTTATGAAAGAAGCCGCCGAGATGCGCCTCTTCAGCCGCCAGCAACCGCGACATCGATTCTTCTTCCGGTTCTTCTTCTCGTTCCGGTCCGGTTTCGTCCGAGCCCTTGCGTTTACCCCGAATGAGATATTGACTCAGATTCGGCGTCCAGGTGAGAGCCAGCGCCAGTGAAGTCAGTAGCGAGACGGCCATGGTCACGGCTAGCGCGCGGAAGAACGTTCCTGTCACCCCGGTAATCGAAATCAGCGGAAGAAAAACCACGACGGGCGTGACTGTGGAACCGATCAGCGGCACAGTGATTTCACCAAGCGCGCTATGTATGGCCTGGAGACGCGATTGCCCGGCGTCGCGATGCAGCACGATGTTTTCAACCACCACGATGGCGTCATCAATCACCAACCCAACCGCTGCGGCGAGACCGCCTAAGGTCATGAGGTTGAAGGTCTCCCCCAGCACCTTCAGCGCGATGAACGTAACCATCACCGTAACTGGGATCACCAGTCCGGCGACCACCGATGTACCCCAATCACGCAAAAAGACCACCAGTATGATCGACGCCAGAAGCAGACCCAGCAGAATTGCGTCACGCACGCTCTTGATGGAATCACTAACGATGATCGACTGGTCGTAAAAGGGCTGCAGCAATATTCCAGGCGGCAGTGATTTGCGGAGACGGTCCACTTCGGCATGCACTTCTTGCGCAACCTGCACCGTGTTGCTGTCCGGTTGCCGGTTGATGTTCAGCAGCACCGCGGCCTTGCCGTTTGCCGTAACAATCGTGTACACAGGCTTGACCGCCGGAGCGACCGTCGCCACATCCCCCACACGAACCGGAATGCCCGTGGGCGTGGTCTTGATCACGGTGTTGGCGATTTCTTCCGGCGTGCGGACCTGGGCGTTGATAAGACCCAGAAATAGCTGATGGTTTTGTTCCAGCAGGCCGGGCGAGTCGATCAAGTTTGTCCGCCGCACGGCATCCAGAATGTCGGTCACCGTCACCCCCGCGGCTAGTAATTTGGCGGGCTCAGGAGTGATGTGGAATTCAGGTTCCTGTCCTCCCTGCACCACTACCGTCGAGACTCCATCCAGGCGGTTCAAGCGTGGTTTCATCTCGTAGGTGGCCATTTCCCAAAGTTTGGTTAGCGGCACCGTCTGTGAGGTAAGGCTGTAGCCCATGATGGGGAAGCTGGCGAACGTCATGCGGTGTGCTTCCACTTTTGCCGTGGTGGGAAGCTCAGGTTGCACACGCGCGAGCGCCGAATTCACATATTGCAGGGTTTGAAACATGTCCACGTCCCAACGGAAAAACAAGTCAACTTCCGCTGATCCGCGGCTGGTGATGGAACGAACCGTAAGCAGTCCCGGAACACTGTTGACGGTCTCTTCGATGGGACGGGTGACCGTTACCATCATCTGATCGATGGGCATGACACCGTTGTCAACCGAAATCAGAATGCGAGGGAAGTTAGTTTCCGGGAACACCGAGACCGGAACGGTGAATGCTAAGTAGGCGCCTAGCATCGCCACCGTCAGAATGAGAAAGATAACTGACTTGGAGTTTCGTGCAAACCAGTATGAGGGCTCCGATTGTGTCACGGTAACCCCCTATTTCTCGCTGCCAGATTGGTCGGCGGATTTTTCGCCGTCAGACTTGTTGGCGGACGGTTTATCGCTGGTTGGGTTCTCCGCAGCAGCTTCAATATTGACCTTGGTGTTATCGGGCAGCCCGTAGTTCCCAGAAGTCACGACGCGATCTCCGGCCTGCAATCCTTGTGCGATTTGAACTTGGTCGCCCTGTCGAATCCCAACCTGTACCGCTTTCTGATGGGCGCGGCCATCGGGGCCAACCAGCATCACTGAGGTGCTGCCGTCCGTGGCTGTAAGGAGCGACGAGGCTGGCACGACCAGCGCATCAGGGATAGTTTGCGCCAGCATGGAAAGTTTCACGCTTGTCCCAGGTTTAAGACTTCGCTGCGGATTGGCTGCCTGCGCCCAGACTTCTACGGTCGTGCTATTAGGATCGAGCGCAGGACTGACCACCGTCACCTTGCCCGTGACCGGCTCATCCAGACCAGGAACCGTGATGCTTGCTTTGTCACCGACCTTGAGCAGGGCGGCCTCGGGTTGAGGAATGTGAGCCCGGGCGATGATTTGAGAAATATCCATTACCGTAATCAGGGGAACGCCGGCAGCACTCATCTCTCCTGGATACAGAGGACGGTCTGTCACTACGCCATCGATGGGGCTGCGAATCTCCGAGTAACTCAACTGCGCCTCAGCCCCCTGATACTTTCCCTGCGCGGACTCAAGTTGACCGTGAGCTGACTTCAGGGTCTGTTGCTTTCCGACAGCCATTAATGAATCGAGGTGTCGCTGCGCCAGGTCGTAGGCGTTACGGGCTTGCGTCAAACTCACGCCCGCCTCGTCTAGTTGTCTGCGGGGCAACGCGCCTTGCTGAAACAATACCTCCCGGCTCTTGTACACCTTTTCGGCCGCATCAAGCGCTTGTTTGGCCGCCTGAGTGTCAAGCTTAGCCCTTTGAATTTCTTCCGGAAGCCCAGCCGCAGTAGTGCTGGTATAAGCCGCCTCCGCCTGTTCATAGGTACCCTTGTTTTCCTGCGCCGCGGCTGCCAGATCGCGATTCTCCAACACAGCCAGCAACTGCCCTTTGTGCACTTTGGCGCCTCGTTTTACCTGGAACGTCCTGACCGGTGCGCTGATCTTGGGTGTGATTGCTGCCTGTTGCAACGGAAATAGAATAGCTTCCGCGGTGACCGTGCGCTGGATCGTAGTCTTCTGCACGGGCGCGGCTTGAACTGTGACTACGGGCTCTTTGTCTGGCGCATTCCCCGAGCATGCAGCCAAAAATAGGAAGGCAGATGCGATCGCCGACCGGACGAGCGGCAATGCGATCCTCCTTGAAACTACGCTGTAGCGACCTGGTGCCTGCCGGTGACCATTATTCGCAAAGCCAGCGGCTGTTGAAGGTTTCATTCTGTTAGAAGTTTCCGGTCAGTGTTTGCAAAGTCGCTAAAGCTAGCCGAAAACGAGCCTGCCCGTCATCGTATGCGTTCCGTGCCTGGCGAAGCGTGGTCTGCGCATCTACTACTTCCAGCACCGTAGCTTCTCCGGCCTGATAGCGCAAGGTGGTAAGACGCAGGCTCTCCGCCGATAGTTGCGCTGCCTGGGTCAGCGATTCCAATTCGGCGCGCGCCGCCTGGGCCTCATTGTAGAACGACTGCACGTTACCGAGCAGTTGCCGCTGGGCAAAGCTCAATTCGACGCTAGCCTGATGCTGCCGTAGATTCGCTTGCCGAACCTTGCTGCGATTGGCTCCCCAACCCCAGACGGGTACCAGCAACGTGGCCGTGGCGGAGTAGCCCAAATTACGGATGGTCGCGAACTCCCGGGTTGCGGGATCATGCAAAACTGTCTGGTGAACCGCAAAGTGACTGGCATCGATCCCATAGAAGTAGTCGAGGGTCAGGGAAGGCAGAAGCCCACCCCACGCAGCAGTGACTTCGTGGTTTGCCGCTTGGAGCGCGGCTACGGCGGCCCGCAGTTCCGGATTCTTTCGTGCTGCCGCAGCCTGGACTTCCGGGAATGACGGCAATGGCTGGAGGGTTTGGAGATCGTCAATCACGGTGAAATTCTCATTAAAGTTCGGGAAGAGCAATATAGCCAGCTCCAGCCGGGTGCGATCCATATCCAACCGCGCCTCCTGCAAATCGCGCTGAGCCTGTTGGAATTGGATTTGGGCCTTGATGACATCGGCATGGGCAACTTCGCCGCCTTGTTCGAGTTTCTGGCTGATCCCCAGAAAGCGTTCCGCTTCCGAAGCGGCGTTTTGGGCAGTGGCATACTTGCGCTGGGCAATTACCAGGCCGTAGTAAGCCTTCACTACGGTTACCACCAAGCCCCGAGCCGCGATTTCTAAGCGCGCCCGCGCTGCCGCTTCCATCGCACGGGTTCGCCGGTAATCGGCGAAACCGGTCAACGAGAGTGCCTGATGCACGTTGGCCTGACTAATGTACTCGTGTACACCATTGTTGGCTATGAAACGGCCAGGGAAGCTTGGGTTGCCACCTTCGGTGTAGATGAACTGGTTGTTGTAATTAACGTTTGGCAACAAGGCAGCCCGAGCTTGAACTTGATCTTCTTTCGCGAGACCCAGTCCTGTGAGCGCGGCTTGGAATTGAGGACTGTTGCTTTTCGCTCGCTTCAGGGCATCCTGCAACGTCAGTGTCAGCGGAGCACCGCTATTCGGACTATCTGCCGCGGTCGCTTCGGAAGGGAGGCCTGCCGTAGCCTGCACGTTGATGGGTTTAAAGGCAGGATTGGTTTGTGCAACGGCAAATGACGTCACCAAGACAATGGAAAGTAGGGTTTCTCGATGCAGCCTTCGAATCCTTTTCCCTGAATAGGACCGCTTTTTACTTTGTGGAAATCCGCAACGCGACATAAACACGGAGCACCTCGGATTTTTTTAAGAGACTTGAACAAAAATACAAAAGACGTCACTTCATTGCCGGAGCGACGATTGTCAACGAACCTTGGGAATTTTGTCCATATCGCCTTGCCCCCGCTGAGATAAGTCCCGAACGAAATTCCGAACGTGCAGTGAAGATTCGAAATCCAAAACTGAACGGGAAAAGCACAACATTCCGGCATCCGGAACCAATGCGGGAAATCTCACGGCCGGCGTGGTTAAGAAGTGTTTGACGTCTGAAGGGGTTGCTCTCAAGTTCCTGCATTCATTGGGGTTCATCCCTCAGTGCGAGACGGCGAAGCTTTGGCGAAAGGCGTGCTTATATTCATGTAGCGCGAGCCTACTGAGAGAAAACGAATGCGCGAGGAGAACATGATTAATCTAAACGAAATCAAGATCACGCCCCGGGACCAGGAAGTGCTGAAGTTACTGGTGCAGGGGTGCAGCAACAAAGAGATCGCCGCCCATCTGAGCATCAGCCCCCGAACGGTGAAACAACATTTGCGCACTTTGTTCTTGCGTGCTGGAATCCGAGATGGGCCGTAAGCGAGTCAAGTTAGCAACCGCTATGTTTTCTAAGGAGCAGGTGGAATCATGCAGCCACGTGACCAGTTAACCGCAAAGGAAATCCAAGTCGCCACTCTGGTCTGGGAAGGCCTTACAAACCGTGAGATTGCCGTCCTTATAGGTACAACGGAGCAAGTCGTAAAGAACTATCTGAGAGCTACCTTTGACAAGATTGGCGTATGGAGCCGTCTCGAGCTAGCGCTGTACGTGGCCGGCCATGGGGAGCCACTTGGATGACCGAGTTGGGTCTTAGGCGACAAGCCTAGACCGGAAGCTCGCCACCCTGGTATGTCGGTTTAATACACCAGTCAGCACCGCGCGAACTCCTTGGTGCATACGGTTCTAGCCTGTTTTTTCACAGTCTTCCACCTGAACTCTTGGCTTAGGTTAAGAGTTCTGGTGGCGATTAAAGCCTCTATAACGGAGACTTGACGAAGCCTCGGAGTGCGCCACTGTTAGGTTGCACCAATTCACAGCATAAGCCTGTGGATGCGCCGCATGTCTTTGAGCAGTCATGCTGTTTGGGCTCGAGAATCCACTTGACGGCAGGCGGTGTTGAGAGTAGTGGCGAGAAGGCAATCACCCGGATGTCTGTTCGTGTTTCTTGTTGCCGCGCATGGTCGCCCGATTTGAATGGGAAGAGCCAGAATGTTTGCAACGGGTTGCACTTCCCATCGAATTTAGCGTCTTGGAGTTCCCATATCTCTTACGCCAGGCGGCCGACAAAAGCAGCATGCAGCCAGTACAGGTTTTGGGTAATGAAAGCTGAACTTGGCAATCTGACGGTGAACGTGGGGATAAGTTGCAAGCCCGCCATTCGTGTTTAAGGGGGTAATTGAAAACCGTGCCGAATTCTATGTTGGCAATGCGAACTTGTACGATTGCCCCCACCATTCTGTTGGTGGATGATTCTCCCGCCATGCTCAAGTATTTTCGCACCGTGCTGGAGCTCTATTCTTATAGGGTTCACGCTGCCAACAATGGCCTGGAGGCTCTGCGTCGGATACGTGACGGGTTCATCCCGGACGTTGTCTTGTTGGACCTGCAGATGCCTCACTTGGATGGTATGCAGACGCTCAAGTATCTATTGAAGCTTCGTCCTGGGCTGAAGGTGATCATGTGTTCCGCCTTAGGTGATCCGGAAAAAGTCCAGCAAGCGAGATCGCTTGGCGCGCAAGCCTACCTGACGAAGCCGGTGCAACACTTATATCTCACTGCTGCATTGGAGACCTGCCTCCATCCGCCTTCAAACCCGAACGACACGAGCTCCCACGTAGACCCATTCACTTTCGTCTCTGCCGCGCAATAGAGGTTAGAAAGCATCAAACGCGGGAAAATTCTGCAAAATCTTGCGTTTCAAAGGGTTTGCTTGATTTTCAGTAGCACCAACCTGCTGTACCGCAAAGCCTTCGTGGGTCTGGTCTCAGGCATTTGAATTGCACGTTCCGCAGTGTTGTCCCAGGATCACTGGACGTCTCTGTCTCGACGAGCCGG
>Ga0066690_10000245_pt1 | contig 14475 bp, 14 predicted proteins | sample GraSoiAngelo_139_FD_62303 | JGI IMG/M metagenome (GOLD analysis project Ga0066690, IMG submission 62303) | Grasslands soil microbial communities from the Angelo Coastal Reserve, California, USA - 14_0929_12_20cm | ecosystem: Environmental > Terrestrial > Soil > Grasslands | place: USA...
GACGTCGCTGAACGGCAAGGACTGCATCCCGGGCGCGCATGCGCTCTCGGTCGGTGTGGTGGGCAGCTATTCGCGCGAGAGCGCCAATCGCGTCGTGGCGGCGGCGGATCTGGTGTGCTTCATCGGCAGCTCGGCGGGCGGCATGACCACCCACGCCTGGGCGGTGCCGAAGATCGGCACGCCGGCGCTGCAGATCGACATCGAGCCCGAGACGATCGGGCGCAATTACCCGCTGAAAGCGGGCGTACTCGCGGATGCGAAGGTGGCGCTGGCGCAAATGCTGGCGCAATGCGACCGCTCGAGCGCGAAGCGGCGTACCGCCTGGCTGCAAAAGGTGGAAAACCTGTGCCGCGAGTGGCGCGACAAGTATCGCGCGATGCTCGAATCCGACGCGCAGCCGATCCGGCCGGAAAGAATCTGCGCCGAGCTGACGCGCCACGTGCCCGACGATGCGATCGTCCTCGCGGACACGGGGCACGCGGGGATGTGGATGGGCGGTATGTATGACCTGCGCACGGACCGGCAAAGCTTCATGCGCAGCGCCGGGCATCTCGGCTGGGCGTTCCCGGCGGGCCTCGGCGCGAAATGCGCGGCGCCGCAGCGCCCGGTGGTCACGTTCACCGGCGACGCGGGCCTCTGGTACCACATCGGCGAGCTCGAGACCGCGGTGCGCTGGAACATCGCCGCGGTGACCGTGGTGAACAATAACGCGAGCGGCAACCAGTCGAAGCGCGGCTTCGACCGTGCCTATGGCGGCACGCAGACGCCGCAGGCGCGCGAGCTCTGGACTTACCGCATGGTGGATCTCGCCCGCGTGGCGAGCGACATCGGCGCGCTCGGGCTGCGGGTCGAGCGCGCGAGCGATTTCGCCGCGGCGCTGCGCGAAGCGCTGAACAGCGGGCGGCCGGCGCTGATCGACGTGGTCACCGACATCGAGGCGATCGCGCCGCTCGCGGTTTCGTCGTAGAGGAGGCATCGTGATGCGCATCCTGCTTGGCGCCCTGCTCGCGCTGATCTCGGCTACGAGCGTGGCGCAGTCGTATCCCGCGAAGCCGATCCACCTGCTGGTCGCTTTCCCGCCCGGCGGACCCGTGGACATCATCGCGCGACTTGTGGCGCCGAAGATAAGCGACACGCTGGGCCAGCCGGTGGTCGTGGAAAACAAGGTCGGGGCGAGCGGCAACGTCGCCACCGCCGAGGTGGCGAAATCGGCGCCCGATGGCTACACGCTGCTCGCGCATTCGTCCGCCTATGCGGTGAATCCGACGCTCTTCGCCAATGCAGGCTACGACCCGGTACGCGACCTCCTGCCGATTGCGGTCGTCGCGCGGCAGGCGAACATCGTGCTCGTCAACGCCTCGTTCCCGGCGCGCACGCTGGAAGAGCTGAAGAGCGCGATGGCGAAAGGCAAGCTCGCCTTCGCCTCGCCGGGCGCCGGCACCACGCCGCATCTCACGGCGGAAAACCTCTTTCACGTGCGCTGGAAGGCCGATGCGACGCACGTGCCGTTCAAGGGCGCGGGACCGGCGGTGGCGGGGCTGCTCGCGGGCGAGCCGCCGATCGGCTGCATGGCGGGCTCGGGGCCGATGGCGCAGATCAAGGCCGGGCGGCTGCGCGCGCTCGCCGTGTCCGCGGCGCAGCGCCTGCCGCAGCTCCCGGACGTGCCGACGCTCGATGAGCTCGGCTATAAGGGCATGGAGGACTACACCTGGGTCGGCGTGTTCGCGCCGGCGGCGACGTCGCGCGACATCGCGCAGAAGCTGAACGACGCGGTGCTGAATGCGGTGAATAGCGCGGACGTGCGAGCGAGACTCGATGCGCTGGCATTCGATGCCACCGCGGCACCGCTCGCGCAAACGGCGGATTACGTGCGGGCGGAGGTGGCGAAGTGGGCGCGCGTCGTGCGCGAGACGGGCGCCAAGCCCGAATAGCGACGCGCTAGCGCAAGCGGAAGAGCAGCGCCACGCCGAGCGTATCGTAGTCGTTCACACCGTAAAAGGCGCCGCCGTCCACTTTGCGGTAGCGCTGCCACTCGGCGCGCACGCCGAAGCGGCCGCCGGTGTCGAATTGCGCGCCCAGCGCATAAGTGAGGCCGGTGGCGTGCGCATCCGCGACGTCGCCCTGCGATGACTCGAGAAGCACGCGATAGCCGCCGAATTTCGCGAATCCAGAGAAGCGCTCGGTGACCGGCACGAGGCCCACGGCGACGAGGCTCCACGCGCTACTATGAATGGTGAGGCTCGAGGTCGGCGCCGTCGCCCGGACGAAACCGAGGTCGCGATAGCCGACCTCGGCGGCGAAATAGCGATTGAGCTGATAGCCGGCGAAGAGGCCCCACGAGGGGTCGCGGTCGTCGCAGACGCGGCCACCGCCCTGGATGGCGACGGGGCAGCCGCGGCGCGCCTGCGCGGTGCCGAAGGCAGCGCCGACGTACGGACCGTAGACCGACGGCGGCTCCGACGGTGGAAAGACCGCCTGGGCACGCGCCGGCTGAGCGGCCGCGAGCGCCGTGAGCGCGAGCAACGGCAACAGGTTCTTCTTCATGGTCGACTCCCCTTGGTCCGGACGGACTATACGCGCAGTGATATGGCGCATAGCGCAAAGCGAGCGTCTCGTCGGATGATGGTGACCTGTGTAGGGCGTTCTCCTACACAGCTTCGGGTGAGCGACCGTCACGCTGTTACCAGCGCCCTCCGAGAGACTGGCTCGAAAGCGGAGCCAGTCCACGGTAGCGCCAAACAAAGTGTAGCCGCCGTCTGATCGCCGTAGCGGGCAACACCGGAGGGCACGTCTAGCGGGCGTGCCCTCTTTTTTTTCCCGCGCGAAGCAAGTGTGGCCGCGCCTCGCGCCGCTCGCTATCGCCGGTCCCAGTGTCACATTGTCGCGGTTCGCACATGGCGCCATGGCCAGCGCGGCGACGTCGCGCCATGACGTCACGACAGTGAAATTCCTTCTTGAGCGCGCCTTCAATTAATCGAAGTGTCCGTCACGGTGAATGGTGCGCAAGTTCTTTAGTCCGCGCGGACTACGTCGAGAAGAGGAAATATCCGGCAGCACGTCGTACGATGTCGACCGTGCTGTAAGGAATGATCTACAGCAACGGAAGCGCGGCCAGCACGCTGTTAACAGCGCCCTCCGAGAGACCGACTCAAAAGCGGAGCCGGTCCACGGTAGCGCCAAACAAGGTGTAGTCGCCGTCCGATCGCCAAGCGGTTCATCACCGGAGGGCACGTCTAGCGGACGCGCCCTCTTTCTTTTTGCAGTGTGCCCTGCTCGCCGGCCGCGTCATATCGCGCGCAGCCGGCGCCGTGGTGTCGTGAATCGCTGGTCAATTCGGGTGGTAATCGGTCGACGTCGCGAGGCGGCGTCAGTTCAGTTGGACGAGGTGGGCGCGGGCCTCACGATACGCTCGTTCGCGCCGAGCGGCGGCTCTACGACGCGCTCGTTGCTGCCGCCTACGCGCACCACGGGCAGATTCACGTAGCGCTGCGCGACCGGGGGATTCGTCTTCGCCGCTTGGTAAGCGGGCTCGAGCTTGGCACCGAACTCCTTCAGCTTCGCTGCGCGGTTCTCTGGCGACGGGTGCGTCGAGAGAAACTCCATGCGCCCGGCGTCGGCGAGCTTGCTCATCTTGTCCCACAGCGTCACCGCGGCGTGCGGGTCGTAGCCCGCGTGCGCGGCGAGCTGGATGCCGACGGCGTCCGCCTCGGCTTCGCTCTCGCGGCTATTCGGCAGCCCGATCGCGACCACCGCGGCGTTCTGCATGAGCTGGCCACCGAGGTTGCCCACGCCGGCGGCGGCGGCCAGGATCTGCACGCCGACGTCGGAGGCGCGCGCGACCGACATGCGCTCGCGCGTGTGATCGAGGAGCGCGTGGCTGATCTCGTGGCCCATCACCTGCGCGAGCTCGTCGTCCGTGGCCTTCAGCTGCTCCCACATGCCGGTGTAGATCGCCATCTTGCCGCCGGCCATGCAGAACGCGTTGACGGTCTTCGGATCGTCGATCACGCGCACTTCCCAGCGCCAGCTTGCCGAATTCGGCCGGAACTTGATGGCCTGGGCGATCAGGCGGTCGGTGATCTGCTGGATCTTTTGCGTGCGAGGGCTGTCCTTCTCGCCGGACTTCTCGAGCTTCTGCTTCTTGTCGAGGTCGGCCATCATCTGCTGGTAGGCCTTCGTCGAGCCCTGGACCGCTTCGCCTTCGGAAACGAGGCCGATGAGCTGGCTTCGTCCGGTAATCGGATTGGTAGAGCAGCCGGCAAGCACCGCCGCCACGGCGAGCGCCGCAGTTGCCAGCCGGAAAGTGAGACCCGCTTTCATGGCGCGCATTGTAAGCACTCCCTAGCGCGCGAGATGTAACTGATCGTGCTCGGTTTTCTTCTCGCCGTCGCATTGCCGCAGCGCTAGATGCTTGTTAGCGGCGCCGCCAGCTAAAATTAACGCTGCTTGTTCTCTGCAATGCCCGGCCGGCCCCGTAGCAAGAAGCACCCGCAGGAGCCCGTTTTCGCGTCGCCTCCCCTGTGGATCCATGCCGCGCTGGCCGCGAAGTGCTTTCTCGGAAAGGAAATCCCGTTGCTGATCTCCCGTCGTCGTGAAGCAAAGCGCCGCGCGCTGCTCCAGATGCTCGACCGCCTCCCGATCCGCAACGTGCGCTCCGCGGCAACTGCGAAGCCCGGCACCGCTCCCGTCGAGGTGCCGCTCGCGCGGCCCGCGGCGGGCGTGCAGCAGCCCGCCGTTCGCAAGTAAAACTTAAGCGGCTTTCTTCGCCCGCGCCGGCAGCTCGCCGATCGCGGTCCTGATCGCGTCCTCGACGCGCTCGAGGAACACGAACTCGAGCTTCGCCTTCGCCTCGGCGGGCACGTCCTCGAGGTCTTTTTCGTTGCGCTTGGGCAGCATCACCGTCTTGATGCCGGCGCGCAGCGCGGCGAGCGTTTTTTCTTTCACGCCGCCGATCGGCAGCACGAGCCCGCGCAGCGAGATCTCGCCGGTCATGGCGACGTCGGAGCGGACCGGGACGTCCAGGAGCAGCGAGACGATGGCGAGGAACATCGCCACGCCCGCGCTCGGCCCGTCCTTGGGCGTCGCGCCCGCCGGGACGTGGATGTGCACATCGGTCTTCTCCAGCGTCTCGGGGACGAACGAGCGCGCGAGCGTGAGCGCCGCCTGCGCCGACTCCTTCATCACCTCGCCGAGCTGCCCGGTGAGGATCAGCTTGCCCGAGCCGGGGACCTTCGAGGCTTCGATGAACAGGATGTCGCCGCCCACCGGCGTCCAGGCGAGGCCGGTAGCGACGCCCGGCACGGAGGTGCGCTGCGCCAGCTCGTTCTCGAAACGCCGCGCGCCGAGGATCGCGTGCAGGTCTTCGACGCCCACCCTGATCTTCTCCGCACGGCCTTCGGCCACCTGCATGGCGACGTGCCTTAGCACGGCGCCGATCTCGCGCTCGAGGTTGCGCACGCCCGCCTCGCGCGTGTAGTCGCCGATGATGCTGCGGATCACGTCGTCGCCGAGCTGGAAGTCCGCGATCGCCTTGTCGGCGCTGGTGAGGCCGTTGGCTTCCATCTGCCGCTTGACGAGGTAGCGCTTCGCGATCTCGAGCTTCTCCTCTTCCGTGTAGCCGGGGAGATGGATGATCTCCATGCGATCGCGCAGCGGTCCGGGGATGGTGTCGAGCATGTTCGCCGTGGTGATGAACATCACCCTGGAGAGATCGAAGTCGACGCCAAGGTAGTTGTCCCGGAAGCGCACGTTCTGCTCCGGATCGAGCACTTCCAGCAGCGCGCTCGCCGGGTCGCCATGGAAGCCGCCTTGGCCGAGCTTGTCGATCTCGTCGAACATCAGCACCGCGTTCTTCGACTCGGCGCGGCGCAGCGCCTGGATGATGTTGCCCGGCAGCGCGCCGATATAGGTGCGCCGGTGGCCGCGGATTTCCGCCTCGTCGTGCAGGCCGCCGAGCGCGATGCGCTGGAACTTGCGTCCCGTGGCGCGCGCGATCGACTGGCCGAGCGAGGTCTTGCCGACCCCCGGCGGGCCAACGAAGCACAGGATCGGGCTCTTGCCTGTCGGGTTCAATTTGCGCACAGCGAGGTGCTCGAGGATGCGGCGCTTGATCTTTTCCAGCCCGTAGTGATCCTCGTCGAGCACGTGGCGCGCTTCGGCGATGTCGATCGGCTTCTGCGGCTCGTCCTTCCACGGCAACTCGGCGAGCCACTCGAGGTAGGTGCGCAGCATCGAGCCCTCGGCGCTGCCCTCGCCCATGCGCTGCAGGCGCTTCAATTCCTTGGTGGCGTGCTTGTGCACGTCCTCGGGCATGCCCGCGGCCTCGATCTGTTTCTTGAGCTCCTGGAGCTCCGCGCCGGTGTCCTCGTCCTCGCCGAGCTCGCGCTGGATCTGGCGCATCTGCTCGCGCAGCACGTGCTCGCGCTGGCGCTCGTCGAACTCCTTCTTGGTCTTGTCGCCGATCTCCTTGGAGATGCGCAACACGCCCACCCGCTCCGAGAGGAAGTGCAGCACGCGGTCGAGGCGCGTCTTCAGGTCGAAGGTCTCGAGCAGCGCCTGCTTCTCCTCCAGCTTGATGTCGAGGAGGTTGCCGACCATATCGGCCAGCAATGCCGGGGAGCTAACACCTTGCACCACGACCGCAAGTTCCTCGGGCGCGTTCGGCAGGAGCTGGATCGCCTCGACCGCCTGGCTCTTGAGCTGCAGAAAGCGCGCCTCGATGTCCGGCTCGAGCTTGCCTTCCTGCTCGGCGGGCGCCTCGATGTACTGCACGCGCGCGACGAGGAACGGCCAGCCCTCCAGGAATTCGAGCGCGCGGAAGCGGCTACTGCCCTGCACCACCATGTGGTGCGCACCTTCGCCGCCGGTGATGTAGCGCACGATCTGGCCGGCCGTGCCGACCCAGTAGAGGTCGTCGGGGCGCGCCTCGTTCTTCTGCGGATCCTTCTGCAAGAGGAACCCGACCTTGCGCTCGGAGCGCGCCGCTTCCTGCGCGGCCGCGACCGAGCGCGGACGGCCGACCGTGATCGGCGAGATGACGCCGGGAAAGAGCACCGTATTCCTCATCGGGATGAGGATCAGCGCGTCCTCCGGCAGCGGCTTGAGCGTCCCGCCGCGCGTCTTTTCGGCGGCCGCGGCGGAAGCGGCGGCGTTGTCCTGCGACAGCACCTTGGTGTTCATGCGCCTTCCTTCTTCTTGAAGATGAGCGTCAGCACGCCGTCGGCAAGCCGCTTGTCGACGAGCTCGAGCGGCGCGTACGGGTCGCCGAGCGGCAGCGCGATCTGGCGCTCGAAGCGGCCGTAGGGAATTTCAATGCGATGGATGTTGAGCGTGTCGCCGCGACACGGGAACGCCCGCGCGGCCGAGATGCTGATGCCGCCCGGGTCGACCGCCACGGTGATCGAATCGGCGCCCACGCCCGGCAGCGCGACCTGCACCTGCACGTGCTCGGCGGTCTCGATGATGTCCGCCGGTGGCTCCCAGGCCACCGTGGCATGCTGAAAAAACTGGCGCTGCAGGCGCTCGGCGCGCTCGAGCATCGAGAGCGCCTCGCCCCACATCCAGTTGGAAATATCGCGCGATCTCACCGGGCGTATGTGGCGGCGGCCGCCGCCTTAATCAAGGTGCTGCAAGAAACACTCCGAATTCGGAGCCAGGGTCGCAATTCGCTCCTTGAATCAAAACGCGAAACGCGGATCGCCCGAATTACGACCCTGGCCCCGAATTCTTCGTTCCCTGAGTCTTTTGTGCCTGCTCCAGCAGCCACTTGCGAAACGACGCGACCGCGGGGCGCTCGGCGATGACCTCAGGGCAGACGAGGTAATAGGCGGACTCGGGCTTGAGCTCGACGTCGAACGGGGCGCACAGGCGCCCGGAGGCGAGATCGGCGTCGACCAGCGGGCGCAGCGCGAGCGCCACCCCGAGCTGCTGCGAAGCGGCCTCGAGGGAGAGGATATTGGTGGAAAAGCGCGGGCCGCGCGTGCCGTCGACCTTGTCGGCGACGCCCGCCACCTCGAGCCATTTGGGCCACGCGTGGCCGTGCGCGACGAGATCCATGGCGTCGTCGTGCAAGAGCGTGTGGCGCGCGAGATCCGCCGGCTCGCCCAGCGGCGGCGTGCCCTTGACGAGCTGCGGGCTCGCCACCACCACGGTGGCCACGCCGAACAGGCGATCGGCGCGATAGCCCGGATAGTCGCCGGCGCCCAGATGGATCTCTACGCCCGAGGCGTCGCTGCGCAGGTCGTGATTGACCATCAGCGCGGTGGAATCGAGCGCGCCCGCATCGACCATCTTGCTCGAGGAGACGACGCGCACGTCGATCTTCGGCTCGCGGCGCGAGAAATCCGCGAGGCGCGGCATCAGCCAGCGCGCGGTGAAGACCGGCGGCGCGGTGATCTCGAGATCAGTCTCGTCGGCGCGCACATGAATCGTCTCCACCGCCGCCGCGAGCGCGTCGAACCCGTCGCGCAGGCGCGGCAGCGCGGCGCGCGCCGCTTCCGTGAGCTGCACGCCGCGGCCCGCGCGCTTGAAGAGCTGCACGCCGAGATAGTCCTCCAGGCTTTTTATCTGGTGACTCACAGCGGCCTGGGTGATCGACAGCTCGTTCGCCGCCTCCTTGAACGACAGATGGCGCGCGGCGGCCTCGAATACCCGTAGTGCGTTCAACGGCGGAAGTCGATAAATCACGATGAGTTTTTCTTATGCGAGAGGTGAGATTTCATCGTTTGAAAGCACGCCCGGGCGGCCTTATGTTCACTGCATGAAAAACCGCGACTCCAAGTTTAAGACCAAGTTCTGGCGCGATGCCGCCGCGCGGTTGCCCGTCGAGGTCCGCGAACGCCACCTCGCCGAGCTGCAGCGCGCGGAACGCTGGGAACTCGCGCTCGACCGCGCGATCCAAGCGCTCGCCCGCGTGAAAGCGGCGTTCACCCGCGCGTTTCATACGCCGCGCGGGGCGCACTAAGAATCACCCGGCTTGCCTCGCCGTCCGAGCTCCGAAGCCTCCTCCTCCTCCTCTGGCCTAGGGCCCGCTCGGGCGGCGAGCATCTAATGTAAATCGGGCTACGCCGCCGGATTTCTCTTGAAATCCAGTAGCATTTCCCTGATGAAGAGCAAGGCGCCGCCGCGCGCAGCCGGCGTAGTCGTGTTTCGCCGCACGGGCGCCGGCATTTACCTCCTGGTGCTGCGCGCGTACAACAACTGGGACTTCCCGAAGGGCCTGGTCGAGCCGGGCGAGGATCAGCTCGCCGCCGCGAAGCGCGAGCTCAAGGAGGAGACCGGGCTCGGCGGCGTCGATTTCCCGTTCGGCGAGGAATACAAGGAGACGGTGCCCTACTCGGGGAACAAGATCGCGCGCTACTACCTCGGCGAAACGGAAGAAGTGGAAATCGAGCTGCCGGTGTCGAAGGAGCTCGGCCGCCCCGAGCACCACGAGTACCGCTGGGTCACCTACGACCAAGCCGAGGAGCTGCTGCCGCCGCGCCTTGCCGTCGTGCTCGAATGGGCGAAGCGCACCATTTCCGGCAGCTAATTCCGATCCAGGGTCGCAATTATTTGATGGACTATCGCAGCCCGGCGCTCAAGCTCTTGCCGCACGTCTGCGCGCGCTGCGGCCGGGAATTCGAAGGCAAGCGTCTGCGCGAGCTCACCGTGCATCACCGGGATGGCGATCACCACAACAATCCGCCGGATGGCAGCAACTGGGAGCTGCTGTGCATCTACTGTCACGAGAACGAGCATGCCCGGGTCGTGGATTCCCAGGCCGGCGGCACGGCAAAGCAACCGGAGCCGCCAGCCGCGAAGCACCGGCCGCTGGCAGCGCTCGACAAGCTCGTCAAGAAAAAATAATTACGACCCTGGATCGGAATTAGCCGCTGTTGCGCAGCCCCGCGGCGACGCCGTTGATGGTGAGGTGGATGGCGCGCAGCAGCCGCTCATCGCCACCATCGGCACGATGGCGCCGCAGCAGCTCGACCTGCAGGTGATTCAACGGATCGAGGTACGGGAAGCGGTTGCGGATCGAGCGTGCGAGCGTCGGGTTGTCGGCCAGGAGCTGCGCGTGCCCGGTGATCGCGGTGAGCCAGCGCCGCGTGCGCTGCCATTCCGCGTCGATGCGGCCGTACACCTCGGCGCGCAGCTTCGCATCGGCCACCAGCTCCGCGTAGCGCGAGGCGATCGCGAGATCGGTCTTGGCGAGCACCATGTCGAGATTCGAGAGCACGCTGCGGAAGAACGGCCAGCTGCGATACATCTCGCGCAGCTCATCGATGTTGCCCTTGCAGCTTTCCACCGCGGTGCCGAAGCCGTACCAGCCGGGCAGCATGAGCCGCGACTGGCTCCAGCTGAAGACCCACGGTATGGCGCGGATGTCCTCGATCGTCTGCGTGGCGCGCCGCGAGGCCGGGCGGCTGCCGATGTTCAACTGTGACAGCTCGGCGATCGGCGTGGAGGCGCGCCAGTAGTCGATAAAGCCCGGCGCCTTGACCAGCTCCCGGTAGGCGGCGAACGCCGTCGCCGATAGCGCCTCCATGATCTCGGCGTGGCGCTTCTCGCGCTCGCGCGGCGCGCGGCGCGCAAGGCTCGCCTCGAGCGTCGCGGCGGCGAGCGTCTCGAGGTTGCGCCGCCCGCTCTCCGGGTCGGCGTACTTGCTCGCGATCACCTCGCCCTGCTCCGTGAGGCGCAGCGCCCCGTCGACCGTTTCCGGCGGCTGCGCCAGCACCGCCTCGTAGCTCGGCCCGCCGCCGCGGCCGATCGTGCCGCCGCGGCCGTGGAATAGCCGCAGGCGCACGCCCCGTGCCTTGCACACGTCGCGCAAGCGCTCCGCCGCCTTGTAGAGCGACCAGTTGGAGGTGACGTAGCCGCCGTCCTTGTTGCTGTCGGAATAGCCGAGCATCACTTCCTGCTCGCTCGCGCGGCCCGCGACCCACGTCCGGTAGAGCGGCAGCTCGAGCGCCGCGCCCATCACGCGCCCGCAGTTCTCGAGGTCGGCGATCGACTCATAGAGCGGCACGATGTCGAGCTCGAGCGGCGCCCGTGCGCCGGGCTTGAGGAGCCCCGCTTCGCGCAGCAGCACGCCCACCTCGAGCAGGTCCGACACCGAGTCGCAATGCGAGATGACGTAGCGTGGCACGGCGCGCTCGCCGTAGCGGCGCCGGCCCTCGGCGGCCGCGTCGAGGATGGCGAGCTCCTTCTGCACCAGCGCCGAATACTCGAGGTGCGGCGAGCGCAGCGGCCGGGGACTGGCAAGCTCCCGCGCCAGCAGCTCCACCCGCCGCGCCTCATCGAGCGCCGAGTAGCCGGCAATGCCGGCGCGCGCGAGGAGCTCATCGACGCTCGCTTCGTGCACATCCGAGCTCTGCCGCAGGTCGAGCGGCGCGAGATGGAAGCCGAAGAGCGACACCTTGCGCTGGAGCGTGCGCAGCCGTCCCATCGCGAGGAGGCCGGCGCCTTGTGACTTGAGCGCGGCGGCGATGATGTCGAGCTCGGCTGCGAGCTCCTCCGCGCTCGCGTACGGCGCGCCTTTGCCGATCGGCGGCGGGCTCGCCGCCTGCTGCGCGAGCGCCTGCATCGTGGCGGCAAGGCGCGCATAGATGCCGGTGAGCGCGCGCCGGTAAGGCTCGTCCTGGCGGTGCGGCGAGCGATCGCCCGAGCGCTCGGCGAGCGCGTGCACCGCCGCGCCCACGGTAGCGAGGCGGGCCGATAAGCCGAGCTCGCGGCCAAGCTGGTGCACGTCGGCGAGGTAGTCGGAGAAGAGGAGCCGCGCCTGCAGCATGAGCGCGGTGCGCAGCACCGCCGCATCGACATTCGGGTTGCCGTCGCGATCGCCGCCGATCCAGCTCCCCACCGTGAGGAAGGGCGGCAGCCACGGCAGCTCGGCGAGCGCGAAGCGCTCCTTCAGCGCTTGCTCGAACTCGGCGTAGAGCCGCGGCAGCTCCGGGAGGAAGGTGAGCCGGAAGTAGTTGACCCCATTCGTCGCTTCGTCGGCCGCCTGCAGGCGCACGAGGCGGAGCATTGAGGTGAGCCACAGGCGCAGCACCTCGGCATGGATCGCCTCGTCGCGCTCGGCGCAGTGCGGCTGCGCGAGCAGGCGCGCGATCTCGCGCTCGGTGTCGAGGATGCTCTGGCGCTGGACCTCGGTCGGATGCGCGGTGAGCACGGGCGCCACGTGCGCGCGCGCGAACCAGTGCATCAGCGCCTCGTGGCCGACGTCGCGCACCTCGTCGAGCGCGTGCGAGAAGCTGCCGGGCCGGCGCGGCGAGCCGGCCTGCGCGTGCACGCGCCGGCGCCGGTGCTGCTGCTCGTCCTCGGCGATGTTCAAGAGATGCGAGAAGAAGCTGAAGGCGCGCACCACGTCCATCGTCTGGTCGAGATCGAGCGCGTTGAGGAGCTGATCGAGCTCCGCCTGGCCGGTGTTTTCGCGCCGGAAGGTGACGGCGGCCTGGCGGATCCTCTCGATGCGATTGAGTGCTTCCTCACCCGCCTGCGCGCGAATTACCTCGCCGAGCAGCCGCCCCAGCAAGCGGCGGTCCTCGCGCAGCCGGTTTTCCTTGTCGTCCGCCGGGGCTGGAATCGCTGCCATCGCTGGGCGTAGGATAGCCGGGCGAACTTAAAGGAGGTGTTTATGTGCTACGAGTTCGACTGGTACCAGAGCCGCCGCGCCGAGGAAGCGCGCAAGGAACTGGAGCGGCAGGAGCGCGAGCGCCGCGCCCGCGAAGAGAAGCCCAAGGAGCCCGCGCCCTCCAAGCCGCGGGACGTAGAACCCGCCCCGGTCTAAAACCTAATTCCGATCCAGGGTCGTAATTATTCTGCCGACCCCGGACACGTGGCAGCCGGCGAGTAATTACGACCTTGGATCGGAATTCAGGAAGCGTTTTTCGGCGAGCGCGCTGAGCGCGAGCGCCTCGGCCTTCTCGGTCGCCTGTTCCTGCGTCGCGCCGCAGCCGACGAGCTCCGGGAACTCGGCGACCTGGGCGCTCCAGCGACCGTCCCCGCCCTGCTCGTGCACGAGCGAGAAGTGCATCAGCGCGCCGCGGGCGCGGGGGCGCCTGCGCCCTGCCCGGCGACGTTCTCTTTCCAGAGGAGCTCGTCGTCGACGGCGTAGAGCGTGCAGCCCGACTTGGCCACGGTACTGCACTGCTTCATGGCGACGTCGCGCGCATCGGGCAGGCCGCCGGCGAAGCCGCAGCGCCCGTCGCCGCTCACCGCATAGGCACGCGGCCCGGGCGATTCGAGGAACGCGCGGTAGAGGCCCCGGCAGGCATCGCTCTTGATGTTGGGCACGCGCTCGAGCGCGAGCAGCGGCGAGCGCTCCGGATCGGCCGCGTCCAGGCGGGCAAATGAGATCCCATGCTTGGCGAGGAAGCCTTCCACCGTCGGCAGCCAGTAGCGCACGCCGAGCGTGTCGCCGAAGAGGTAGTGGCCGTCCTTGCCGAAGGCGGGCTGCAGCGCGTATTCCGCATCCTGCCAGCTTGCGCTCAGCCGGTCGAACCACTGGCGCGAGACCTTCGGGCTGAAGAAGAGATCGTTCTCCGAGTAGTTCATGAGCACGGGCACGCGGATCGATTTGCCGATCATGTCGAAGACGCGCGCCACCGGCTCGATCGCGCAGGGCACGCCCGGATTGATGTCCGGATCGCCGCCGCGCCCCGCGGCGAACGCGAGCACCGCCTGCAGCCCCGGCGGCGTGCGCGTGCCCGCGGTATAGAGCGCCACCATGCCGCCCGCCGACTGGCCGGCGAGGATCATGCGGTTGCCGTCGACATAGGGCAGCGCGCGCGCATAGTCGTACGCCGCCATCACGTCATCGGCGGCGTTCGATTCCGCCGTGCGGTAGTCGGGACTGCTGCACGAGCCCGGGTCCTCGGCCATTTCGCCGCCGGTGGCACCGAAGCCGCGGCGTAACGGCATGACCACCACGTAGCCTCGCCGTGCAAAGACGGCGGCGGCGTTGATCAGCAGGTCGGAGGACTCGCGCGCACGCTCGCGCGCCGATGCGGAGACGCCGTGGTTGAGGATCACCGCACCGAACGGGCCTTGCCCTTCGGCACGGAGAATCGTCGCTGCGATCGTGCGTCCGCTGGGAGCGGCGATGCGCACGCGCTCTTCGATCAGGCGGGGACCGTAGTAGGAGTGATCTTCCTGGGCCTGCGCCGTGCCGGCGCCGAGCCCTGCGACGAGCGTGGCGGCGAGCAGCACCGCGCGCACAATCCCCCGTCCTCCCATCGCCTGTCCTCCCTAGTCGTTCTAACTACGAAACCGCTACGAACTGTAGCCGGGATTACGACAGTGGGGAAGACTGAAAATTCGATAGCCGTGTCGTTGTAGTTGCCGTCGGGGCGTCCCGACAGCATTTGCTGCAGCGCTTTGCGATCAGTGACATATCGCACGCTCGCGCCGCCGCTTTGGCCGCGCGCACTACACGCGCAGAACACTACATGCTCGCGGCGCAAAAAATATTTGTCGGGCGGCGTCCACTGG
>Ga0066690_10000248_pt1 | contig 14423 bp, 11 predicted proteins | sample GraSoiAngelo_139_FD_62303 | JGI IMG/M metagenome (GOLD analysis project Ga0066690, IMG submission 62303) | Grasslands soil microbial communities from the Angelo Coastal Reserve, California, USA - 14_0929_12_20cm | ecosystem: Environmental > Terrestrial > Soil > Grasslands | place: USA...
CATCGATTACCAGCACGGGGCAGGGCGGACGAAGGCAGGTGTACTTTTTCAGGATCTGCGAAAGCCGCCGGCGATTGACCGGCTTGGTCACGTACTCGGAAGCGCCGAGCGTGAAGCCGCGCTCGGGGTCATCCACCATGGTCAGCATGATCACGGGAATCTCGCTCAGCAGGACGTCGCCTTTCAGCGCGGACAGAACGCTCCAGCCGTCCACGTCCGGCATCATCACGTCGAGGGTGATCGCCGCGGGCAGCAGTTGCCGCGCAAGGCGCAATCCCTGCGCGCCGCCGCTGGCGGTGCAGACGGTGAAGCCTTCTTTGCGCAGATAGCGCTGCATCAGATCGCGCTGCATCGGATCGTCATCGATGACCAGCACGCATGTGCGTGGCGCCGGAGCGGCTTCGCCGTCGACCGCAACGACGTCCGGAACCGCGGGCGCCTGACGGCGGTCTTCGGTCAACGCTTCCGGTTCCACTGCGACAGCTTCAATCACCGTCGCCGGAAGTTTGATCGTGAAGACGCTTCCTTCGCCTTGAACGCTGTGGACCGTGACGTCGCCGCCCATCATCTGGCAGAAGCGCCGCGTGAGCGCGAGACCGAGACCGGTGCCGCCGAACTTGCGGGTGGTCGATGCGTCGGCCTGCGTGAACGATTGAAAGAGGCGCACGATCTGCTCCGAGGTGAGGCCGATGCCGGTATCGGAAACGCGGAAGACGATCCAGTCGCTGCCGTCCATAAGCTGGCGCTCCGCTTCGATCTTGATCTTGCCGTCATGCGTGAACTTCGCCGCATTCGAGACGAGGTTGAACAGCCCCTGCCGCACTTTGCTGAGATCGGCGCGCATGATGCCGACGTCGGGCGCGCAGACGATCTGCAGTCTGTTGCCGTTCTTGGCAACCTGCATCTCGATCGTCGTGGCCACCTCGGCGATGAGCGTCGCGATCGAGAACGCTTCGAGATGAAGCTCCATCTTGCCCGCTTCGATCTTGGAGAGATCGAGGATGTCGTTGATCAATCCGAGGAGATGCTTGCCGGCCGTGGAGATTTTCTGGAGGTCGGCGCTGAAGTCCTGAAGATCGCGTTCGACCGCTTCCTCCTGCAGCATCTCCGAAAATCCGAGGATGGCATTGAGCGGCGTGCGCAGCTCGTGGCTCATGTTGGCGAGGAAAAGGCTCTTGGTCCGGTTCGCCGTTTCCGCCGCTTCCTTCGCCGTGGCCACTTCGCCCTCGGCGCGGCGGCGCTCGGTGACGTCTTCCATCGCCAGCACGAGCAACTCGGCGTGACTCCCTTGGCGCAGTTTCCGCGCGTTGAGCAACATGACCCGGCGTCCGATGACCGGGAAGTCGTGCTCGAGCTCGAAATCGTTAAAGACCGAGCTGGTGGGGACGATGTCTTCGAGCAGCGTGCGGAGATCGGGAATGTCCCATTGGCCGTTGCCGAGCTCGTAGATGAGCTGGTTCTCCGTCTCTTCGGCCGAAACGTGGAAGGTCTGATAGAACGCGCCGTTTGCCGAGTGAACGCGCAGGCTGCTGTCGAGAATCAGCAGCGGCTCGCGGACGGTGTCGACAACGTCCTGCGCATACGCCTCGATCTGTTCGAGCAGATGCTGCGCGCGCCGCTTCTCCGTGACGTCTTCCATCGCCAGCAGCACGAGCTCGTCGTGCAGCTTGCGGGCGTTCAAAAGCATGACGCGCCGCCCGATGTGCGGGAAGTCGTGCTCGAGCTCGTAGTCGTTGAATACGGTGCTTTCGGGGACGATGTCTTCGAGCAGCGTGCGCAGAGCCGCCACGCCCCACTGGCCATTGCCGAGCTCGTAGATCTGACGGCTTTCGGTCTCCGCCGCGGTGACGTGGAAGGTCTGGTAGAAGGCGCTGTTCGCCGACCGCACGCGCAGGGCGGCGTCGAGCACGAGCAGCGGCTCGCGCACGGTGTCGAACACGTCCTGCGCGAAATTCTGAATGTCCGCCACCAGCGGCTGCACCGCCACACGCTTCGGCTTCGTATCGTGAAGGGCCGGCTCGAAGATCGTTTCGTTCATGGATCGCCTCCTGGTGCTTCAACCGGACGCGATCGCAAGGCGCGGGCAGTCGATCGACGGGAAATGACTACGGCTGCGGGTTGGTGGAAGGACTTGACTTCTTCGGTAACGGCGTTACCGGCGCTGGTATTGCTCAGGAGATGCGGTTCTGATGCCGTGTTGAGATATGGAGGGATGGTGTTGGCGGCGATTGCGCCGCCACGCGAAGAAGAAGCCGATTCTCGAAGGCGTTCGCAACGCGGAGCCCGCGTAGCAACCGCGGAATCAGCGGCGTATAGTGCCGCGCGAAGGACTGGAATCATGAGCGAACCCGGAAGTAGTCGAGCCACAGAGCCTCCCTCGATCGGAGATTTCTGCGTGTTTGCGAACCAGCCGCTGCGCCGCTAGGCCGTCGCTGCGCTCGTTCCGATCACGCAGGTGAACGGAGCGAATGCGGCGATCTCCCGCCGTCTTTTCGCTTTTCAGTGTGCCGCAACCTTCCAGCCGTTCATGGCCGATGCCGGAGGTGTGTCATGGACAAACAGATGAAGCACGAAAAAGAAACGGCGGTCCGGCAGCTGCTGTCGGCTCTCGGTCCCGGCATCGTGACAGGCGCCGCCGACGACGATCCGTCCGGAATCGCGACCTACTCGATCGCGGGCGCGCAGCTTGGCACGTCCATGCTCTGGACGGCATTTCTGACATGGCCGCTCATGGCTGCCGTTCAGATGATGTGCGCCCGCATCGGTATGGTCTCCGGACATGGACTGGCCCACGGTCTGCGCAGAAAGTTTCCGCGGCCGGTCGTGGCGCTCGCCGCATTGGCGCTGCTCATCGCGAACACCGTAAACATCGGCGCCGACCTGGCCGCTATGGCCGACGCGGCACAAATGCTGACCGGCGTGAACTCGCACCTCTACGTGATCCTCTTCGGCGTGGCCATCAGCGCCGCAACGGTCTGGCTGCGCTACGGTCAGATTGCGAACGCATTGAAGTGGCTGGCGCTATTTCTATTTGCGTACGTCGCGACGGCATTCATTCTGCGGCCGGAGTGGGCGCCGATTCTGCGCGATGCCATTCGGCCGATCGTCCCCCACGCTCCCACAGCCTGGGCGACGCTCGTAGCCATCCTCGGCACGACCATCAGCCCGTACCTGTTCTTCTGGCAGGCCTCGCAGGAAGTGGAAGAGGAGAAGTTCATGGGCCGGGTGCTCAGCTCCCAACGGATCGGCGCGAGCGATCGGGAGATCGTGAACAGGAAGTTCGACATCGGAATGGGAACGTTCTTCTCGAATGCTGTGATGTTCTTCATCATCGTGACCACGGCCATCACGCTTCATCGCCACGGCATCACGAACATCGAGACCTCGCGCCAGGCCGCCGAGGCACTCCGGCCGCTGGCGGGATCAGGGTGCTATCTGTTGTTCACCGCGGGACTGATCGGCACCGGGCTTCTGGCCATTCCGACGCTGTCCGGCTCCGCGGCGTACGCGCTTGCGGAGACGTTCGGCTGGCATCAGGGACTCGATGAGAAGATCGACAAGGCGCGGGCGTTCTACGCGGTCGTCCTGCTCTCGATGGCGATCGGGATAGCGCTCGATTTCGCGGACATCAATGCCGTTCGCGCGCTCTACTGGACGGCGGTGATCAACGGCGTTCTCGCTCCGTTTCTGCTATTCGGAATTCTGCTCGTGGCCAGTGACCGGAAGATCATGCACGGCCAGCCCAGCTCCGGCCTGGGCCGGATCACGGTGGCGGCGACGATGCTGCTGATGTTCGGCGCATGCGTCGGCATGTTCGTTTTCTGAGGCGCGCCGTCGGGTGTGCGGCCACACTTGGCGACGCACGATCATCATTTGTTCATCGGGGCGCTCATCGTCACCGTGTCGGCGGTCTTGCCGTCGGTCATCATCTTTACGACGACGCGCTGTCCCACCATCAGTTCCGAGCGTTTCGCCGCGTGACTGTTGGAGTGCAGCCATTTCGTTTTTGCCGAAGTCTGGATGGTTAGATCTTTCCCGTCCGTCGTTTTCATCATGAACGCGCCGTCGCCGTGCAGCATCGTCACGGTGCCCATGTAATTGTGAATGTGTCCTGCGTGCGCGAACGCGGTCGAAGCGGCGAGAACGAGGATTAGAGAGATTGCAGCGAATTTCTTCATCGGTTGTCCTTTCAATGATGATGGGAATGTGTGGTTGACGTGGAAGCTGGCGTTGACGACGCGTCCGCTCCGGCTAGAAACTCAGTTTCCTGCTGCATGTGCTGCCATTCTTCAGGCGATTTCGGATTGAGCTTTTCCATCTGTCCGGCTTCCTCGGGCGTGACCTTCGGCAGATGCCGGATGAAGCGGACGAGTTTCCAGTTATCGTCGTCGTCATGTCCGGCGGGATCGCCCCAGGCCGGCATCCCGGTCAGCCGCACACCGTTTCTGATGATCGAGAACAGCTCGCCATCCGTGAGGTTCTGCGTGCGCGGCTGCCTCATGTCGGGCGCTTTCGGATAGAGCGCTCGGCCGATCTCCGTGTGACCGCTGCCATCGTTGCCGTGGCATATGGCGCAGTGATCGGCCCAGTGGGCGCGCCCCTCGGCAAGAACCTGTGCGTTCAGCGGAACGGGATTCCGCGCGTTCCGCATCGACGTGGACGTGGCCAGATGCCGAACGCTGCGCGCGATCACGGTCTCGACGAGGGTCGCATCCTCACGTGCGCTCAGGCCGTGGCGAATGATCGATGCCGTGGCGATGGCGCCGGCGATGATAGCCGCGGCGATGCACGCCGCAAGCACTTTCCCGGTGATATGCCAATGTTGACGTTTCACGTTCTGCCTCACATGTGCATCGAGTGCGTCGCCTGCATGCCCTCGCCGTGACCGCGTACGCGGAGGAAAACGTAGAACGAGTGCGGGTTGCTGCCGTAGTACGGCTTGATCGCCCCCGGAATTGAATACGTCGTCACGTTTGCGCCGACCGCACCGGCGACGAAGCCGGTCTTGATGACATCGCGCGAGTAGCCGATCGTCAACGCCCGAATGCGGAAGACGCCGTTGCCGATCGCGGGCGGCACGTTCTGTTCCGCGAACAATTCGTCTTTGTCGACGACTTCCGCGCGGCCGGTGACGTAATTCACAGCGCCAAAATTCAAGACCGATTCGGCGAGCCACGAGCTGCCGTCGTGTCCTTCGCTCTTGCGGTTGTGACCGAAGATGAGGCTCGTGTCCCACTGGCCGAGGGTCGTCGACTTGCTGTACGCAACGGAGGCAGTGGTCCTCTGAATGTCGCCGGGTTCCGCCGCTTCGGGATGTTTGAGATGGCCGGTTGAGATTTGCGCGGTCCAGTTTGGCGTCGGGTCGAACGTGACGCGGGCCGCCCATGAATCGATCTTGCCGGTGTCGATGTCCCATCGCTTCTCGTCCGGCTCGCGGCCGTGAAAGCCGCTGAAGGCGTAGCCGAACATGCCGCTCTGCGCGCCGATGGTGACGACGCTGCCGGCGATATGCGTCGAATCCTGCACGTGATGGCTGAGCGCCGCCTGCGGGATCTCGGAAGCGGAGGCCCGGTGCGGATAGGCGACCGGGCCGAGCGATGGATCTCCGAACGGCGCCGCGTAGATGTAGCCGATGGTTCTGCCGGTCAGCGGATGTGCGTACTCGGCAGCGACTTCCATGAAGAAATCGTGCGGGTGTTGCGCGTCGATGATCGGACGGCCGCCGATCGTTTCGCCGGTCTGGAACAGCTCGGGATATTTCTTGCCGACGGTGACCGGCTCGAGGCTCAGCATCGATCGCAACATCAGGTGACCGCCGCCGAGCGGGCGATCGGCCATGCCCATGATCCAGTTCGTGGAGAAGAGCTTGTCGCCTCCGCGCGGACCGGACTGCACGACCTGATTGATGAAGGCGAGACCGTGCAGCATGAGCATCCACTCGCGGTATTTCGTCATCGTCATGTGCATCGGAGCGGCAGCCGGATTCATGCTCGTGCCGGAGGCCTGACGCATCAGGAAGTCGGCGGTGGCGTCACTGGGCATCTTCATTTCGGGCATCTCCTGCATGTTGTGCATCGCCGGCGGTTGCTCCGTTGGATGCTGCATGCCCGGGTGCTCGTGCGCTTGCGGCATGGCCTGCATGTTGTGACCCTCGGGCGCGTGGGTCGCGGTTTCCCCAGCCGCCTTCACGTCCGTGAGCCAGTACACGCCGGCCGCCTCGTGCAGCGTGGCGGTGATTTTCGCGCCATTGTTGGGAAGCGAGGTTACTTTCTGTCCGCGAACTTCGTAGGGCATCGTCATCGCACCCATCACGCCGCTCACTTCACCGTGCGAGACGGTGAGCCCGTTGGTGGAGGCATCGCGGCTCACGATCGTGCCGGCGAGGCGTCCGGTTTTCTCCGCCGCCAGGGCCGGTACTGCGAGAACAAACAGCAGCGTGCTGCATTGAATGAAGCGCTTCATGAAAACTCCTCTTCGGATCGGGCCGTCCGCGGGACGCGAGCGGCAGTCAGCGTGACTGAGCGAGGAGACGACGCACGGCGATCAAGCGCAGAAGCAGCGTTGCGCGCGCGTCGGAGGCGGGATGGTCAAATCAGAAAGGTCGAGATGAGCAGGTGCAGGCCGACGTCGCGATCGCAGCGCACGGCGCCGAGGGAAACGAAGTTGCGGTAGGCAGTGATCGCGTTCCGCGAGATGGCCGACGATGACGCTTGCACTGAAACGTGGAACGTACGCGGCAGGTCGGTCGTCAACCGCGGTGCCGGCTCCTGTTTCTTCGAAGCCGGGACCTGCTGTTGCGGTGAGCCATGTTGCTCGCCAGTCATCATGCCGATTGCGACATGACAAAACGGCATCGCCCTGTGTATGTACTTATGGAACGGCAGGACGCAGCAGCCGAAGACGAAGACCACGCCGCTGAGGAGCGGAACGGTCGCGCCGAAAATCCAGGCAGCGGCAATGGCGGTGCGTATCATCGTTGAACGGTCGTGATGCAAATCATGATCCCGCAACGGAGCCGCGAACGGAAGCCTGCGATGTCAGGATTTTGCGAACGAGCACGAGCTGCCCGAGGTGATAGGTATTGTGGTCGGCGGCGAGGAGGATTTGGGCCAGCATCGTGGCGTTGCCGTGCGGGATCCTGGCGAAGAGATCGACCGACTCGTCGTTCACGATCGCCGCGAGCGCATCCCGGTCCGCGCGAAACCTGGCCACGCTGTCGTCCCACGCGGCGCCGCTCGGCGGCTCCGGTGTGGCAGGCCAGTACCCGCCTGGAAACTCCGGCGATACATGGCTCGCGTCGCCGGTCGAGTACTCGAGGATGTCGCGCTGCGCGATACGCATGTGCTCGAGCAACTCCCACGGCGAGTGGTCCGCGCCCGCGGGACGCTTTCCGCGGATCTCCGCCGGCATGTTCTCAACCTCGGAATCGAAGTCCTGATGCGCGTCGCCGCTGCGGATGAGATTGAGTACATGTTCGCGAAAGGCTTGGTCGTTCATGGCAGGCTCCTTTGCGGCGAAGAATACCGCGGTGACACGCGAGCGCCGCTGTTCCCTCGCAATCCTGCCAGGCCGCATGCGGCCGCGATCATGTACTGCGGAATCACCGGTACGCGGAATCGTGACTCTGCCTCGCCGCCGGCGGAGATGAGGAGGAAGTAGACGACGGTGGCGATGATCATCGCCGCCAGATCGCGGTCGCGCCTCCAGAGCACTGCCGCGCCGATCGCGGCGAAGACGAACAGCGCCGCGGTGAAGGCATCGAGCGCGCGGCGCACGATATCGCTGGGGAAGCGGCTGATGATTTCCAGTCCTTCCCAACGGCTGTCGAAGATGTTGACGAGCACTCCGCGCAGCGTGACCATGGCCGCCGCGCGCGGATGCTGCCGCAGCACGCGCCAGGCGATCTCGGAGTAGTACTTGCTGCGCACGGCGTCCGTCAATTCCTCGGCATCCGGAATGTGCAGGCGGGTCTGGATCTCATCATCCGCGCTGTCGCGCAATCCCTGCATCTCGTCGGCGAGATCGGAGTCGAAATCGCCATCGTCTTCGATGGCCAGCGCTCCGGCAGCGCGGTAGGTGAGGAGGTTGATGCCGCCGATCGACGAGACCGTGAAGATGCCGGTGTGATGCAGATTGCGAAGTCCCCATGCCGCCGGCAGCAGCAGCGCCAGCGCGGCGTAAATTGCGATCGTCCGAAACGGAACACGCCGCAGCAACAGGCAGAGCGCGACCATCACAACGTACGCGATCGCTACCGGCCGGATCAGCACCAGCAGGCCGGTCAGCACTCCCGCCAACGGCAATTTGCGCGCGTAGACGACCAGTGCGAAGACGACGAACAGCAGCGCGGTGAAGACCGTTTCCGTGAGGATTTTGTTGGCGTAGTGCAACGTCGGCGTGTCGATGGCGAACAGGATCGCGGCGCCGATCGCTACGGCGCGATTGCCCATCCGCCGCATCACGAAAAAATAGATCGCCACCGCCAGCGCCACGTTCAGCAGGTGCTGGAACACGATCATCGGCACGATTCGCAAACCGAATCCGGCCAGCAGCAGCGGATAGCCCGGGGTGCGCAGCGTTTCGATCAAGCCGTTCGCGTTCGTGAACCCGAGTCCGCGGATCAGATTGCGCGCAGGATCGAGATACGTGAATGAGTCGGGGAAAAAGTAGTCGTTGTTGGCGAGCGCGAAGTAAATGAAATTGGTAGCCGCGGCAATCGCAGCGACGATGATCGTCTCGATCCAATTGATCGATGGCGCGTCACGTTCGTAGTTGACTCTCCAGTTCATCCGGCCTCGCGGAGCGCATCTTCGCATCCTCGGCGGTGATCACGCCCTGCCGCACCAGCCGCGCCAGCGAATCTTCGATCGAAATCATGCCGTGGCGCTTGCCGAGGGTGATCTCGGTGAGCAGGTTCTCCATCTTGTCGCGGCGGATGTGATTGCGCACTGCGTGATTGGCGAGCAGCACCTCCACCGCCACGGCGCGCTTGTCGCCGGTCGAGGCGGGAATCAGTTGCTGGACCACGATCGCATTCAAGCTGAGCGAGAGCTGCTGCCGGATCTGCGTCTGCTGCGCCGGAGGGAAGACGTCCACGATGCGATGGATGGCCTGCGCCACGTCGCTCGTGTGCAGCGTGGAGAGAATCAGATGCCCCGTCTCGGCTGCCGTAAGCGCCGTGGCTACGGTCTCCAGATCGCGCATTTCGCCGACGAGAATGACGTCCGGATCCTGACGCAGCGACGCGCGCAACGCGGACGCGAATGATGGCGCGTCGCGTCCGACTTCCACCTGCTCGATTACCGACTGCGCGTTGCGGTGCTCGTACTCGATCGGATCTTCGATGGTGACGATGTGCCGCGATTCGTTGCGGTTGATCGTGCCGATCATCGCCGCAAGCGTCGTCGTTTTGCCCGCGCCGGTGGGGCCGCAGACGAGCACGAGTCCGCGCGACGGCTTCACCAGCTCGGACAAAATCGGAGGGAGACCGAGCTCGGGAATGGTCGGAACGGCTGTCGGCAGCGCGCGGATTGCGGCCGCCAATGTTCCGCGCTGACGATGAATGTTGACGCGGAATCGCCAGGCGCGCCGCTCCTCGCTCTCCGCCGGCGCGGCCAGGCGCAGCGAGAAATCGACCGCGCCCTCTTCGGCGATGCGCTGGCGGACGCGCGGCGTCATGAACGTGTCGAGAAGCGCCGCGACGTCGTCGCCGGAAAGGGGATCGCCATCGCCGCGCACGAGCCGTCCGCCGACGCGGAACACGGGCGCGGAGCCGGTGATGAGCAACAGATCGCTGGCCCCGCGCCGCGCGACGTCGATCAGCAGCGCCTCCAGCGGGTTCCCGCTCGGCAACTGAGCAGCGGGCCAGGCAGAGCGCTCTCCTTCCACCGCCGCCTCGCGTTCATTAAGCTCGCGGACGAGTTGTTCCAGCTCCGGATCGGGGACGAGTCGGGTCATGCGTCAAAGTACGAACGAATCATGCCAGAGGTAACGGCGGGGTTGAAGCACGCCGCGCGATACAATGCATTCCATTGCGCGCGTTGCTCTCCGTGCTGTTGGTAATGTCGTCGGTCGCCGCGGTTGCGGCGCCCCGCCACCACGCGGTAGCGCCTCCGGTTCCGTGTTTCAGCGCGATCCTCGCCGACGCCGCTACAGGGACGGTCGTTGTCGATAACGGCTTTGTTTATTACGGCGACTGGGGCTCGCGAGGTGTTTACCGCGTCGCGAAAACTGGAGGATCGCCGCAGTTGCTGGCCATCTTTCCCTGTTGCGTCGTCACGCAAATGGTTGCCGACGCGGATCACGTGTACGTCGCGATGCGCCGGCACGGCGACGCCATCCAGACGCCGAATGACAAGTGGCTCTACAACATCGAGGCGATTCCAAAGAGCGGCGGCGCGGTCGTCACACTGGCGGAGGACATCTGGCTCCCCCAGGAGTTGGCGGTCGATGACCAAAACGTCTACTGGGCCTCGTCCGGAACGGTCATCAAGGATCCGCAGTTCGCATCGGACGGAAAGATCGAGCGCGTCAATAAGGATGGCACGGGCCGCGTCGTCCTCGCGTCAGGACTTTCAGGTCCGACCAGTGTCGCGGTCGATGATGCCTTCGTCTATTTCACGGAGAGTGGCCTCGCGGCCGGCAATAAGAGCAGCGGAGCGCGCCGGGTTGCCAAAGCAGGCGGCAGCGTGCAGCGCCTTTACAACCTGCCGGTCGACGTCGTCGCCGTGAACGGCGCCGATCTCTATCTCTTGGTCGGTAATACCGATACCGGTAAGACCACCATTACGCAAACTGCTAAGAGCGGTGGCCAGGTGAAGCGCTCGTTTAACGATCTGCTGATCATCAATCCGATCATGACCATCTTCGACGGCCGTATCTACTACTACACGCAAACGAAAAATGCCTTCTCCGTCGCCTCGGTCACACTCGATCTGCAGGACCGCAGGCTTCACGTCGAGCGTCTTTTCAACGGCACTCAGATCGGTGTCGACAGTTGCGCGCTCTACATCTCGACCGTCGCGCCGGCCGACTTCGAAGTCGAGCGCGTCATGAAGTGACGCGGAGCGCGCCTCGGAATGACGGGTCCGCCCTTCGCCGTTCACGGCCCTTAAATGCGCAAGTTATTTGCGATGTTCATACTCGCGTCAGCCCTCGCCATCAACGGCGACGAGACCTCCTTCCGCGCCATCCAGTCCGGCTGGTTCTCGAACGCGACACCTCTCTTCGATCACGGCATCTACGGACAACGGCAGGTCATCGCCATCCTCGATACCGGCCTCGATTGGGACGGCTGCTACTTCGCCGAATCGAATGGCGCGCCGCCGCCGATCAACACCGGCTCGCCGCAGAACGGTCTCAACTCGTCGAACGTGGACACCAGCCGCCGCAAAGTGATCGCCTACGATTTTCTCTATTCGTGTGACCAGTTCCCCACCGCATTCGGCTGCGACAATCCGAGCGACGTTCACGATTACGACAACGTCCTTCACGGCACGCTGGCCGCGGCGGTCGCGGCGGGCGATCAGGGCGTGCCGCTCGTCCACGACGATCCCGCCGAAGGGATCGCGCCCGGCGCGAAACTCATCGTGCAGGATGGCGGCTACATCGGCGGCGACAACTGCAGCCAGCGGCCGGGCTTCGGCTGTCCGGTCAACATGACGCCGATTCTCGAGCAAGCCTACAAACAGGGCGCGCGCATCCACTCGAATTCGTGGGGCGACCGGCAGTCGACGCCGGCGCCGCTTCCCGCGCCGACCGGCAACTACTCCGCCGCTGCGCGAGACGTCGATGCCTTCGTCTTCGCGCATCCCGACATGCTGCTCGTCTTTGACACCGGTAACGCCGCCGCGAATACGCCGCCGCCGGCCAGCTCTGTGCCCGCGCCCGGCTGCGCAAAGAACGGCCTCCAGGTTGGCGGCACGCGCTACATCAATCAACACCCGTTCGACGACGTGGTGACGCCGTTCTCGTACGTCGGTCCGACGCGCGACGGCCGCATCAAGCCCGACCTCGTGGCGTCGTCATACGTGCTCACCGGCAGCAGCGACGGCGACGTGTCGACGAAGGCATGCATCCAGAGCGTCCAGTCGGGAACGTCGTGGTCCGCACCGACGGTCGCCGGCGCGGCGGCGCTGGTGCGGCAGTACTACACCGACGGTTTTTATCCGACCGGCGTCGCAACCCGGTCGAACGCGTTCGTTCCGAGTGCCGCGCTGCTGAAGGCGACGTTGATCGCCGCGGCGCGCTCGGTTCCGAACGACTGGATTTACGGGCAGGGTCTTTCGCCCGCGCATCCCGCGCCGACGTTCGAGCAGGGCTTCGGATTCCCCATCCTCGACGACGCGCTGTACTTCCCCGGCGATCGCGCCCGGACGCGCGTGGTCGACGTTCCGCTCGCGCAAGGCCTGGCGCAAAACGAGACCGCCACGCTGCGGCTGAACGTGCATCCCGGCACGCCGCTGAAGATCGCGCTGGTCTGGACCGATCCGGCGGGCATCCCGCGCGGCGTCTCCGATCCGACTCCGGAGCTGGTCAACGATCTCGACCTCCGCGTGGTCGACGCGTTCGGCACCATGCTCCTCGGCAACGAGTCACTCCATCCCGGTCAACCCGATCGCCTGAATAACGTGGAGGTGGTCTCGGTCGATCAACCGCTCGCCGGTCTCTACACGATCTCCGTCACCGCCAATCACCTCGGCAGCGGCTCGCGTCAGAGCTACGCGCTGGTCGTCACTGGCGATTTGATCGACCCGATTCCAACGATGCCGAATCCCACCGCTCGCACGCGCGCCGTGCGCAAGTAGCGCCGGCGGCCCGCCGGCTGGACCGCCGCCGGCTCGGCGGCGCGTACCGACACACGCCAGCGAGCCGCTGGCGGTCCAGCCGACGAGCCGTCGGCGCTACGAGGGCGCCTGCTAGAATCGCGCGCCATGCTTTCCCGCGAATATCTCCGCGAACACGCGGACGCTTATCGCACCGCGCTGAAAAATCGCGGCGCGAACGTCGATGTCGTCGACAACTTCCTTGAACTGGATGCGGAGCGCCGGCGCACGATTGCCGAACTCGAAGCAGATCGGGCGGAACGCAACGCCACCTCAAAGCAGGTTGCTGCGATCAAGAAGAATGGCCAGGATGCTTCGGCATTGATCGCAGCATCAATGGCTCTTGGAGAGTCAATCAAGCGCTCCGAGGTACTCCTTGATAAGGCCGAAAGTGCTCTCAGTGGGCTCGAGCTCTACTTCCCGAACGTCCCGCACGAATCGGTCCCAATCGGTCCCGACGAAACGCACAATCGCGTGGAGCGCACCTGGGGCGAGAAGCCGTCATTCAATTTCACGCCGAAGGCGCATTGGGACATCGGCGAGGCCCTCGGCATCCTCGACTTCGAACGCGCCACGAAGATTGCGGGCGCCCGCTTCTCAGTCCTCACCGGCGCCGGCGCGAAGCTCAATCGCGCGCTCATGAACTTCATGCTCGACGTGCATGAGCAGCAGGGCTACGCCGAAGTCGTCCCTCCGTTCATCGTTAACGCCGACTCGCTCCTCGGCACCGGTCAGCTGCCGAAGTTCGAGGAGGATCTCTTCAAACTGACCGACCGCGACTACTACCTGATTCCGACTGCCGAGGTCCCGGTGACGAACCTGCATCGCGACGAGATTCTCGACGCGGCGACGTTGCCGTTGGCCTACACCGCGTACTCGCCCTGCTTTCGCAGCGAGGCCGGTTCGGCCGGCAAAGACACACGCGGCCTGATTCGCCTGCATCAGTTCGAGAAGGTCGAGATCGTGAAATTCACGACGCCCGAGACGTCATGGGCGGAGCTCGAGACGCTCACGCGCGACGCCGAGGCTGTGTTGCAGGCGTTAGGGCTGCACTATCGAGTGGTGACGCTCTCCACCGGAGATCTCGGCTTCACACCGGCGAAGACCTACGACCTCGAAGTATGGCTGCCAGGTCAGGACACGTATCGCGAGATCAGCTCCTGCTCGAACTTCGTCGATTTTCAAGCGCGCCGCGCGAACATCAAATACCGCACGGCCGAGAAGAAGACCGCCTTCGTCCACACGCTGAACGGCTCAGGGCTGGCGATCGGACGGACGCTCGTGGCCATCCTCGAGAATTACCAGAATGAGGATGGATCGGTGCGGGTGCCTGCTGCTCTATGGCCTTATCTGCATGGGGTTGAGGTGATACAGGAAACGTAGTCACGCGGAGACGCGGAGGCGCGGAGAAAATCAAAGACACGTTGCTTTTGACTTTCTCCGCGTCCCCGCGTCTCCGCGTGACAAAATCTTTTCATGAAACGATTCGCGGTCTCGTTACTTCTGCTCGCCGCCTGTACGACGACAGCCCCGCCACCGAAAGTAGTCGAGAAGTCGCCGATGGAGGCCAAGACCTCCAAGCTCCAGAAGTTTGACGGG
>Ga0066690_10000263_pt1 | contig 14283 bp, 11 predicted proteins | sample GraSoiAngelo_139_FD_62303 | JGI IMG/M metagenome (GOLD analysis project Ga0066690, IMG submission 62303) | Grasslands soil microbial communities from the Angelo Coastal Reserve, California, USA - 14_0929_12_20cm | ecosystem: Environmental > Terrestrial > Soil > Grasslands | place: USA...
CAGCGGCTGCGGCGATTTCCTGGTCGCCGACGACCGGGAGGCGATCGCGGTCGCGCGCACCTACTTCTCCTACCTGCCGTCCAACTGGACCGAGCGCCCGCCCCGAGCCGAAGCGGCGCCGGCGCCCGCCATGCGCTCGTTGGAGGAGCTGATCCCGGCCGAGCCGCAGCGCGGCTACGACATGCGGAAGCTCATCGCGGCGCTGGTCGACGATGGCTCCTGGTTCGAGGTCAAGAAGCTCTTCGCGAAGGAGCTCCTGACCGGCTTCGCTCGGCTGGACGGCAGGGTCATCGGGATCGTCGCCAACCAGCCCCTGCAGAAAGGCGGCGTGCTCTTCGTCGACAGCGCCGACAAGGCGGCTCGCTTCATCTGGATCTGCGACGCCTTCAACCTGCCCCTGCTCTTCCTGGCCGACGTGCCCGGCTTCATGATCGGCACCGATGTCGAGCGCCAGGGGATCATCCGGCACGGGGCGAAGATGATCAGCGCGGTCGCCGAGGCGACGGTGCCAAAGATCTCGGTGATCGTGCGCAAGGCCTACGGTGCAGGCCTCTACGCGATGGCGGGACCTGCCTACGAGCCGGACTGCACCATCGCGCTGCCCTCGGCGCAGATCGCGGTCATGGGGCCGGCGCCGGCCGTCAACGCCGTCTTCTACAACAAGCTGGCGGATCTTCCCGAGGAGCAGCGCGAGCAGCGGCGCAGGGAGCTGGAGGCGGAATACCTGGAGGACGTCGACCTCTACAAGCTGGCGGCGAACCTGGTGGTCGACGCGGTGATCGAGCCGGACGACCTGCGCGAGGAGCTGATCCGGCGCTTCGCCATCTACGCGTCCCGCAGCCAACCGCGTCTCGAAAAGAAGCGCGCAGTGCCTCCGGTCTAGGCCGCCGCAGCTGCCCTGAAAACCAGGTCTCGATACCGGCCTTTGCCGGCACTGACGGCTTTTCCGAGCGGGGGATGGCGGCCATTGCCGGCAGTCGCCGAGTGCCGTTCGGTTACTCCCGGCGCACCTCGCGCGCGATCGCGTCGCCCACTTCCGCGGTGCCGGCGCGCCCTCCGAGCTCACCCGTCAGGAACTCGCCCTCCGCGGTCACCCGGTCGATGGCCGCCTCGATCCGGGCCGCGTTGGCCTCCTCTCCCAGGTGACGCAGCAGCAGGGCGCCGCTCCAGATGGCTCCGATCGGGTTGGCCTTGCCCTGGCCCGCGATGTCGGGAGCCGAGCCGTGGACCGGTTCGAACAGGCTCGGGTGCCGTCGCTCGGGGTTGAGGTTGGCGGAAGCCGCGAGTCCCAGGCTGCCCTGGAGGGCGGCGCCGAGGTCGGTGAGGATGTCCGCGAAGAGGTTGGAGGCGACGACGACGTCGATGCTCTCCGGCCGCGTCACCATCCGGGCCGCCATCGCGTCGACGTGGACACGCTCCACGGCCACGTCCGGATATTCGGCCTGCCCGAGGCCGGCCACGACCTCGTCCCAGAGGACGTACGCGTAGCGGCTGGCGTTGGACTTGGTGACGCTCACCAGCCGCCGGCGCCGCTCCCGCGCTCGCTCGAAGGCGAAACGGGCGCAGCGCTCGATGGCGTGCCGGGTGAAGACGGGGACCTCCACCGCGAGCTCCTGGGGATGGCCGACGTGGACGCGGCCCCCGGTGCCCGAGTACTCGCCCTCGGTGTTCTCGCGGACGAAGACCATGTCCACGTCCTGCGGGCCCCGGTTGGAGAGCGGTCCGGCGATGCCGGGCAGGCAGCGGACCGGCCGCAGGTTGACGTACTGCTCGAAACTCTTGCGAATCGGCAGCAGCAGGCCCCAGAGGCTGACGTGGTCGGGAACCGTCGGCCAGCCGCAGGCCCCGAGGTAGATGGCGTCGTAGCGCTGGAGGGTGTCGAGCGCGTCCTCGGGCATCATCCGGCCGGTCCTCTCGTAGAACTCGCTGCCCCAGGGGAAGGCCTCGAAGTCGAGCTGCGAGCCGGTTGCCTGGAGGACCTTGATCCCCTCCGGCACCACCTCCTTGCCCACGCCGTCCCCGGCGATCACCGCGATCCGCTTCATGAGGTCTGCAGGCGAGATTAACCATCTTTACCGGGTTGGTTGGCGGTTCCGGGTGGCAGGCCCTAGCCTCGGCCGCGCCATGAAAGCCCTCTCCATCCGCCACCCCTGGGTCGACCTCATCCTTGCCGGCGCCAAGACCATCGAGATCCGCACCTGGGCCACCCGCTACCGAGGCAGCTTGCTGCTTCACGCCTCAGCCGGCTACGGCATCTCGGAGCGCGACGCCTCCGCCCGGCTGGGGCTGGGCCGGCCCGCCCCCGAGACGCTGGGCGCCATCGTCGGGATCGCGAACCTGGTCGACTGCCGCCACGTCCGGCCCGAGGACTGGGCCAACGCCTCCCTGCCACCCCTGGAGGGCAAGCTCTGGGCCTGGGTCTTCAGCGAGCCGGAGGCCGTCGAGCCGATCCCCTGCGCCGGCAAGCGGACGCTCTTCGATGTAGGTGATGAGGTGCTTGCCGCCGCGGGCTGAGCCCTGCCGCTATGGTGGCTCGGTGCCGGAACGGTTCGACGTCATCGTCGCCGGGGTGGGCGGCATGGGCAGCGCCGCCGCCTATCACCTCGCCCGCCGCGGCCGGAAGGTGCTCGGCCTGGAGCGCTACACGATCCCGAACGAGATGGGCAGCTCGCATGGGGTCAGCCGGATCATCCGGCTGGCCTACTTCGAGCACCCGTCCTACGTGCCGCTGCTCCGGCGCTCCTTTGAGCTCTGGCGCGAGTTGGAGGCGGGGGCTGGACAAGGGCAGCTCCTGCACATGACCGGCTGCCTCCACGTGGGAGCGCCCGGCACGACCGTCCTCGAGGGCTGCCTGCGCTCCTGCCACGAGCACGACCTCCAGCACGAGGTCCTGAACAGCGCGGAGGTGAGCCGCCGCTTCCCCGCCTACCGGCTGCCGGCCGAGACCATGGCGGTGCTGGAGGCGGAAGGTGGCTTCCTGGTGCCGGAGAGGTGCATCCAAGCCCACGCGGCGGGGGCTCGCGCCGCCGGTGCCGAGCTCCGGGAAGGCGAGGCGGTGATCGCCTGGGAGCCTGCCGGCCGCGGGGTGCAAGTCCGCACCGAGCGGGGCGAATACGAGGCCGACCGGCTGATCCTGACGGCCGGCTCCTGGAACGGGAAGCTGGCCGCCCGCTTTGCGCATCTGCTCGAGCCCGAGCGCCAGGTCCTGGCCTGGCTGCGGGTCAGCCGCCCGGAGCTCTTTGCGCAGGGCGCCTTCCCGGTCTTCGTGATGGAGGTCCCGGAAGGCATGTACTACGGCTTTCCGCTCTTCGCCGAGGGGCCGCCGGGCTTCAAGCTCGGGCGTCTCCACCATCGCCGGGAGGTGGTCGATCCGGACCTGCTCGACCGGGGCGGCGCCGACGCGACGGACGAAGCGCTGCTGCGCGACTTCGCGGCCAGGTACCTCCCCGCCGGCGCGGGCCCCGCGGAGGCGATGAAGGTCTGCATGTTCACCAACACGCCCGACGAGCACTTCCTCATCGATCTGCACCCGGAGCTGCCCCAGGTGATCCTCGGCGCCGGCTTCAGCGGGCACGGCTTCAAGTTCTGCAGCGTGGTCGGCGAGGTGCTGGCCGACCTCGCGCTGGAGGGCGAGACCCGGCACGACATCGGTCTCTTCAGCGCCTCACGATTCCAGCGCGAACTGACGGCGAGATGACGCCCGCCCACTGCTAAGATTCCCCGGCCGGAAGCGCGCCCGGTCGGTGCGAAGGAGTTTCTAGAAGGGTTGTTGAACAGTTCGAAGGATGGCGGTCGCCGCGCGCAAGCCTGGTTCTCGCGCGCCCTGACCAAAAGCCTCGGTACCCGGAGCAGCATCCTCGACCGGGTCCGCTTCCTCTTCCTCCTCTTTTTCGTCCTCAACGCCACCATCAGCGCCTTCTTCGTGCTGCGCGGGCCGCGCCAGGATCTCACCCAGCTGATCGCCTCCTACTCGCTGACCTACCTCGTGCTCTATGCCGCCGTCGCCTACTGGCGGGGCAAGTCGCCGCTCTGGATGGACCTCGTCGCCGCCGCCGCACTTTTCGGGGCCGGGCTCGAGGTCAGCAACCCGGTCCGCCTTTACCTGCTCTTCTACGGCGTTCTCCTCTTCCGGTCCCTTTTCGGGTCGGCGTGGGGCGTCGCCGCCATCACCACGCTCTTCCTCGCACCGCTGATCGCCGCCGTCGCCTGGGTGACGATCACGACCCACGGCGACCCGCAGACCGTTGCCCAGGTCCTGGTCAACGTGCCCGGCTTCGCCGCCGGCGGCTGGTTGATGCACCAGGTGAAGGTCACCCTCGCGGCCTACATGGAGGCGCTGCGCCGGGAGCGCGTCCTGACCGAGTCGGCCGACGTGCTGGTGGCGGTCGAGAACCCGCCGGCGGTCTACGAGGCGGCCATCGCAGGCGCCATGGGCCTGGTGGAGTCGGTCCGGGGCGCCCGAACCTCGATCTCGGTCGGAAACGGACGCATGCAGCGCCAGGTGGCGGTGGGCCCGCCCACGCGGCTGGTCGAGGTGCCCGAGGTCCGCGTCGCCGAGCTTCCGGAGCAGCTGCGCTCCGCCTTGCGGGAGCAGAAGGCGGTGAGCCTGAAAGCCGACAAGATGGCCTTCTTCGCGGGGCCCCAGATGCCGGCCGAGGGTGGCGCCGAAGCGGCAGGCTTCAGCGGCTGGGTGACGGCGGTCCCCTTGACGATCGAGGGCCGGCTGCGCGGCCTCCTCTCGGTGGCCGGCCTGGAGCCGCTGCCCAAGGGCGTCGACGACGGGCTGTCCCGTCTCGGCTCCAGCGTGGCCCTCGCCCTGGAGCGGGTGAACCTGGCCGAGGACCTCCGCCGTTCGACCGAGAACCTGAAGTCGAGCGAGGCGCGCTTCCGTTCCCTGGTCCAGAACTCCTCCGATGTGATCACTCTCCTGGACGAGGAGGGGCGCATCTCCTACGTCAGCCCGGCGGTCGAGAAGCTGCTCGGCTACGAGTCCGGCCGGCTTCTCAACAGCACGCTCTGGAAGATCCTCCACACCGAGGACCTGAACCAGGCCAACAACACCTTCCAAACCCTGCTCCGTACCGACTATGGACAGGAGCTGTTGAGCGGCCGCTGGCGCCACACCGACGGCAGCTACCGATACATGGAGACCATCCTCAGCAACCAGCTCGCCGACCCCAACGTCCGGGCGGTGGTGCTCAACACCCGCGACGTCACCGAGCGCAAGAACCTGGAGGAGCGCCTCCGCCACCAGGCCCACCACGACCTCCTTTCCGGGCTCTCCAACCGGACCCTATTCAAGGACCGGGTCGCGGCGGCCCTGGCCCAGCACCGCCACGACCGGGGCAGCCTGGCCGTCCTCTTCCTGGACCTCGACGACTTCAAGCACGTCAACGACTCCCTCGGCCACGCCGCCGGCGACTCGCTCCTGATCGCGGTGGCCGGCCGGCTGCAGGATTGCGTCGGACCGGCTGACACGGTCGCCCGCTTCGGTGGCGATGAGTTTGCAATCCTGCTCGACGCGATCCCCGACGACTCCTACCCCGTTGCCGTGGCGGAGCGCATCCTGGGTTCCTTCCGGCTGCCGCTGAAAGCCGGCGGGGTGGAGATGATCGCCGCCTTCAGCATCGGCATCGCGCTCTCCACGCCCACCCTTCAGGACCCCGAGGAGCTGCTCCGCAACGCCGACACGGCCATGTACCGCGCCAAGGGCCGGGGCAAGCACACCTGGGAGGTCTTCGAGGTCAGCATGCACGCCGCCGCCCTGGACCGGCTGGAGACGGAGAACGACCTCCGCGGCGCCATCGATCGCAACGAGCTGGTGGTCGTCTACCAGCCGATCGTCTGGATCGACTCCGAGCAGATCTACGGCGTCGAGGCGCTGGTCCGCTGGCGCCACCCGACCCGGGGCATGGTCGAACCCGATCGCTTCATCCCCCTGGCCGAAGAGACGGGAATGATCAGCCAGATCGGGGCCTGGGTCCTGGAGAAGGCGTGCAAGGAGGTCCACGAATGGGAGCTCCGCTTCCCCGAGCACCAGCTGCGGCTGGGCGTGAACCTCTCCGTTCGACAGCTGCAGCGCCCGAACATCGTCAACGAGATCCGGCAGGTGCTGAAGGACACCGGCATGTCACCGGACCGCGTCACCATGGAGATCACCGAGAGCGCCGTCATCCGTGAGGGCGAGGAGACCTCGCACGTCTTCCAGCGCCTGCGCCAGGCCGGCATGAAGGTCGCCATCGACGACTTCGGCACCGGTTACTCGTCGCTCAGCTACCTCGCCCAGTTCCCGATCGACATCATCAAGATCGACAAGGCCTTCCTGCGCCCTTCCGGGCGCGGGGCCAAGAGCGCGGCCCTCCTTCGCGCCATCGTCGGCCTCGGCCACAGCCTGGGCGTCGAGATCGTGGCCGAAGGCGTCGAGACCCAGCAGCAAGCGAAGATCCTGGGCAGCCTCGGCTGCCGCGGCCAGGGCTACTACTTCTCGAAACCGGTCAGCGCCGAGGAGATCGTCAAGATGCTCGGCCGCGAGACGGGCCTCCGCGACCGGCCCGCCGCGAGCGCCCGCCGCCGTGGCGCACGGGGCGGCAAGCCCCTGGTGCTAGAGCTGATCGACGGCACCAAACCGGGCTAGCCTGGCCAGCCGGACCGCACCCGCCACCGGCGGCTCCTGAAGCCGCACCGGCCCCTCCCCCAACCGCAGCCTGACCGCCGCCTCGAGGGCGGGCTGCTTGAGCAGCAGGCCGCCGGCGAGCACCACCGGGCCTTCGATTCCAACCCTTGCCCGGATGCCGTCCACGAGAGCGGACAGCGCGGCGCCCGCCCGATCGACCACCGCCGCCGCGGCCTCGTCGGCCGGGGCGGCCTCGAAGACGACCGGGGCGAGGGCCGCCCAGCGGCGCGGCTCGCGAAGCCGGTGGAGATGGCCGGCCAGCTGGTGCCTGTCCGCGGCACCGGCGGCCGCCAGCAGACGCTCGCCGAGAATGCCCGGCGAGTCCCCCGCGTCCAACCGCCGCAGCACCTCGCGAGCCGCCTCGCGCACCAGCCAGGCCCCGCCGCCGTCGTCCCCCAGCAGCCAGCCCCAGCCGCCCACCATGGCCTCCCGGCCGCCGGACGCCCGGCCGTAGGCGACCGAACCGGTCCCGGCGACCAGCGCGATGCCCTCGTCCAACCCGGCCGCGGCCAGCACCAGCCGCGTGTCGTGCACCACGATCACCTTGCAGCCCGGCAGCAGACCGCCCAGGAGGCGGTCGTAGAGCTCCTTCGCCTCGGGCACTTCAGCGCCGGCCGCGCCGGCGCAGCAGACCGCCGGCCGCGGGCCATCGAGCCGGCCGAGCAGTGCGGTCAGCCGCCCCTCGACCAGGGCCGCGCTGAGGGCGACGGCGTTGGCGCCCGGAGCCTCGGCCTCGGCCACGACCAGCTCGCCGGCGACCAGGCGGGCACGACTCCTGGAGCCGCCGATGTCGAGGCCCAGCCAGGGCCCGTCTCTCACCAGGTCCTGGTGACCTTGTGCAGCGCCCGCGGCCGGTCGGGGTCGACGCCCCGGGCCAGGGCGACGCGGTGCGCAAGCAGCTGGCCGAGCACAGCCAGCGGCAGCGGCGAGAGCTCTTCGGGCAGGCCCGAGTCGATCACCACGGTCTGGGCCGGGGGAAGCGACAGGGCGCGGCCGTCGAAGAGGCCGACCACCCGGCAACCGTACTCGGCCAGCCGCGCGGCGATCCCCTCCAGGTCCCTCTCGACCGGGCCGGTCGCACCCGCCAGGAGGACTGGGAAGCCGTTCTCGACGAGGGCGATCGGACCGTGCTCGAAGTCCGCCACCGACCAGGCGCGGGCGAGCAGGTAGCTGGTCTCGGTGAGCTTGAGCGCGATCTCCTCCGCCGTCGAGAGGTTGAAGCCGCGGCCGAGGACGACCGCCCGCGGGCCGCTGAGCGCCGGTGCCAGGCGGTCCAGCTCGAGGTCTCGCCGGAGCGCGTCCTCCAGGGCGGCCGGCACGCGCTCGAGGGCGGCTGCCAGGCTCGGCTCGGGGTCGAGAGCCTGCGAGAGCATGGCCAGGGCGAGGACACTCGCGGTGTAGGTCTTGGAGGCGGGCACGCTGCGCTCGGAGCCGGCTCCGAGGGCGATCACGAGGTCGGCTGCGGCCGCCAGCCGGGAATCCGGATCGTTCGTGATCGCGAGGGTCGGCGCTCCCTGGCGGTGGGCCTCCTCGAGAACGGCGATCACGTCCGGTGAGGCCCCCGACTGGGAGATCCCGATCACGCAGTGGCCGGCGAGCCGGGGCGGCGCCGCGTAATGCGTGAAGAGCGAGGGCGCGGCCAGGGAGACCAGCATCCGGTTACGGCGGCCGAAGAGGTACTTGGCGTAGAGCGCTGCGTGGTCGGAGCTGCCCCGTGCCGCGATCACGAAGCCGGCGGGTTGCTCGGCGCGCAGGCGGTCCGCGGCCTCTGCCACCGGCCGGCGCGCCTCGGCGAGCAGGCGCCGGGCGACCGCCGGCTGCTCGCCGATCTCATCGCGAAAGGTGCTCACCGCCGGTACCGCACGCAACCGCCGACCAGCGTCAGGCGAACCCTCAGCTCGCGGTCGAGGACGACCAGGTCGCCGGCGGCACCCACCCGCAGGCGCCCGAGGGTGCGCTCGCCCAGCACCCGGGCGGGCGCGGTCGAGGCCATGGCGACCGCCTGCGCCGGGCTCGATCCCGGCAGGGCGGCGCTGCGCCGCAGCAGGTCGTCCATGGAGGCGGCGCTCCCAGCCAGGGTTCCGTCCTCGAGTCGGACCACCTTTCCGTCGCTGGCGACGGGGCGCCCCGACAGGCTGTAGCTGCCGGAAGGCATTCCGGCCGCCGCAGTCTGGTCCGTCGTCAGCGCGACCCGCATCGGACCCTTGATGCGCAGCACCGACTCGCAGACTGCCGGGTGCACATGCTCGCCGTCCACGATCAATCCGACCGTGACCCGGTCGTCGAGGAGCAGCGCCTCGGCGATGCCCGGGCGCCGGTGGTGGACGGGCGGCATCGCGTTGTAGAGGTGGGTGCCGAAGCGAACGCCCGCCTCGACCGCGCGCCGGCCCTGCTCAAAGTCCGCGCCGGTGTGTCCGGCGCTGACCACGACCCCGGCCCGCCGCAGGGTCGCCACGGCCGCCAGGGCCCCGGGCAGCTCGGGCGCCAGCGTGACCAGGCGTGGCCCGGCCGCTGCCACCACCTGGACCAGCTCGGGCTCGGGCTCGGCCAGGCAGGACCGCTCGTGCGCGCCCCGGAAAGAAGGGTTGAGAAAGGGTCCCTCCAGGTGCGCGCCAAGGACCCGCGCTCCAGGCGAGGCGGCGCTGGCCACCATGGTCACGAAGGCGGCACCGGTGGTCACCGGCGCCGAGATCAGGGTGGGCAGAAAGGCGGTCACCCCGGTTGCGGGAAGCGCCTTCGAGATGGCCGTGATCGCGCCCGGCCCGGCCGCGGCGTCGTGGCCGCAGAACCCATTCACCTGGAGATCCAAGAAGCCCGGCGCGACCAGCTCGCCGGGCTCGGTCTCGATGACCTCCTCGGGCTGCCGCGGCGGCTTGCCGTGGCCCACCCAGCTGATGAAGCCGTCCTCGACCAGGACCGAGCCGGGACCGCCGGTGAGCCCGTAGACGACGCCCCGCACCAGGATGCTCACCGGCCGCCCTCGCCCAGGGCGCCGGCGAGGTCGCCCCCGACCGAGGAGAGCCGGGAGCGGGCCTCGCCGGCGGCCAGGCCGCAGCGGAGCATCAGGATGGCCAGCTTGGCGCTCCCGCCGGACTCGGCCAGCGCGCGCTGAACCGCCGCGGCGGAAGCCCCGGTCAGGTCGGCGACGATCGCGGCGGCCCGGGCGCGGAGCTTGTCGTTGGAGGCGACCACGTCCACCATCCGGCCCCGGTAGGTGCGCCCGAGCCGGATGAAGACGCCGGTGCTGAGCATGTTCAGGACCACCTTCTGGACGGTGCCGGCCTTCAGCCGGGTCGAGCCGGCGATCACCTCGGCCCCGGTCTCGACCTCGATTGCGACGTCCGAGGCCGCGCCCAGCGGCGAGCCGGGGGCGCAGCTCAGGCCGACGACCAGGCTTCCGGCTGCGCGGGCTTCGCCCACTGCCGCCAGGACGTAACCGGTTCGGCCGCTGGCGCTGACGCCGACGACGGCGTCATCTCGCTGGAGGGCAGCCTCCCGAGCTTCGCCGGCACCGCGCCGGCGGTCGTCCTCGGCCTCTCCGTCGCCGGCGTCATGCGCGATCACCACTCCGGGCTCGAGGCCGAAGGTCGGCGCACATTCGACGGCGTCGAGCGCCGCCAGCCGGCCGCTGGTCCCGGCGCCGAAGTAGTGAAGGTGGCCTCCGGCTCGCAGACGCGTCGCGATCGCGTCGACCGCCTCGGCGACCCGGTCGAGGTGCTCGCCGACCGCGTCTACGGCAACCCGGTCTTCCGCCTGCAGCAGGGCCATCAGCTCGCGCGTCGAGAGCCAGCTGAGCTCGTCGGCGCGCGGGTGGGGGCTCTCGCTCACGACAGCACCCTTTCAGCCGCGGCCTGGCCGTTGACCCGGCCCGCGCCAAAGGTCGACACATAGCTCCCGGCCCGCGCCGGCCGGCGGGCCGGCAGGCCCATCTCGACCAGGACGGCATCCGGCCGGCGGGCGAGCAGGGCTTCGACTGCGTCCGCCTGCCAGGCGTGGCGGTGCAGGTCACGGACGACCAGCACCAGGCCCCGGCCCTCGGCGCGGCGCAGCACTCCGTCGACGTCCACCGGAGGTCCATCGAAGCTGAGGGCGGGCGGAGCGATGCCCCAGGCCACCGCCCCGACCGCCATCGAGGCGCCCGGCCGCAGCTGGACGACCAGGGCATCGGCGCCTGCCCGAACCGGTCCCTCGACCTGAACCGCCCGCCGGGCGGCCTCCAGGCCCACCCCCCGTTGCGCGGCCGGCGCCGGCTGCCGCTCGGCCCTCCAGGCCGCCAGGGAGTCGACTCGACCCGCGGCTTCCGCCAGGCGCTCCTCGCTCAGCCGGCCGGAGCGAACGGCCTCGAGGATCGCGTCCCGGAGCTCGTCGACGATCGACTCTTCCGCGAGACCGCCGCCGATGCAGAGGGCGTCACAGCCGGCCACGAGGGCGCCGACAGCGCCCTCGGCGATGCCGACGCCGTCGCTGATGGCGCGCATCTCCAGCCCGTCCGTGATCACCAGGCCCCCGAACCCGAGCTCGTCGCGCAGCAGTTGGGTGAGTATGCGGTGGCTCAAGGTGGCCGGGACCGAATCCAGCACCGGAACCAGCAGGTGGGCGCTCATGATCGACCGCACACCGGCCGCGATGGCCGCCCGAAAAGGCTCGAGGGCGCCCAGCCGTGGGTCTTCGGCCGCCACCGGCAGCTCCAGGTGGGAGTCGGTGGAGGTGTCCCCGTGGCCTGGGAAATGCTTCGCGCAAGCCGCCACCCCGGCGCCCTGGAGACCCTCCACGAAGGCGGCCGTGTGGGCGGCCACCAGCGCCGGCTGGGCGCCGAAGGAGCGGACCCCGATCACGGGGTTGGCCGGGTTGCTGTTGACGTCGGCGTCGGGGGCGAGGTCGAGGTCGATCCCCGTGGCGGCCAGCTCGGAGCCCATGGCGAAGGCGACTGCCCGCGTCAGCTCCAGGTCTCCCGCCTGGCCGAGGGCGAGGTTGCCGGGATAGGAGCTGCCCGTCCGGACTTCGAGTCGGGTGACGTCGCCGCCCTCCTCGTCGATCGAAACCAGGAGCTCGGGACGTTCGGAATGGAGGTCGTCGGTCAGCCGGCGGAGCTGCTCGGGCGACTCGACGTTGCGTCCGTAAAGCACCACCCCGCCCAGCCCCGCCGCGGCGCGCCGCCGCACCCAATCGGGGGCCCTGGTCCCGACGAAGCCCGGCAGCAGGCAGCGGTCGGCCAGCTGCGCGGTAGTGCTTGCCACCGCGGCCGTCAGCCCTTGACCGAGCCGGCCGTGAGGCCGCCGGCGAGGTTTCGCTGGATGAGCAGGAAGAAGGCCACCACCGGCAGTCCGGTCAGCGTCGCGGCGGCCATCAGCGGACCCCATTGGGGCCCATGGTTGGTGGTGAAGGAGGCCAGCCAGACCGTGAGCGTCTGCTTGCTGTTGGTGCTGAGCAGCACGTAGGCGACGATGTACTCGTTCCAGGCCTGAATGAACCCGAAGATGGCGGTCGCCACCAGGCCGGGCCCGATCAGCGGCAGCACGATCCGCACGAACGCTTCCTCGCGCCGGCAGCCGTCGATCATGGCCGCCTCCTCCAGCTCGACCGGGATGTTGGCGATGAAGCCGCGCAGCGTCCAGACCATGAAGGGCAGCACGACCGCCAGGTAGACGGCGATCACACCGGCGAGGCTGTCCGTCTGACCCACGCGGTCGAGCGTCAGGTAGAGCGGGATGATGAGCGCGTTCAGCGGCACCATCTGAACTCCGATGATCAGCACCACGAAGGCGCTGCGGCCCCTGAACCCAAACCGCGCCACGGCCATCGCGGCCAGGAAGGCGAGCGCCAGCGAGATCAGCACCGTCGCTCCGACCACGACCAGGCTGTTGCGCACGTCATCGAAGAAAAAGGGCCGCGCGACCGCGTCCTGGAAGTTCTGCAGCGTGAACGGCGCGGGAAACCATTTCGGCGTCAGCGCCAGGATGTCGCGGCCGGGCTTGAAGGCCGTCGCGACCATCCAGTAGAGGGGAAAGAGCATGACCACGAAGACGGCCAGCCCGACCGCGTCATAACCGGACTGGCCGAGCCGGCGCCGCCAGCTGACCTGGTTGACGACCCGTGACCGGGATCGAGCGACGGCCCCCAGCTCGACCCGCGTGGCCGTCCCAGGAGCGATCACGTCGCCAGATCCACGGTCTGCAGCGTCTGCCGGACGTAAAAGTAGGTGACGGCGATCAGCACCAGCACCATGACCACCGCGATCGCCGCGCCGAGCCCGTACTGGGTGACGCCGAACGACTCCCGGTAGGAGTAGATCGCGATCGTGAAAAAGTTCGAGCTGGGTCTTTGGTTGAGCAGGACGTAGATCTGGTTGAAGACCTGGAAGTCCCAGATCGTGGAGAGGCTGGTGACGATCAGGAAGATCGGCTTCAGCATCGGCGCCGTCACGCCCCAGAAGACCTGCCAGGGATTGGCGCCGTCAACTTCAGCCGCCTCGAGGACGTCGTCCGGCACCTGGCTCAGCGCGGCGTAGAGGGTGATGGCGACGAAGGGGATCGCGCCCCAGACGACGATCACCGTGATCACCGAGAAACCCTGGACGGTGTTCTCGAACCAGTTGTGGTGGATGAGGCTGCCGAACACGCGCATCTGCGTCAGCAGGTAGTTGACGACGCCGAACTCGTAGTCGAACATCCACTGCCAGATGTCGACGGCGACGATCACGGGTGTGGCCCAGACGAAGATCAGGCCGCTGGCGAGCAGGACGCGGATGACGCGGCTGACCTTGCTCATCAGCAGCGCGATCAGGGTGCTGAAGAGCAGCGTCAGTCCGACGTTGACGAGCGTGAACACGACCGAGACCAGGACCACGCGCAGGAACAAGGGGTCGGCAAGCAGCGTGGTGTAGTTCTGCAGGCCGACCCAATCGCCCTGGTGGGCGATCAGCTCCTTCAGCCCGTAGTGCTGGAAGGAGATCCAGGCCAGCATTCCGAGCGGATATGCGAGGACCCCGAAGATGACGATCGCGGCCGGGGCGATCAGAGTGTAGGGAAGGGTCCTTCTGCCTGGGCCGCGCCGGCTTGGCCGTGGCCGGCGCCGGGCGAGGGCCGGTTCGAGGGACGGCGTCGCGGCTGCGCTCTCGGCGTCCGCCTTGACTGCCGTACCCATCGAACCCTGCCCCCTAAGCGAAGTCTTATCCGTTCAGCGTCGTGGTGATCTTGTCACTTGCGGCCTTCGTCGCATCGGCGATGGAGGCTTTTCCGGTGAAGATCGAGACCAGCATGTCGGGGATGATGTTGGCGTTCTCGACGCTGGCCCAGTTCGGCGAGTTGGGGACGAAGCGGCTGTTCTTGGCGGCGCCATAGAAGACCGCGTTGATCCCGGTGCCCAGGCTCAGCATGGAGGTGGTGTTGGGGATGACGCCGCCGACGGTCGCCATCTCGTTCATGTGCTTGCTTCCGGTCAGCAGCCCGACCCACTCGTTGGCCAGGGCCTGGTTCTTGCTCTTGGCCGCGATGCCGAGGTCGGAGCCGCCGAGAAAGACCGGCGCGGTCTGGCCGGCGTTGTGGCTCGGGATCGGGAAGGCGCCGAGCTTGTCCTTGAGGTTCGGGTCGCCGCCCTTGGGATCGGTGATG
>Ga0066690_10000268_pt1 | contig 14197 bp, 13 predicted proteins | sample GraSoiAngelo_139_FD_62303 | JGI IMG/M metagenome (GOLD analysis project Ga0066690, IMG submission 62303) | Grasslands soil microbial communities from the Angelo Coastal Reserve, California, USA - 14_0929_12_20cm | ecosystem: Environmental > Terrestrial > Soil > Grasslands | place: USA...
GCCGGCTATTTCCCCAAGTGGTTGTCCGTTACGCACCCTCGCCTCAAGACGCCGCATGTGGCGCTGATCGCAGGTGGCCTGGTGGGCCTCGCGCTTGCGATCGGGATGTACTACCTGGGACTGGCCGGTGGCTTGCTGGCGGGTCAGATCGTCGGCGCGCTTCTCTACATGGCGGTGTTCGGCGCGGTCATTTCCTATGCGATGCAGTGCCTGTCGTTCATCATGCTCAGGCGCCGGCTGCCGAATATCGAACGACCCTACCGCAGCCTGGTTGGCGTGTGGGGCGCCGGGATCGCGGGCGTGATCGCGCTGGTCGCATTGGTCTCCCTCTATTCGAATGAGACCTATCGGCCAGGTGTCTACGGAACGCTGATCTACTTCGTGCTGGGCCTTCTCTACTTCGCCTTCATCGGCCGGCATCGGCTGGTACTGACTCCCGAGGAGGAGTTTGCCCTCACGCAGGGCAAGCACGGCCATCCCGAAGTTGAGGGCTACGGCACCACCCACGTCGATGAAATCGGCAAACCGCGGGCGGAGGTCGAGCCCCAGAAGGCGCCCGTAAGCTGAGGACGTGAATCGCGCGCGAGTCGCTGAGCCGATCAGCGACTCGACGCGTGTCCTCCCCCTCGAGCTCGATCGCCGCTACCCGGTGATCGTCAGGGGCGACGGCGTCTGGGTTGAGGACGCTGACGGGCGGCGCTATCTCGACGCGATGAGCGGCGGCTCGATGGCCGCCACCTTGGGTCACGGTCGCCATGATCTCGTGGCTGCGGCTCGGGCGCAGGCCGAGAAACTGGCCTACGTCCATAACGAGCGCCTGACCAATCCGGCGCAGGAACGTCTCGCCCACGAGCTGGTCAGCCTGGCGCCCGAGGGATTTACCCGCGTCCGTTTCGTCACCGGCGGCGCGGAGGCCAATGAGATGGCGATCCAACTCGCCCGCCGTTATTACGTCGACCGGGGCCAGCCGCAACGCTGGCAGGTGATCTCACCGGCGCAGGCCTATCACGGACCGACGATGGCCACCCTCGCGCTAACGGGTCGGCCCGGCCTCCAGCGACCATTCGAACCGTATCTGCCGCGCCACCCGCACATTCCGCCCAGCACCTGGCGCTTCGATCCCACCGGCCAGCAGGCGCTCGACGCGCTTGACCGCGCCCTGGAGGCCGCCGGCCCGGAGACCGTCTCGGCCTACTTCTGCGAGCCGATCAGCGCGGCCGCCCTGCCCGCCTATACGCCCCCGGCGCGTTTCTGGCAGGGGCTCGACGAGCGGCGCGCCAGGCACGGCTTCCTGATCGTGTTCGATGAGATCGTGACGGGCATGGGCCGGACCGGCCACTGGTTCGCCACCCAATCCCTGCCGCTGGTTCCCGACATCATCGCGATCGCGAAGGGGTTGGGCGCCGGCTACGCCGCGATCGGGGCGGTGCTATCGCGGCAGCACGTCTATGACGCCATCGCGTCGGGCTCGCGGAAGTTCACGCTCGGGCACACCTGGGATGGCGCACCACTCTCCTGCGCGGTTGGCCTGGCCGTCATCAATGTCCTTCGGACGGAAGGCTGGGTCGATCACGTCCGCGAGCGTGGGCCCCGACTCCGCGATCAGCTTGCCGAGGCGCTGCAGGGCATACCGATGGTCAAGGAGGTTCGCGGTCACGGGTATTTGATCGGCGTCGAGTACGTCGATCCGCGCGACGGCGTCTCGTTCTTGCCTCCGGACTTGCGAACCGCGGGACGGATCGATGCCGTGGCGTTTGAACGCGGTCTCATCACGCTGTCGACCATGCCAACGAGGGATGGCTTCGCCGGAGACCAGACGTTGTTCGCGCCCCCCTTCACCAGCACGGAGGGCGAGCTGACCGACATGGTGGAGCACTTCGCCGTGACGGTCCGGCAGGTTGCGGACGAAGTGGAGGCCCGCCTGTCGGCGGTCGCTGCGCCATGAGTGATCGACCCGCGCTGCGCGCGTTGATCGTCCAGCACGAAGCGCCCACCCCGCCAGGCCTGGTCGGCAACTGGCTGGCGCAGCGGGCCGCTCGGGTCGAGATCCTGCGCATCGATCTCGACGACCGCGTTCCGGATGCGCGTGAATATGACCTGATCGTGTCGCTCGGTTCCGAATTCCCGGCATTCGACGATTCGGTGCCGTTCATCGGGCGGGAGACGACGCTGATCCAGCAGGCCGCGGCCGCCGACGTGCCGTTCCTCGGGCTCTGCTTCGGTGGCCAGTTGATGGCGCGGGTCCTCGGCGGCCGGTCGTTCCGCGCCGAACGTTCGGAGATCGGCTGGTTGCCGGTGCGGACCAACGACCCTCAGCTTGTCGCAGAAGGACCCTGGTTTCAGTGGCACTTCGACAGCTTTACGGTGCCGCCCGGGGCGCAGCTCATCGCCGAGACGGACATCGGCCCTCAGGCGTATGTGATTGGACGAAGCCTCGGCCTGCAGTTCCACCCCGAAGTCACCCCCGAAATCATGGACGCGTGGGTGGGCACCTACCGGCACGAGCTCGACGCCGAGGGCGTCGATCCCGACGCGCTGCTTGAAGAGACCAGGCGGCGGGCGGCGACGGCGCGCGCAAACGCCGAACGGTTGCTCAACGGCTATCTCGAAAACGTCGCTGGAGTTAGCATGCGCCCGGTGACGAAGTGACGGCCACCATCCGCGCCGAAGAGACAGCCGTCTTTCCGAGGTTCCTCGATCTTGCCTACCCGAGCATCGAGCGCGGCGAAGGCGTATGGCTCTTCACCACCGACGGACGGAGGATCCTGGATGCGTGCTCCGGCGGAGCCATGACCAGCTGTCTTGGCTATGGCGTGGTGGAGGTGATCAACGCCGCCGCCGCACAGGCAAATGAAATCGCCTACTACTACAACCACCACTTCACCAATCGTCCGCAGGAGCAGCTGGCGGAGCGGCTGGTGACCGAGGTGGCTCCCGAGATGGCTCGGGTGAAGTTCACGTCTGGCGGCTCGGAAGCGAACGAAGCGGCGATCCGGCTGGCGCGGGCCTATCACGTCGAGCGTGGCCAGCCGCAGCGCTGGCGGGTGATCTCGCCTGCGCAGGCCTACCACGGCTCCACCTTCGGGACGCTCGCGCTCAGCGGTCGCCGGCGTTCGCTGCAGCAGCCGTACGAGAAATATCTCCCCGATTACGTCCACATCCCGCCGGCGACGCCACGGCTCGATCCAACCGGCGACAGGGCATTGGCCGAGCTGGACAGCATCCTCGAGAACGTAGGTCCCGAGTCGATCTCGGCGTTCTTCTGTGAGCCGGTGAGTGCGGCGGCGTTACCGGCGTACTCGCCGCCCACGCAGTTCTGGGAGGGACTCAAAGAACGCGCGAGGCGATACGGCTTTTTGATTTGCTTCGACGAGATCGTCTCGGGGATGGGGCGGGTGGGGAGGTGGTTGGCGGCTCATGAGCTGCCGCTCGATCCGGACATCGTCACGATCGGCAAAGGATTAGGCGCTGGGTATGCGCCGCTGGCGGCTGTGTTTTGCCGGCAGCATGTTTTCGACGCCATCGCCGGAGGCTCACGCGAGTTCGATCTCGGTCACACCTGGGACGGGGCGCCGCTGCCCTGTGCCGTCGGGCTCGCCGTTCTGGACGTCATTCATGAACGCCGCCTGGTCGAGCGCGTGCGCGAGCGGGGCCCGCGCCTTCTCGATGAGCTGCGGGCGTCGCTGCAGGGGTCGTCGATCGTGGGCGAGGTGCGCGGGCGCGGGTTCTTGCTTGGGGTCGACCTGGTCGATCCACGGGATGGACGTTCCTTCCTGCCGGATGAGCTGGATGCGGCGGCCCTCGTCGACGACATCGCGTTCGGCCTGGACCTGCTGGTCAGCTCGACGCATTCCACGCAGGACGGCTACGCCGGGGACGAAGTCCTGCTCGCGCCTGCCTACACGAGCAGCGATGCCGAGCTCGGCCAGATGGTCGAGCGGTTTGCCACGACGATCGCGAGCCTCGAGCGCAAGGTCCTTCAACAGCTTGGGCGACAACCCGTCGCCACGGCGCGCGGATCGTGACCACCATCGACGCGGCGGCCGGCATTGCCCAACGCGCGGCGTCTGAGTCAATGAGCCAAATCGGTCCTGCCGGGAGCGAGTTCGTCTTCGTCGGTCTGCCGGACGTGAATGGGTCGATCCGGGGAAAGGCATTTCGACCCGAGGCCTTCGAGGCGGTCCTGCGGGACGGCACCATGATGACGGATCTCCTGCTGGCGCTGGATCCGACCGACACGCCGATCACCGACTACGAACGCTTCGGCATTCGGTCCGGCGCCGGAGATCTGCTGGTTCGACCGGACGCGAGCACGTTGCACGAGCTGACCTGGCGGCCGGGCTGGCGAATCTGCCTGGCCACGCCGAGTTGGCGCGATGGCCGTCCCTGCGAGCTCGCCTCCCGGGAGGTTCTCCGGCGCGTCCTGGCCGGGCTCGCGGAACTCGGTTACGAGGCGCTCGCCGCGCTGGAGTATGAGGTGCGACTCTTTGATTCCGAAGCGAATCCACTGTCGAGCGGGCTCAGCTACAGCTTCTCGGAGCTTGGGCGTTTCGAGGCCTTTGTGGCCGCGCTCGTCCCGGCGCTTGATGCTCTCGGTATCGAGCTCTCCGCCGTGCACACCGAAGCCGCACCCGGGTTGCTCGAGCTGAACCTGGCGGCTCGCCCCGGACTGCGGGCGGCCGATGACGCGACGCTGCTGAAAATGGCGGTCAAAGACCTTGCGTTGTCGATGGGCCTGCGCGCCAGCTTCCTCGCGAAGACGGCGGCTGGCGAAGAGGGCTCGAGCGGGCACATCCACCTTTCGTGCTGGAGCGATGGTCGGAACGCGTTTCGGGCAACAACGACGTCCCAATCGCTGCCGCCGGTGTTGCTGTCCGCGATCGCCGGGGTGCTCGACCATCTGCCGGCGGCCTCGCTGCTGCTCAATCCCACCATCAACTCCTACAAACGGCTGGTCCCAGGGTGGTTTGCTCCCGTCAATGTCAGCTGGGGCGTCGAGAATCGCTCGGCCGCGGTTCGAGCGATCGTTCATCCGAAGCACCCGGAGCTCTGCCGGTTGGAGTGCCGCCGGCCCGGCGCCGACGCCAACCCCTACCTGGCGCTGGCGGCCGTCGTGGCGTCGGCCGCGGATGGCATCCGACGTGAGGCCAGCCCGCCGCCGCCCGTTGAGGGCGACGCCTATACCCAGACGGGACTGCCAGAGCTGCCGGGGTCGCTTGATAGCGCGCTGCGTGCCTTCGAGGCCGACGACGTGCTGCGCCGGGCGCTCGACGAGCGCTTCAGCGACTACTTTGCGACCTCGCGGAGATGGGAGATCAAGGCCTGGCAGGCGACGGTCAGCGAGTGGGAGCGCGAGCGGTACATGAGGACCGTCTAGTAGTCGTGCAGGCTACACGCGAGTCGCCACGAGCTTCCCGTCAGCTACGCTTCTTGTGATGGCACGGCAAGCTGCGGTCGAGGCGCCGCCGGTCAACCTGTACGAGTCCAGTGATCAGCTCACCGTCGCCATTCCGATCCCCGGTGCCCACCACGACACCGTCAGCGTCGGCCTCGAAGGCCAGCGACTGACAGTCGACGCCGAGGCCCGCTACCCGCAGGAACAGCAGCACTACGTCCAGCATGAATGGACCGTCGGGACGTCGCATCGGGTGATCGACCTGCCCAAAGCCGTTCGGGCCAGTGGCGCGAAGGCGATGCTGACGCACGGGATCCTGACGATTTCCCTGCCGATCGGCCGGGAGGAGCCCGCAGCACGGATTCGCATCCCGGTCACCGAGCCGCCGGTCCACCAGGGCCAGCCGCACTAACGGCGCGCGCCGGGTGGGCGCGGTGGAGGGTCATCGAGCTCCTCCATCCGATCCCGTCGGTCCTCACCACCCTGGCGGCAGTCGGGTTCGCTCTCGTCTTCGGTCTACCGATCGACGACTGGCGGATCTGGTGGATCGCCGCCATCATGCTGCTCGTCCAGTTCTCCATCAGCGCCCTCAATGAATGGGCCGATCAGGATCTCGATGCACGAGGTGGCCGCCCGCGGCCCATCCCCCTTGGCCTGCTCTCATCGCGGACGGCGGTCGTCGTCGCCGTGCTGGGGGCCGCCGCGGCCGTGGCGCTCACACTGTTGTCAGGCTTCGGGCTGCTGGCATTTGTTCTGGTCCTCCTCGGCATCGCCTGCGGATGGGCCTACGACCTGAAGCTCAAGCGGACGCCGTTGAGCTTTCTCCCCATCGCCGTCGCGTTTCCGTTGGTGCCGATCTGGGTGGCGATGATCGCCGGGCGCCCACTCGACGCGCTCGGCCCCGTATTGGTCGGCGGCATTCCGCTGTCGGTATCGATTCACCTCGCCGATGCCATTCCGGATCGCGCTCCCGATCGGGCAGCCGGGGTGAACACGCTGGCGGTCACCCTCGGTCGACCGGGGGCCGAGATCGCCGCCGTCGGTCTGCTCCTCATCGGCACGCTGGTCTCGATCGGTGTGCTCAGTCGCCAGGTCAGCCGTCTCAGCTTCGGCCTGTCGATCGTAGCCGTGGCCGGCGGGTATCTCCTGCTCACGCTTGGCTCACGGGCGGCACCGCCGCACCTCGTCAAATGGGTCTTGATCGGCATCGCGCTCCTCGCCGCACTGCCGCTGGTGGTATCGATTCGTGGCGGGTAGCGGACCGCCTATCGACGAAACCGCGGTTGGCCAGCGCTACGCCGACTGGTTCAGCCGCGGGTTGCGCGGGATCGGCATGCGCTACGTCTTTTCCAGGCGCGGGTTGTGGGTCATCAACACGCCGTATCGACGGATTCTCGCGGCCGCGCACATCCGCCCGCAGGACCGCGTCCTCGACCTCGGATGCGGCATCGGCAACATCCTGATCGCGCTCGCGGAGCGGATCGCCTTCGCTCGACCGCCGATTGGCGTCGATGTGTCGCCGGCCTTGATCGACATCGGCCGAGGTGAAATCCGCAAGGCGGGGCTGGATCAAAAGATCGAGCTGCGGGCTGCGCCGGCGACCCGCCTGCCGTTCGACGACGCGAGCTTCGATGTCGTGCTGACCTCACACGTCATCAAGCACCTCGACGACGAGGCGCTCGCGGCGTGCTTCCACGAAGTCGCGCGGCTCCTGGGCCCTGGCGGGCGATTCCTGATGTGGGAGTTCAAGAAGAGCCCGCTGTCCGCGCCCCTCTTCATCAGCGCCAGGGCGACCGGTCTTCCGCCGCCCTTCACCCTGCGCAGCGAGCCGACGCTGCGATCGGCGTTGACGCAGGCGGGCTTTGCGCGCGTCAATCGCGTGCCGACGGGATGGTTCATCGCGCCACCGGTGCCGCGCATTGCGCTGCTGGCGACCCGCTGAGCGCCACCTAGTATTAAAGGGTGGCCCGAACGCTGACTGACACCATGCGTGCGATCGCGGTCACACCGGCAAAGGCCGGCAGCGCGCAACAGCTCGAGCTTCCCAAACCGCGGCTGGAGACCGGCATGGCGCTCATGCGGGTGCTCGAAGTTGGGATTGACGGCACCGACACCGAAATCAACAACGGCGAGTACGGCGAAGCGCCCCCCGGTTCGTACGTGCTCGTCATCGGCCACGAGGCGCTCAGCGTCGTTGACGCGGTGGGGGAGGGGGTGCAGGGCTTCGCGCCCGGCGACCTCGTCGTGTCGACCGTTCGCCGCCCGGACACCTGCCCAAATTGCCAGGCCGGCGAGAGCGATATGTGCCTCTTCGGCAAATACACCGAGCGCGGCATCAAGGGCGCGCATGGCTACATGAGCGACTACTACAGCGAGAAGCCTGAGTTCATGGTCAAGATCCCCACCGCCCTGAGGAAGTTCGCCGTCCTTCTCGAGCCGCTCAGCATCGTGGAGAAGGCCATCGGTCAGGCCTGGAAGATTCAGCAGCGGCTGCTCTGGCAGCCGACACGCGCCGTCGTGCTGGGCGCCGGGCCGATCGGGATTCTCTGCACCATCCTGCTGCGACTCCGCGGCCTCGAGGTGCATGTCTACGCCAAGTCCGCGCCCGACAGCCTGCAGGGCCGCATCCTCAATGAGCTGGGCGCCAGCTACCGGAGCGTAGATGACCACCCGGTGATGGGGATCAAGGACGAGCTCGGTCAGATCGACTTCATCCTCGAAGGCACGGGCAACAGCACGGTCGCCTTTCAGGCGATCGCGCAGGTCGGAACGAATGGCGTCATCTGCCTGACCGGCGTGTCGGCGGGGAATCGCAATGTGGAGATCCCTGCCGACGTCATCAATTTGCAGATGGTCCTTGGTAACCGGGTGGCGTTTGGGTCGGTCAACGCCAATCGCCGGTACTTCGAGGCGGGTGTCGAGCACTTCCAGCAGGCGGAGCAGCGATGGCCGGGCATCTTCGACCGGCTCCTCACGCGTCGCGTGCCATTCGCCGATTTCAAGTCGGCGCTGGACCGCCGGCCCGAAGACATCAAGACGCTTCTCACCGTCGCGGCCGGGTAGAAGAATCGTGGCGCTGCGCATCGGTCGCGAAACCTGTCGCAATCTGGAATCCGCCCTGACCCGCGAGTGGCTGGTGACCAACGGCCTGGGCGGCTTCGCCTCGGGAACCGTGGCTGGCGTCAACACCCGGCGCTACCACGGCTTGCTGGTGGCCGCGATGAATCCCCCGGTCCAGCGGATGGTCCTGCTCGCCGCGCTGGAGGAGTGGCTGCTGCCCTCTGCCGGCGAGGCCGTTCCGCTGGCGGCTCACGAGTACTGGGACGGGACGGTCTATCCAGAGGGCTTCGTGCACCTGGATGGCCTGGAATTGGATGGAATGCTGCCCGTCTTCCGTTGGACGGCCGCGGGCCGCACCATCGAGAAACGCATCTGGATGGAGCACGAGACCAACCGCTCGGTGATCAGCTACCGGCTGGTCACCGGCCCTGCCGTGACCCTGCAACTGCGGCCCCTCTTCGCGCATCGTGATTACCACCAGCAGCGACACGGTCAGGGTGGGTTCGACATGGCCGAAACCAGCGACGGATGGATCATTGACGCGGAACGCGTCCGCAGCTATCTCGAGGTGCATCCGGTGCCGGTGATCCGCAGCCAGCCCGATTGGTACTGGCGCGTTCTGCATCGCGCGGAGCGGGCGCGGGGGCTCGACGATGAGGAGGATCTGTTCACGCCGGGGGTGATCGAGGTTTCACTGAGCCCACGTGCCGAGGTCATCCTCGTCACCGGCACCGAACCGGTCCCGCCCGGCTGGGACGCGGCCGGGTCGTTGCAAGCGGCCCTGGAGCAGCAGGTCGTGTTGGAGGATCCCGGGGCGGACAACCCCCTTGCGTGCCAGTTGGTCCGGGCGGCCGAGCACTTTCGGGTTGCGCGCCGGACGCCGGGTGCGCCACCCCGCAGTCCGGATCGCACCGTGATCGCCGGATATCACTGGTTCACGGACTGGGGACGCGATACCATGATCAGCTTGCCCGGGCTGGCCATCAGGCCCGGCATGCTCTGGGAGGCGCGTGCCGTCCTCGACACCAACATCCGTTACCTGGACCGGGGCTTGATTCCGAATCGCTTTCCCGACAGCGGGCAGCCACCGGAGTACGACACGATGGACGCGACCCTCTGGATGTTTCACGCGCTCTCGGCTTACCTCGCGGTCAGCGGTGACTGGCGATTTATCGCGGACCGGCTGGACGCGTTGCAGGGCATCATCGACTGGCACGTTCGCGGGACCCGACACAACATCCGGATGGATCCGCAGGACGGCTTGCTGGCGGGCGGCGAGGAGGGTTACGCGCTCACCTGGATGGATGCCCACGTCCAGGACTGGGTCGTGACCCCGCGACGCGGCAAGCCGATCGAGATCAACGCGCTGTGGTACAACGCGCTGCGGTTGATCGCTGACTGGTCCGAGCGCGCTGCGCGCTCCGGCCAACATTTCTCGCAGATGGCGACGCAGGCGCGCGAGTCGGCGCGGGCGCGGTTCTGGTACGCGCGGGGCGGCTACTGCTACGACGTCGTGGATGGGCCAGTCGGGGATGACCCGAGTCTCCGGCCAAACCAGGTGATCGCCATGTCGCTGGCGTACCCCCTGATCGAAGGCGAGCAAGCCCGTTCGGCTCTCGATGCCGTCAGCGCCACGCTGCTGACCCCCTATGGGCTTCGCACCCTGAGCCCTAAGGACGAACGGTATCAGCCGGCCTATCGTGGCGATCAGCGCGCCCGCGATGCCGCCTATCACCAGGGGCTGGTCTGGCCGTGGCTCCTCGGACCCTACCTCGATGCCCACCTCCGCATCCATGGCGATCGCGCGGCGGCTGGGCGTGTGCTCGAACCCTTTACGGCTCACCTGGCCGAGGCCGGGCTCGGCACGATCAGCGAGATCTTCGAGCCCGAGCCGCCCTTTCGCCCGGTGGGCTGCATCGCCCAGGCCTGGAGTGTCGCCGAGATCCTGCGCCACGCCCTGGCCTTGAAGTGAAGATCGTTGACGTCAGCGTTCCGCTCGCCGACGCGATGACCGTCTATCGCGGAAATCCCCCGGTTCGGATCCAACCAGCCATGACGCTGGGCACGGACGGCGTCAACCTCAGCGAGCTCTGCCTTGGATCGCACACCGGAACGCATGTCGATGCGCCCAGTCACTTCGTCAAGGGCGCAAAGGGGATCGACCGCGTCGACCTGCAACGATTCATCGGCCCCGCGTGGGTCGCGGACCTTCGAGGAGTTCAGTCAGGAATCGGCGCGGCCGAACTGCAGCGGGCGCGTATCCCGCGTGGTACCCGGCGGTTACTCCTGCGCACCACCAACTCGGGCTGGTGGCATCCAGCGCGGCCATTCCGCACGGACTTCGTCTACCTCGCGCCCGACGGTGCCGACTGGATGGTGGAGCACCGCATCGAGCTAGTCGGCATCGATTACCTCTCGATTGAAGGCTTCGGAATCCGGGGAGCTCCGACGCACAAACGCCTGCTCGGCGCGGGCATCCCCATCCTCGAAGGTCTGGACCTCTTCAGGGTTCGGCCCGGCCGCTGGCAGATGGCAGCCCTGCCCCTGCGGATCGTGAATGGTGACGCTGGGCTGGCCCGCGCTGTGCTATGGGCGGGCTGATGTAACCAGGCGCCGGCTGGCCCGTTATGCAGGTCTAGGGGCCAACCATGGTAAGGCTAGTCGCCGTCGCTGCGGTCGCCGTGATTTCCACGGCGTGCAGCCCTGGCCAGCCGGCTGTCGCGGATCAGCATGGACCGACCGCCATCAGGGCCTCGGCTACGCTCCCGGATGCCGCGCCAGTGGCGCCTCCTACCCCATCCAGCGCGCCGCCAACTGCCTGTCCGCCGCCCTGGGGAGTCTGCGCGGCGAGTCAAGCCAACGGCAACTTCGACGGGAAAGGTCAGAAAGAGGTCTTCAGCGTCTCACCCATCCGGGCGACCAGCGGTGCCATCCTGGACTGGCTGCTTGAGGTAGACCTTGCTGATGGCCGCAGCGTTTCAGCTCGTCTCAGTGGCCTGGTCGGCGCGCGCGGCGGCTGCCCGACGCTCGACGCCCAGTACGCCGTCGCGCTGGGGGCAGCGAACTTCGCAGGACCTTCCCGGGATCTCGCCTTTGTCGAGATCAACCATGGGGCCTCGACGCGGTTTGGGATGCTGGTCGGCATCCAAGCGGCGACCCTCCGGCTCGCTACGGTCGCCAACGGCGCTGAACGCTGCCAGCGCGTCTTCCCATTCTCTGGCAGCGTCACCCACGGCAATGGCCTTGCCTGCGGCTGGCGGGACTCCACCCAGGTCCTGTGGGTTCGCCAGGTCGCCAATCACCCTCCCAGCGACTACGCCCACTACGACTGGTACCAGGCAACCTATGGCTGGCAAGGCTTGCAGCTCTACCTGCGATCGCTCGAGCACGCGGTCATCACGAGCGACGACCCACGCTTTGGGACGTCCTATGCGGTCGCCTGCGGCAGTATCGGCATGTGACTTACGCAATCGTTTGGGACTCCGCATTGGTGGGGCCGCTCGAGGTCGCGACTGCCTGAACCGTGTCGGCCGGCGCGTTCTGACGCCGGGACAACGCCAGGCAGGGGATGGCGAGGGCTGAGATCGCCGCGCCAACGACGTAGGACGGTCCATAGCCCCAGACATCGGCAACCCGACCGAGGAGTGGCTGGGCCCAGACGCCCCCCGTGGATGCCATGAGCGAATCGAAGGAGAGGATCGTGGCCCGCTGTCGCGATGGGATCATGCCGTTCATGTAGGTCTGCCGGATCGGCATCGAGGCCGCGAAGATGAGCGACCAAATGATGACCAGCCCGATCACGATCCAGAAGTTCTGGAGAATCCCCATCAGGCCGAGGACGACCACGCCCACTGTCGCGGTTGCGATCAGCGCTGACGTGCGCCGGCTGAACAGTCGTCGGATCCGGGGTGCCGCGATCCCCCCGAGGATTTGCGCGCCGGCAACGATTGCCGCCGCCAGGCCGGCAATCAAGTAGGCGTGCGGATCACCGTAGAGTTTCAGCAGGTACGGCTGCAGCGCATAGAAACCGTAGATGCCGACGCCGCCTGTGAACAGGGACTCGATCATCAGCCAGCGGACCGACGGTACCCGGAGGCCGTACTCGATTGAGGCCGAGGCGATCTTTCGTATCTCGGTCAGCACGCGCCCACCCTTCTCGGGAGAGAACCCGACATCGTGCATCAGCCTGAACGCCACTACGAACATCGCGACGAGAATGAGACCGCGGAGAACGAAGGGAATTCCAAGATTCGTCTCCTGGGCGATCAGCCCTCCTGCCACCGAGCCGGTGAGCATCGCCACTCCGGTGACCACCTGGCCACGCCCGAAAACCGACTCGAGCTCGCCGGTGAAACCGGTCGCCTTGAGCGCATCCACCAGCCACGCCTCTACGGCACCGGAAAAGAAGGTGAACCCAAGGCCGATCAGCATGGAAATGACCGCCCACTGCCAGAACGGTGCGTGGATTCGCCAGAGCAGCACGTACAGCAGGGTCGACGCCGCCAGCGTTACCGTCCCGAGCAGGTACGACGCGCGGCGCCCGACGGTGTCGGCGACAACCCCGGTCGGCACCTCGAAGATCACCATGCCCGCGGTAAAGAAGGCATTGGCGGCGAACGCCTCCAGGTTTGAGAGCCCCGCATCGAGCAGGAAGATGGTGTTGATGCCCCAGATCAGGGAGGCCGCCAGCGTGTTGCCCAGCAGGAGTACGAGGTATGTCCGCTGGACGGAGCCGGGAGTCGGCACCTACATCCTCCCGCCTTCGGTGGTGGAAGCCCTAGAGAATGCTCTCGTCGGTGGCGACCTGGTCCAGGATCTCCTGGCGAAGGGCGGTCTCATCGCGCTCGCGAACGCTCTTAAGGTTGCGAAACGGTCGGTCCAGGCCCATCCGACCATGGATTACCCAGGCGCCTCCCTGGGCAAAGGCCATCAGGTTGACCTCGTAGCGCCTGCGTTTGGTTTTCCAGGCCAGCGTCCAGCGCGGCGGCCGCGGCTCGTAGCCGATGCTTCCTATGCCGCCGAGCTTCTCGCGGTTGACGGCCTCCAGCTGGTCAGAAACCAGCCGATCGAGGGCGATGAGCAGCTCGAAAAGCCGCTCGCGATAGTTGTCAACGCGCCCCTGGAGCTGGAAATCCGCCTCGGTAACGGGCATCCGGCTCATGATACGTTCTCCCCAGGATTTCCACAGATTGTGGATAAAAGCCAGCCTTGACACAAGATGTTGGGGGTCGCAGAATAGGACGGGCCCGCGATGGAAACCGCGATCGACGTTCAGCTGCTGACTCATACCCCCGACCCCATCCGGGTGATGTACGTCGCGTTCCGGACGTGCTACTCGCGGTTTACGCCGCAGCAGATCTGGGCGGACATCGAGTCCGGAAAGATCACCGAAGAGAAGATGAAGACCTTCATCTTCGACAAGTTGAAGAGCGGCCATTCATCGCCGCGCACCCAGGTCTACTTCACCTTTGCCGTCAGCGGGCTGTCGCGGTCGGCCAGCCACCAGCTGGTCCGGCACAACAATGGGATCACCTTCGACCAGCAGTCGCAGCGCTACTACGCCTTCAAAGAGGCCGACTTCCCCTACGTGGTGCCGGAAACCTGGGAACGAGCGGGGCTGCGCGAGGAGTACCTCGGCTTCATGCGCCGCGTCGGCGAGCTGTACGACCAGGCGCTCAAGGCCGGCGTTCCCGCGGAGGACGCCCGCTTTCTCCTGCCCAACGCGGCGTCGACCAACTTGAC
>Ga0066690_10000285_pt1 | contig 13992 bp, 8 predicted proteins | sample GraSoiAngelo_139_FD_62303 | JGI IMG/M metagenome (GOLD analysis project Ga0066690, IMG submission 62303) | Grasslands soil microbial communities from the Angelo Coastal Reserve, California, USA - 14_0929_12_20cm | ecosystem: Environmental > Terrestrial > Soil > Grasslands | place: USA...
TAAACGACGGGCATTTCGATAGATTTCTTATTCACTTTAGCGAAGCGCTGAATGAAGTGGGCGTCGAGGTTGATAAGGTGGAGAAGGTCACGAAACTCCTTGAAACAAGACGCAACGCTGTCCTGAATTCCCGGGAAGGCTGATTCCGCAACACCTCCGTGGATGGGTTGCACCTGCCTTTAGCTGGTTCCTGTCGCCGTCGGGGAGTGCGCCGGCCGGTCTAAAACCAGTTCGGGGTGTTCCCGCCGAAACGTTTCGGCGATGTGGCAGTTCCAGCAGACGGGCCAGTGTGTCCCCAACGCGTCCTGCAATTTGTCGGTGGGGATCTTGTCCCACTCAACGGTCCTGCGCTCGTAATCGACCAGGGCGGGGGGATGATCGTGCCAGTGGATTTCTCCGAACGGTTTGTGGCAGTACGCGCAGTTTTGTCCCTGGTACCACCGATTGATAATCGTCCAAACCAGGCAGGCCTGCGGCGCTTCTTGGATTTGCGCCAGACATTCTTGACCGCAGGCTTCCCTTTCAGGCCAACGCGAGCATTCGCTTAACCTGAGCGGCCCGTTCCCAACAGTTGATTTCAAGGCTAGCTGCGTTGCAGCAATTCGTACTGCTGCGGGCTTGTGCGTCTCCGGACATGAGACAAGCCTCTTCCCTCTAAACTTTAGATACGTCCGCAGAGCGCGACGGAGCGCTGCGATCGCAAACACGCCGGCCGCGATCATCAACATAATAAGGACGTATTTCATGGGTTGTTCCTTTCCGGCACCACCTGCAAGAACGACCGGGGCCAAGCCTGAAATAGCGACATCTGAACGACCCTAGAAGATCTGCTTGCGAGCGAAAGGCTATTCGCTGACTGACTCCAAGAGTCCTTTCCTGGGCCGCTTCCACGGTCTTATAAATACATCCTTGACTCTCCATTTGGCTGTGACCTGGCTCACGGTACCGTGTGACGCTGGTCACTCAAGAACGGCAACGTTCCAGCCAGCCTGTTGAAATGGTGAAGGTCGGCAACAGGTTGGCTTCCGCGCCGAACGCTTCACTCCCCGTTCGATCTGTTCCGGAAAGAGATCGAAACCAAGATGTGCCGCCACTTCGCGCCCCGCTGTCTAGTTCCCGGCACTCGCACCAATAGAAGGCGGCCCGGAACAATTGGAGTCCCGGGCCGTTTTGCTCTGTCCGCGTTCTTACGCGGCGATTTGCGCGGCGAATGGCGCCGTGGCCTTGATTTCAATCTTGCGCGGCAAGGCCGCCGCGGCAACGGGCGCGGTGATCTCCAAAACGCCATTCATATATTCGGCAGTCAGCTTCTCGACGGTCACGCCCTCCGGCAGCGTGAGGGTCCTTTCGAACACGCCGTAGATGATCTCTCCTTCCATGAGTTCGATCTCTTTCGTGCGGTGAACGAGCTTCCTCTCCCCGCGAATCGAGAGCACGTTCGCCTGTGCATGGATCTGCAGGTCCTTCGGCTCCACTCCCGCCAGTGTCATGCGGCAGACATATTTCTTGGCTTCTTTGTCCACATACGCTTCTACCGCGGGGGCAATGTTGAACGGTTTCTTGAACTCCGGCGGCTCAAGACCCCAGGGCTTGCCAGTCAGAATGCGATTGAATATCTCCTCAAACTGACGACGAAAGCCAAACAAATCCTCGAACAACCTTTCACTGCTATACATATTTCTCATCACACCCTCCTCAATTGAGTGCCAGAGGCGTCGTTTCGCGGAATTCGAAGGCAGCGGCGGGCGGCGAAGCATTTTCTGGCCTGAAGGGCCGGTGCGTCGAACCGACTGGCGCTTCGCTTAAACTTCGGGCCCCACCGCTGCCTTTGAGCGAAGGACACTGATACTACCAAGTCAAGCCTTGGTCCAGCCACGAGGCACAGCCGCAGGCTTTGCCGTTTTTCTCCATTCCCGGCAGCCTGGTCCGGCCCGTTCTCGCGGCACTCAGGGTCCACGTGTCCTTCTTAGCCCCGCCTGCATCGCGAAATCAGTGACCACGGTCACGGTCCCACGTGACGCCGATCATGCAGTGGCAGCTTGCCTTGCGAAGACTTATGGAGTTGCGTGATTGCCCGATAGGTTCTCACCGCTTCATCGCTGGATAGCTGCAGTTCCCTACCCAGACTCGCGCAAAAGGAAACTCTTGTTATCCCGGATTGCTCCCGGCGGGAAGCGCCGGTTCGGAAAACCAAATCGGTTGGCGGATTGGCAGCCAACGCAATTCAGCGCCGTGCAGCGGAAAAACTGACAATCACTATGCCCGCAGTCAGGCAGACGACCATTGCGGTTGAAAGTGCATAGCGAGTGGCGAAGTCGCTCCAAGCCGGGATGGGAAGCCAAAGGTGCGCTGCCGCTCCTGAACTCGTGCAGGCGGAAGTTCGCGCCCGTAGCCGAACGAGCAGGAGCGACCTTACTACTGGGCCGCTCTCGCCTTGGGGGGAATTGCCGGTACCTAGAATTCGAGTCGCAAACCGATTTGACCTTCTCGTCCGGGCAAATACTGTACAGTGCTGCCAAACGCCGGAGACGTGCCTTCCAAGCCCTGCACCGCAGCGGTGTTCCCCTTATTAAGCAGGTTGAAGAATTCAAACAGCACCTGAGCCTTCACGCGCTCGCGGATGTTGAAGCGCTTGGCCACTCGCATATCCATGTTGACGAACGACGGCGCAGTATTGATATTTCTCGCATACTGCACACCTTGGCCAGCGAAGTTGAGACCTTCACCGTTGAATAGGCCGTCTCCATCAAAGTCAGGTCCTCCGTTGGGCCCCCGTGTGTAGTGGAAACCGCTCTGGGCCCGAAAGATACTCGAGAGTTCGATCGTCCACGGAAGCTGAACGATACCGTGGGCCAGAAACGTGTGATTCAGTGCGAGATCCGAACGGCCTTTGTCGATGTTCGCTCCGTTGTAATACGTCCCTGCCTTCGGAACCGGATTGTTGTTGCTGCTGATGAACGGGCCACTCGCATTGGTCTGGCCCGTATTGGCATCCGTGACCAGCGGGACTGGGCCGACGAAGCTGTCCGACAAGCCCGCAAGCGCAAGAAAATTCACGCCCGAACCGCTTTGGATTTCAGAGGTTAAGTTCGAGTTCAATACATCGTCGGTCGCGTAAGTGAACGTATAGTTGGCTTGCACCGTAAATCGGTGCGACATCCGCTTCTGAAATCCGATGGTGAAGCCATCATAGGTTCCCGCTCCCCAAGGACCGAAACTCTCTATTTTCTTGGGTCCGGTTCCGGCGACCAATTCGTTGGCGTGGCCCGGCATCCGCGCCTCGAACGCCAGGTTGGTCGCACGAACCGTCAAGATATTTGCGATGTCCTTGTGATAGTAATCGATTGTGAAGACCATGTCCGACCCAATTCCCCGCTGTACTCCGGTATGGAAATTACGGGTGTGGGGAACCTTGAAATTAGGATCGACCGTAATCGGAACAAGCCCCGCCGTCCCGTTGATGCCGACAATCGTCGTAAGATTTCCAAAGGGATCCCAAGTCCAGTAATTCGCCGGGACAGTCGGAAAATCGACCGTGTCTGTTCCGGCAAAGTTCGCGATCGCCGCATCGGCTGCCTGCAAGAATTGATCCGGCGTGAAGCCAGTCAATTGTTGCACGTTACCCATATTGACTACGCTGTTGGCCGGAATTGGCGCATGACCTGGCGCTACCACACTATTTAGATGGTCAATTCCGTAGTATGTGGTTCCTATCGTCGCCGGAGGCGGAAACGGATTCGGACAAGGAGCCCCGCCGATCTGCGCGTCCGTCTGCGAGTGCGCTACGCAAACCGTCGGCCGCCCCAAAGTCTGGAAGTAAGCGGTGAGGATGGTTGGGTTTCCATAGAAAAGCCGCGGAAACGATAGCAATCGCTCTCGCTGAATATTCGCGCCGCCAAAGCCCGGAACGTCACGCGCCACACCCGCCCGGAATTGATCGTAGAAAACCCCAAAGCTGGCACTGATGACCGTCTTCTGCGCAACGTTCCAGGCCACGCCGACGCGAGGCGAGAAGTCTGTCTTGTTCGGAAAGCGCGTATCGTAGTCCCAGCGCAGGCCCAGGTTGAGTGTGAATTTTCGGGCAATCTTCCAGTCGTCCTGTACAAAGAGTCCGTTGTAGTTATTCCGCAAGCGCACTTGGTTGTCCTGCGGAGTGGGTCCCGCTTGCAGGGTAATCAGGTTCAGTCCCGAATCGATCGGGCCAAACTGGGTAAAATCGGCCTCGGTGGCAAAGAGTTGGGTGAAGAAGTTGTTCGGCTCCGCGCCGTCGACTCTTGTGTTTTGATAATCCCATCCAAATTTCAGGTTGTGAGGGCCAAACTGTCTGGCGATGTTACTTCCTGAGGAAATATACTTCTGATAAAACGAGAAAGAATTATAGCCCGGACCGAAAGATACTTGGCCGAGGTTTCCAAATAGTTCTCCACTGTCATATGTGTCGAAGCGATTGAAGAGATTGTTGGGAATTCCGGACTCCGGATGCGCAGGACTTGTGCGTGACGGATTCGCTCGATATTGCAAGTAAGAACTGACAATCCACGTATTGGCGGAACTCCCGATGGTCCACAGATCGTTCAAACCAAGCATCAACGTGCGGCTGTCAAAATTCTGCCGCGTATCCGGCAGATTAATGGATGCCAACAGCGGCAAGAAATCTGTAACGTGGGTATTCGTGTAGTTCACCTGTTCCGTTACGCGGTGAGCGCCGACATTCTCATCCAGTCTCGCGCGGGTTCGCGTGTCATGCGTCAGGGAATGCCTATTGAACGGTGCCTCAAAATCCGTCAGAGCCTTCGGTAGTGTTGGATCAAAAACGAAATTCAGGTCGCGACTCTCCAAAATACGCTCAGCCGACCCAAAGAAAAATACCTTATCTTTCCAGATTGGCCCGCCAATATAAGCCGTTGGATCCCAGCGATTGAGAAATGGCGCCCCTGTCGATGCATTCGGTACGTCGTTCGAGTCAAATGTAGAACTCCGATAAAAAGCCGACAGACCCCCGTGCCAGTCATTCGTACCTCCGCGGGTCACAACATTAACGACACCGCCAGACGCGTGGCCGAATTCCGCCTTGTATCCGCCCGTCACCACCTGAAATTCCAGAATCGAGTCCTGATTGAATTGCGCCGACGGTCCCCCGTTGAAATTATCGCGGTTCGGCAGCCCGTCGATGAGATACAAAGTGTTCCCACCACGTTCTCCCAGAATCGGCGTCGCGTTATCACTCGTTGGATCGCTCTGCCGATTCAACGCGACGCCTGGAACGAGCTGCAGTAAGTCTAGATAGTTGCGACCGTTGATGGGCATGTCTTCGATCTGCTGCGGCGTGATCGTGCTTCCCGTGGAGGAAGCCGCCATCTCAAGCAGGGGCACTGCCGAATCGACCTCGACGGTCTGGCTCATCGATCCCACTAGCAGAGTAATGTCAAGGGTGAGGGTGCGGTTCAGTGTGACCTCCAAGTTCTTGAAGACCGCCGACTCGAACCCATCTTTTGAAGCCTTGACCTCGTAATTGCCTGGCGGTAGGGCGGTAACGCGATAACCGCCGTCACTCTCCGTGGTAACCGTGCGATCAATCGCCAGTTCGCTGCTGGTCACACGGATTTGCGCGCCCGCAACCGTCAATCCCTGTTTGTCCTTCACCGTTCCTTCGACCGTGGATGTTGTCTGCGCCACGAGAACAGGTGAGAGGAGACAGAGGAAGGCAACCGCCCAAAATAAATACTTCCATGACTGGTTGCGCATCCCCCGATAACTGGCATAGCGCCGGCGGAGATAACCCTGATCACTTCCCATGTCCCCCTCCTCTTTGCATTCGGGAGTCACTTTATCCTAAACTGAGAACACATCAACACCGAACTACATGCAACAAATGTTGCAGCATCTTGCTAGCTTGTATAGCGCGGGAGTCTAGGCGCATTGGTTGTTGGCTGTCAATCTAAATCTTTCAGGACTCGCATCGAGAATAAGGGCATGCAACATGTGTTGCATTACCGATGCATGCAAGAGAAAAAAGAGATGCTAGCGATGCAACAGGCAGTGAAACTTCTTGACAGTCTGCAACATCTGTTGTAATTGCCTTGGCACCACCTTTTGGTGTATCCCGCATGGCTAGCCTCGGGGGCTCGCTTGGTTCCCGGCGAGGCCGGGCATTCCGCTCATTTTGCGAGGCGAAGGACATTGGGAAAAGGCCGTCGAACTTCAGGCGTGAAGAACCGGCAGGAGGGCCAGGCGCGCTGCTGTCGGAGGTGGTTCCGTACAAATCTGAAGGTCCGAGGACGTGCACGCCATGAACAAGAAAGAGGCTTTTCGAATTCTCGCAATCTGCGCATCGTTTATTCTAGTCGGGCTTTCGAGGCGTCCTGTGTCTGCGCAGTTCCCCCCTGCCCTGGAGCAGCGGATCAAGAAAATCATGAGCCGCCCGGAGTTTGCGCACTCCCGATTCGGCATCGAATTTTATTCGCTTGATACCGGGAAGGTCCTCTACGAGTTGAATTCGCAGCAGCTCTTCGTGCCTGGCTCCACAACCAAGTTGCTCACGGAGGGCACAGCGCTCGAGCTCTTAGGTGGAGACTACCGTTTCCATACCAGGGTTTATCGCACCGGGCCGATTAAGAATGACGGGACGCTCGACGGCGATCTGGTGCTAGTGGCCAGCGGCGACCCTAACCTTTCCAACCGTATTCAGCCAGATGGGACTTTGGCATTTGAAGATCAAGATCACTCCTACGGAGGGCCCGATAGCAAGGGCCTAGCCGGCGACACTCTATTGGTATTGCGCGAGTTTGCGCGACAGATTGCCGATAAGGGCATCAGGCGCATAAATGGGAAGCTCTTGGTGGACGTGACTCTGTTTCCGGAAGGAGAACGCGAGCTGGGCACGGGCATAGTGATATCGCCGATCGTCGTGAATGATAACGTCGTCGATGTGGTCTTCACCGCTGGCTCGGCCGAAGGCGCACCGGTAACACTCAAGATCTCTCCGCGGACGGCATACGTTACGTTCATCAACCAGGCCACAACCGGAAAGGCCGGATCGAAGGCCTCGCTCGAATACTCTGATGGCAAACCTAACGCGGACGGAACGCACATCGTCAGCGTGACCGGCACCCTGGCCCTTGGCGCCCGCTCTACCATGGCCTCCTATGGTGTTCCTGAGCCCAGTCGTTTTGCCGGTACCGTTTTGATGGAAGCTCTGAAGGAAAATGGTGTGGCCTCTGTCTTTGCGTCTACCGGGGACAAGCCTGATTTCAAGGTGCTAGCCGCGAGCTACAAACCAGAGAACCTAGTCGCGGAGCATGTTTCACCACCTCTCACGGAAGAAGTGAAGGTCACATTGAAAGTCAGCCAGAACCTTCACGCCAGCATGACGCCCTTCGTTCTCGCCGCGTTGCTGGGCAACAAAGCTAACCAAATTAATCCCACGGGTTTTGACCTGGAGAACGATTTCCTCAAGAAAGGTGGGCTTGATCTTACTGGCGCGTCCCAAAGCGACGGAGCCGGTGGCAACGCCTTTTATACGCCGGATTTCATGGTCCACTATCTGCTTTACATGTCCAAACAAAAAGACTTCGCCGATTTTCATCACGCACTGCCGATCCTGGGAAAAGATGGCACGCTCTTTAAGATTCAGGTGAACTCACCTGCCGCGGGACACGTGCACGCAAAAACCGGAACGTATGGCGTCTACGATGCCTTGAACAAGAATTTGATGATCACCGGCAAGGGTCTTGCAGGCTATATGGAGACAGCCAGCGGCGAGCGTCTTATTCTGGCCCTTTACGCCAACATGGTAGCCGTTCCCTTGGAGGATCCTGAAGCGACACAAAAAATCGTCGGAGAAGCATTGGGTGAAATCGCTTCCGCGGCTTTTGACGCCCCATTGCACTCGCAAGCAAGCGTCCAAGACAGCCGTGACTACGACGTGCTCATTAAAAATGGAAAAATCATTGACGGCTCCGGAAATCCTTGGGTTTCCGGGGACATTGCTCTGCGCGGCAACCGCATCGTGGCGATCGGAAAACTCGATGGCGCGCACGCCATTCGCGCGATTGATGCCTCGGGACTGGTCGTTTCGCCGGGCTTCATCGACATGCTCGGACAATCGGAAGCGTCGCTACTCATCGACAACCGTTCCTTGAGCAAGCTTTCGCAGGGAATCACCACGGAAATTACCGGTGAGGGAGGATCAATCGCGCCACAGACGGACCTTACTCTGGCACCGCTTCAGCCTGTGCTAGACCACTACCAACTCAAGGTGGATTGGGCCACGCTCGATGGCTACTTCGACCGCCTGAAAAAGGTTGGCACACCTCTGAATATCGGGACATACGTGGGTGCCGCGCAAGTGCGAGAAGCAGTGTTGGGGGACGTGGACCGCCCACCCACACCCGAGGAACTGGAAAAGATGAAGGCTCTCGTAGCACAGGCCATGCAACAAGGCGCGTTGGGAATCTCAACGGCCCTCATTTATCCACCGGGACACTACGCCAAAACCGAAGAATTGATCGACTTGGCAAAAGTGGCTGCGCAATACGGCGGTATCTACGGCACGCACATGCGCAGTGAAGGACAGAGCGAGCCAGCGGCCATCGCCGAGGCGCTGCGCATTGGGCGTGAAGCGCATCTGCCGGTTGAAATCTTCCATCTTAAAGTCAGCGGGAAGACCCGCTGGGGTTCCATGCCCAAAATCGTTGGGATGATCCAAACGGCGCGTGACTCCGGACAGGATGTAACTGCGGACATGTACCCCTACATTGCCGGAGGCACGGCTCTGGCTTCCAGCCTCCCGCCATGGGTCGCCGACGGTGGTATAGCGAAACTCCTGCAGCGCCTGCGGGACTCCGCGACCCGCGCCAAGATAAAAGCAGAAATGAGCGCAGACCACCAGCAATGGGAAAACTTATACTTCGACAGCGGCGGCGGTGGCGGCGTCATGGTTTCGGGCGTGGTAAATCCGGATCTTAAGAAATTTGATGGCAAGACTGTCGCCCAGATTGCCGAAACGCAAACGAAAACACAGCTCGATGCACTCTTCGATTTCATCCTCGCGGACAAAGGCCAGACCGGAGCGCTCTACTTCATGGCCAGCGAAAACGATATGCAATTCGGGTTGAAGCAACCGTGGACCAGCCTCTGCCTCGACGCCGGCGAATTATCTCTCGATGGACCGCTCTTTGAAGCGCACACCCACCCGAGAGCTTTTGGGGCCATGCCCCGTTTCCTTGGACGTTACGTCCGGGATCTGCACCTGCTGCCGCTTGAACAAGCTATTCGTAAAATGACGTCCCTGCCCGCTCAACGCGAACGCTTGCTCAATCGTGGCCTGCTCAAGGAGGGCTATTTTGCCGATATCACAGTCTTCGATGCCAATTCCATTCAAGACACGGCAACATATGCGGAGCCTGCCAGCCTTTCCAAAGGTGTGAAATATGTCTTCGTCAATGGCCAATTAGAATTCCAGGATGGCAAATTGACGGGGATCATGGCGGGCCAGGCGCTGCGAGGGCCGGGCTGGAGGCCAGCAGACGTTGATCAACGATGATGCTGCCCGTTGTGCGTTTTCTGAGTTTAGAGCATACGAAACATGGCAGGATGTCGCAGTGCGTCAGACGGAAGTCGGGATCAAGGCCATCCCGGGGAATCCCGTGATGATAAACGCGTATAAGGAAGGGATTCCCGGCAATGGCAAGCCTTTTCCCGAAGGCTCCATGACTGCAAAGATCGAGTGGTCCAAAAAAAAAGAACGCTGCGTCCCCCTATTTTGTGGAGGTGCCGGACACCCTAAAATCGGTTTCGTTCATCGAGAAGGATTCTAAGAGATTTCCGGACACCAGTGGATGGGGATATGCCCAGTTTTTATATGACGGAGCGTCTGATACGATCAAGCCTTTCGGGAGCGATAGCTCATTCGGGAAGAAAATTTGTTACCAGTGCCATACACTTGTAACGGCAAAAGACTTTATTTTCACGGGCTACCCCGAAGGTAAACGGATAGTAGCAGTGCTTTTCAACAATGGCTGAGAATTCATAGGAGGACTTATGGCAACGACAAGGGTCGCAGTAGCACCAATGAAGGCAGCCCAGATTTCTAAGGCGGGAGCCGATTTCGAGATTGTTGAGCGCGAAATCCCCAAGCCGGGTGTAGGACACGTGCTCATCAAGGTGCAGGCCTGTGGTGTGTGCCACAGTGATGTGTTCACGAAAGAAGGCTATTGGCCCGGAATTCAGTATCCCCGCGTCCCAGGACACGAAGTCGCGGGCATCATCGATGAACTGGGTGCCGGTGTTTCCGAGTGGAAGAAGGGGCAGCGCGTCGGCGTCGGCTGGCACGGCGGCCATGACGGTACGTGCCTCGCGTGCCGCCGCGGAGATTTTGGCAATTGCCAGAATCTGAAGATTGCGGGCATCAGCTATGACGGCGGATACCAGCAATACATGGTGGCTCCCGTGGAGGCGCTGACGACCATGCCGGAAAGTCTGAGTGACGCCGAAGCCGCGCCGCTCCTCTGCGCCGGAATTACCACCTTCAACGCTCTGCGGCACAGCGGTGCGAGGCCCGGTGACCTTGTTGCGGTGTTGGGCATCGGCGGTTTGGGTCACCTGGGAATTCAATTCGCGAACAAGTTTGGTTATAAGGTCGCGGCCATCGGGCGCGGGTCGGAAAACGCGGCGCTCGCAAAGAAACTCGGAGCAAACCTGTACATTGATAACAAAGTGACGAACGCAGCAGAGGCACTGCAGAAACTGGGCGGCGCACAGGTAATCCTGGCGACAGCCCCAAGCTCGAAAGCGATGTCCGAAGTGATCAATGGTCTGGGGCCAAACGGCAAGCTCATGGTAGTGGGTGCGGCATTTGATCCCATCGAGGTCACACCGGTGCAGCTCATTAGTGGGAGTAAAAGTATTCAAGGCTGGGCCTCGGGAACAGCAGCTGATGCCGAGGACACCCTGCGATTCGCCGAACTAAGCGGCGTGCGTCCCATGATCGAGACGTACCCGCTCGAAAAAGCGGCCGAGGCTTACGCGCGCATGATGAGCGGCAATGCACAGTTCCGCGTCGTTCTGACGATGTGAAGTGGACCAACATCGCAATCCGCTAAATAGCTCTCCGACCGCCATCACCTTGTTGACCCGATTTACCCGGGCTTCGGACACAACGACTGGCCGGGCCCGAAAACATTCGCGCATACGACCGTACGGCATCGAGGCTTTCATCGGCGCATTTGCCCACGGCTGCAGATGAATCGCCGCATTGGTGGCCTTCGAATGTCGCCTCGAACGGCGCTGTGGGAAAATAGGTCCCCTCTTGTCGCCTAATGTTATCGACGAGTCCGCTGACAATTAAACATCCCGGCCAAGCCGGAAGTAATCCCGGCAGACCCGATTCGCGCCATTGTTTCCGATTGCCCTAAGACAAATCGGAAGGGATCGCTCAAAATGGGAGTAATTAGGCCGACACTGCTATACCTCAAGCATATTTTCCTAAGGACAGATTCTCTGGCAAGATCAAAGTAACACAGCCGCCCTCATTCCGAACTCAGCCAGGAGACTAAATCCCTTATGAAGAGAACCATATTAGCCGGTGTGCTGCTTGCACCCGTTTCCGTGCTCCTACCCAGCGGAATATCCTCTGAACCGCAGCAGTTCAATGCTCAAGCCGTTGCGCCCGCCCCTTCTGGTGCGACCGCGGCATGGACACTCAAGGTGAAGGGAGACATCCGCTGGCAGCAGCTCACGCCGATGGGCGCTCTCCTCGTCTCGACGGACGCCGCGCTCGCGGCTGTCGATACCGAGCGCGGCCAAGTCATGTGGGAGAAGCCCGAGCTCGGCGGATTGCCGGCTGACGGCGTCCGCATGGTCGAGGGCTCTCTCCTCATGGAAGCGACGCGCCCGGGCCTGCTGGTGATTTTTGACCCTGTGACTGGCGCGGTGGTCTTCGATTCCCATCGCCTGAACCTGGCGCAAATCGTTACCCGCCGCGTTCTGCCGCAGAGCGGCACCCTTCTCGTCCACGGGCGGCGCCTGGACGGGCCTTCGGTTGTTGCGCTCTACGATCTCGTGACGGGCGAACAGCGTTGGACGAACGAAGCGCTGTTCGAACAGGCCGAGCCTAAGAAGAGGGGCTTCGGTGCCATGATGCAGGGTTTACAGCGCACTGCTGCCGAGGGCAGCGCGTTGGAGGTGTTGCAGGCGGGGCCGGACATGATCGTCGTCCACACGCTGATAGGTCTGCGAGCTCTGGACGCGCGGACTGGCGCGGTGCGGTGGTCCGCAGCACTGCCCACCGCCACCCGCTGGGCGCAATCCCCGCGACACGTGCAGCTCTACCCGTCGCTCAACAAAAGCGATCGCATTTACGTGAGCTTCGACGACCACCTCATGGCCTACAGCCTCGCTGACGGTCAGGCGCTCTGGGCCAAGCCCGCGAGCGTGGAGGGGAACATCCGCGATATCGTCCAACATCCCGCTGGGATCATCATGCTCCCCGAAGCACCGCCGGAAGGTGAGCCAACCCGGAGCCGCCGCGTCATCAACGGAGTTGTCCAAACAGGCCTCAACGTGGCTCGCTACGAAGATGGGACGACGGTTGCCACGAAGTCACTGCGGATGCATGGCAATGTGATCGATGCGATGGTCGCCGGCGACGCCGTGGTGCTGGCCGTGGACGCTGAGTCGCGCACTTTCGTGAACGTGATGGATGTGGCCACGGCGACACTGCGGCTGAAGAAGGATGTGAAGATCAAAGGCCAGCTCGCCTACGTGGAGCTTACGCCGGCAGGCTTGCTCTACGTTTCGCGTCCCGACGCCACGATAAACGCCGAGGTCAACATCATCGATCTCGCCACGGGTGAGCAAAAGTTCAAGGACGCGATTGAGAGCGGCAAGCCGTTGAGCGCGGAGGACTACAAGGCCGGGCGGTACTACCTACATCATGCCTCGGAAGGGCGGACGCTTTACGTGTTCGCGAACCGCGACCACCGCCTATACGCAGTCGATCGCGAGGCCGGCACCTTCCGCGCGCTCGGCGGCGAGATCAAGCTGCAGGGCGGCGAAGATCCGATTGATATGGAGATCCGGCCCGGAGGCGTTGTGCTTATCGCGCCGCAGAACCTCGTGCTCGTGGCGCGGGATGGGCAGGTGAAGCAGCAAGTTTATTACCCTGCACCGCAGCTTCCGGGGGTGGTGCGCGCGCTCTATGCGGTGAACGCCGTGCGCGCCGGCCTGTACGGCGCCGCCGCCTCGGCGTATGGCGACGCTTTCACCCAAGCATCGCAGAAAACCATGGATCCCAACGCGCGATACGTCACCGGGCAACTGGCGACGGCGTACTCGCAGTCCGGCGCACAGCTCACAGGCTACTCGCGCCAGTCCGCGGCGCTCGCGACGAAACGCTTCAAGGCCTCGCTCACCGTCCCAGGCTCGGTTTTTATGTTGACTCGCGCTCCCGATGGGAACGGAAATGTACTGCTTCAGATCGACAAGGACAGCGGGCAGCCGCGCGCGCGCGTGGATCTGGGTAAGGAGCGCGAGCCGGTGTACGCAGTCGACGACGTCGCCGGCATGCTCTTCCTGCGGACGGCGCCGGGGACGCTGGTCGGTTATCGGCTCTGATCGTGGCGCGGCGCGAATTCAGCGCTGAAAGTGACCTCGTTCGTAGCCCGCAGCGGTGCCTCTTGGGATTGTGCCTGGCTATCCGGAAATTACGTGGGAAGCGATCCCAATTTCCGGATTCCCAATGATACACCTGGAAGGCCAACACACGATGATCATCGTCGCGTCACAGGGCCCTGGCATCGCAACGAACTCTATGGAGAGTGCGGGACACGGAACACGGAACACTCAACGAGAACCGGAGTAATATTATGCGCGCGGTCGTCCCAATCTATGGACGCCAGAGGACAACATGGCATGGATTTCCGTGACGCGTTTGCGAGTTCGGTCTTTTATCTACCTTCCGCAATTCTTCTGGGACACATTCAAGACCATGCG
>Ga0066690_10000290_pt1 | contig 13959 bp, 15 predicted proteins | sample GraSoiAngelo_139_FD_62303 | JGI IMG/M metagenome (GOLD analysis project Ga0066690, IMG submission 62303) | Grasslands soil microbial communities from the Angelo Coastal Reserve, California, USA - 14_0929_12_20cm | ecosystem: Environmental > Terrestrial > Soil > Grasslands | place: USA...
TGCGCGCTACCCACCGCTCGGCATCGATTGCCTGAAGCGCAAGGCGCTCGGCGAAATGGCGATTGAGGGCGTCGCAAAGCGCCTGCGCTTCGCCGCTCGTGATGCGCAGCGCCGCCGCGGGAACGACGAGCAAGCGGTCGCGCATCAAGCGCAGGTGCACGGGATCGGCGCGCGACCAGGAATCGCCCCCGGGCTCGCCGCCGGCGGCGAGCAGCGTGAGCGCGCCCGCCGCGAGCGGCTCGTCGCCGAGCTCGAACGCGTCGTGCAGCCATTCTTCGAGCCCGCGCGCCGCGTCGCTCGTGCAGCGGCCGCGCGCAAGCAAGAGCTCCGCCGCTGGCAGGCGCGCGGCGCTCGGCGCGCCGAACAGGCCGGGAATTACGAGCTCGCAGTGCATCGCGCAAGCGGCAGCACGCGCGCCGCGCCTTTGCCGAGATAGCGCGCGAGGATGCGGTAGTGGTCGTAATCGAAGCGCGGCCGCTCCTCCAGTAGCTCCGCGACTTCGGGCTCGCAGCGCGCAGCTCCCAGATAGCACCAGCGGTCCACCGCATGCACTTCGGTGGCGTCGCGCGCCGGATCGCTCTCGACGATCGCCACCGGCCCCGCATACGGCCATGGCGGCGTTCTGAGCGTGGCGAGGGCGGCGGCGAGCCGTGCGTGATGCGCGTGGATGCTTTCCTTGCCCGCGCACACGCCGGCGCAGCGGCCAAGCTGGTGGCGCAAGCAGTGCCCGCGGCGCTTGAGGTCGAAGCCGAGCGTTTGCAGACAGAGCGCATGCTCATCTGCCAGCGTGCGCAGCGCCGCTCGCGCCGCCGCGCGCGTGCGGAATACGCCGTAAAGGAAGGGCAGCGTGTCGGCGCCGATCTCGGCCGCGGCCGCGAGGCGCAACCGCTTGCCGTCGAACGCAAGACCGCAGAGCGCCTCGGGGCGGCGCAGTTGCCGGTTGTAGAGCGGCGCGAGCTGCTTCACCAGCCGCGCCTCCGTGAGGAGCGCGCCGAGCTCGCCAACCGTGCGCTGCCACTCGATGCGGCGCACCGCTGGCAGCCACGTCGCGGTCGAATAGAAGTGCTGCAGCAAGCGCGAGCGCATCGTGCGGCTCTTGCCGATGTAGAGCGGCGGGCCGCTTTCGCCGTACAGGGTGTAGACACCGGGCGCCTCCGGGACCGCGTCGATTGCGCTGCGATCGAGCTGCGGCGGCAGCGCGGGCTCCTTCGCGACCTGGCGGGCAGCGACGGCGAGCACGTCGTCGCCGTGCTCCTCGGCCGCGAGCTGCAGGAACTGCCACAGCGCCTGCGCATCGGGCAGCGCGCGATGCCGCGCCTCGCAGGCGATGCCGTGGCGCGCGATCAGGCTGTCGAGATCGTGGCCGCGCTCGCGGGGATAGAGCCGCCGCGCGAGCTTCACGCCGCAGAGCGCTCGCGCATGGAAGCGGATGCCGGCGCGATCGAACTCCCGACGCAGAAACCCATAATCGAAACGCGCGTTATGAGCAACGAAGATGCAGCCGGCGAGGCGCTCGTGCAGCTCGGGCGCGAGCTCGCCGAAGCGCGGCGCCTGCGCCAGCATTTCGTGCGTGATGCCGGTGAGCGCCTGGATCTCGGAAGGCAGCCCGACGCCGGGATTGACGAGCGTCGACCATTCGGACACCACTTCGAAGCGCTCGACCTCCACCACGCCGATCTCGGTGACGCGGTCGACGGCCGGCCGCGTGCCGGTCGTCTCGAGATCGACGATCGCGAGCCGCGCCGCGCGCAGGTCCATTGCTTCGTTCATGGATGTATATCCAGTATGCTAGCGCAACGCCGATCGATGTTAGCGGTCTAACCCGTATGCGAAGAGTCTGGATCGCAGCGCTCGTCCTTGCCGCCGCCGGGTGCGCACCGATGGAATGGATCAAGCCCGACGCGACGCCCGAGCAGCTTGCCGCCGATACGCAGCAGTGCGAGCAGGCGGCGTGGAGCGAGGCGAATTACTACTACATGGGTTACCGGCCGTTCGGCCCCTGGCTGTATCGCGGCGGGCCCTTCTTCCATCCGGTCGGTCCGTTCTACGATCTGTACTACGACCGCACCATGGAGGAACAGCGCCTGGCGAACTTCTGCATGCGGGCGAAAGGCTACGAGCTCGCGCCGGTGGCCAAATGAGCCGCCAGCTTGCATTCATCGTGCTGGCGCTCGGCCTGTGCGGCTGCGCCGAGCAGCAATGGGCGAGACAGGACGCGAGCGCCGAGCAGGCCGATAAAGACACGGTCGAGTGCCAGCGCAAGGCCGCGAACGAGGCGAGCTTGCGCGCGGGCGGCTTCTACGGCCCCTCGTACTACGGGCCGTTCTATTCGCGCCGCGCCATCAGCCGCGCCGATCCGGGCTGGGATCCTTACGGCAACCGCCAGCTCGACGAGGCGCGGCTTACCGATCTCTGCATGCGCGCCAAGGGCTATCAGCGCGCGCCTTAAGCGCTGACGATCCAGCCTTCGCCCGCCGGCGCGCTCGCCGGAATGCCGTACGCTGGCCGTGTCGCGGCCCACGCCGCCTGCACCGCGCAGATCAACGCATCGAGCAAGTCTGCCGCGCCCTCGGCGACGACCAGCTTTTCGAGCGCTTTGCCGAGGCGCAGCGTTACGCCGAGCGGCTTACCGGCCTTTAGGGCTTCCATGACTCTGCGCCGAGCCGCGCGCCGGGCGCGCGTGTGCTCGCGCCGCGTATCGCTCTTGTAGGACTCCCGGATGCCGAGCTGCTTGCGCACGAGCAGGCCCGGATACGCCTCGAGCGCGACGCGCCGCGGGTCGCCTTCGGCGAGCGCGGGCACCTGCACGCCGGCGGCGAGCACGCGCGGGGCGCCCTCGTGGAACATCAGCGCCACCGGCGGATTCACCAGCTTCATCGGGCTGGACGAGCGCGCCGGCAAGTCTGTCGCGCGGTGCGCGTACTTCACCCCGGCCAGCCGCGAGGCGCGATAGGCATCGAGCGCCGCGCGCAGATCAAGGCGCGACATCGCCGCACAATGGGCAACGAGCTTCGGCCACTCGCGCGGCCAGCCGAGGTCGCGCACCAGTTCGCGCGGCAGGCTGAACGGGAAGTCGAAGCCGCCGACCCACGGCCCGGGACGCGCGAGCAGCCGCTCGAACTCGGCAAAGGACGTCAGTTGCTCGATGCGCTCGATGCGCAGCGCGCCGTTCCTTAGCAGCCCGACGGCGGCGGTGATCGGTTTGCCGCGTCGCGGCGCACAGGTGAAGTCGACGCCATAGATCCTCAAGCGAGCTCTTGGCGCAGCGCAGCGAGCAGCGCCGAGGCGTGGCCGCGCCGCCACACGAGCATGGTGCGCGCATTGGCGACCTTCGGCGGCAACGGGTGCACCGCGACCTGGCCTTCGACGCCGCTCGCGCGCAGCACCGACTTCGGCACGACCGCGATGCCGCTGCCCGCGGCGACGCACGCGGCGATGGCGTGATACGAGCCGTACTCCATGACACGCTCGGCGACGATGCTCGCGCGGCCGAGCCACGACTCGAGGCGCCGGCGGTACGAGCAGCCGGTGGTGAAGGCGAGGATCACGCGCTGATCGATGTCCGCGGGCGAGCCGACCGGCGGATGGCTCTTCGGCGTAATCAGCACGAGCTCTTCGGTAAAGGCATGCCGGGTCTCCAGGTTCTTCGCGTTGAATGGCTCGGCGACGAACGCCGCTTCGATCTCGCCGCGCAGCACGCGATCGACGAGCGCGCCGCTCGTGCCGGTGCTGAGCTCGAGGCGCACCGCCGGATAGCGGCGGTGATAGCGCGCGAGGAGCGGCGGCAGCCGCGTCGCCGCCGTGCTCTCGAGCGTGCCGAGCTTGAAGAGGCCGTGCGGGGCGTGGCCTTTCAGCGCCGCCTGCGCCTCGCTCGAGAGGCGCAGCATGCGCTCGGCGTAATCGAGCAGCACCTTGCCCTCGGAGGAGAGCACCAGGCGGCGCCCCTGGCGGTGAAAAAGCTTCGTGCCGAGGCGCTCCTCCAGTTGCTTGACGCGCGTGGTGACGTTCGACTGCACGCGGTGCAGCGCAGCCGCCGCGCGCGTGATGCCGCCCTGCTCGGCCACGGTCTTGAAGATCTGCAGCTCGACGAGATCCATGATTCTGTAAATGAGAACGATGAGTTCTCAATTATTCATTTTTCAAAATGGCGCTGTCAATCTACAGTGGGCGCATGGTTACTCGCGCTCGAGCCGCGCTCGTCGGTTTCGCCGCCCTGGCGCTCGCCATGGGAATCGGCCGCTTCGCCTTCACGCCGCTCCTGCCGCTCATGGAGGACGATGCGGGACTCTCGCTCGCCGACGGCGGCTACCTCGCCGCGGCGAATTACCTCGGCTACCTAGCGGGCGCTCTGTGGGCAACACGCGCTGCGCGCACGGCGCGGGCGATCCGCGCGTCGCTGCTCGCAATTGCGCTAACGACCGCGGCGATGGGCGTCGAGCAGGCGATGCCAGGGTGGCTGCTCTTTCGCTTTGCCGCCGGCGTCGCGAGTGCCTGGGCGCTGGTGCATGTCTCTGCGTGGGCGCTGCCGCGGCTCGCCGGCGGCCCGCTCCTCGGCGGCGTGCTCTACAGCGGTGTCGGCGCCGGTATCGCGCTCGCCGGCCTCCTTTGCCTAGCGCTCATGGCCTTCTCCGTGAGCTCGGCGCACGCCTGGCTCACGCTCGGACTGCTATCACTCGCCATCGTCGCCTTACTGTGGCCGCTCATCGCCGACGGTAGCGAAGCCGCGCCGACGCATGCGCGAGCCGCACTGCGCTGGACGCCGGACACCGTGCGGCTCGTCGCCTGCTACGGCGCGTTCGGCTTCGGCTACATCATCCCGGCGACGTACTTGCCGGCGATGGCGAAGGCGCTGGTGCACGACCCGCTCGCATTCGGCTGGGCGTGGCCGGTGTTTGGCGCCACCGCTGCCGCTTCTACCGTAGTCGCGGCTTCGCTCGTCCCGCGCCACGGTAACCGGCGCGTCTGGAGCACCGCGGCGCTCGCCATGGCAATCGGGGTTGCGGCGCCGCTCTTCGTACCGGGCGCGGCCGGCATCGTGCTCGCGGCGCTTCTCGTGGGCGGCACGTTCATGGTGATCACCATGGCCGGCCTGCAGGAAGCGCGCGCCGTCGGCGGGGCGCAGGCGCCGCAGCTCATGGCCGCGATGACCGCGGCATTCGCGGCCGGGCAGGTGGCGGGGCCGCTCGTCGTCGCCGTCCTCGCGGGGCGGCCGCATGGCTTCGCTCTCGCGCTCGCCGTCGCTGCCATCGCGCTCGTCGCGAGTGCGGTCGCGCTCGCCACCCGGGAGAGGCCATGTCCGACATAGAACGCATGCCGCCGCTCGCGGCGGGGACGATGACCGACGCCCAGCGCGCCGCCGCTGCCGAGCTCGCCGCGGGACCTCGCGGTGGCGTAAAGGGACCGTTCATCGCGCTCCTGCGCAGCCCGGAGCTCATGCGGCGGCTGCAGAAGGTCGGCGAGTACCTGCGCTACGAGAGCTCGCTCGAGCCGCGAATCAGCGAGTTCCTGATGCTGGTCGTATCACGCCACTGGACGCAGCAGTACGAGTGGGCGGTGCACGTGCCGCTCGCGCTCGAGGCGGGCGTGAAGCGCGAGACGATCGAGAGCCTGGCGGATGCATGCCGTCCGGCGGCAATGGCGGCGGATGAAGCGCTGGCGTACGACTTCGCTGACGAGCTGCTGCGCAACCGCGGTGTGAGCGACGCCACCTACGGCGCCACCACGGCACGCTTTGGCGAGCGAGGCGTGATGGACATGCTGGGCGTGCTGGGCTACTTCAGCACCGTCTCGATAGTGCTGAACGTCGCGCACACGCCAGCCGCGAGCGCAGCGTCGATTCCATTGCCGATGCTGCCACGCTGAATAATTACGACCCTGGCCCCGAATTCGCGCAACGCGCGAGCTCGGCGGCCGAGAGGTTGTGGATGCGGCCGAAGCCGGCGACGAAGCGCGCGTCGCGCGGGGTGATTGCCCAGAACGAAAAATCCGCGAGCTCGAAGTTGATCGCCTGCTCGGGAAAGCGCTCGAGCCAAGCCGATTTCAGCGCGGCGAAATCGGCCGCGTCGTTCGCTATAGGGGTGGCGTCGCCACGGATCGATACGCGCATCAGCGTGAACGGATCGGCGCGGCGGTCGTCGGTCTCGGCGATCGAGAGCGCAACGCGCGGCTCATGCTGCATGTCCTGCGTGTGCCAGGCAAGCCGGCTGACGTGCACATAGAACGCCGCGAAATCGTCGGCCGCCCTGTAGAGCGTCATCGACACCATGGGCGCGCCCGAGCGCAGCGTCGCGAGGTGGGCGATGCGCTCGGTGCGAACGAGCCGCGCGAGCGAGCGGCTGGTTGCAGCGTCCATGGTGTATTCTCGCGCCGAACCGAAGCCCATCCATGCCCTACGAGCTGCTCGTCGGCCTGCGCTATTTGCGCGCGCGCCGGCGCAATCGCTTCATCAGTATCAATTCCGCCGTGTCGATGATCGGCATCGCCGTGGGCGTGTGGGCGCTGATCGTGGTGCTCTCGGTGATGAACGGCTTCCAGAAGGAAGTGCGCACGCGCATCCTCGGCGTCGTCTCGCACGTGCAGATCAGCTCGGTAGGCAACCGCCTCGCCGACTGGCAGTCGATCGCCAAGCTCGCCGTGCAGCAGCCGCACGTGCTCGCCGCGGCGCCCTTTGTGCAAGGCCAGGCGATGCTCACCACCGGCCAGTCGGTGCGCGGGGCGCTGATCCGCGGCATCCTGCCCGATGCCGAGGAGCAGGTCGCCGACCTCGGCGCCCACATGAGGATGGGCAAGCTCGAGTCGCTCAAGCCGGGCGAATTCGACGTGGTGCTCGGGGCGGACCTCGCGCGCGCGCTCGGCGTGCTGCCCGGCGACAAGGTGGCGGTGGTCGCGCCGCAGGGCCTCATCACGCCGGCCGGCGTCATCCCGCGGCTCAAGCAGTTCACCGTCAGCGGCATCTTCGAGGCGGGCATCGCCGATGCCGACTCGGCGCTCGCGCTCGTGGACCTGCGCGACGCGCAGACGCTCTACCAGCTCGGCGACGAGGTGACGGGCGTGCGCCTCAAGCTCGATGATCTCTTCGCCGCGAGCGGCGTGGCGCGCGAGCTCCTCGCCAAGCTGCCGCCCGACACCTACGCGAGCGACTGGACGCGTACGCACGCCAACTTCTTTCGCGCGGTGGCGATCGAGAAGAACATGATGTTCATCATCCTCGCGCTCATCGTGCTGGTCGCCACGATCAACATCGTCTCGACCCTCGTCGTCGCGGTGAAAGACAAGCAGGGCGACATCGCCATCCTGCGTACGCTCGGCGCGCACCCCCGCTCGGTGATGGGCATCTTCATCGCGCAGGGCATGCTGATGGGGCTGATCGGTACGCTTGCCGGCGTGGTGCTCGGCGTCGTCACGGCGCTCAACATCGACGTCATCGTCCCCGCGATCGAGCAGGTGCTCGGCTTCAAGATCCTCGCCAAGGACGTCTATCTCATCCCGGAGCTGCCTTCCGACCTCCAGGTGAGCGACGTCGTGCGCATCAGCTTGATGGCGCTCACGCTCTCCTTCGCCGCGACGCTCTACCCGAGCTGGAGCGCCTCGCGCATGAATCCGGCCGAGGCATTGCGCTATGAATGAGCGCGAGGCGGTCATCGCCTGCCGCGCGTTGAGAAAAACCTACCAGGGACCGCAGCCGGTGCCGGTGCTCTACGGCATCGACCTCGAGATCCATCGCGCCGAGCGCGTGGCCATCATGGGCCGCTCGGGCTCGGGCAAGTCGACCCTGCTGCATCTCCTCGGCGCGCTCGATACGCCGAGCTCCGGCCAGGTGTTCGTGCAGGGGCGCGCCTACAGCGAGATGAGCGAAGCCGAGCGTGGCCAGGCGAGGAACGCGACGCTCGGCTTCGTCTACCAGTTCCATCACCTGCTGCCGGAGTTCACCGCGATCGAGAACGTCGCCATGCCGCTTTTCATCCGCCGCACGGAGCGCCAGGAAGCCCTCAACCGCGCAAAGCGCGTGCTCGCCGAGATCGGTCTCGGCGAGCGGCTTTCGCACCTGCCGGGCGAGCTCTCCGGCGGCGAGCGCCAGCGCTGCGCCTTCGCGCGCGCCATGGTCACCGAGCCCGCGTGCCTGCTTGCCGACGAGCCGACCGGCAACCTCGACGCGCACACCGCGGAGGAAGTGTTCGACGCCATGCTGCGGCTATCGGAGGAGCACGGCACGGCCTTCGTCATCGTCACCCACGACGCCAGCCTCGCGGCGCGCGCCGAGCGGGTGCTCGAGCTGCGCGAGGGGCTGCTGCAGTCAGCCCGCGGCTAGGCGCTCGAGCTTCGCGCGGCCCTCGGGCGTCGCCATCACCACCAGCGTGCTGCCGGCCTTCGCCACGACGTCGGGGCGCGGATTGAACTCCCACCGCCCGTCCTGCCGAAGCGCGAGCACGACGTAGTGCGTATTGGCCGGCGCTAGCTCGGCGATGCGGCGCTCGCGCGCGCCATCGGCGAGCCGCACTTCCTCGACGCGCAGGCCCTCGTCGGTCCTCAGCATCTCGTCGAGGAAGCTCACCACCGCGGGGCGCAGCATGCTGGAAGCGATGCGCAGCGCGCCGGTGTAGTCCGGCGACACGATGTCGTCGGCGCCGACACGCCGGATCTTGTCGACGAAGCGCACGTCGTGGCAGCGTGCGATGACGCGCGCGCCGGGATTGAGCTGCTTCGCCGACAGCGTGACGACCAGGTTCTTGTTGTCATCGCCCGTGACGGCGAACACGCCGGCCGCGCGCTGCACCCCCGCGGCGCGCAGCAGCTCGTCGTCCGCGCCGTCGCCGTGCAGGTAGTGCTGGCGGGGGTACACCTCCCGCATCGCCTCCAGCGCCGCCGCGGCGGGCTCGATCACCACGCTCGGGCGCCCGGTGGCGACGAGCTCGCGCAGCACGTTGGTTCCCACGCGGCCGATGCCGCAGATGATGTAGTGGCCGCTCAGGCCGTCGATGTCGCGCTGCATGCGGTGCCTCCTCAGCCCTTCGTTCAGATCGCTCTCCACGATGAACGCCGTCATCTTGGAGGTCATGTAGAAGATGTTCGCCACCCCGAGAAAGCCGATCACCATGGTGAAGACGCGGCCGGCGGGGCTCGCCGACATGTCGATCACCTCGCCGTAGCCGATCGTGGCGATGGTGATGAAGGTCATGTAGGCGCAGTCGAGGACGCTGGCCTTGCCGTGGGCCACGATCCCGTAGCCGATCGTGCCGACGACCATGATCACGGCGAAGGCGGCGAGCGGATAGCGGAACGCGAGGTAGATGCGCGTCGCGAGCTCGCGGTACGGGTGCTCCATCGGCCTTTTCGTTCTTATGGCGGCGGCGCAAGTATAGGTCAGCCGGTTTTGCCGCCGCGCGTTGCTGGAGTGAATGAGCCTCGCGGCGCTGGCGTTCGCGGCGGGCGCCGCGGCTTTGCAGCTCCAGGCGGCGCTGCCCGCGCTCGGCTGGGCGCTCGTCGTTCCGCTGCTCCTGCTCGTGGGGTTGCGCTATCGCGCTGCCCTGATAGCGGCTGCGTGCGCGGCGGGGTTCTTCTGGGCGGCGGCCTGCGCGCAGTGGCGCATGAGCGACTGGCTTGCGTCCGACCTGGAAGGGCGCGACATCGCCGTGGTGGGCGTGGTGTCGGCGCTGCCGGCGCTGATGGAGCGCGGCGTGCGCTTCGAGCTCGACGTCGAATCGGCCGAGGGCGAGCAGCGCCTGCCCGGCAAGGTCCTCATCAGCTGGTATCGCAACGCCGGCGACGAAGACGCGGCACCCGGGGCCATGGTGCATGCCGGCGAGCGTTGGGCATTCACCGTGCGCCTGCGGCGACCCCACGGCCTCGTGAATCCGCACGGCTTCGACTACGAGGCCTGGCTCCTCGAGCGCGGCATCGGCGCGACGGGCTATGTTCGCGCGCGGCCCGAGCCACGGCGCCTCGGCGAGCGCAAGTCGTTCCTCGATCTCGTCGAGCGCGCGCGTGAAGCGGTGCGCGATCGCTTCAACGCGGTGCTCGGCGCGACGCCCGCCGCCGGCATCCTCGCCGCGCTCGCGGTAGGCGACCAGCGCGCCATCTCGCGAGAGGAGTGGCAGCTCTTCAACCGCACGGGCGTAACGCACCTCATGAGCATCTCCGGGCTGCACGTGACGCTCGTCTCGGGTCTTGTCGCGTGGCTCGTCGCGACACTCTGGCGCCGCGTGCCGGCGCTCGTGCTGCGGCTGCCGGCGCGCAAGGCCGCGGCCGCGGGCGCGATCTGCGGCGCGCTCGGCTACACGCTCCTCGCAGGCTACGGCGTGCCCGCGCAGCGCACGTTCTGGATGGTGAGCGTGGTCGCGGTGGCGCTCTGGTCCGGGCGCATCTCGTCGCCGTGGCGCGTCCTGGCACTCGCGCTCGGCGCGATCGTATTCTTCGATCCGTGGGCGCCGCTCGCGCCGGGACTGTGGCTTTCTTTCGGCGCCGTGCTCCTCATCTTCTACGCTGCCGTCGGCTGGAACGAGCCTGGCACCAAGGTCGCGCAATGGGCGCGCATCCAGTGGGCCATCACCGTCGGCCTCGCGCCGGCGGCGCTGCTGCTTTTCGGACAGGTCTCGATCGCCGGACCGCTCGCCAATGCCGTGGCGATTCCGCTCGTCTCGGTGGTGATCACGCCGCTCGCGCTCATCGCCGCTGTCGTGCCGGTGGACGCGCTGCTGCACCTCTGCGCCTGGCTCGTGCAGTGGCTGCTCGAGTTCCTCGAGTGGTGCGCCGCGCTGCCGGGGGCGCTGTGGCAGCAGCACGTGCCCCCCGTCTGGGCCGTCGTCGTCGCGGCTGCGGGTGCGGGGTGGGTACTCGCGCCGCGCGGCATACCGTGGCGCGCGAGCGGCTTCGCGCTGATGGCGCCGGCGTTCTGCCTCACGCCCCCAGGTCCGGCCGGGGGCGAGGCGTGGATCACGACGTTCGACGTCGGTCAGGGCCTCGCGGTGCTCGTGCGCACGGCGAACCATAGCGTGCTCTACGACGCGGGTCCGGCGTACGGCACCGAATCGGACAGCGGCTCGCGCGTCGTCGTGCCGGCGCTGCGCGGCCAGGGCGTGGCGCAACTGGATCTCGCGGTGCTCAGCCACGAGGACAGCGATCACATCGGCGGCGCTACCACGGTGCTCGAGACTTTCGAGGTCGCCGCGCTCGCCACCTCGCTGCCCAGCAGCCATGCACTCAATGCTCTGGCGCTCACTGCGCGACGCTGCCAGGCGGGCGATGCCTGGACATGGGACGGCGTGCGCTTCGAGTTCCTGCATCCGGGGAGCGCGCCGGTGGCGAAGCGCAACGATTTGAGCTGCGTGCTGCGCATCGCGGCGGGCGAGCACGCGATGCTCCTTACCGGCGACATCGAGCGCGGTGGCGAGGCGGCGATGCTCGCCGGTGCGCGCGCGCTGCGCAGCGATGTGCTGCTGGTGCCGCATCACGGCAGCCGCAGCTCCTCGACGGCGGAGTTCGTCGCCGCCGTCGCGCCGCGCTGGGCTGTCGTGCCGGTCGGCTATCGCAGCCGTTTCGGCCATCCGAACCCCGAGGTGCTCGCGCGCTATCGCGCGGCGGATGTGCAGGTGCTGCGCACCGACCTGCAGGGCGCGATTTCGCTGCGCATGGGCCAGAGCCTCGACATGCAGGCGGAGCGGCAACTGCGCGGGCGCTATTGGCTACAATGACTCGGCGGGGGGACATCCCTCGATCCCGAGGAGGAACCACCATGGCTAAGAAGGGCGGCAGCTCGGTCTATCGCGTCACCGAAGTGATCGGCACCAGCACGGCATCGTGGGAGGACGCGGCGAAGAACGCGGTCAGCACCGCCTCCGGCACGTTGCACGACCTGCGCATTGCCGAGATCGAGAAGCTCGACGTGAAGATCGAGAACGGAAAAGTGGTGCAGTTCCGCGCGCGGCTCGCGCTTTCGTTCAAGTACGACACCGGCGACTGATGTTCACGGCGGTGGTGCGCGTGACGGGAGCCGGCCGGCTCGCGGACTTCCGCGAGCGGCTGCGCTCGCTCCTCGTGCGCGACCCCGATGCCGAGGACTACACCGAGCATCATGAGGAGGCGGCGCTCGAGTACCGCTTCACGCCGGCCAAGGGCATTCCGTTCCCGGCGTTCGCGCAGGCCTCCATGGACTTCCCCGAGCTGCGCGTCGAGGCGCAGTGGGACCACGACGGCGCGCGCGGACGCGCGGTAATCGAGAACGGCCGCGTGGTGGATGAGGTGCGCGGCGAGCGGCTGGCCGAAGGCGTGTACGTTGCGGCGGGCGACGCGGGCCGCCTCGAGCTTGCGCTCGTCTGCGAGCGGCAGGACGACGCCTGGCTCGGCTACGCCGCGAGCGCCGATCGCCACACCTATTTCCGCTATCGCGATCGCCGGCTCGAGCTCATCGCGCCCCAGGATGCCGACCAGTCGCTCGAGGACATCGCCTTTCGCCTCGTTGATGAGTGGATCTGGTACGACGAGGAAGACGCGGCCCTCGAGCGCGCGCGCTACGCGAACTACGGCTACCCGGTGCGCGGCGCCAACTTGAAATCGGACAAGCTCGCGCTGCTGCGGAACCGCAGCGAGCCTCATTCGACGCTCACACCCGAGAACGATGCGGTGCGCGCAGCGCTCGCCTCGCAATGGCTGAAGGCGGCCTGAGCGAGCCGCGGCGGCGCTCGGTGCAGTGCGCCTCGTCCAAGGGCCTGCACCGCATCGCGTACCTCGAGTGGGGCGATCCGCGCAACCGCGACGTCCTCGTGTGTGTCCACGGCCTGCTGCGCTCCGCACGCGACTTCGAGCCGCTCGCGCGCGAGCTCTCCAGCCACTTCCGCATCGCCTGCCCCGATCTCGCCGGGCGCGGCGATTCCGACCGGCTCCCCGATGCGGCGCTCTACGCCATGCCGCAGTACCTTGCGGACATGGTGACGCTCATCGCGCGCCTCGACACCGAGTCGGTCAACTGGCTCGGCACCTCGCTCGGCGGTCTCGTCGGCATGGCGCTCGCCGCGCAGGCCGGCACGCCGGTCAAAAAGCTCGTGCTGAACGATATCGGCCCGGTGATCCCGCGTGCGGCGCTCGAGCGCATCGGCGCCTATGCCGGCAACGCGCCCGCGTTCGCGAGCTTCGGCGAGGCCGAGCAGTACATGCGCGAGATCGCCGCGCCGTTCGGCCCGCACAGCGAGGCGCAATGGCGCTTCCTCACCGAGAACTGGGTGCGGCGCGAGCCGGACGGCACGTGGCGGCCGCACTATGACCCGCGCATCGGCGATACGTTTCGCGCCAACCTGCCGGAGAAGGACATGGAGCTCTGGCCCATCTACGATGCCGTGCGCTGCCCGACGCTCGTCATCCACGGCGCGCAGTCCGATCTGCTGTTATCGGGTACGGCCGCACAAATGCGCGAACGCGGGCCGAAGGCAAAACTGGTCGAGATTGCCGGCGTCGGGCACGCGCCCACGCTGCTCAGCGCCGAGCAGATCGGCATCGTGCGCGAGTTCCTGCTGCAAGGAGATACGCCATGAAGCGCTGGCTCATCGTTCTCGCCGCCACGCTGTCAGTGCCGGCGGCTGCGCAATCGACTCTGGACGCGGTACGCGCCAAGGGCTACCTGCAATGCGGCATCAGCACGGGCATCGCCGGCTTCTCGGCGCCGGACTCCAAGGGCGTCTGGCGCGGCATCGACGTCGATATGTGTCGAGCCGTGGCGGCCGCCGTGTTCGGCGATGCGACCAAGGTGCGCTACACCGCGCTCACGACGCAGCAACGCTTCACCGCGCTCCAATCCGGCGAAGTCGATCTGCTGGCGCGCAACAGCACCTGGACCATCAGCCGTGATACGAGCCTCGGGCTCAACTTCGTCGGCGTGAACTACTACGACGGTCAGGGCTTCATGGTGCCGAAGAAGCTCAACGTGAAAAGCGCCAAGCAGCTCAATGGCGCCACCATCTGCGTGCAGCCGGG
>Ga0066690_10000301_pt1 | contig 13795 bp, 11 predicted proteins | sample GraSoiAngelo_139_FD_62303 | JGI IMG/M metagenome (GOLD analysis project Ga0066690, IMG submission 62303) | Grasslands soil microbial communities from the Angelo Coastal Reserve, California, USA - 14_0929_12_20cm | ecosystem: Environmental > Terrestrial > Soil > Grasslands | place: USA...
GCAAAGCACGCATTCCTTGAGGTTTGCAAGACGCCGCAACTTGCGGTGGAAGTCTCCCTCCAGCCCTTTCGCAGGCTTGGGGTTGATGCGGTGATCGTTTTCTCGGACATTCTGATCCCCGCCGAAGCCATGGGCCTGCAGTTGGAACTCGGCGACGCCGGGCCAAACTTGCCGAATCCAGTGCGCTCCAAGGCGGATGTCGCCCGGCTCAAGATCTTCGATCCGGAGACGGAAACGGGTTTCCTGCCCGAAGCCATCCGGCGTATCGTGAAATCCGTTGGTCCCGAGATTCCCGTTTTGGGTTTTGCGGGTGCTCCGTGGACTCTTGCCTGCTACATGGTGGAAGGCAAGACCAAGGAAGGATTCGCCACGGTAAAGAGTTTCCTCTACCACGAGCCGAAAACCTTCCGCGAGCTGCTCCATCGCATCGCTCAGGCAACGATTCCCTATCTGAAGGCGCAAATCGCGGCAGGGGCAACGGCAGTCCAGTTGTTTGATACCTGGTGCGGCGAACTGAATCTGCAGGACTACGAAGACTTCGCGTTCCCCGCCGTCCAGGAGATCATCGCGGGCCTCAGCGGCTCGGTCCCCGTGATTTATTACACCAAAGCGTCACAACATCTGCTCCCCGCCGTGGCGCGCTCCGGCGCGAATGTGCTCAGCTTCGATTGGCGCGTGAACCTGGCTGAGATTCGAAAGACGCTAGGTCCAAAAATCGCGTTGCAAGGCAACGTCGATCCGGCGGTCTTGTTTGGCCCTCACGAGAAAATTCGCGAGGTAACTCTGGGCGCCGTTAATTCCCTCGGTGGCCACGGTCACATCCTCAACCTTGGCCACGGCATTTTGCAACATACACCGGTCGAGAATGCCCAGCTATTTATCGACACGGGCCAACGAGCGCTGCTTCACCACGCAAGACCCGCTGCGCTGGTGCGGTAGGAGAAGCCAACCATGGCACTCGCACATCCAAGCCTGCAACAAATGAGCGGTGAGCTCCACGTCGGCGATGAATTTCTCGCCAAGTACAATCGCCCGGGGCCGCGCTATACCAGCTATCCCACCGCGCCGGTCTGGAACGATGCTTTCGGTCCGGCCGATCTCGAACGGGTGCATGAAGAGGCCGAGCGTGCCAGGACACCCGTTTCGCTGTACATGCACATTCCTTTCTGTGAAAGCCTCTGCCTCTTTTGCGCATGCAACGTCGTTATCCAAAAGAACAAAAGCGTCGCACCACCCTATCTTAACGTGTTGAAGCGGGAGATGGAACGCGTCAGCCGCAGCGTCTCGAAGAATCGCCCCGTGGTCCAGTTCCATTGGGGCGGGGGCACACCGACGTACCTGACGCCCGAACAGATCGAGGACCTGTTCGCATTTACGAAAGAGCATTTCCATTTCGACCCCGACAGTGAAATTGGCATCGAGGTCGACCCACGCGTGACCTCCCGCGAGCATCTCGAAACTCTGCGCAAGCTCGGCTTTAACCGGCTCAGCATGGGCATTCAGGACTTTCACGCCGATGTGCAGGAGGCCGTGCATCGCATTCAGCCTTACGAAATGACGCGTGACCTGCTCTTCGCGGCGCGCGATCTGGGCTTTGATAGCATCAATGTCGACTTGATTTACGGCCTTCCTTACCAAACCGCAGACACTTTCTCCCACACCGTGGATCAGATTCTCGGACTCGCCCCGGATCGCATCGCCCTCTTTAGCTATGCGCACGTGCCTTGGTTGAAGAAGCAGCAAGGCTCGTTCGCCGCACACCTTCCTGAGGGTATGGAAAAATTTGAGATCTTCCGCGTGGGCCTGCTCAAGTTTCTGGAGGCCGGCTATCTCTACATCGGCATGGACCACTTCGCGAAGCCTGGGGACGAGCTGGCCATTTCGCAACAAAACCGGACGCTGCACCGCAATTTTCAGGGTTACACCACCAAAGCGGGCGCCGACCTATATGGCATGGGCATCACCGCCATCAGCGGCATACAAGACGCCTATGCTCAAAATCACCGCGATATCCCGACGTGGGAGAAAGCCGTCTCCGAACGCGGCCTCGCCACTATGCGCGGCTATCATCTTTCGAACGAGGATCGCCTGCGCCGCACTGTCATCAGCCGCCTGCTGTGTCATACCATCGTGCTCAAAGAGGAAATCTCACGCGAATTCGGCATCGATTTTGACCAGTATTTTGCGGAAGAGCTTCGCCGCCTGGAGCCGTTCCGCCAAGACGGCCTAGTGCACCTCGAACGAGGCGAGATCCGCGCCATTTGGCTCGGCCGCATCTTCATCCGCAATCTGGCCATGCTTTTCGACCCCTATCTCGAAAAACAGCAGCTCATCGCCAAGCCGCTCTTTTCGAAGACTCTCTGATCCCGCGAGAGGATGCTCACATCTCAGTGACCCGTCACGTCCCAGCACTGGTGGTCGGTGGTGGCATCTCCGGCCTAGTCTGCGCCCTCGCTCTCCGGAAGGCGGGGATCGAGGCACAACTAGTCGAGGCCTCTGCGCGTCCCGGCGGTGTCATCAACTCCGTAACTCGCGACGGCTTCCTACTAGAATTGGGACCTCAAAGCTTCAGCGGCACGGCCCAACTTCATCAGCTATGCGAGGACCTCGGCATTTCTGATCAAGTCGTTCTAGCCCCGCCACGCGCATCGCGATATATCCTGATCGACGGCGAACTCCGGTCCGTGCCCCTCAGTGCTCCTGCGCTTTTCATGAGTTCGCTGATCAATGGCGCGACCAAATGGGCTCTCGTGCTTGATATCCTCGGAAAAAGCACTCCTCCCGATGGCGACGAATCCGTGGCCTCCTTCGTTCGCAGAAAATTCTCCGCTCAGCTCCTCGATCGTCTGGTTGGCCCCTTTGTTTCTGGGATTTATGCAGGTGATCCCGAACGCCTAAGCGTTCGAAGCGCCTTCCCGCAACTCTATGAAGCAGAAAAAGTCTCCGGAAGCATAGTTCGCGGTATGTTGCGGCTCGCCAAAACCAAAAAAGCTCCGCGCGGCCAGTCCACGCTTCAAACCTTTCGCGATGGCAATCAAACCCTGGCAAGCGCCATTTCGCGAAAACTCGGCGCTGCGCTGCTGACAGAAACGAGCCTCACCGGAATTGTTAAGCGCAGCGATGGCTCCTTTGCAGCTCATCTGGACGCCAATGGCAGGCAAGAATCCGTCACGGCGCAATCCTTGGTCGTGACCACACCCACGGAGGTAACAGGAAAATTGCTGGTCTCGCTTGATTCGCAATTCGAATCACTTATGGGTTCTGTGGAATACGCCCCTGTCGCCGTAGTCTCACTGGGCTATCGTAAGAAGGATGTCTCGCACTCCCTGGACGGCTTCGGTTTCCTCGTGCCTCGCTCCGCCGGCCTCCGCATTCTCGGCAGCGTCTGGAATTCATCGCTCTTCCCGGGTCGCGCCCCAGATGGCCAGGCTCTGCTCACCACTTTCGTGGGCGGAGCAACCGACCCGGCAGTCACAAATCTGAAACTAGAAGAGCTTGCAAATCTGGCACATCGCGAAATCTCACCTGTCCTTCTCATCAAGAGTAACCCGGCCTTCTCCCATGTCACGATTTGGCCACGCGCGCTTCCACAATATAATCTCAGTCACGGAGATCGCTTGGCACGTATCGAGAATCTTCGGGCACAATTTCCCGGAATCTGGCTCGCAGGCAATTATCTGCGTGGACCTTCCATCGGTTCCTGCGTCGAGCAGGCCCTGACCGTCGCGGATGAAGTTCGGCACTGGCTGGCGCAGTAACCTCTTGTAGGATCATCCGCTTCTACCGCTCTGCCATATTATTGATAGAACGAGGAAGCTGACCCTTGTTCCTGGAGGCGTTACTACCCATCGCAAATGGCGAGGTGTCGCCCGACGCGACGCTTGCGCAGTGGTTTCGCCAGAAGGATGTGCGCGCTTTCGAGCAGCTTTACGACTGCCATTCGCGCATTGTCTACCGCCTGCTGCTGCGTATCGTGCAACCGGCAGGCACGGCCGAAGAGGTCGCCAGGACGCTTTCCTCCAGCTCTGAGCGCAAGGCCGGTCAATATTGCGATACCCCAATGCGAAGAACAGCTCGACGAGAAGCGCGACGCGAAAAGGTTCGCGCGCTGATGGGGCTCCCTGAACGCGCAGCAGAAGAAAGCGCTTATTTTGAAGGACTTAGCGAACTACCTTCCATATCGCAGCGCCAAGCGCGTCTTGCGCCGCTCAGCGGCTTCGTCGAATCGACGCCGCTCCTCCGGCGTTTTCACGATCAGCGGCGGCACGGGTTTGGGCATCCGGGTATGCTCGTCAACAGCTACAAACGTCACATATGCTGTGGTCGTATGCTTCCTCTCTCCGGTCAACGCATTCTCGGAATAGACCTCGACGCCTACCTCTATCGATGTGCGGAACACTCGATTAACCTGCGATTTCAAGTTCACAATTTCGCCAAGATTCACCGGATTGCGAAAGTCGATGTAATCCACCGACGCGGTGACCACATAGCTGTTCGAATGCCGGTGCGCGGCCAATGCCGCAACCATGTCAACAAGGTGCATCACCTGTCCTCCCAGAAGTTTTCCCAGCGGATTCGTCTGCGCCGGCAGCACGATTTCTGTCATCTCGGAACGCGAGGCGCTGACCGGCTTCCCCGGCAGCTCGGTCTCGGGCTCTTGTTTACTTTCGATTCTCCGCTTCATCGAAACCCCTGGCTCCGGCGCGATTTTGGATGCCGCCGGTGCTACCCGTATAATACGAGACGACCCGATGGCGGAACAAAAGAAAACCCGTCGCCAGACGCTGGAAGAGTTCGTCGCCAAGAAGCCCGATGACGCCTTCTCTCGCTACGGCCTGGCCATGGAGTGCATGAACAGCGGCGACCCCAGCGCCGCCCATCAGCATTTTCGCGCGCTCTTGGAGCGCCATGCAGACTACATCCCCGCCTACCTGATGTACGGCCAACTGCTCGCCCGCGAATCCCGCACCAGCGAAGCCAAGCAGATCCTTTCAAGCGGCATGGCGGCCGCCGCGAAAAAAGGCGATCAACACGCCCGCTCGGAGATGGAAACTTTACTAAACGAACTTTCCTAAACGGATGCAGCGCCTGCTTGGTTTCAAAGTCTCGCAGCCAAATGCGACGAGAATGCTTGGTTAATCGGCAGGCTTAATGCCCACGGATGCAGACACCGCGTCACTTTTGTAAAGTGCGCCATCTTATCAACTCCAAGGCCAATACTCGAATTGCGCAGCCAGGATTCATCTCCGTCGTTTGCTACGTCTGGTATCATTGTTGTCTGGGACCCATGCGGCCTGAACGCATTCCGCTGTTTCCTCTGAACGTCGTCCTTCTCCCCGGCGCTGAAATGCCCTTGCATATTTTTGAACCTCGTTATCGCCAAATGGTCAAAGACTGTCTTGAGGAAAAATCTGAATTCGGCATGCTCCTCTCTCTTCCCAAAGGCGTTGCGCGCGTTGGATGTACCGCCGAAATCCTCCACGTCGTCAGACGCTACGAAAACGGCCCGATGGATATCCTCACAGCCGGCCGCGCCCCGTTTCGCGTGGTGGAACTTTTCACGGAAGACCCGCTCCTGGAAGGCCACGTGGATTACCTGGAGGACCGGGAAACACCCGCCGATCCGCGCATCCAGCGGGAACTCGTGGAGTTGTTCGAAGCCTGTCACACCTTGATCTTCGACGACTATCCGAAAAATCTCCAAGGCGCCGCTCCCGAGGGACTCTCTTATCTCGTGGCCGCCACGCTGCCCATGGACCTATTGTGGAAGCAGCAAGTCCTCGAGCTCCGCACGGAAGCGGACCGCCAGGAGCGTCTGGTAGCGTATCTTCGTGAGTGGGCCCCGCATTTACAGAAGTCCGAGGCCTTGCGCCAGCGCGCCGGTGGTAACGGACACGGATTGAATTAGCTTGTGGGCGGCCTGATTTTGTCGGGACGCGGAACGGGGCCCTATGACGATGAGTACATCGATACAGTCTTCAGCACATTCCCGACAGCGCACTCTGGGCGAGCTAAAGCGCATTCCCGATTTCGATCCGCGCGGCGCATCGCGCTCTGTCAAGGATGAGCTCCGCCGCAATCTGCTCCGTGCCATCGAAAAGGGCGAAACGCTCTTCCCCGGTGTCCACGGCTACGATGACACCGTCGTCCCGCAAATCGTCAATGCCCTGCTCTCGCGCCACAATTTCATTCTTCTGGGCTTACGCGGTCAGGCCAAAAGCCGCATTCTTCGCGGTCTAGTCAACTTGCTCGATCCGGAAATGCCCGTCATTGCCGGCTGCGAAATCAACGACGATCCCCTAAAACCGATTTGTCGCGCATGCCGTGAAAAAGTCGCCGCCGACGGCGACAATACTCCCATCTCTTGGATGCCCCGCGACAATCGCTTCGTCGAAAAGCTCGCCACTCCCGACGTAACCATGGCCGACATCATCGGTGATGTCGATCCCATCCGCGCCGCTCGCGGCGGCCGCGACCTCTCCGACGAACTCACCATCCACTACGGCCTTCTCCCACGCGCCAATCGCGGCATCTTTGCCATTAATGAACTCCCCGATTTGGCCGGCAAAATTCAGGTCGGACTCTTCAACATCATGCAGGAAGGCGACATTCAGATTAAGGGCTATCCCCTGCGTCTTCCTCTCGACATCCTCCTGGTCTTCACCGCCAACCCCGAGGACTATACCGCGCGCGGAAAAATCATCACTCCACTGAAAGACCGCATCGGCGCCGAGATTCGTACGCATTATCCCGGCAGCCTCGAAGAAGGCATGGCTATCACGGCGCAGGAAGCCTGGGTGTGCCGCGATTCCGGCAAGAAGATCGAAGTTCCGCAATACCTGCGCCAGGTCGTGGAAGAGGTCGCCTTCCAGGCTCGCGAGGACAAGCGCGTGGACCGCCGCTCCGGCGTGAGCCAGCGTCTCCCCATCACCACACTCGAAAGCCTAGTCAGCAGCGCCGAGCAACGCGCCGCTCGCACCGGCGAAAAGTCCGTCGTCGCCCGCGTCGCCGATGTTTACGCTGCGCTCCCCGCTATCACCGGAAAAATGGAGCTCGAATACGAAGGCGAACTCAAAGGCGCGGACACCGTGGCGCGCGAACTCATTCGCACGGCCGTCGGCCGGGTCTTCAGCAAACACTTCAGCGACGTAAACTTCCAGGCGGTGATTCAATGGTTCGAATTGGGCGGCGAACTAAAGCTTCCAGACCTGGCAACAACCAACGAGCGCCATCAGCAGCTAGCGAAAATCCAAGGCCTGATGGAGCATGTCGGCAGGCTCGGCATCCCGGACCGTAAAGACGCCGGTGCCGCCGCAGCCGCCGCCGAAATGATTCTTGAGGGATTGTGGGCCCATCGCCGCATCGGTCGCAGCGAGGAGCGCGGGTATTACGCCGAAAAGCCGAAACACCCGGATCAGCGCGAGCGCGAAACTCCCGGCCGCCCACCGCGCAGGCAGTTTAATTGACGGGCGCTTCATCCTGAGCGAAGCGGAAAATCTCAACGATGACCTCAAACACCACGCAGTTTGGATGGCTAGCATGAAATTTATCCGCTACGGCAAATACGTCGGTGAACCCGCCGACGCTGTCGACCTAGAGGAACTCATCAAACGCCTTGGCGATTTCTTGCTTCAGAGCGGCTTCGAATCGCAATTCTACGGCGTTTCCCAGATGGACTCCGAGCGTTCCATGGAAGCCCTGCGCGAAGCCATCCTCCGCGCCTTGCAACAAGGCGACTTGCTCCCGGAAGACGCCATGAGCAACGAACTGCGCGAAATGCTTCAGGATCCCGGCGCCATGAACAGCCAGGCAGTGAAGGATCTCCTCGACAAGCTCACGGAACGCCTCGCCAACGAAGGTTTCATCAATCCCCAGCAGCCGCCACAGGTGACGCCGCCTCCACAAACTTCCGCGCGCGGCCAGCTCGGCCAGCCGCAAGACCGCCAGACCGAGGCACGCTTCGAAATCACGGACAAAACCATCGACTTTCTCGGTTTCAAAACCCTGCAGGATCTGCTCGGCTCACTCGGCCGCAGTAGCTTCGGCCGCCACGATACTCGCGACCTTGCCACCGGCGTCGAATCCGGGGGAGTCTCCCGCACTTACGAATTCGGCGACACTCTGAACATGGACATCAGCGCCACACTTTTCAATGCCGTCCGCCGCGAAGGCGCCAAGGTCCCCATCGAGATGACTTACTCCGACCTCATGGTCCATCAATGCGAGTACCAGAGCTCCTGCGCCACCGTGGTTCTTCTCGATTGCAGCCACAGTATGATCCTCTACGGCGAAGACCGTTTCACTCCCGCCAAGCGCGTCGCCATGGCGCTCTCGCATCTCATCCGCACACAGTATCCAGGTGACTCGCTCAGCCTCGTCCTGTTTCACGACTCGGCCGAAGAAGTTCCCTTGAGCGAACTCGCACGCGTCCAGGTCGGCCCATTTTACACTAACACGCGAGAAGGCCTCCGCATGGCCCAGCGCATTCTCCTCCGCCAGAAAAAAGACATGCGCCAAATCGTCATGATCACCGATGGCAAACCTTCCGCCCTTACCCTCGAAGACGGCCGCATCTACAAAAATGCTTTTGGCCTCGACCCCTTCGTCGTTGGCCAGACGCTCGAAGAAGTGAACAAATGCAAGCGCGCCGGCATCATGATCAACACCTTCATGCTCGCCAGCGACTATTCCCTGGTCCACTTTGTGCAGAAAATCACCGAAATGTGCCGCGGCAAAGCCTACTTCACCACGCCCTACACTCTCGGCCAATATCTCCTCATGGACTACATGTCCCGCAAAACCAAACAAATCCACTGATCTCGCTCCGCTCGCCCATCCGGCCCATTCTCTCTCTTCGATTTCTCTGTGAACTTTGTGCTCTCCGCATTCTCTGCTGTAAAATCTTCTTTTTGCATTTGACTCTAGATTCTTTACTTCAACTTTTAACTCTCGATTTTCCTCCCCCCAGCCCGCAAGCGCCGGGAACGTCTCGACACATGCGCCAATTTTGCGGTATGAATTGGGTGGCCCCCAGCCTTTGGAGAGATGACCTTGAGAGGCTATCCGATCGTTCTTTCATCGGCCGCGCTCTGTTTTTTCCTCGGTTCTTTTTCCAGCCCAGCGCAAGACGCAAAGGGCGCACCAGCCGCGCCGTCTCCTCGCTGGTACAATCCGACAAAATACAATCCGCTCAAATTGATCAAGCGTGGCTCGAAATCAGCGAACGAAGAGTTGGCCTCGAGTGGCAACCTGGAAGCGAGATTAACGCATCAGTTGCAAGTTCAAGGAATCTTGCCGCAAGACAAGAACTTGCAGGACCTATGTTCGGCTTTCAGAGAACTAGCCGAGTGCGTCGCGTCCCTCCGCGTCAGCCGCACCTTGCAGATCGACTTCACTTGCCTGAAATGGGATGTGACTGGAATCAAACCCAAGCCCGTTGCCGATTCGTGCGCCGGCCCTGCGGGCGGCAAGGCCATGGGTCTCCACAGGGCCATCGATCTCCTTAAGCCGGATTCCAACGCCAAAGCGGAAGCAAAAAACACTCTGAAAAGAGCCCACGAAGACATTAAAGACGCAGGCGAGTAAGCTCCAGCCAGCTCAATTGACCGCCTTAGGAAAACAACTTGGTAGCCGTATCGTAGGAACTATGCTCGCCAAGAAACTGGCTAGTTTCTGGCGCGAAACTCAAATCCCCGCATGAAATCGGCCTGGCACGCGATTTTCCGAGCAGAGTTTCGTGCATCTTTATATTTTTTCCTTGAAATCCTGATCCCAACTTCGGTGGCCCACACGCGCTTACGTGTGGGGCTTGACTTTGCTTTTTTCTTGCTCGTCTTGCGTCTGCGCAAGCCGTTCACCCCCGCCTCCGCAACCGTTCAAATCTCAAGTTCGATCATTCCCCGTAAAACACTTAACAAGTTGATACCCGCGTGATATCCTGTCCCCGTGTTCGCCTCGCCGATCTCTTGATTCTTTTTCTGGCGCTGGCAGTGGTGCTCTGTGTTCGTGCCTCCATACCGCTACGTTACCCCGACTTGTCTCCTTTGTTTGCAACTCTTGCTTAGACTGCCGGGGGTGTAGCCAAAATTCCCATTCGGGAACTCACCAGTTCCTCCCGCGCTTTGCGGCGTTCCACTTTCTTGCGCTACACTCAAGCGATGGGAATTCTGCGGCGGCTTTCACGCTGGGTGGGAAAACAGGACCACATGACGCACATCGTTGCCGGAAACATCGCTCCGGGATTTTCTCTGAAAGCTCTCGACAACAAGGAATACTCGCTCTCTGCCCTGGTCGAGCGTGGCCCCATCGTCGTCGCCTTCTTCAAAAGCTCCTGCCCTGTCTGCCAATTCACATTCCCCTTCCTCGAACGCCTCTACAAACGTTATGGCGGCGACGCCGTAACTTTTCTCGGAATTTCCCAGGATGACGCGCGCGCCACCGGGGCTTTTGCCAAGGAATACGGCGTGACATTCCCGATCCTTATCGACGACGAAAACGCCTACATGGCCTCAAACGCCTACGGCCTGACCAATGTGCCCACGACATTTCTCATCGATACCGACGGCGCCGTGAAAGTTAGTTCCATGGGCTTTGACAAAAAGGATTTGGAAGCAATTGCCGCGCACCTCGCCGAGCGCAAAAAAATATCTCTGGCGCCGCTTTTCCGTTCCGACGAAGTGGTCCCGGTCAACAAACCGGGATGAAGCTCGAAAAATTAGGTCCGGTCGGGCCTGAAGAATTTTCGACTGGGGGAACCCTGCTCATACTGAACCCCGCGAACATGCTCCTGCCACAAAAAACGAAGGGGTTGCCGTAACGAAAGAGTTCACCAAAAACTCGAATCAGGTTGATCCGAGTTCAGCCGCAAGAAATTGTTTCTTGTGCTTTGGCGGCCGTTTCCGCTTATCAGGAATAATGCGCGTAACCGCTGGCGCAAGTCCGGACTTCCGCGCCGCCCGTCGCGCTTCGGTGCCCTTGTCCAAAACTTTTTTGCGTTTTTTCATCCCGACCTCAGGCCGGGATTTTACCGGATTTAGAAATTGAACGATACTTGCAAATCAATGCGCCGGTTCGAAGTCGATTGAGAAAACGGCTGGCCAGTGAGTCCATTCGAAAAACCGAAAAGGGATGAACTTAAATTCCCAACCGGCGTCGCCAGATTCACGTGGTTAAAGATATTCCGCGCTGCAACGGAAAACGTCAAGCTGTAGCGATGATTCGAAAGGTTACCATCCGGTCCTCCAGGACCGCGTCCGCCAAAACCACCGCGCTGTCCCGGCGGTCCGCCCGGCCCGCGCCCGAAAGTGCCGCCGGCGCCTGGACCGCCACTGGGACCCGCGTTTGTCGCTTCCGTTTTTTTTCCAAAACCAAATGACTTACTCAATCTGAGGTTTAGCGTAAATCGCCCCGGTCCGGTCAGAAAATTGATAGGCACGATCTTCTCTCCCGGCTGCGGATTCGAATCAAAACATCCGTACTGTGTTTGTTTCACGGTTGGCGAGCTAGACGGGCAAGTCGCAAATGCGCCGCGCTGGTTGAACAAAGAATCCCCGAAGGGGTCTAGCGCGGTGGTGACGTTGAACGGGCTCCCGGAGCTGGCAATCAGGAATGGGCTCACGCGGAACGCGTAGGGCAAACCGGCGGACCCGCCGATAAATACGCGATGGCGAACGTCAAACGCGGCGCGGCCGTAGTCTTCGCTGGGGTCGTACGGATTCGAAGGAAAATAGCCCGAGCCGCCGGTGTCGCTGCTCGCGTAGTTCAGCGTGTAGTATCCGAAAGCGGAAAGCTTCCTCCCCATTCGAATGCTGCTGTTCACACTGAGCTGGTTTTGTCGGAAAACTCCGTCTGATTCGAATTGAAAGATATTGCCTTGATTCGGCATCGGGCGCTGCCCGTTATTTGCGGGGTTAGGTGCGTTGATATTGTTCGTGAAAAACGCGTGGACACCGCGCGCGTTCAAATAGGTTATGGCGAGATTCGCCGACTTGCTGAGCTGACGTTCCACACTCACACCTGTTTGCATGATGTATGGCGTTCGCAAATGTGAATTGGCTTCATAGACGATTGTGGGAGTGCCGGACTGCTGCAGCTGGCTGACCGGCGGCGTATCACGCAAAAAGAAATTCGGGTTGTCCACGATAAATTTCTGCTGGATGTTTCCGTTGAGGCGCTGTTGTTGCGCCACCAGGTCGTAGCTGAAACGGTCATAGAACATTCCAAAACCGGCGCGGACCACGGTCTTCGGAGGATTCTTCGGAGTGCCTGCGACGCCCCAGGCAATTCCCAAGCGCGGCGCAAAGTCCGCATGATCGGGGCTATTGTTCTGGGTCTCGAAGCGAAGGCCATAACTCAGGGTGAGATTGGGCCGGACTCTCCAGTCATCCTGAGCGTACAGGCCGCCGTCGAACCAGTTCACGCGAACGGTGGGATTTCCCGCCGGGCTGGCGCTCACGGAATAATCGGTCGGCCCATAACCACAAGCGATCAGACTCTGCACGCTCTGTCCGTTTGCCAGACCCAGCACCAATTGCTGGTATGCCATGATCCCCGTGAGTTGCCCGTTTGGACCGGGACAAGAGGCGCTTGGGGGAGGAGTCGTTCTGCTTCCAAAAGAAAATGAGCCGTTGAAATTCGCAGTTTGAAAGTTGTCGTCGCGATTTTCACGCAGCCTGGTTCCGAATTTTACGAAGTGCTTGCCCAAAGCCATAGAGGTGTAGTTCTGTAGCTCGAAGCGATCGAGCGTATCGACGCTCGTTCCTTGAACGTTGCCACCGGAGGTGAATGCGCCCTGGACTTGAATGGTGGGCGTGATGCTCACGGGGGTCTCGGAATTGCTGGAGCGCACGAATTGAAATCGGGTTTCGTTGATGGTCTTTGCGTTTACGACCTGGGTGTCGCTGACTTGCAAAGTCTGCTCGGCGTTGACCTGGTTGAAGCCCTGCTCCGCAAGGTTGAACTGCCCGGAGCCTTCGTTCTCATCGGTGTTGTGAAAATACTGATAACGTGCGGTGAGCGTATTGGTGGAGGTCAGTTGGTAATCGAGACGCGGGCTGAGGTTGTACCGGGTGCCGGGGTTGGGTACAACCTGGGTGAACTGGGGAATGATCTGAAATGTGACGGGATCTACAAACGGGGTGTCCACGATATGCAGGTCAATGACATTGCGACCTTCGATGTTGAAAGAGAACGAGGCGCTTTTGCCCAGCGGTCCGCCGATATTTCCACTGTATTGTGTCGAATGATTGCCGGGCGCCGGTGTCCCAAGGGGCAGATTTCCAAAAGGGTTTCTGGCGTTAAATGCCGCCGTGGTTCCCGAAAGGAAAGCCTGGCCGTGAAATTGCTCCGTGCCGGGCTTGGTGAGAATTTCGATTCGTCCGTATCCGAGCTTGTCGTACTCCGCAGAAAACGGATTCTGATTAATGCGGATTTCGCGAATGGAAGCCTTGGGAGGGAGGGTCCCGGCGGTAAAGCCGTCTATATAGATCTGACCGCCATTCGGACCTGCGGACGGACCGGCAAGCGTTTGAAGTTCGGATTGCAACTCATCGGGATCGTCCGAAAGAGCTTCGAGATCCTTGCCTTGCATCACCACCATTCCGGCGTTGTTCGAAGGAGCAATGTCAACTTTCGTAGATGAACCCGAAACCTCCACTTTTTCCTCCTCGATTTGGATGAGCAGGCCAATGTTCAGCGATTTCGTCTGCCCGGCAAGGATCTGGACATCTTCCTCTGTGAAAATGGCGAAGCCCTTCGCGACGGCCTTTAGGGTGTACGTCCCCGGAAGCAATCCCTT
>Ga0066690_10000324_pt1 | contig 13493 bp, 11 predicted proteins | sample GraSoiAngelo_139_FD_62303 | JGI IMG/M metagenome (GOLD analysis project Ga0066690, IMG submission 62303) | Grasslands soil microbial communities from the Angelo Coastal Reserve, California, USA - 14_0929_12_20cm | ecosystem: Environmental > Terrestrial > Soil > Grasslands | place: USA...
TGCCGCGAGTATCTGCGCGAAAACGAAGTTGACTTGGACACGACGCCCGCCGTGCTTGGGCCCTGGGTCACCTTTGATCCGAAGAGAGAACGGTTCGTCAACGATATCGCGGACCAGGCCAACGCGCTTTCGCAACGGGAATACCGCCAACCCTTCGTGGTGCCGAAGATTGCGTAACTTTTGTACCCGGTTTCAATATACCGGGCACGCCGTTGGGCGACGCGACCATTCCGCGCGTTCGGCCGCATCGGCGGCGCACTCCTCCTCGGCTTCGGCCAAGGCTGTGGCGGTGACCAGGAGACCCTGGCGTTCGTAGCGTTTGTGCGCGCGGCTGAATCGCAGGACCAGAAAGATAGCAGGGCTGAATATTGGCATATCTTCATGCACTGATTCGGTCCTGACCCCTGCCCGCTTTACTTTGTTTGCTTTATGATATTTCGGGCTTGCCTCGGCCAGAGCATTGGATTAGCTAGGCTCATTCACTCGCCTCACATGCAGCACAAACTATTATACTATTATGAAAAGCTTCAACTTCTCATCAACACCGGGGCCTGCTTCGCAAGGCAGCCATTGCGTCGATCCTGGCAACCGCGGTCGCTTGTTTTACCGTTCCATCCCTGGCAGGTCCCAAAGGCACCATCTATGAGGAGCAGGTTGCGGAGATCGCTAAGCAACTGGTCGAGCGCTATAACGAAGAACCGCAAGGATCAACCCTTCCTTTCAGCTATCGCCTCTTGCCGGAGCAAGTCGCCGCCCTGAATCGTGGTGAGTCAATCGTTCTGAGCCTGATTGACGAGTGCATCATCCCCCAGGATCGCGAGGACATGCAGATCAATTCGTTGCAAATCGAGATGAAAATCTCAGGAACGTCGCAGCCGAACGAACTGTTCAGCCTGCTGGTTGACCATTCGGGCGTCTCGAAGATGAAGTTGGGCACCGACGTGTTCCTGTTCCGGCACAGCAACACCAGCTCGCTGAATCCCTTCCAACGTGAACATCTCCCCGACCCACGCTGAGGGCGAGCGCGTGACGGCGCGGATTCGGGAATGCCTAAAACAGGCGGGCAAGCTGAGTGGTGACGAACGCGAGTTCGTTCAACTCAAGAACCTGCAATGGACGGAAGCGCAACGCGCCGATGCCCGGAATTATCAAAGCGGTCTGGTGGTCCAGTTTCATCAAAACGTTGCCGGATTCCGACGCGGCGAACGAGTGACGGTGATACAGGGCGATGAGCACGGCATACGAGTTGAGCGGGAGAATGACAAGCCCGCCTTGCTGCCCGTGGACAAAGCCACTCGTTTTCAGGTTTACGAATCCCGAATGATTGCCCTGGCTCCCGGAGACATGGTTCGGATCACGCAGAACGGATTCACAAAAGACAAGCGACGGCTTAACAACGGCGATTTGAAGCAAGTCAAAGGGTTCACCGCCGATGGTGACATCAAACTGGCCAACGGCTGGGTGGTCTCAAAGGACTACGGGCATCTGACGCACGGTTGTGCGCCGGCACGGGCGCGGCGAGCGCATCGGTGATCTTCTGGTGGATGATCTGATTAAATTCTCTTTCCACAGGAGACGAGTTTATTCCATATTGTCTTTATTAAAAGGATAAATTCACAGCACCGGAATCATCAGGCAAGCGCCGAGGATGTCCACGGGCAGGGCTGGACCGATGCGGACTTTGACGCGCTTCTCTTCGAATTTGATGGATGCCCACCGCTTCTTCGGCAGCACAGGCCAGGGAAAGCCAATTCATAACCAGCGCGAAATTGTGGAATCTCAAACGCGGGGGCGCGAAACAGTTCCCGTTCGCAGACGGCATCCCGTTGACCGGCGTGTCAGACAATCATACTCCAAAGGGATCACGAGGTAATCTTGCGCTGGCGAGCCAAATTGATCCTTCGGTGATAACCTCATGCTGCCGTTTGAATGATGGCACCTTCGCTAGGAAGTTGAGAAGTTACCAAAAGAATTGATGTTACGGCATGGCTTCCACGGGAATAACGCCGTTTTTGGCGCAGTGTTCCCGGCAGTCCATGATATGGCGCTTTATTCGTTCCGCCAAATCTAGCGCCCATTGGTGCGTGCAGCGGATTTGAATTGAACCATGATCGGGTAGAACAACCAATGACCAAACATCGCACCATCCAGTTCCGGCCGATTGGTGCTGCCTTCCATTCGTGACAAAGGACGAGACTTCGTGGCATACTCGTGCGCTACAGGGTGCCCACAATGACCATAGCTCAGCTCAGGCCCAAAAAAGTTCTGCACGGCCCGATTTTTCCGGAGCCTGTGCAAGTCATGGTTACCATCCCGATGGGTGATGCGGTGAAGCTCGTTGCCAAGGGCGTCAACACGTCACGCGTTTACAAACCCATTCTTACACCGGAGAAACTCGCTACGCTCGAAAGCACAGCAGACACCGAGCCGTTCGACGGCGACGCTCAGCGTTTCCGTCTCGCGCCGGCGTTTGAATATGACCCTTACTTCTCGCTCGGTGTCTGTGTGGGCGGACGTCTGAGGACGTCCCTCCGTTCGTTCACATCGGCAGTCACGTTCTATCGTTAGCCCATGATAAAGTGCGCCACAAAGAACACGAGACCGACCGGGGGAGATTCAGGTCGGCGCGTTGAACAGCCCAGCAAACTATGACTGACTGGAAACGAAAACTCGCCGCCTACTTGCACGACCCTCCGAGCAAAGCTCTCGACATTCGCACCCATCTAAGTATCAATTCATGTTCTTGCCGCGTGACCGCCCGTTTTTCGCGATAACGGACTGCGGGCCATTGTCGCTTGGGCATTACGGGCCAAGGGACCCAAGCGTGCCGGACATGGCGGGCAAGGCAGGGCTGCATCGACTCCGAAGCTAAATGACTTTTCCGAAGGAGTCCCAAGCGTCCCAAACTGCGGTCGGATTCCCCTTTTGTTCCGTGGTTCGCAGTTGCGCTGAAGCGCAATGCCCGCACACACGAATATGGTGCCAAACACCATGTTCACCGTGTCCACCATGCAGTGTTGCCGTGTCGTGTCTCTAATTCCTAAAATTCAACGATCAAGAAGCAGGCTGAATTTGCTTGTTAGCCATCGCTTCCGCGGCACATTTGTGAAGCTCACGAAGGAATTTGCCTTCCGCTCTCACCCGCCGTCCTGAATGTATTGCACCAAGCGTACAGAGAATACTTATCACCAAGAAACCCATTACTATCCATCTGCTCAAGCTGTGAGTACTTTCCCAAAAAGTATCCGGTGTTCCTGTTGTTTGGATTTGTGCCTTGGTAACTCTTTCCCAATTCAAGAGACAGAAGATTGCAGTGCCGAACGCGAAAAAGCAGAAGGAGATAACGGGGACGATATGACTCCACTTCCAACGCCAGCCCAAAATCTTAAATCATTACCGTGCTTTTCAGCGTTCCTCAGAGAATCAGCGCCTGCCGTCCTAATAACGTCTATTTGCGTTTGAACCAAGTCCAAGGCATTGGTGATAGCCTTGTCGAAGTGATTTCTTATTGCAGAGATCGCTGTATATGTTGCGCCGAACAGGCTAAGGACTAAAGCGATTAGTGAGTAGAGGGGCATTCTTAGGGTCAGCCCACTTTCTCTAATGCTGCAACTATTTCCGTTTTTCGCGGGTGGACGACATTCCAAAACGCATCGAACCTAGCTTCAAGCAACTGTGCTGGTCCAGGAGCATTGAAATAAACTTTCGCTCGGATGGCGTTTACGGGAGTGTCATCATTTAATGGATCGTGGGGTTGTTCTATTCGCGCCATTTTGCAGTCGCAAACAAAAAAATGTCCGATCTGATCCTTGACCCCTTCTCTCATCTTCCCTAGACCAATTTCCAACGTCTGCGGGAAAGTGGATTCAAGTTTGGAAAGAAATTCGGGTTTGTGGTCAGCAAGTACTAATATCTGAACTTTTCCATTGTTTGCTTTCAAACGTTGGAGCGCATCGACGAAAGTTTTTTCGAGCGTCTGTAAGAATTTCTCACAACTAGGGCCAGTAAACATTCGAATGGAGTGATTTGACCGATCAAACATTATTTCGGTCAACACGAGCGCGTCCAAATACGAATCGTTCTCAAATTCAGTGCGAACATTGTTTTGAATCATCCAGTTTATCACCTCGCGAAGCATAGAGGCTTTGACGACTCCATCGGCGCGGCCATACCAAGCTTGTGCGTGAGCGATTGTAACTGGTTTGTTTTTGTCGGTCATAGCCTCTGACCTCTCTTGATTGACCGTCCCAGTCTTTGGCTCGTTCATAACGCGTGACTAGCGTTTAACATGCCGCTTAGTTAGGTTGCAGCAAAATTTAGGCACAAGCTAGATTTCAGCCTGAATCGTGAAGCGCGTCCCTTGTATGGGGTCTTTACCGTAGCATTACAACTTTAAAAATCAACCCTTAATCGCCCAATTCTTGACCGGGTTGGCCACACCCTTACCCGGCCCAACGCGCACGCGCAGTTTTCGCGCGGCTTTGGAGCGAACGATGCGATAATCCACCTTCCGCCCGTCGAGCGTGATACTTGCTTCAGTCGTGGCCTTCATCGTTTTAGCCTTGAGCGTCCGCCTTCGCCAGCTCGTCCACGGCTGGCTTGAGGAACGGCGGTTCCGCACTCTCCCGGTCAAAGCCGAGAACTGCGTAAGAATCGTTCCACGATTCCGCCAAGAGCGACCGCTCTACCCGGTCTCGCCCGCCTTTCGAGTTGCTCCAACCGGGCGTCAGCAGTTGGTGCGCTCGCAGGTGAGCCAGCATCCGCCGCGCGCAATCCGACAGTTGCGCCTCGTCCTTTGTTTTGGCATGGGCGCGCAAGACGGTGAACAGCCCGTGTTCGCCCGGCTTTGTCAGGTTTCAGAAATCAGGGACTCAATCGTTCGAGGCTCCTTTAACCGAGCAAGCCATTTGATCGCACCTTTTGAACTCATACGAGAAGTCCAACCTGATTATGCTACCGCCACTTTTGTGTATTGAAACACAAAAATCCAGTCTCTCCGGGCCGCGCCCACCGCCTCCACAGAACTCGGACTATCGCCGCACAGACCGTTGACCCGTCATCACCGTGGGAGCCAAGCCCGCCGGAATCCCAAATGGTTCACGCCCCCGCAAGAGCGAATAGCCGGGCGTCAAAAAGGGGCTGCCAGGGTCTTCGTAGCACGGCTCGCCCGGAAAAAGAATTACTTTTCGCTGGCGCGGCAGCGTCGGGCGCGATCCAGGGAGTGCGGCGGGCATTCACGGCGATGGGAACCCGAATCGAACACGCAGCGCAATTTCCCCCCTCCCGGTGGGCACCGTGGGGACGGTCGGCGCGCAAATAGTAGATTCCTTACGCGCTCACGCACCTAGCGTCGCGGCCCTCGCCGCGCGGCACTCAACAGGGCGTTGCGAATCCACTCGGCTTGAGCCTTGCCCGACCCGCGAACCGCCTCGGCAATCTGCCGTTCCTCGTCCGGGCGGAACCGCGCGCCCAGCACGCGGCCAAGCGCCTGCTTTCGCGGCAGTCTCGGCCTGCCCATTTTCTTCTTCTCCGATGTCATGCGACTTGTTGTTAACGGAAACGACTTGACATCACTCTAGTTTGTGTTAACAGAAAGTCGAGACTGAAATCGAGCGACCCCATGTAAGCGTAAACCTCCAATTTGCTCTTGGCCGATAATGCCGCCCAGCCCCGGCCAAGAGTAACCAAGAACCAGGGCGACCCGCGTGAACGGGGGGCGGCGAAGAAAGAGTAACCGTGAAAGACGCAGTGTATCAAGTAATCACCGACCGGGTGATTGCGCTTCTCGAACAAGGAACGGTTCCCTGGCACAAGCCCTGGCGGGGCGGGGACATGCTTCCGCAGAACCTCGTTTCGCGCCGGCCATACCGGGGCGTCAACGTGTTCCTGCTTCATGCGATGTCGTACCAGTCGCAGTTCTGGTTGACGTTCAAACAGGCTCAGGCAATGGGCGGCAACGTCCGCAAGGGCGAACACGCCTGCCCGGTTGTGTTCTGGAAGTGGCTCGACGTGGACGACGCCAGCGAGCCGACCGGCAAGCGCCGCCTGCCGTTGCTCCGTTATTACTCGGTGTTCAACGTCGCGCAATGCGAGCGTGTCACCGCCCCGGCCATCGAAGGCACCGACCGTCCGCACAATCCGATTGAGACGGCGGAGCGAATCGTTGCCGCCATGCCCCGGCGTCCGGCCATCCGTCACGGCCTTGACCGGGCGTTCTACAGTCCTGCGGCGGATTCAGTCGGGATGCCGTTGCCGGAGCGTTTCGACACGGCGGAGAATTACTACAACGTCCTGTTCCATGAATTGACGCACTCCACCGGTCACGAAAGCCGGTTGAATCGCAAAGGCGTCAACGGTTCAGACGGTCAATGGTCGGCCTTTGGCTCGACACCTTACGCCAGCGAGGAACTGGTTGCCGAAATGGGCGCAGCTTTCCTGTCCGGGCAGGCCGGGATTGTGGAGCGGACGCTCGACAATAGCGCCGCTTACGTGGCGTCGTGGCTGCAACGGCTCAAGCATGACTCCCGGCTGGTAGTGCTGGCAGCAGCGCAAGCGCAAAAGGCCGCCGACTTCATCCTTGGCCGGCAGCACGGCGAAAGCGAGGAAGCGCCATGAACGCCCGCAACCTCAAGATCGAAGCGACGGGCGACTTTGCGGCGGGCAAGGTCAAGCCCCGAATCCGACTTGTCGGCCAATGGCTGGAACGGGCCGGGTTCAAGCCCGGACATCGCGTCGAAGTCCGATTAGACGAACCGGGAAAGCTGACCCTTTGCTTTTCTGAACAGCCGCACGAGGCCACACGCTGAAAAGCCATCCTTCGCGACAAGCCCCGCCCGGTTCTCGGCGGGGTGTTCTATTTCTGCTTCGGCCCTGGCGCTGCGCTCACCAGTATCAGCCCTTGCGTCTTGCCGCGCACCTTCCAAGACGCACGCCTTGTCTCTCTACACTGCTCGGATTCGCACCTGCTGTGCGCGTGGCGCGGTGTTCAGGGACAAACGCGGAGCCGGACCACCCTTCGGAACTGTGAAAGTGGAACAGAAATGGCACATAGAAGAGTTTATACGGGCCTAAATCAGGCGTATTTCGGAGGCTGTAATTGCGTCAGATACATTGATTTTATTGATATAATCAGGGGTGGTGGCTGGGGACGGAATCGAACCGCCGACACAAGGATTTTCAGTCCTCTGCTCTACCGACTGAGCTACCCAGCCAGAGTAAACGCGGCAGATTCAACTTGGCAGTCGCCGCTTTGACAAGGCATATTTCGCATCCGGGCAAAACCACCGATCATGAAACGCTCAATCAGCGCACTCGCAATCGCTTTCACAGTTTGCGCTCTTCCTTCTGCGCACGCGGACCCGACGGACAAAGCGCTCGGTATCTACTGGATCGATTCTGAAGGAGGCGGCTCGACACTCATCGTCACGCCCGTGGGTGAATCCGTGCTGATTGACTCCGGCAATCCGGGCGGGCGCGATCCCAGACGCATTTATCACGTCGCGGCTGAAGTCGCCGGTTTAAAAAAAATTGATTTCCTGATCACGACACATTTTCACACCGACCATTTCGGCGGGGCGGCGGAGCTGTCGAAATTGATGCCCGTCGGCGCGGTTTACGACAACGGCATTCCCGAGCACAATCCCGACGGCGGCGATGACGCATGGTTTATCGAAGCAATCAAACCATATCGTGAATTCAAAGCGAACAAGCGCGTCGTCATCAAGCCGGGCGAACGAATCCCGCTGAAACAAACTGACGGCTCGGCTGAACTCATGATGACCTGTCTGGCTGCGAAACAGCAGTTCGTTGCGGTCGCTGATTCCGCAGGGCCTAATCCACTTTGCTCGGAATCAAAAACCAGACCGGCTGACGGTTCGGACAACAAAAATAGCGTCGTCCTGCTGTTGCAATTTGGTCCGTTCAAATTTTTCGACGGCGGCGATTTGACCTGGAACACCGAAGCTGAACTGGTTTGCCCAATCAATCGCGCCGGCGCGGTGGACGTTTACCAGGTCAACCATCACGGTCTCGATCTGAGCAATAATCCGCTGTTGATTCGGAGCCTGTCACCAACGATCTCGGTGATGAACAACGGTTCGACGAAAGGCTGCCAGCCGGAGACATTTGCCGCGTTGAAAGCCACGCCGTCGATTCAGACGATGTACCAGATGCACCGCAACGTTCGGGCAGACAAAGAAAACAACACGGAGAACGAGTTCATCGCCAACCTTGAGGAGAAGTGCGGTGCCAATTACATCAAACTGTCCGTCGCTGCGGACGGCAAATCGTACGCAGTGACGATTCCCGCCACCGGCCACCGGCGGAGGTTCCAGACCAAACTGTAGTCTCCGTCCGGCCCTCCAGATGACGCGAATGGGGGGCGAGACTCCGTCGAGCCCTAATCTCTGTCTATTGGCGCTCGGCGGAGTCTCGCCCCACCGTTCTGGGTCCTGAAGCGCTGCCAGTTTCCAGTATCAGGCTGAAGGACGGAGCCGTCTCAGCGCCTGCTTCACCACCCAACCGGATTTCTCCAGTGTGGCTTTGGCTGTAACGTCCTCCACGCCCGTCAACTCGCAGACGATTCGCACGGCGCGGTTGCGCAGTTTCACATTGCTCGGATTCACATCCACCATCAGGTTGCTCACGACTTTGCCCATCTGCACCATCGCGAGCGTGGTGAAAATGTTCAAAATCAGTTTCGTCGCCGTGCCGGACTTGAGCCGCGTCGAGCCGGTCAATATCTCCGGTCCAACGTCTGGCGCGATGACGAGGTCAGGCCGGTTGCGTCGCGAAATTTCCAGGTGGGGATTGAAACAAAGCAGGATGGTTTTCGCGCCGCGTTGTTTGGCCGCGTGCAACGCGCCCCAGACAAAAGGGGTCCGGCCGCTGGCCGCGATGCCGACGACGACATCCTTGCGATTGACGCCGCGAAATTGAATCGCCTGCGCCCCAGCCACCGGATCGTCTTCCGCGCTCTCGGTTGACTCCCACAGGGCGCGCTGTCCGCCGGCGATGATGCCCTGCACCAGTCCCGGCGGAGCGCGGAAGGTCGGCGGACATTCGCTGGCATCGAGCACGCCGAGCCGTCCGCTGGTGCCGGCGCCGATGTAGAACAATCGCCCGCCTCGCTTGAGCGCGCGCAGGATGAGTTTGACCGCCTGTTCGATTTTCTTTCGCTCCGCCAGAATGGCCGGAGGAATTCTTTCGTCCTCGCTCAACATCAGCACAATGGCTTCCGCGATGGAAAGCCGGTCCAGGTTCATCGAGCGCGGATTGCGCTGTTCCGTCGGCGAAAGCCTGAGCGATTCGAGTGAAGGGAAGAATGGCTCGCCGTATCGGGAGGGACCCGGTTTAGCCGCCGGGTCTCGCGGGGTGGAAAGTGAGTCATGGCTCGCGGGGACTCTCGCCCTACCGGTTTGAAAGTGTCGTCGGGCCAACTGCACTGCGCCCCACACACTTTCCCGTTTCAACGGCGTGACAATGGCGTTCGGCCAAAACCGGCGCAAAAGCTGCGCGACCTTTTTGGCAAAGCGCGGTTGTTTGAGCAACACGCCGCCGGCGAGAACGAATCGCACCCGAGCGCCGGTTTTCACAAGACGTTTCGCGCAACTGATTGCGTCGTCTGCCAGGCTGTGTGCCGCGCCTTCCAGAATGTCCGAAGCGATTTTGTCGCCCTCTGACCACGCATTGAAGACTTCGACGGCCAGCGCGGCCACGTCGTCCTTACCGGCCCTTTGAGCCCAGCCAATCAAGTCGTCCGGCTCGTTGAGCTGGAGTTTGCGCAGCAGCCGCTGGCCGAGCTTCGACCATACGCCATCGCAGTCGTAATAATAAACGACGGCTTTCAGCGCGCGCAGTCCGATTTCAAAACCACTGCCTTTGTCGCCGAGAATGTGGCCCCAGCCGCCAACTTTGGCCGTCTGGCCGTCGCAGGTCCGGCCGAAGCAACACGAGCCGGTGCCGCTGAGCACAAGGACATTGACTGTCGGGGCGTTCTTTGAGCGCCGTTTCCGTCGGCGGTCATAGACCGCCGTTACAGCGTCGTCGGCAGCTATCAGCGCCGTTTCCAAATCGTTTGTCGCATAACACGGAACGCCCGGCCAGACTTTGACTGCAGCTCGGCGGATCCGTTCGCGGTCAACCTCGGTGCGCGCACCGGCCATGCCGATGGCTACGGCGTCAGGTCGAGGAAGCCCATTGGCGATGGTTCGAAAGTGACGGCTCAATTGAGAGTCGGTCAGCAACCGGAGGTTCGCCGGTCCCGCGATTATTTCGCGACGACCATTGCCGTCCCATTCTTCCATCACAGCGATCGTGCTGGTGCCGCCCGCTTCAACGCCCAACAACCGGACGGGTGTGCTTTGACCTTCGGTCATCCGACGAAGTATTTTCGGGCCGGACTTTTTTGCAAGGCGAATGGGCGCAGCGAAGTGGCGGTGCGACCCGACTTTGACTTTCGTCCACGCGTGTGTATTCGCCGCAGCCGCTGAAGTAAGGAGGCGGACAGTGATGCAAACAGACATCCGCCTCGTCACCTCGGCGGCTACCCGCGCTCGTGCAATCCGGGGACAGACGGGTCAGTTTTCAAATCCGAGGGCGGAGGGCGCCTCAATGCGACTGGCTGAGCAGATAGAGCAGGTAGGCAAACACGGCTGAAGCAAGAAATCCGACCACGACGGCCCACCGGATGAATTGCTGGTGTTTTCTGCGGTTCGACCGCCCCATGCCGGGCAAAAGGTAATAGCGGTGCTCCTCTTTGTTCTTTCGGGTCCAAAACATAGCCGGTCGCCTGGTTGCCGGCGCTCTATAGTCAAAACCGACGGATTTGGCAAACCAACAAATATTGTTCCCTGCTTTTGGCGCTGGCTTGTGGCAGAATCATATTTGTCTTATGAAAAAGGCGCCCTCGCTCACTATCGTGTGGGTGGAACTGCTGGTCGCGTGTTTCTCGCTCAGCGGGGTTGAAACCAATGCGCCCGGCGAAGCTCAGTTCCTGTCAAACATCCGGCAACTCACTTTCGAAGGCGGGCGCAGCGGCGAGGGCTATTTTTCGCTCGACGGCAAGGCGCTTGTTTTCCAAAGCGAACGCGAGCCGGGCAACCCATTCTACCAGATTTACATCCTCGACCTCGAAACCGGCGACAGCCATCGCGTCTCGGCCGGCATCGGCAAAACCACCTGCGCCTTTTTCCGACCAAACAGCGACGAGGTCCTCTTCGCTTCCACGCATCTCGATCCAGACGCGAAGGCGAAGCAAAGGACCGAACTCGAGTTCCGCGCCTCCGGCAAAGAGCGCCGTTACTCATGGGACTACGACGAGTACTTCGACATTTTCGTCGCCAAACGCGACGGCAGCCGGCTGCGCCGCCTGACCAGCGCAGACGGCTACGATGCGGAAGCGTCTTATTCGCCCGATGGGAAGAAAATTGTCTTCACCTCGCTGCGCGACGCTTATCCGGCCGAAAAGCTTTCGTCGGAAGACCGCAAACGTCTCGAGACCGACCCCGCCTATTTCGGCGAGATTTACATCATGAACGCCGACGGATCGGGCCAGAAGCGGCTCACGTTCACGCCCGGCTACGACGGCGGGCCGTTCTTCTCGCCCGACGGCAGGCGCATCCTCTGGCGTCGCTTCGGCACGAACGGCATCAATGCGGACATTTACACGATGAAACTCGACGGCTCGGATGTGCGCCGACTCACTGACTTCGGCTGCATGTCCTGGGCGCCGTTTTATCATCCTTCCGGTCAATACCTCATCTTCACAGCGAACAAACTCGGTTTTGCCAATTTCGAGCTTTTTATCGTCGATGCCGCCGGCGATCGCGAGCCGGTGCGTGTCACCTTCACGGATGGCTTCGACGGCCTGCCGGTCTTTTCCCCCGAGGGGAGGAGACTGTGCTGGACATCGAACCGAACAGCGGACGGCAAATCACAACTGTTCCTCGCGGACTGGGACGACAAAGCGGCGCTGGCAGCCCTGAAAACATCGCCCGAACGCGGCGCAGGCGCCGGTGTGCTGCCGACGTTGCGCCCGCAGGAACGCCCTGGGGTCGAGGACAAACAGCCTCCGCCACCTCACGTCGGCGGTTACGCCCCGGAAATTCGCGTCGCAGATTTGCGGAGTGAGGTTGGCTATCTGGCTTCCGACGCGCTCGAAGGCCGGTTGAGCGGGACCAAGGGCGCGGAACTCGCTTCCGAATTTATCGCCGACGCGTTGCGCCACGCCGGCCTCAAACCGCTTGGCAAGAACGGGAATTACTTTCAGCCGTTCGAATTCAGCTCCGGCGTCAAAGTGGTTACGAACGAAAACCAGCTTACTCTCGCCACCGGGTCCGGCGTCGCACCGGCGACATTCGCGGTCGAGAAAGATTTCCGCCCGCTGTCCTTCACTTCAAATGGCGAGTTCGAAGGCGAAGTGGTCTTTGCCGGCTACGGGTTGATCGCCGCGGGCAAGGCCAGCGAAGGCTACAACTCCTACACCGGGCTCGACGTGACGAACAAGATCGTGCTCGTGCTGCGCTATGCGCCTGAGAATGTCGACTCGAAACGGCGTCAGGAACTGAACCTCTACGCCGCTCTGCGGTACAAGGCCATGGTCGCGCGCGAGCGCGGCGCCAAAGCCGTTCTCATTGTGACCGGCCCGAATTCGCCGAATCCGGGCGCGCTCGCGCCGCTCAGTTCCGACGGGAGTCTATCCAGTTCAGACATCATCGCGGCCTCCATCAGCACGAGCGTCGTCGACACGCTTCTTTCCGGCAGCGGCAGGAATTTGAAATCGCTCCAGACCGCGCTCGATTCGGAGAACCCGCATGCCGAAGGCGGCTTTGTGATTCCAAAAGTGAGGGTGAAAGTCGCTACTGCTGTCGAACGCCTCCGCAAGAATGACCGCAACGTGATTGCTTGTCTTCCGCCTGCGCGCCGCCAGGTGGCCCCCGCCGAATACGTCCTGCTGGGCGCGCACTTCGACCACCTTGGCCGCGGCGAGCCGTCCAGTTCGCGCGAGACGGCCGAAGAGGCCGGCCAGATTCACCATGGCGCGGACGACAACGCTTCCGGCGTGGCCGCGGTGCTCGAACTCGCGGCATCCTTGGCCGGCGAAGAAGAGAAAAGGCCGGATGAATTTCAGCGCGGAATCATGGTTGCGTTCTGGTCCGGCGAAGAACTCGGTCTGCTCGGCTCGTCATATTTCGCTGAGCACCCGCCGCTGGCGCTGTCGAATATCGTCGCTTATTTGAACTTCGACATGGTGGGCCGGCTCCGCGACAACAAACTGATATTGCAAGGCATCGGCTCATCCAGCGTGTGGCGGCGTCTGATTGAAAAGCGCAACATTGCCGCGGGTTTCAATCTGGTCCTGCAGGACGACCCCTATGCGCCCACGGACACCACGGCTCTCTATCCGAAACAGATTCCGGTGCTGGCTTTCTTCACCGGCAGCCATGACGATTACCATCGTCCCACCGATGTCGCGGACAAACTGAACTACGAAG
>Ga0066690_10000336_pt1 | contig 13360 bp, 13 predicted proteins | sample GraSoiAngelo_139_FD_62303 | JGI IMG/M metagenome (GOLD analysis project Ga0066690, IMG submission 62303) | Grasslands soil microbial communities from the Angelo Coastal Reserve, California, USA - 14_0929_12_20cm | ecosystem: Environmental > Terrestrial > Soil > Grasslands | place: USA...
CGTGGATCGCCTCGTAGCGGCGCTTGCGGAACTGGTTGATCTTCTGCTCGGACACCGAGGCGCGTTCGAGCTCGGGCGCCTCCAGGTTGGGGACCGGGCGGCGGGTACGCTTGACAGCACTCAATGCCACCTTGGGCTTGCGCTCCGCCATCGCCAATCATTATCGGAGTGCCATGAGCCGCCTGATGCGGGCGTCGCCGCTGGCCCTGGAGAGGAGCATCACCCTCCACCAGCTGCGGGTCTTCAAGGCCGTAGCCGACAACCTCAGCTTCAGCGCCGCCGCCCACGACCTGCGTCTGAGCCAGCCCAGCGTCTCCTACCAGGTCAAGGAGCTGGAGCGGGCGGTGGGGATGGACCTGCTCGACCGGCTCGGCAAGCACGTGGAGCTCACCCAGGCCGGCCACCTCCTCTACGGCTACGACCGCCAGACCCTGAACGTGATCGACGAGGCCGCCGTGGCGCTGGGCGAGCTCCAGGGCCTGGAAAGGGGCAGCCTCAAGGTCGGCGCCAGCACCACGGTCGGCATCTACGTCATCCCGCTGGCGCTGGGGGCCTTCAAGAAGCTGCATCCCGGGCTGGCCATCAGCCTGGAGATCGGGAGCCGGGGCGTGGTCCAGGAGAAGGTGCTGAAGAACGAGCTCGACCTGGCGGTCGTGGGGCCGCCGCTGAAGGACGCCGACCTGGTCGTGGAGCCGTTCATCTTCGACGAGCTGGTGGTCATCGCGCCGCTCGAGCACCCGCTGGCCCGGCGCCGCGGCCTGAGCCTCAAGGACCTCAAAGACGAGCCCTTCCTGATGCGCGAGGACGGGTCAGGCACCCGCTTTGCGGTCGAGAAGGCCGCCCGCAAGGCCAACGTGCGGCTCGAGGTGGGCATGGAGCTGGGTTCCAACGGGGCCATCAAGCACGCGGTGGAAAGCGGGCTGGGCCTGGCCATCCTCTCGCGCTACGCGGTGGGGCTCGAGGAGACGGCGGGCAAGCTCGCCATTCTTGACGTCGACGGCTTCCCCATCCGCCGGCAGTGGCACATCGTCCACCTCCGGCGCAACCGCCTGGCCACGCCGGTGGCCGGGTTCATCGACTTTCTGCGCTCGGGCACCTGGGGGATGCCCGGCGTCGTCGAGCAGGACGGATATGTGGTTCCCCCTGACGACTAGTTGGAGGTGGCGACCAAATGGCGCTGAACGACAAGGTCTCTTTCACCTGGATCGGCCACGGAACCTGGCTGGCCACCACCGCGGAGGGTGTGACCCTCTTCCTGGACGCCTGGGTGATGAACAACCCGGTCGCGCCCGAAAACCTTAAGAATCCCGAGCGGGCGGACCTCATCGCCATCACGCACGGGCACTTCGACCACATCCACGACGCCGTCGAGCTCGCCAAGAAGCACAACAGCAAGGTCCTGGCCATCCCCGAGACGGCCGGCTGGCTGGGCAAAAAGGGCGTCGAGAACGTGGTCGGGTTCAACAAGGGCGGGACGGTCGAGGTCGAGGGGATCAAGTTCTCGATGACCCACGCCGAGCACAGCTGTGGGATCACCGACGGTGACCAGGTGATCTACGGCGGCGAGGCGGTCGGCTACGTCATCGAGTTCGAGAACGGCTTCAAGATCTACTTCGCCGGCGACACCGACGTGTTCGGGGACATGGCGCTGATCCGCGAGCTCTACGAGCCCGAAGTCGCCTTCCTGCCGATCGGCGACTGGTACACGATGAGCCCGCGTCGAGCTGCCAAGGCCGCTGAGCTGCTGGGCGTGAAGACGGTGGTGCCGATGCACTTCGGCACCTTCCCGATCCTGACCGGCAAGCCGGCCGACCTCCAGAAGCTGGTCGGGTCGGGCGTGAAGGTCCTCGATATCAAGCCGGGCGACACGGTGTAATGTCGCTTACACCCAGCTGAAAATGCAGTACCGCTACTCGAAGTGGGACGGGACCCAACAGCCCTTCCCGCTGGACGCCGACACGGTCCTGGAGTCGATCTCCGACGACCTGATGTCGCACGGGGACCTGAACGGCGCCCTCCAGCGGCTCTATCGCTGGGGCTCGCAGGAGATGCCGGGGCTCGACGAGCTGACCCGGCAGCTCCAGGACCTCCGCGAGCGCGAGCTCTCCCGCTACGACCTCGACAGCGTGGTCGAGGACCTGAAGGAGAAGCTCCAGGAGGTGGTCGACACCGAGCGCGACGGCATCAAGGAGCGGGTCGATCAGGCTCAGCGCTCGGACGGGCCGGAGCGAAAGCTGCTGGAGAAGCTGGCCAAGCAGCGCCGGGACCAGCTCGATCGCGTCCCGGACGATCTCGGCGGCCGGGTCAAGGCGCTCAAGAACTACGAGTTCATGGTGCCCGAGGCGCAGCAGAAGTTCGACGAGCTGATGCAGAAGCTGCAGCAGCAGATGCTCGACCAGATGTTCCAGGGCATGAAGGAGTCGATCCAGCGCATGACGTCCCAGGACCTCTCCGAGGTCAAGGAGATGGTCAAGGCGCTCAACCAGATGCTGCAGGACCGCGCCAACGGCTCCAACCCGGACTTCAAGTCCTTCATGGACCGCTTCGGCCACATGTTCCCGCCGGGGATCGAGAACCTGGACCAGCTGCTGGAGCACCTGCAGCGCCAGATGGCGCAGATGCAGTCGCTGCTGCGCTCGATGTCGCCCGAGGCGCGCGAGGAGCTGATGCGGATGATGGACGAGCTCCTCCAGGACGACTCGCTGCGGCTGGAGCTGGCCAAGCTGGGCGCGATGATGGAGGCGCTGATGCCGCCCTCGGACCTCTCCGAGCGGTATCCCTTCTTCGGCGAGGAGCCGACCACGCTGCAGCAGGCGATGGGCCTGATGGACCGCCTCCAGGGCATCGATCGGCTGGAGTCGCAGCTGGAGCGCGGCTCCTTCCGGCTCGACGACGTTGACCGCGGCCTGGCCGAGGACCTGCTCGGCTCCGATGCCCGCAACTCGTTGAACCAGCTCCGCCGGGTCAGCGAGCTGCTCGAGAAGGCCGGCTACGTCGAGCGTCGGGGACGCGGCCTGGAGCTGACGCCGAAGGGCATGCGGCAGATCGGCAAGAACGCGCTCAAGGACATCTTCGACCGGCTCCGCAAGACCCAGGTCGGCCAGCATCAGATCTTCCAGACGGGCGTCGGCAACGAGGCCGGCGACGACCTGAAGGACTATGAGTACGGCGATCCCTTCTTGATCGACATGAAGGAGACGCTGTTCAACTCATTGGAACGCGAGGGCCGCGGCGTGCCGCTGAAGATGGACGCCGCCGACTTCGTGGTGCGCAAGACCGACCACTCGTCGCAGGCGTGCACGGTGCTGATGGTCGACATGAGCCGGTCGATGTTCCTGCGCGGCTGCTTCCTGGCCGCCAAGAAGGTCGCGATGGCGCTCGACGCGCTGATCCGTTCGCAGTACCCGCGGGACAAGCTCTACATCGTCGGTTTCAGCAACCAGGCTGTTGAGCTGAAGCCGGATGCGCTGCCGCAGATCACGCTCAACGACTACGTCTACGGCACCAACATGCAGCACGGCTTCCAGCTGGCTCGCTCGCTGCTGGCGCGGCATCGCGGCAACAAGCAGGTGATCATGGTCACCGACGGCGAGCCCACCGCTCACCTCGACAACGGGCGCGTCTACTTCGCCTACCCGCCGACCTTCCGCACCATCCAGGAGACGCTCAAGGAAGTCCAGCGCTGCACGCGCGACCGGATCGTGATCAACACCTTCATGCTCGAGCGCGGTCCCTATCTGACCGAGTTCATCAACCGCGTGACCAAGCTCAACAAGGGCCGGGCCTTCTTCGTCCAGCCGGAGCGCCTGGGCGAGTACATCCTGGTGGACTACGTCAGCGGCCGGCAGCAGCGCCGCTTCAACCGGGTCAGCTGAACACAGCTCTCTTCAGCTTCGCCGCGATCTACGTGGCGGCGATCGCGGCGCTGCTGATTCCCTGGCCGCCGGCCGTCGGGTTGGCCCTGCTGAGAATCCTGGGCGTGCTGCATCTGCCCTGGCCGGAGCGCGTGCTGCGGGAGCGGGTGAGCGCGCGCCTCTCCGAGTCCGGTGACTTGCGGGGCGCGCTCGCGGTCAGGCGTGAAGGCGTCGAGCGCGGAATCTGGCGCGGCGGTTATGACCTGGTGTTCGCCGTCGCCCTTTACGGTTCGGAGCTCATGGCGGGTGGTTGGGCGGCGGAGGGCGTCACCTACCTGGCCCTCGCCGAGAGCCTGTCCCGTGAATGGCAGAACAGCCTCGCCCGCGACCTGACCGTGCTGACCCTGGCGACCGGGCTCGGGCTGCGAGGCCGCACCGAGCAGGCCGAGGGACTCGTGGCCTCGGTCGACCAGGCGAGGATCGCCAGCGACGCCCAGCGCTCCGCGGTGCTGTTCGGCACCGAGGCCGCGATCCGCTGGGGGGCGGGTCAGGCCCGCGCCGCGGTCGATCTCTATCAGGCGGCTCTGGACGCGGGCCTGCAGAGCCGCAACCGGGTGCTCTCGGTAATCATCTACAACAACCTGGCCGGCGCCCAGGTCCTGGCCGGGGAGCTGGCGAGCGCCGAGGGGTCCATCGCCGCCGGCCACGCTCGGGTTCACCCGGGCAGCTACCTGGAGGCCCACCTCCTGGGCACCCGCGCCCAGCTCGAGCTCGCGCGCGGCAACCTGGAGGCGGCTGGCGTGGCGCTCGAACGCTCAACCGAGATCAAGGAACGAACAGGAGCGGTGGGTGGCCTGGGCTGGACCCTGGCAATGAAGGCGCGCCTCGCAGTCGCCGCCCGCGATTACGACCTGGCACGCGAGCTGCTGAAGGAAGCCGAGTCGGTGCTGCAGACGGCCGAGGCCATCCGCGCCTGGCGGGTCGCGGCCGAAGCCGCAGGTGTGGCCACCGACGGCGTCGAGCTGGCGGAGGCTGCGCCGGACCAGCTGCTGGAGCGCGCCCGGGCCGTGGCCAGGCCGGTCCCGGCGCGCACCGACCGGGTCCAGCGAGCGATCCCGACGGTGGTCACTGTGATCCTAGGACTGGCAGCCGGCTGGCTGATCCTGAATTTCCTCGGCGTCCTAGCCGCGCTCCGCTGAGGCGGCGGCACGCTTCTGCAGAAGCCTGCGCTCCGGCTCATTCCTGGTCAGGGAGGCCGCGCGTTCGAACTCCGCCCGTGCCTCCCCGTGGCGGCCGAGCTTCGCGAGCAGGTCCCCGCGCACGCTTGGCAGCAGGTGGTAGGCCCCCAGCGCCGGTTCCGTGGCCAGCGAGTCCACGATCTCGAGGCCGGCCGCCGGGCCGAATGCCATCGCCACCGCCACCGCCCGGTTCAGCTCCACGACCGGCGACGGCGCCAGCTCGGCCAGCGCGTCGTAGAGGGCCGCGATTCGTTTCCAGTCCGTGTCCTCGCCTCTCCGCGCCCGGGCGTGGCAGGCCGCGATGGCCGCCTGCAGCGCGTAGGGTCCGAAGGCGCCGCCCCGGTCCTCGGCACGCTGGAGGGCCGCCAGCCCGCGCCGGATGAGCAGCTGGTCCCAGCGCCCGCGGTCCTGGTCCAGCAGCAGGACCATCTCGCCGGAGGGGCCCTTCCGAGCCCGGGAGCGGGAGGATTGGATTTCCATCAGGGCGACCAGGCCGTGCACCTCGGGTTCGTCGGGCACCAACCCGGCCAGGATCCGGCCCAGGCGCAGCGCGTCCTCGCAGAGCCCGGGTCGCATCCAGTCGTCGCCGGCGGTCGCCGCGTAGCCCTCGTTGAAGATGAGGTAGACCACCTCCAGGACCGAGGCCAGGCGCTCGGCCAGCTCGGGAGTGGGCGGCAGCTCGAAGGGGACGTGGGCTTCGGTCAACGTCCGCTTGGCCCTCACGATCCGCTGTTGGACGGTCGCCACCGGCACCAGGAAGGCGCGCGCTATCTCCTCGCTGGTGAGCCCTCCCAGGAGCCGGAGGGTGAGCGCCACCCGAGCCTCGGTCGAGAGGACCGGGTGGCAGGCCGTGAACACCAGCCGGAGGAGGTCGTCACCGATCTCGTCGTCGACGGCTGCCTCGAAGTCCGGCGCCTCCAGCTCCTGGGCCATCAGCTCGTGTCCGAGCTCCTCGTATTTGCGTCCCAGGCGCTGGTTGCGGCGGATGAGGTCGATGGCGCGGTGCTTTGCGGTGCCCATGAGCCAGGCGCCCGGCTTTTCCGGGACGCCTGACTCGGGCCACTGCTCGAGGGCGGCGACCAGCGCATCCTGCGCGAGCTCCTCGGCGACCCCGACGTCCCCCACGATCCGGGCGAGGCCGGCGATCAGCCGGGCAGACTCGATCCGCCAGACCGCCTCGACCGCGCGCTGGGCGTCGATGGCCACCGTTCTAGCGGCCTACTTCCGCTGCTGCCGCTGCGCCGCCATCTGCGCGCTCATCCGCTGCTCGGCAAGGCGGACCTCCTCCGGCAGCGCATCCCCCAGGTCCTCGGCCTCCTGCACCTGGCGGATCTCGATCTCGACGCCGCCGTCGAAGGGGGCGCGCTTCACCCACTCGATCGCCTCTTCCTTCGATTTGACCTCGATCAGCCAGAAGCCGGCGATCAGCTCCTTCGCCTCCGTGAAGGGCCCGTCGATGATCGTCCGCTTGCCGCCCGAGAACTTGACCTTGGCGCCCTTGGAGGTCGGGTGGAGGCCGTGGGCGGCGAGCATCACGCCCGCGTTCACCAGCTCCTCGTTGTACCTGTTCATCTCGATGAAGATCTTCTCGTCCGGGAGAACGCCGGCTTCGGACTGCTCGTTGCCGGGGACCAGGATCAGGAATCGCATCGCTTTATTCTCCTTTGGCTTTTGGCTTGGAGCCGGTTCAGCTCTGACAAGGCATCGAACGGAAGGCTCCCCGATCGACAAGACTCAGGAGGCCCAGAGCTCGCCCGCCCTCGCGCCCAGCCCCTTGGCCACCGCGGTGAACGCGTCGCGGTCGGTCACGCGACCCGGGAAGAGCGTCTCCAGCCGGGCTTGGAACGAAGGTAGGCGCGAGGAGCCGCCGGTGCGGAGGACGTGGTCCACCTGCTCCGGCTCCAGGCTCGCCTCCGCGACCGCCCGCAGCAGGCAGCGCTCCACCACCGCCAGGTCATCGCGGATCACCGCTTCGAAGTGCGCGCGCAGCAGCGGCACGTCCAGCCTCAGGCCCGGGCGGGAGAAGCGGAGCTGCGTCGAGTCCTCAGTCGAAAGGCGGATCTTGGCCTCCTCGATCGCCCGGTAGAACTCCCAGGCGTGGCCCTCGAAGAGGATTGCCCGCGCGATCTGGGCCGCCGTCCCGCCCACCCGCTGCAGCACCTTTGGAACGCCCGGGTCGGAGAGCAGCAGGCGCACCCCGGAACGCGAGCCCAGCTCGTTGTAGAGCCAGTTGGGCAGCACCGTCAGGCCCAGCTCCGGGCCGACCGCAGTGTCAAACAGCGCCGAGTCGAACCGCTCGCCGCCGATGTCGACGCCGGCCAGCGAGAGGGTCTCCGGGCGCCCGTCCCGGATCTCGATCACGGCCGCGTCGAAGGTGCCGCCGCCGAAGTCGACCGAGAGCACGCGGCCCTCGGGCAGGTTCTCGCCGAGGACGGCCGCCGCCGGCTCCGGGAAGAGGTCCACCTCCTCGAAGCCGGCCAGCCGGGCGCCTTCGCGGAGCCGGCCCAGCGCCGTCTCCTGGGAGCGGTCGGCCAGCTCCCAGCCGGGGAAGACCACGGGGTGGCCGAGCACCAGCCGCCGGACGTCGACTCCGGTCGCCTCGTCCGCCGACCTCTTCAGACGTGCCAGCACGATCGACACCAGGTCGGGCAGGTCGAAGTCGTGCGCCCAGGAATGGGTGGCCGTGAAGTCGGTCCGGGAGAGGTCGCGCTTGACCCCCGTGACCAGTCGGGTGTCCTGGCAGCCGCCGTTGCGGGTGGCCTGCTTGCACTCGGTCTCGGCCATGTAGCGGACCAGCGGGCAGTGCAGGCAGGTGTGGCGCAGGTGGCCCTTGGCCAGGTACTCCTGGATCGCCGCCTCGCCGGCCCGGCGGTCACCGTCGCGGTGCAGGTAGGCGACCGAGGCGAGCGTCAGGCCGGGAAGGCCGGACTCGGCCGGGACCACCTCCACGCGATCCGGGTAGGCGACAGCGACGGCACTGTTGGAGGTGCCGTAGTCGATCCCATAAGCCAGCGGCGATCGAGAGGTCATGTGGATACCATGGAAAGCGGCATGCAGATGATCGAGACCCAGCTTCTCGACCGGCTCGGCATCGGCTCGAACGTCAAAGTATGGATGGATCTGTCACCCGCCGAGCTCTACGAGCACGCGGTGCGGCAGGGCGAGGCAAACCTGGTCAGCAGCGGCGCGCTGGTGGCCGAGACGGGAGAGCATACCGGGCGCTCGCCGAAGGACAAGTTCCTGGTTGTCGAGCCCGATTCGGAGCCCGACATCTGGTGGCCGGGAAACCAGCGCCTCGCGTCCGATTCCTTCCACAAGCTCCTCGACAAGATGGGTGACTTCTGCGCCGGCCACGAGGTCTACGTGCAGAACCTTTACGCCTGCGCCGACCCCGCCCGGCGGCTGAAGGTGCAGGTCATCACCGAGCTCGCCTGGCACAGCTTGTTCGCGCAGAACCTCTTCATCCGGCCGGAGCCTGAGGAGCGCGAAAACTTCAAGCCCGACTTCACGGTCATGTCGCTGCCCAGCGTGCGCGCCGAATCTGAGGCCGACGGCACGCGAACCGAGACTTTCGTGGTGCTGAGCTTCGCCAAGCGGATGGTGCTGATCGGCGGCACCAGCTATGCGGGCGAGATCAAGAAGTCGATCTTCACCGTGCTCAACTACCTGATGCCCACCTCGAACGTGATGTCGATGCACTGCTCCGCGAATTACTCCAAGGCGAGCACCGACTCGGCTCTCTTCTTCGGGCTCAGCGGGACCGGCAAGACCACGCTCTCCTCGGACTCCACCCGCACGCTGATCGGCGACGACGAGCACGGCTGGAGCGACGACGGCATCTTCAACTTCGAGGGCGGCTGTTACGCGAAGACGATCCGGATCTCGGCCGAGGCCGAGCCGGAGATCTACGCGGCGACCAACCGCTTCGGGACCGTGCTGGAGAACGTCGTCTTCGACCCCGACACGAGAGTTCCGGACTTCAACTCCGACGAGAAGACGGAGAACACGCGCTCGGCCTACCCCATCAACTTCATCCCCTCCGTCGACCTCAGCGGGCGCGCCGGCCATCCGACCGAGGTTCTCTTCTTGAGCGCCGACGCTTTCGGCGTCCTGCCACCGGTCTCCCGGCTGGAAGGAGAGCAGATCCGTTACTTCTTCCTCTGCGGCTACACGGCGAAGGTCGCCGGCACCGAGCGCGGGGTCACCGAGCCCGAGCCGACCTTCAGCACCTGCTTCGCAGCGCCCTTCCTGGTGCTGCCGCCGGACCGCTACGCGGACCTGCTTCTGGAGCGGGTGCGCCGCCACGGCACGACCGTCTGGATGCTCAACACGGGCTGGATCGGCGGGGCTTACGGCGTCGGCCAGCGGATCTCGATCGCCCACACGCGCTCGATCGTCAGGGCCATAGTCGAGGGCAGGCTCGACGGCGTCACCCGCCACTCGGAGCCGGTTTTCGGCCTCCAGATCCCCGACAGCGTCCCCGAGGTCCCGCGGAAGATCCTCGACCCGCGCGTCGCCTGGCCGGACCCGGACGCCTACGACCGGCAGGCCGAGAAGCTGCGGGCGATGTTCGACGAGTACTACGGGAACTTCCGGGAGCAAGGAGCCGCGGCGGGCTGAGCCGCTTCGCGATTGTAGGCAGCCGCCACTACCCGGTCCTGACGCGCGTCGCCGAGTACGTCAACGCGCTGCCAAAGGGCTCCACGATCGTCACCGGCAGCGCATCAGGGGTGGACGCCGAGGCCACCAAGGCGGCTCGCGGCCGGGAGCTGGCCGTGATCAGGCTGGCCGCCTCCTTCGAGGAGGCGCGCGATGCGCGCGCCGCCGTGACGCGCAACCAGAAGCTGATCGACCAGGCCGACGTGGTGGTCGCCTTCTGGGATGGCGCCTCCGAGGGCACCAGGGGAACCATCGACCGGGCCCTGGACTCCGGCAAGGAGGTCCACGTCTTCATCGATAAACTCGCGCCATGAAGGTTGCGGTGAGGGTCACCGCCTTGCTCTTCGCCCGCCTCCGCGAGCAGGCCGGGGCCGACCGCTTCGAGCTCGAGCTGCCGGGGACGCCCACGGTGGCGGACGTGTATGACGAGCTGCGCCGCAGGCACCCGGCTCTGGACTCGCGGCGCGGGATCGTCCGGCCGGCGGTGAACCAGGAGTTCGCTGACTGGACGGACGCGGTTTCCGACTCCGATGAGGTCGCCTTCATCCCGCCCGTCAGCGGGGGCAGTGGAGCCGCCGGAGTCCTCTTCGAGCTGACCGACCAGCCCCTCGACGCCCGCCGCCTGGAGACGGCGGTCGCCCACTCCAGCGCGGGTGCCATCTGCACCTTCACGGGGGTCGTACGGGACAATTCCCGCGGGCGCGAGACGCAGCGGCTCGAATACGAGGCTTACGCCGCCATGGCCGAGGCCCAGATGCGCGCGATCGCCGCCGAGATCGGCCGCCGCTGGCCGGAGGCGCGGGTGGCGATGGCCCACCGGACCGGCGTCCTGGAGATCGGGGAGGCGTCGGTGGTGGTGTCGGTGTCGAGCCCGCACCGGGCGGAGGCGATCGCCGCCTGCAAGTTCGGGATCGATGAGCTGAAAGAGTCGGTGCCGATCTGGAAGAAGGAGTTCTTCGCCGACGGCCAGGTCTGGATCGAGGGGGACGAGGCCCGGCCGCTCTAGCGGGAGGGTTCCTGGGCCGGCCGGCGGAGGAGCGTGATCGCCCCGAAGCCGACCGAGCTGGCGATCAGGCCCAGCGAGAAGCCGAAGGACAGGAAGCCGAGCGGCATCCCGTTGGCCAGCAGCGCGAACGCCCCCGCCAGCAGGATCACACCGATCCCCGCCAGGGAGAAGGTCATCGAGTAAGGGATCGGCTCCGGGCGCGCTCCCGGCGATTGGCCGAGTGCGACCTGGACCAGGAAGGTCACCTCGGCCGCCACGGCGACCACGGCCAGGCTGGACATGGCGATGAAGGAGCCGTTGGCGCCGGTCGCGGCGAAGTAGAGGCCGAGCAGGGTGAAGACCACCGACACGGCGGTCGCGACCCAGCCAGTGCGGTGGCGCACCGCCATCCCGATCCCGACCGCCAGCGCGACCCAGCCCACGACCCAGATCGCGCCCCACAGGTAGAGGGCGAGGCCCATGGTCCTCAGAACCTCGGCCACCAGCATCACCAGCAGGCCCACGCCGCACACGCCCCACGCCTGGTGGGAGATCCGGGTCATCGGCAGGACTCTAACGCAGTCAGAGGCGAAATCGATCGTCCGCCGTCAGCGCTTGACAGCGACGGAGAGGCCGTCGCGGAGGGGGACGATCACCGCTACCAGCGAGGGCTCGGCCGCCACCAGCCGGTTGTAGGTCGCCACGTTGCGCGCCTGCTGTCCGCTGGGATGGACCACCTCGCCGAGGCGGAGCGCGTTGTCGGCCAGGAGCAGGCCGCCGCTGCGGACCCGCTCCAACCCGGCTCGGAAGAGGCGCTCGATCGCCCGCTCGTCCGGCATCGAGTTGAGGAGGTCGTCGAAGACCAGGTCGAATGGCCCCGGCAGCCGCTCCAGGGCGGCGAAGACGTCATCCTCCACCACCTCGGCGCTCAGGCCGGCGCCGGCCTCGGCCAGGCTGGAGCGGGCCAGAGCGGCCCGGGCGGGATCCATCTCGATGGTCGTCAGCGACGCTTCCGCACCCCCGCCACGGAGGAGCCAGAGCCCGCTGTAGCCGGTGGCCGCGCCCAGCTCCAAGATCCGTTTGGCATTGGCCGCACGCGCCAGGACGTGCAGCAGCATCCCCTCGTGGGGGCCGACGATCGGCACCCCCTCCCGCGCGGCGTGCTCTTCGAGCCGGGTCAGCACGGCGTCGCGCTTCGGCAGCAGGCCGAGCATGTAGTCCTCGAGCTCGTCGGTCACCTGGACCGGCTTCATCCAGCCACCTCCTGTCGCGTCAACACCTCGAGCACCTGGTCGATCTCCTCCTCGGTGTTGTAGAAATGCGGCGACAGGCGGACGAAATCACGGTGCGTCCGGCAGATGACGCCCGCGCCGGTGAGGTCGCTTAGGAGCTCCTCCGCGGTCCTGCCCCGGCGATTGAAGGAGATGATCCCGGACGACTCCGACCGCTCCCGCGGCCAGGGCTCGATGATCCGGTAGCCGCGCTCGAGCAGGCCCTGCCCGAGCCGGTCGACCAATCCCAGCACGCGCTCCTCGATGGCCTCGATCCCGACCTCCAGCAGCAGCGACACCGCCGCCCCGAAGGCGGCCACGTCGAGCAGGCTCAGCGCCGACTCCTCGAACTTGCGGGCGGTCTTCGCGTAGCCGAACTTCGGCTCGAAGTAGGCCATCCGCTCCTCCATGGACCCGGTCCCGACGAGGATCGGGTCGACCCGCTCCAGGAGCTCCGGTCGCCAGGCGGTGAAGCCGGTGCCGGGCACCCCCAGCAGCCACTTCCCGGCGCCCGCGGCGACGAAGTCTGCGTTCATCGCCTCGAGGTCGAAAGGCAGCACTCCCAGACCCTGGATACCGTCCACGGCCAGGATCACACCCCGCTTCCGGCACTCGGCGCCGATCTCGGCGAGGTCGACCCGGTACCCGTTCCAGAACTCGACGAAGCTCAGCGCCACCACCCGCGTGTGCCCGTCGACTAGCGACAGGACCGCTTCCGGCGTCACCCGCCCGTCCTCGGGCTCGACCAGCCGCAGCTCGACCCCGCGCTCGCGGCAGGCCATCCAGGCGAACAGGTTGGCCGGGTACTCGAGGCGGGCGCCGACGATGTTGTCGCCCTCCTTCCAGTCCAGCCCGCGCGCCAGCAGGGAGATGCCATGGGCCGTTCCGCGGGTGATCGAGACCTGGTCGGGCGAGACGCTCACCAGGGTCGCCAGTGACGAGCGCAGCTCGTCCACGATCTGCTGGTAGCGCTCGAAGAACTGCGCCTCCTCGCTGAGCATGTGGGTGGCCTCTTCGACCGCCGCCCGGACCCGGCTCGACATCGGCGAGACGCCGGCGTGGTTCAGGTGGATGTGGCCGGCGGTGATGGGGAAGAGGGCGCGGGCTTCAAGCGGGTCCATCGAACTCACTCCAGAACTGGTCCAAAAGCGGCTGCAGGGTGACGATGTAGGCCGCGAGCCGGCGCGCCGACTCGGTGACCGCGTCGGTGTCGAGGTCGGGCGTCGGGAAGGTCTCGTAGAGGCGTGCCCAGCCGCGGTCCCAGGGCTCCAGCTCAGCACGCGCCAGGCCGCCCTTCACCTCCACCATCCGGCCCCGGAAGTAGGCGAGGGCCGCCGCGTTCAGCTCTCGGTT
>Ga0066690_10000338_pt1 | contig 13297 bp, 12 predicted proteins | sample GraSoiAngelo_139_FD_62303 | JGI IMG/M metagenome (GOLD analysis project Ga0066690, IMG submission 62303) | Grasslands soil microbial communities from the Angelo Coastal Reserve, California, USA - 14_0929_12_20cm | ecosystem: Environmental > Terrestrial > Soil > Grasslands | place: USA...
TGCCGGGGTAGCTCATTGGTAGAGCGCCGCCCTGAAAAGGCGGGCGTAGCCAGTTCGATTCTGGCCCCCGGCACCACCCGTTCGCGCCATCGCTTCATCCCCGAAGAAATCTACCCTGCCCGAAGCCCGAAGGCACGCCGACGACCTTTTTGTCTACGATAACACGCCGAATGGGAAGGGGCACCGTCTGGTGGCGCGTTTCATCGCGGGTGAGTTAGTCAAAACAACGCATAGCATTCCCGATTGGCTGAAGAATGTTTTCGGCCGTGAATTGCGCCGAAATAAAACAACAAGGAAAGCTCTCACGCGAACGTTAGTGGGCGACAGCCGGTCGCAATCGACCTTTCTGGTGTTGGCCGTGAGGTTCTGCGCGACTGCGCAGGAATCCCTTCGCTCTCGCCGCCGTCAAGGGGCAAACCCTGCTGTACGCTTCCACGAAAGGCGCCATCGAAACGATGACCAGGGGATTGGCGCTCGAACTGGCCCCGCGCAAGATACGCGTCAACGCTATCGCTCCCGGCCATACAGAAACCGAAGGCAATGTAGCTGCGGGGACCTTTGAGGGTGGTGCCGGTGCCGTTCTGGCTGGGAAGACGCCGCTCGGTCGGCTCGGTCGCGTCACGGATATCGCCCCGCTGGCGGTGTTCCTAGCCTCAGACGAATCAGCCTGGATCACCGGGGAGGTCATTCGTGTCGCAGGCGGCCTCGTTGTGGCCACCTGAGTGCAATGTGCCGACCTCGCAATAGCACATTCCGGTGAACGGTGTCAGGGCAACACAGAGAGGAGAATCCTATGCAACGTGCAACTTCAAGATGACTACTTGGCTGCCTATCGCAGCCTCAAGCTGGTGCGAGATGTCAAAGGGGTGTTAGTCGCCGAATTCCACAGCAACGGCGAACCGTTCACTTTCACTGCACAAGATCACACCCAGTTTGTCGATGCGTTTTACCGCATCGCGCAGGATCGAACGAACAAGATCGTAATCCTGACCGGGGCGGGAGGCGAGTTTATTCCTTACATCGATTTTTCGTCTTTCGGCGACGTTGCCGATCCCGGCGTTTGGAGCCAGGCGAGAAGTACATTGTTCCACACAAAGCGACACGTATCTAGGCTGGGACGTCCGGAATCAGCGGCTTGGGCTTCACCATCCAGAGTTACTTCGAGTTTGCCCTTCGTCACCTTTTACATTTTCTGCTGAGGCTGTTCCTAGCCTCTGCAGCGCAACCCAGCGCACTCGTAGTAACGACTGTTGACTTCTTCCCCGACAATAGCGACCGGTGCGGACCCCGGCGAGAAAGGTTCGCTCGGCCGCCAAATAGTCCCACAAGTCGGCGCTGGGTCGACTTTCTGAGGCTTCATCCATTTCGTACCTCTTTAAGAAGGATTTGGAGCAGTGCGCCGGTTTTTGGTGGTGCTGCGGCAGGAAGGGACACAGATCGCTTCCTACCGCGACTCGGGACCGCCATGACACTTGTGTGGCTGGAATGTTAAGACGATGTGTTCCTGCAACTACGCCGCCGCTGTGGTCGCTGCACCTTTCAGGAACGCCAGTAGGTCGGCGCTCCAGCGGGAAAGCGGACCGGGGACTTGTCCAGTTTCGCGATTCACCAGGCCCAGCGGCAAAAGCGTAATCTTTTGGGGCCTAATTCACCGAATCAGCGTGGAACGCGTGCCGGTTGCGCGCTCGGGCTCCCTATTTTTCCCACGAGTTCGTCCAATCGTGATTCGAGCATGTCGAGTTTGTCCTGCTCCGTTCGCATCTGCTGTTCTGCATCCGTTTCTGTGGACTGGCGTTGCTGCGCAAGAATCGTTGAGGCTTCGAGGTCGGCCTTGGCGCGGTTAAGCGCATCTTCGACCTGCGCTGCGTGGTCTCCACTGTCCTCGTAATGTTTGATTTCGGCCGCTTCACTCCTAATGACGACCTGAACTTCCGCGAGTTTGGAGCGTGCGTCATCCAAGTGTTGCGACGCACGCGAAACGGACACTTGCTGAATTTGCAGGCGAGATAGCAGAATTTGGGCGCTTTGGATTCTGGTCAGTGAAACTTGTAAGTCCTGACGAAGTTGTCGGATCTCGGTCAGCAACGCTTGTAGTGTTTGTGAGTCTGACGAAGTCGTCTGGGCAAAGGTAGCCGTTGCCATTCCGAAGAGCACAACAATGAAAAAATATGTTCGCCGCATTGCAACCTCCTCGCTGCAAGATACACCCATCCTAACCACCAGACTGTCAGTGCACTGGTAAACGCAGCTGTAATCGGACAAAGGGTTATAAAATCTCAGGTAATACGAGCAATCAGGCAGAACCGATGGCACTACTGCCTTGTTGGGTTTTTGCCTGTGGATATAAGATGGCGCGGGAGAGTCAGGAGCAATCATGGCCCATCAAGCGCAACTGAAATATATCTTCTACATTGCCGCCACGCCGGAGAAGGTGTGGGAAGGCTTTGTGTCGCGCGAGTCGAACCGCATCATCTTCTCGGGCGCTGAGCTTCAAGCGGACTTTAAGCCTGGTGGCTTGCTCGCATGGGTGGGCGCGGGACCCGATGGCAAGCCGGTGACCTACGTCCGAGGGAAGGTCCTGCGGTTTGAGCCGCCAAAAGTCTTTCAATACACCTTCGCAATGGGCCAAAATGATAAGGCGTCACGCGCAACTATCGAACTGGTGCCCGAGACCGAAGCCACCAAAGTAACAGTGACGCATGACGAGTGGGCCGAGGATGACCCCACCTATGCTGCCTGCGCCGATGGATGGCCACGTATTCTTTCCCGCCTGAAGACGCTGCTTGAGACCGGGAAGACATTTAAGCCGCATTGATACAAGGTGGGAATGGTCTGAGATTTTTCGCCCGGCAGCATGCCGCCCACTAGTGCCGCAATCGTCGAAAAAGAATCCAGCGGGAAAGCGGACAGTGGACTTGATGTTCGGTTTCGCGACATGGCGAACGTAGTGACCTGTGGTAACTTCGCGGTGAAGCAAAGGGGCGGTAATGAGGAAAACGGTTGAGCAATCGGTTGCCCACTGTTCGTCGCCACAACTTCCGCACTGCAGAAAGCTCCTAATTTTTCCGGGACCTTTGCTCTTGCATCTCTAAAGGGCGCACACGTTACAAAGACCTTGCCTAAAATTCTGTTGAAAACTGCACAGGACGGCGATTCATTGGAAATCGTCGAGTCGTTCAGCTGAAGTCCTTCCAGGCAAATATTCGTTAAAGGTAGTTGTGGCCGGCTTTGACCGCCGTGAATCAGCCGCTCATTGTCCGCGATGGCGAACCCTTGACGGCCAACCCACAACTGAAACTTGCCACCGCAAAGGAAGAGGTCAGGGTTTCTACGGACGTGCTGGACGTCAACGTGATGACACAGGATCCCTCTCTAACGTTTGATGATTCGGCAGCAAACCCTCGACGCGAACCCCGGGCGCCCTGGAGCGCCGGTCTCCATTCCCGGCTTGCCAATTGAAACAGCTTCAGGCGGAATCAAAGCACCTCAGTATTTTGCGCCAGGTGTTGCAGGCGATCACGGCTCATCTGTTTTCAATGTTTTGTACTCCTGATACTGCAATTGGAATTACGCCATCATTTGCCGCTTGGCCAGCGGAACCACGCCTGCGCTGCGGGCCGGGTTGCTGTAACTCTGAGGAATCGGGGCGTAGGACCGGGTCTTTCGGGTCGCGATCGGCAAGGACCTGGATATCGATCCGGCGATGTGTCGAGCGGCTTCGCGCGCCAGCTCCATGCGCCCGCGTACGCGAAACTTGGCGAACAGCGATGAGACATGGAACTTTACTGTGCGTTCAGAAAGATTCAGAGAGGCGGCGATCTCTTTATTGGTGAGGCTCCGCATGATACCGGCTAGCACTTCTTCTTCCCGGCGAGTGAGCTTGAGTTGACCGCTGACACAATGTCCGGCCTGGAGAAGCTTTCCCGCTTTCTCGGTCAGCCCTCTCAAACCGTCGTTTTTGGCTGATACCATTACCACGTAATCGCTCGGGGAATGGCCGAGGACCATGCAGTGGATCGCCAGCAGACCGGCGGCCTGGTCCACGGGAAACCGCCCGTCCGGAGTAGCCTCCACTTGAAAATGGGACACGCCAGTGTTTTTTTCGTAGAAGTAATAGAGATCGCGGGTAATAAGTGCCAAATTTTTCATGGTAGGCGCTCCTTTCAGAAACCTCTCTCGCAAGTTGATCTGAGAACACACCTCACTACGACAATCAAAAGGCCGCAAGGTACGAGGACCGCCAAAGCAAGAAGGATCATCTTGCGTGCCGTCATAGTGTGCCCAGCGATATTGCGCATGCCTAGCTCAACCATCCGGTCAACTAGTGCAATGAGTGCACCAAACCAAAAATATAATAAGTGCTTTATTGTGAATTATTTAGATGTTGCCAAGGGCCTTGGATGTGAGTGCGTTCGACACACACTTGGGTGGGTACAAACTCGCTTCCCGGTCTGGAATTCCAGTGCGAAGGCGCAAAAGAGCTGCAGTTTGACGCGGGGCATTTGGACGAGCAGTCCGGTTTCGCCCCGTGGAGCGGGGACCTGGGGGCGAAAAATGCGCCAATCGAACCACCAGAATTTAGTATGGTTCCGAACCAGGCCTGGAGGGCTTGGTGTCGGTCTCTCCTGCTACCCCAGGCTGCTCAGAGATCTCGCGCGCCTCGATCCTTTCCCATTTTTCTGCTGATTCTCTTATCTTGACTTCTAGTTCTACTTCTGCCCGTTCGAATTCACCCTCTAACTCAGACTTTCCACTTAGTTCGTTTTCTCCGGGTTCAGGCCTCTCCACTTCGGGACGCATTTCATTGGTCGGTTCCGGCAGTTCTGGACCAGAGTCCATTCCAACACGGGTAGAAAATCCAGGCTCCAGGAGAACTGATCCTCCAGTAGCGTTCCGTCCGTAGACCTCGACAAGTCCGTCCACCACGTCCACTTCCGTGACGTTGTGCGCATTGACTTCCACTTCGAACTGGGTCCCGCGAACGGCAATCACGGCACTGGGGGTTCCGAGTTCGAACGGCACGGTGCCACCTGTCCGCTTGTAGATGAGCGCACGGATTCGTCCGAGAAGCAATTGGAAGTAACTCGGATCAGTCAAAGAAGGTTCTTGCACCCGCAATCTTGTGTGCGCCCTGAGCATCACCTCACTGCCGTCGCTCAGGCGAAGAAGTAATCTGCCGTTGCCTGTGTCAAGAATTGTGCCTGGAGGAAGCTGCTCTCCACGCGACGGATTAGTAGGCGACTGGTCCGGAAGGCTCAGACGAACATTACCCCTCCACGCGGCAATCGTGGCTCCAGCTATCGCAGCAGCGGCAGGCATCCTCGGCTGTTGCTCTTGGGCCACGGCCATAGCGATAGTCAACCAGGAGATCAAAGGGCAAAATAGGATGCAACGAATTGCCACAGGTCTCATTGAAGTACCTCACTGTAAAACTCTCGAGTTGCCGGCAGACGAATAAGAAAAGATGTGCCTACACTAGCATCGCTGCGGGCCTCAACTTTTCCTCCATGTTGTTCGGCGATCCGTTTGACAAAGGCCAACCCGAGTCCCCATCCGCGTGCCGTGTTTTCCTGCTCACTTCCGCGGTAGAAAGGTTCGAAAAGATGAACCAGTTCTTGCGGCGGAATCACGGGACCCGGATTCCACACCTCCAGTATGACACCGTTTCCGTCAATCTGGGCTCGTAGCATCACTTCGCTTCCGCGTGCACTGAATTTGATGGCGTTACTTACCAGATTCAGTAAAGCGCCCTCGATCAAGTGAGGATCGCCGTGAAGTGCCGGTAAATAACGAGCAAATTCAGTTCGGACCTTGATTTCAGAAGCCTGGGCGATAGGCTGAACGACCCGTGCCACTTGCTCTATCGTGCAGCCGATCTGGAAGGTCTCTTTGCGCATGGAGCGCGCCCCCGCCTCAAGCCGCAGCACATCGAGATATGTATTGATCATTGCTACCATCCGGCCTGACTCCTGGAAAATAGTGGCGGCCGCTTCACTGCTGGCGCGTTCCTTCGAATACCGGAGCAGATACTCCGCGAAGCCTTGTATCGAGACGAGCGGGGTACGAAGTTCGTGAGTAACGAAGCCAAGCGCTTCCGCGCGCGCACGATCTCGTTCCAACCTGACCGTCTGGTCAGTCGCGACCACCATGACTACTTCCGATGGGTCAGCAGCCGACGTGGATTTGAGTTTCACAGCCCGCAACTGCCAGAGTCCCTGACCTAGGTTCACCTCGGCATCGAGCCACACACCAGGAGTGACCAGTGACTTGCGGATATCGCCCCACGGTGCCTCGCGGAGACCTGCGACGAAATTGTCGAGACTTGAGTCCGCTCCCCACCCTTGCTTTTCGCAGAAGCTTTGCCACTGTGGATTGTGAAATATGAGCCGCCCATCGGATGCGAAGACGGCCAAGCCCTCTTGCATCGCTTGCAGAAGGGTTTCATCAAACGCATACAGCGAACTCAGCTCCGCTTGCAGGTGCCGAAGCAGATGCACCTTCCAATGCAAGTCTCCCTCCGCGGATTTCGCTTCTGCGCGCAAGGCCGCCGCCAGACTTTCTCTTGTTTCCGAGCCGGGCGTCTTCAGCGTCAGTTGTAGTTGCCGAAGGCCCTGCGTAAGGCCTTGGTCCACCACGACGAGGTTCTGCAACTGCGCCAACGGGCCGGCCAGCAGACCTGCACACAAAAGTGGTCCCAGTCCGATCAGCAGATGCATCCAAGCAAAAGCCAAGTAGCTCGCTACGAGACCACTTGCGAGTAATACCGCGAGCGCGATCAACCCCTTCCAGACCGGCCAGCGCAGCACCACGAAGGTGAAACTGGAACTGAACATACATAGAAGCAAAAGACTTAGCCATCCATTCAGAGGGCGCAAGCTCCTTCCGGCAAGGATGGCATCGACCAGATTGGCATGGATTTCCACCCCGGGCATCGGCAGTCTGCCACTGACTGGAGTTGGGATGCGGTCCCCTATTTCCGCGGAGCCGAATCCAATCAACACCGCTTTCCTTTGTAGTTGCCCGCCTGTCTTTCCTTCCAGTAGGTCCACGACGGAGACCGCGGAGAATGCTGGCGACGTCTCGCCGGGAGCTGTTTGGCCGCGGTAATCAATCAGCAGCAAACGCGGCGATTCGAACTCGGCGCCGGCAATCGCGGCGTGAGAAGACGTCTGCACCGCAGGGATGCGTCGCCCTCCGACTCGCACCTCGCGCCCGTCATCTTCGAGGGGCGCTCCTCTAGCAACGCGCGCCACTTCCAACGCAAACGCCCAGCGAGGGCCCTCGAGAGATAATTCCCGCACCGGGACGCTACGGCATATACTGTCGGGTCCCAGAGCAGCTTGAGCGTGCCCCACGGCAATGGCTTTCTCCGCGAACAGTGGCATCGGTTCGACCCAGAGGTACCCTTGAGGTGAATTGCCGATCTTGCCAACAAGAACAGCGTTCCCCGCCTCTTCCAGCGCCGTCGCCAATTGGCGATCATCGCTTTCGTCCTCGGGTTCCGAGAGTAAAATGTCCAAGCCCAACGCCTTGGGCCGCTCGGCGCTGGCCGCCCTTACTACTCTTGCGAGCAGCGAGCGTTTCCAGGGCCATCGCCCGTAACGTTCAAGACTGGCGTCGTCAATCAACACAAGCGCCACGTTTGGCGAAGTGCCCTGATTCTCCCTTAGCCGGAAATAGAAGTCTCCCGCGCGCCGGCTAAGTTCTTCCACCGGATAACTGAGGCTGAGCACACCGACCATGGACAGAAGCAAGACATTCAGCAACAGCCAGTGCACCGGCTGGCGGCGCACCTGGTGCGGGCGGTCTTTTCCTGAATCGCTCATGTTTTTTCTGATTGCAGGTCGATTGCCAGGCGGCGCGCCTTTTCGTACAAGGTTTTGCGTTCAATTCCAAGCTTCCGCGCCGCCAGCGACTTATTGCCACGTGATTCTCGCAACACACGGACGATTTCCTGTCGCTCCATTTCCTGCAGCTTGCCCGTCAGCGTTGACGTCAAGTTCTCTGGGACCGAAGTTGCCTCGCTTCGCCGCGCTCGCTCGCGTTCCACTCCCTCGCACGAGATTCCCTCGGTCGCAGCGAAAATAGCCAGTCGCTCGATAAAGTTTTCGAGCTCCCTCACGTTACCGGGCCAGCTCATGGAAGCGAGCAGCGAAACAGCGTCTTCGCTGATATTCACTTGGCGCGCATTGCGCTGGTTAAAGCGCTCCAGAAAATGCTGCACGAGCAGTGGAATGTCCTGGGGACGCTCTTCAAGCGAGGGAAGTTGAATGGTGACGACGCTGAGGCGATAATAAAGGTCTTCGCGAAATTGCCCTGCCCGGATAAGCGCGCTCAGATCCTTGTTCGTAGCAGCCACAATCCGGACGTCTAGAGGAACAAGGGTGTTCGACCCCAGGCGTCGCACCTTCTGCTCCTGTAGAACGCGAAGCAATTTCACCTGAAAACTCAGACTGGTCTCCGAGATCTCGTCCAGGAAAATCGTGCCGCCGTTGCTGGCCTCGAATAGCCCGCTGCGGTGACTGTCGGCGCCGGTGAAGGAACCTTTTTCGTGCCCAAACAACTCGCTTTCCAGGATTGTCTCCGGGAAGGACCCGCAGTTGATAGGTGTGAAGGGCATCTTGGCGCGCGGGCTGTGCTCATGAATGGCCCGCGCCACAAGTTCCTTTCCCGACCCGCTCGCACCGGTAATGAGCACGTTGGCCGTGCTGGGCGCGACCCGCGCGACGATCCGATATACTTCCAGCATTTTCGGACTGCGCCCCACAATCGCCGTTTTGAGACCGAAGGTATCCTTCGGCGCAAAGGCGGGTGTGTGTCGCGACGCTCGCAACTTGCGCAACAGGGCGAGCAGTTCGTCAATCAGCAAGGGCTTGCTGAGATATTCGAGTGCTCCGCCTGCAACGGAGCGAGCCACGGTCTCGACGCTGGCATGTGCCGTCATCACCACACACTTACACTCCGGCTGCAATGTTTTCAGTTTTTCCAGAAATTCGAGACCATTGGCCTGTCCAATATAGATATCCAGAAGCGCCAGATCGATCCGGTTTTCACGAAGGAGCGGTTCGGCCTCCTCGACACTGCGCGCGGCGCAGCATACGTAGCCTTCCTCCGTCAAAACGGCATTCAACCAGCGGCAAATGGATTTGTCGTCATCCACGACGAGTATTTTGAGTTGCTTCTCCATGCCCTTACCCCAATTCCTGTAGTCTCCATACGAGCCAACTCTCCTCGTGAGGACCGACTAGAAATGGTACACAAGACTGAAGCGCTCCACCTGCGCCCGGAATGCTCCCGTGGGCTGAGCCAGGTGGAAGTAGGTATAGTCGGCGCCCACCTCCCATCTTCCCAGTATAAAGCGATTCTTCGCTGTGGTCTGCCACGCAGTCTGGTAGGGGGTTTGCAACAAAGATTCGGCACCAAACTGCGCGATAAATTCGCCGCGGTAGATTTTACCTGCAGCAAAACGGAATCCACCAAGTCCGAGGTGACTGTGATATTGGTTTGGACTGAAATAGCCGTGCGAAAATGTCCGCGAGAATGAAGAATGCGTGTATTGGTATCCCAGTCCTACAGCGAAATGCGAAACTCCAATCCACCGCAGCACTTCAGCATCTTCTCTTTGGGTTCGATTTGAGTCGGAAAAGTGCTGCTTGAAGAAATCGGCGCTGATCCGCCAGGAGCGCAGCTGCCAGTCGAGCCGGCTCCACCAACCCTCCGCCAACACGTCGAACCGAGTTGACCGGAAAGTCGGGGTAATCGGAATCCGGGAGAAACCTCCTTGCAGCCAAACACTCTGGAACGGATGAAGAATCAAGGTTCCGCGGTAGAGTGCCCGATTCGAATCGTCAGCAAAGCGAACGATCCCCGCTCCCCCTGCAACGAAGAGCCAGCGCGCCAACCGCACCCGGCCTTCATCATTGACGGTAAAGATGTTTGCTTTTGGGCCCTGGCTCACCCAAAGAGATTTTTCATCGATGCGCAAACTGTTCGTGACTTGGCGTCCCATCTCAACATCCAACCTCTGTCCAGCACTCAAGACACGGTTTCCTGCGTTATCGCTGAAGTAGCTTGCATCCGCTTCAACTCGGTTTAGCGCGCTAATCTCATGGGCCTCCGGAAGCGGTAGTTGATTCTTTTGTAAGTCATCCTTGTACTCCTGCAGGCGAATGCTGTTTGGATGGCGGGCCAGTGCTAGCTCCAGCTCGCTGCCGGCCTCGTCTTTCCTTTTCTGAAGTAGCAAATTTCGTACCAGCCCGATAGCCGCGGCCTCATCGTTCGGATCTGCTGCAAGCACCTCGCGGAAAAGTTGATTTGACGGCTCGTATTTCTCGCGAAAACTCAGCAGGCGAGCCAACTCGATCTTTGCCATTCGGTTCGAGGGATCGTCGCGCAGGACCCCGCGGAAGATTTCCAGGGCCCGCCCGTCTCGGCGCTCATAAACATAGGTCCTACCCAGTTCGACCCGGAGCTGAGAATTCCCCGGAAATCGTTTAAGTGCTTCCTGCAGTGTTTGTATCGCCTGCGAATAGCGCCGATGACGCAGATCTGCCTGTGCTGCAGCAATGCTCTGCTGGACCGAGGGCCCTTCCTGACCGTGCGCGGGCTGGACCTCTCCCGCGAGAAGTATGGCGGCAAACGCGAGACTTACACAGAAAATAGAACTTCGAATCATGACTTCATCATTCACCACCCAACGACCTGTGCTACTGCCAATCCTTGCCGCCGGCTCGGAAATGCGAGGCCATAAATGCCTTTGCGTCCTCCCCGACGAGGCGTGGATCTGGGGCGATAGCCTCATTGTAGCCAACCTCCAAGACGGTCCTGTCTCCGCCATCATGCCCTATTACAAAGCACACAGTCGAAAGACCCTGGGTCTCAAATCAGGGTGTGCTGAAATCAAAGGGGTTAACGTAATGAGCCCCGAGCGATTTTCATGAAGTTTCGCGGGCCGCAGGCCCTAATTGAAAGTTAGCCTGACCAGGGCGTTATTACAACCTTGATGCTCTCTTTGGCGTGTCGAAAACACCTCGCTCACCAACCCAATTAGGAGATGCGATGAATGACGTCGATAAACGAGTCGTGGACATTTACTGGTGCGCTCCCCCACCCTCGTCCTGACAATCGACGATCAATAGGGCACTTTCATCGCCAAATGCGCGGAGGCATAACTTCTGCATATTCACTGGTCCTAGTTTGCCCTGGCTGGGTCGATCCAACACACCCTGTATTGACAATACCCCAACGCAATGACGCGTCATCTTCGATGCCTGGTTCCCTCGCACCTGACCGCCACGTTCTGACTTACATGGCCCGTAGTTAATCCCAGCCTGCTGTCGCACCCATTCATGGGCGATTAGCGTGCAATAAGAGTTCCCGAGAGTTCCCAAACGTTGCGATCGGCACCGTGAAATTACAAACAGTTACCTCTGACTGCTCATCTGTCACGGCACCGGCCCAGAAATTGAAGGTTCGGCGAGCTCGGAATCGGAGGACATATCCGACGCCATCAAGAACAACGTGTCACATCCGGGGCACCACTTCTTCTTCTTCTGGGTGAAGTCCCACTTGCAATTCGGGCATTTGTGGCACCGCGGCCGGAATCTCAACAACGGTTTCTTCCCAGTCCAGCTGTTTGCGGCCCTCGATTTCAAGCCGCATCGCCGTAGGCAAGCCTTGCCTACACTTGTTCTTTGGGTTTCGCGTTCTCCCGCGGAAGCCGTCACGGGAATTCACGACGAAGGCAACTCTCAACGCGACCACATCGAAAAGCGGACCGGCAACCTGCGGTCGGATTGGGGCTTTGGTAGTTTCGACGTCAGACAGGTTGCTTGTTAAATGCAACTTATGCGCTTCCAGTTGGGCACGGGAAGCGTTTTCTTCGTGGTTTGCAGGGATTGGCGAATGCGTCGTTAGGCGGTTGGACGGTGAACTCGATCGTGACGTTCGAAGGCGGCTTTCCGTTTTCGCCGCAGCCCAGCTACAACCAGTCAAACAATGGGGACACGCGAAATCCGAGCGCCCCAACCACTTGCTTCTTTGTTTTCAATGTAGTGTTTCTACTACGGGGCGAAAGAGTAGGTATATTTCACCGCAAATCGGGTCTCGCGGACTTGCGGGGGATTCGCCGGAGCGATACTGGCGAATTGCGTTCCGACGTTGTAGATGATGTAGAGGTCGCTGTCCGGGCGATAGTTGTACCTTAGGCGAAGATTGGCGCTGACTGCCTGCGTGTTTGACGTATCCATCTGAAGAAGACTGGTGAATGTCAGAAAACGAGTGAAGGAGTAGTTTGCCTGCAAGCTTGCCAGCAGTACTGAGAAATTGCCGTTAGGCAAAGGCAATCGAAATCTATTCCAGGTCTCGGAAGCAGAGATCGAAAATTTGACCGTCGGGCGATAATTGGCCCGCACACGGAATTCATTCAGAGTCCCACCGTAGTAGCCGCCAAAGCGTTCGAAGAAATTGTATGTAAATCGGCGATCCTGCCCGGATCCATAGGTAAGCTGATGACGGGCGAAGTGGTAGATGCCGTTCGGAATGAACATGTTCTTGTAAATATGAAAGGGCGTTGTAATCAGCTGCGTGAACACGTCCGCGATATCGTTGTCGGTGTACGCCCCGTTATTGAACTCGGCCCGGAACGTGCCCTGCCATTCTTGCGTCGAAACTTCGTTACGCGTATCGGGCGCATGGAGAATGAATCCCTCAAATTGCAACTCGCGCACGCCACTGATCTGGGGCCTGACCTTAAAGGTAAAATCCCCGTACGTTTCGTTTGAGCCGGTTCTTTCGATGAAACCAACCTCCGGGTTGAAGTTTGGCCCGATTTTTCTCCGCTCTACGATCCCGTCCAGCCAGTTTGACCGATACGAGAGCGAGGCCCCGACATCGCTCGCCCCGCCAGGGTCTCCAGGGGATCGGGTTCCGGCCACATGCGCGTCAACAAACCAGTCTTTGAAGAAGACCAGTCGCGAGTCAACACCTCCCGTCTGGTTGAAACTGTCAAGTACGTTTCCTGACCGTTTATCTGTGCCCATCACACCGATATAAGAACCGAGCCATAGAGACTCTTTCAGTCTTGCGACAGCATAGTTTGCGTAAGGATTTGGACCACTGGAACGAGTGTTGACGCCCATTATACCCACCTCCATCCGACCAAATGTCCCGGTCAGTTTGGCTCCGCCATTGATGGGCACCTGTTGGCCGGTTATTGGATCAATCCCAATCTGACGGCTAAAGAACAATTGATCCTGGTCGCCGATATCGAAATTGAAGATCCCTGCGTTTTCGAGGA
>Ga0066690_10000348_pt1 | contig 13239 bp, 12 predicted proteins | sample GraSoiAngelo_139_FD_62303 | JGI IMG/M metagenome (GOLD analysis project Ga0066690, IMG submission 62303) | Grasslands soil microbial communities from the Angelo Coastal Reserve, California, USA - 14_0929_12_20cm | ecosystem: Environmental > Terrestrial > Soil > Grasslands | place: USA...
CTGGAAGGTGCCGACATGCAGCTTGGAGACCTGCTCCGACCAGTACGGCAGCCAAACGAAGAAGAGCCCCCCGATCAGCGGCCCGAACTCGAAGCCCAGCCCGCCGATCACCGCGGCCACCAGCAGCGCCAGGGAGAGCTGGAGGCCGAAAACGTCGGGGTTGACGTAGGCCACCGAGATCGCCAGCAGGGAGCCGGCGATGCCGGAATAGGCGGCGCTGATGCCGAAGGCGAGCGTCTTGTAATAGGAGAGGCTCACACCGCTGGCGACGGCGGCCGTCTCGCTGTCGCGGACGGCCATGAAAGCGCGACCCGTCGTGCTCCGAACCAGGTTCCAGGCCAGCACGAACATCAACCCGGCGATGGCCCAGTTGACGAAGTACAGCCACTGCTCGTCGGAGAGGGCGAGGAAGTCCGGTGGGTGCAGCGGGTGCAGGTTGACGCCGGAGTGGCCCTGGAGGATGAACTCCAGCTTGTCGATGTCGATGATCGGCGGGATGGAGAGGGCGAGCGCGAAGGTGGCCAGCGCCAGGTAGATGCCGGACAGCCGCAGCGCCGGGAACCCGAAGAGGAAGCCGAAGAGGCCGGCCAGCAGCGCGGCCAGAGGAATCGACGCATAAAGGATGGCCGGGCTGTCGATGCCGAACGAGTGCTTCAGGTGGTAGGCGGTCAGCGCGGTGGTGTAGCCGCCGATGGCCATGAAGGCGCCGTTCCCCAGTGAGATCTGCCCCGAGTAGCCGGTCAGCAGGTTGAGGCCCATGAGGGCGATCACGTAGACGGCCACGTTGGCGAACTCGAAGGTCGTGAACTTGTCGGTGCTGAGCGGGATACCGATCAGGACCACCACCCCAACGACGATGGCGATCCAGACGTAGGCCGAGATGCCGAGAAAGCGGCTGCTCATACGCGCCGCACCGTGGCCTGGCCGAGGAAGCCGGCCGGCCGGAAGAGCAGCACCGCGACGATGATCACCAGCGCGAAAGGCAGTCGCAGGTTCTGGCCGGCCGGCAGGTAGCTGCCGACGAGGGCCAGCAGCACCCCGACCGTCAAGCCGCCGATGACCGCCCCCAGGGGGCTTTCGATCCCGCCCAGGACGGCTGCCGCGAAGGCGAAGAGCAGGATCGGCTGCATGAAGTAGGGGTCGAGGAAGGTGATGGGGGCGATCATCATCCCGGCCGTGGCCCCGACGGCGGAGGCCAGCCCCCAGCCCAAGGCCAGCATCCAGCTGACGCGAACCCCGACCAGCCGCGACGACTCCGGGTAGAGCGCCGCCGCCCGCATCGCCAGGCCGACCTTGGTGAAGCGGAAGAACACGTAGACCAGCCCGAGGATGACCAGGCAGACGCCGAGCACGCCGACGTCCTGGACGGTGACGAAGATGCCGCCGAAGCTGATCGGCGCGCTCGAGAAGGGACTCGGGAAGCTCTTGAGGATGTAGCCGAAGATCAAGCCCGCCATCCCGTTGGTGAGATAGAAGAGAGCGAGGGTGACCACGACCAGGGTTATCACCGACTTGCCTTCGAAGGGTCGGATCATGATCCGCTCGATCACCACTCCGCCCGCAAAGGCGATGGCGATGGTGACCGGGAAGACCACGTAAAAAGGCAGGTTGAAGCTGGTGATCAGCGTGTAGGAGATGAAGGTGCTGAACATCGCCATCTCGCCCTGGGCGAAGTTGGCCACGTCCATCGCCCGGTAGATCAGGACCAGGGCGAGGGCGAGGCTGGCGTAAACGCCGCCGGAGGCGATCCCGGAAACCACCTGCTGGAGGAAGTCGGTCAGCGTGACCAGGTACATGTCTTTAAGCCTTTCTTTGCCTTTTCTCTAGTCGCCGAGGTAGGACTTGCGGATGGACTCGTTGCCGGCCAGCTCCGCGCTCGAACCTGAGAGCGTGACGCGGCCGACTTCCAGCACGTACGCCCGCTCGGCGGCCCGCAGCGCCAGGTTGGCGTTCTGCTCCACCACCAGGATGGTGGTGCCGTCGTCGCGGTTGATCGCCTTCACGATCTCGAAGATGTCGCGGATCACGATCGGCGCCAGGCCCAGCGAAGGCTCGTCGAGGAGCAGCAGCTTCGGGTTCAGCATCAGGGCGCGGGCGATGGCCAGCATCTGCTGCTCTCCTCCGGAAAGGGTGGCGGCCACCTGGTCCTTCCGGCTCCGGATCCAGGGGAAGTACCTCATGGTCCGCTCGTAGTCGGCCTTGATCCGGTCCCGGTCCCGCCGGATGTAGGCGCCCATCTGGAGGTTCTCCCAGACCGTCAGCTGCGTCATCGTGCCTCGGCCCGACGGCACGTGGGCGATTCCGAGCCGGGCTACGTCCTCCGGCTGCCTGCCGGCGATGTCGTGGCCGGCGAATCGGATCTCGCCGCTGGCCCGGACCATTCCGCTGATGGCCCGCAGGGTGGTCGTCTTGCCCGCACCGTTGGCTCCGAGCAGAGCGACGATGGAGCCTTCCTCGACCTTCAGCGAGACGCCGTGCAGCGCACGGATGGAGCCGTAGGACGCCTGCACCTCGTTCAGCTCAAGCAGCGCCATCTTCGGTTCCAAGGTAGGCCTCGATGACGCGCTGGTTCGCCTGCACCTCGCGCGGCGCGCCTTCCGCGATCTTCTTGCCGAAGTCCAGGCAGACGACGTGGTCGGAGACCCGCATGACCAGGTTCATATGGTGTTCCACGATGAGCATGGTCAGGCCGAAATCCTTGTGGATCCGCCGGAAGAGCTGGACGAGGTCGGCGACCTCGTCGTGGTTGAGCCCACCGGCCGGCTCGTCGAGGAGCAGCAGCTTGGGGCGGGAGACGATGGCGCGGGCGAGCTCGACCGCCTTCAGAGTCCCGAAGGGAAGCCCGGCCACCGGGCGCTCCGCGAGGTCCTTCAGCCCGACGTAGTCGAGCGCCTCCCGCGCCCTGGCCAGGGCTGTCTCCTCCTTGCGAGAGTTGGAGGGCAGGTGGAACATCGCGGTCACGAAGCCGAGCGGATGGCGGATCTCCGAATGGAGTCCGACCATCACGTTCTGGATCACTGTCATCCGGGAGAAGAGCTCGACGTTCTGGAAGGTCCGGGCGACGCCGCGCTTGATGATCAGCTCCGGCCGGACGTCGAGCAGGCTCTGACCCTCGAAGTCGATGCGCCCTGACTGGGGTGTGTAGACGCGCGTGACGACGTTGAAGAGGGTGGTCTTGCCGGCGCCGTTGGGACCGATCAGGCCGACGATCGCGTTGTCGGGCACGTCGAAGCTGATTCCGTCCAGTGCCAGGATCCCGCCGAACCGCACGGTCACGTCTTGGACTGACAGCAGGGCCAATTTCTACCCCCCGGTCCCGGGCTGAAGTGGTCGCTATGTTACTTGCGCCTAACCCATAGTCAATTTTGATGGGTGCGGGAGGCGCTTTTCAGTCGCTGGCTTCGGGCAGCTCCGGCGGAACGTCCGCTCCGCTGGGCGGCACCGGCGGCTGCTCCCTCGCCGCCGGCCGCGGGGGGTGCGGCTCGGCGCTCTCGTAGTGGATCGGCGCCGGCGGCGCTGGTTTGGGCGCCGACGATGTCGGAGAGGCCGGGGGGGTCTCGTAGTCGAGCGGCATCGGTGCGCTGTGCTGCACGGTCACCTCGCCGATCTCGAGGCCGGGACGGCGGGACCAGACCAGGTAGGCGACGGCGCCCACCAGGGCCAGCAGCAGCAGGATCGGGAAGAAGACGAAGGGCGGGCGCGTCAGCGTGCCCAGCAGAGTGAGGCTGCCGGTGCCCCCGCTCGAGGCCGGGAGCGCGGCGTCCGAGGGCGACGGTGAAGGGCTCGGCGAAGGCAAGGCAGACGGGCTCGGCGAAGGCGAAGGCGAAGGCGCGGGCTGCACGGTCAGGTTGGCGCAGAGGTTGCCGGCCGGTTCGCTCACGCAGACGACGTGGCCGCCCGGCGGGGTCAGGGCGGGGATGGTGAGGACGATCGCGATCGCGCCGGTCGAGTCCGTCGGCGCCTGGCTGACCACGGTCCCGTCGAGGTTCACCGGGAATGACTGGCTTGTGGGGAATCCGGTCCCGGTCAGCTTGACGCTGCCTCCCGCCGGGGCGGCCGCCGGGTCGAGCACGAGGCTGCCCTGGGGCGTCGGCACCGGTGTCGGGGTCGCAACTGGACCACCCGGCGCGCTGCCGGTGAGCGTGACGCTCGCATGCAGGGCTGGCTCGGTCCCTGTGTCGTCGGTGACATTGACCATCACGGTCGCCGTGAAGGTGCCTTCCCGGGGCGGCGTGAATGTGACGTCGAAGCTGCAGCTGGGCTTGGCGGCCCCGGTGCAGTGGTCATTGTCGATCGCGTAGGCGGTGTGGTCGGCCACGAACGCCAGGGAGGTGGCGGGATGGGCCCCACCCGACACGGGCGTCGGCGGCGTGTAGGAGACGGTGAAGGTCTGGCGCGCAGTCTGGCCGGCCGTCACTGAATTGAAGCTATAGGGGGTCGGGGCCACCCCCAGAGGACCGGCAGCGGCGAAGGCCGCCATGGACCCGCCGGCCAGCAGCAGCCAGGGCGCGGCGAGGAAGAGGAATACAAGCCGGACGACCCCCCTCACAGCGGACGCGAACCCTAGCAGGCGCTCGGCGAGATTACGGCCACATCGAAGGAACGGTCAGACGGGCGGCCAGGGTACGGACCAGGCCGAAGTCGGCGTGGGGAACCGCCAGCTGGGGTCCAGCACGCCCTCGACGCGGCGCCGGAGCACGTTGACCTCGCGGGCCGAGATCAGGCCCTTCAGGCTCGCCGCCAGCTCGCCGGACTCGAGGGCGCCACAGGCCCGGTCGAGGTCAGCCCGGTAGCTGCGCGGCAGGGGCTCGCCGGCGAAGTCCCAGATGATCGTTCGCAGCTTCTGGTCGACGTGAAAGGTGAGGCCGTGGTCGATCACCCACAGGCGACCCGCGCCGTCCAGGAGGTGGTGGCCGGCCTTGCGGTCGGCGTTGTTGGCGAGGACGTCGAAGAGGGCGATCGGCAGCAGCTCCTGTGTCCGGTCCTCCCGGATCTGGAAGTAGGCGCGGCCCGACTCGGCCTGGATGAAAAGCTGCAGGGATCCCTCGCCCATCGGCCCCTTGACCCGTCTCACGGTGGGGGGGATCAGGGGCCAGCCGAGAAACCGTGAGAGCCGGTAGGAGGCGACCTCGCGGCGGTGCAGGCTCCCGGCCGGGAAATCCCAGAGTGGCGACTCGCCCTCGGCAGGCTTGTAGACCGCCAGCGCGCTGTCGGCGTCGGTCCCAGGAGTCTCCAGGCGAGCCAGGAAGGTGTAGTTGCTGGAGTTGGGAAGCAGGCCGAGCAGCTCCACGGTCGCGGCGCGGAGGAGGACCGCCTCGGCGTCCTCGAAGCTCAGCTGCCGGTCAGAAGATGGGTCGGGAGCCATTGGCGGCGGGGCAGGGGTGGCCGCTCGGATCGATGGGCAGCCCGCAGTAGTTGCAGGTCGGCCTGCCCCCGGCCAGCACCTGCTCGGCCTGTTTGGCGAAGTCGCGGACCTGTTCGGGCGTCACCCAGAGCCGGGCGGTGGCCGGGTCCTCGCCTTCCTGCTCGACCTCGCGGGCCACGATCACGAACTTCCGCTTGCTCTCGTGGAAGCCCAGCCCGAGCTCCCCGATCGACCAATCCGGCTCGCCGACCGGGGGAGTGCCGGCAGGGTCGGCGCCCTCGGCCTCGGCGGCCAGCTCCTGGGCCTCGAGCAGCTGCCGGGCGCGGGTCAGCAGGCCCTGGATGTGAAATTTCTCGCAGGCCAGTGTCATGCCCATGGCGCCCTCGCGGGCGACCAGGAAGAAGTGGCGCTGCCCGGGCTCGCCGACCGCCGCGGCGGCCAGCTGCTCGACCGACTCCAGCTCGAAGCTCTGCCCCATCGGAAAGCTAATTCTTCCCGAAAGCGCGGGCGAGGGGCTTCAGTGCGCGGGGGTGGCCTCCGGCTCGCCGGCGGCGTGAGGCCTGGCGCCGGTGCGCGTCTCGATGAGAGCCGTCAGGCGGCGCCGGTTGATGAGGACGAACTTGTAGACGCCCTCGTTGTCGTCGAACTTGAGCCCTTCCTGGATCGGCTGCACGCGCGCCTGGGTGACGGAGAGGAAACGGGTGCGCGTGGTCCGGTGCCAGTTGGAGACCGTCTGGTCCACCGGCACTGTCACAAAGCCGGTCACCTGCAGGGGGCCGCAGTAGAGCTTGACCCTCACCCTTCGTCCGGGCGCCTTGAGGTCGCTCTGGCTGGTGTGATGCTCCGCGGTCGGGATCAAGAGCAGCACCTCGTCCCGGTTGAGCGTCAGTCCCGGGACGCTGTCCCAGAGCCCGTCACCCTGGTCGTGGACGCGGAGCTGGGCCTCGACCAGCTCCAGCAGCTCATCCTCGTCGTTGGCCAGGTCGCTGATCCGGCGGGATTGGCGCATCTCGACCTTGCCGTGGACCTCCAGGTAGGTCGCGCCGAGCTCCGCGAGGGCGCCGATCTCGATCGAGAGGGGGTCTTGTTCCAAAGCGCCGACAGCATAGGTCGGCCGGGTTTTGGCGTCCAGCGGGTGGGGAATGTATGGAACCGGCACACTCAAAGCCAAACCCAACTTGGAAATCAACCCGGAGGAAATGCATGGCTAAAACCGTTGGCATCGACCTCGGGACGACGAACTCAGTAATCGCAGTCATGGAAGGCGGCGAGCCGGTCGTCATCCCGAACTCGGAGGGCGCCCGGACGACACCGTCCGTCGTGGCCTTCACCAAGAGCGGCGAACGGCTGGTCGGGAACCTGGCCCGCCGGCAGGCTGCCGTCAACCCCGAAAACACGATCGCCTCGATCAAGAGGTTCATGGGCCGCAAGTTCACGGAAGTCGAGAGCGAGCGGAAGATCGTCCCCTACCAGGTCAAGGCGGGCAAGGACGACCGCGTCGTCGTCAACGTCCCCAACGCGCAGAAGGAGTTCACGCCCGAGGAGATCTCGGCGTTCATCCTCCAGAAGCTCAAGACGGACGCCGAGGCCTACCTGGGCGAGAAGGTGACCGACGCGGTCATCACCGTCCCGGCCTACTTCAACGACGCGCAGCGGCAGGCGACCAAGAACGCCGGCCAGATCGCGGGGCTCAACGTCCTGCGCATCATCAACGAGCCCACCGCCGCCTCTCTCGCCTACGGGCTGGAGAAGAAGGAGAACGAGACCATCCTGGTCTTCGACCTCGGCGGCGGCACCTTCGACGTCTCCATCCTCGACGTCGGCGACGGAGTTTTCGAGGTCAAGGCGACCAACGGCGACACCCACCTGGGTGGCGACGACTACGACCGCCGCGTTGTCGACTGGATGGCCGAGGAGTTCAAGAAGGAGAACGGCATCGACCTGAAGGCCGATCGCCAGGCCCTACAGCGGCTCACCGAGGCCGCCGAGCGGGCCAAGATCGAGCTCTCCTCGCGGCTCGAGACGACCGTCAACCTGCCCTTCATCACGGCCGACCAGAACGGTCCCAAGCACCTCGAGATGACCCTCACCCGGGCCAAGTTCGAGCAGCTGACCAAGGACCTCACCGACCGCTGCAAGCAGCCCTTCCTCGACGCGCTCAAGGACGCCGGGCTGACCCCTCAGCAGATCGACGAGGTGGTGCTGGTGGGCGGCTCCACGCGGATGCCGGTCATCCAGCAGCTGGTCAAGGACCTGTGTGGTGGCAAGGAGCCCCACAAGGGCGTCAACCCGGACGAGGTGGTCGCCGTCGGCGCCGCCATCCAGGCCGGCGTCCTCAAGGGCGAGGTGAAGGACGTCCTCCTGCTGGACGTCACGCCGCTCTCCCTGGGCATCGAGACCCTGGGCGGCGTCTTCACCAAGCTGATCGACCGGAACACGACCATCCCGACCTCCCGCACCCAGACCTTCAGCACCGCCGCGGACAACCAGTCCTCGGTCGAGGTGCACGTGCTCCAGGGCGAGCGGGAGCTGGCGCGGGACAACCGGACCCTCGGCCGCTTCCACCTCGATGGGATCGCGCCGGCGCCGCGGGGCATGCCGCAGATCGACGTCACCTTCGACATCGACGCCAACGGCATCCTCAACGTCAAAGCGCAGGACAAGGGCACCGGGCGGGAGCAGTCGGTGACCATCACCGCCTCCTCGACCCTTTCCAAGGACGAGGTCGAGCGGATGGTCAAGGAAGCCGAGTCCAACTCCGCCGAGGACCGCCGCAAGCGGGAAGAGGTGGAGACGCGGAACCAGGCCGACCAGATGGTCTACCAGGCCGAGAAGGTCATCAAGGACAACGAGAGCAAGATCCCGGCCGAGCTGAAGAGCGAGCTCGAGAGCAAGCTCGGGGCGGTACGGGACGCCAGCAAGGGTTCCGACACCAGCGCCCTCAAGAAAGCGATGGACGACCTGAACGAGAGCCTGCAGAAGGTTGGCCAGCACATCTACGGGAGCTCCAACGGGCCGTCCAGCGATGGCGGCGGCGAGCCCGGCCAGCCCGGGTCAAGCGAAAAGCAGCCCGAGGAAGATGTGGTCGACGCGGAGTACAAGGAGGTCTAGACAGGCTTCCGCGAAAGGCCCCGGTGAAGAGCCGGGGCCTTTCTTTTTGCCTCCGGATTCGTTTCCGGCCGGCGAAGGGGCGGGTATATACGCTCTCCGATGGTGGCGACCAAGGACTACTACAGGACGCTCGGAGTCGACAAGAAGGCGACCCCTGAGCAGATCAAGTCCGCCTTCCGGAAGCAGGCCCGCAAGTACCACCCCGACACTAACAAGGGCAACCCGGAGGCGGAGGAGAAGTTCAAGCAGCTCTCCGAGGCCTACGACGTCCTCGGCGACCCCAAGAAGCGTGCCGAGTACGACAACCCGATCAATCAGTTCCGCAGTGCCGGCGCCGCGGGCAACCCTTTCGGCGGTGGCAACCCCTTCGGCGGTGGCACCACCGTCGAATGGGAGGTGGGCGACCTCGGGGATCTCGGCGACATCTTCTCCGGCATCTTCCGGGGGCGCGGCGCGGGCGGTCGCACCCGCCCGGGGGCCGGCGGGCGGACGGCGCCGCCACCCGAGCAGGTGTACGAGACCCCCGTCGAGCTTTCCCTGAAGGAGGCGGTCGAAGGCGCCAAGCGCCTGGTACGCCAGGACGACGGCAAGCAGCTCGAGGTCACCTTCCCGGCCGGGGTGGTGGAAGGTTCGAAGGTCCGCGCGGGCAAGAACCACACCTTCAGCGTCAAGCTCCAGCCCGACGCCGCCTGGAGGGTCGACGGACGCGACCTCCACGGTGAGGTCGAGGTGCCCGACTACCTCGCGGTGCTCGGCGGCCAGGTCACGGCGAAGACGCCGACCGGTAAGAAGATCTCGCTCGAGATCCCCCCCGGCAGTCGAGCCGGCAAGGTCATCCGGATCCGGGGCAAGGGTATCCCGGGCCTGGGAGGCAGCCCGGCCGGCGACCTGCTCCTGCACGTCAAGGTCACCGTCCCCGAGCACCCGGACGAGCGCGCCCGGAAGCTCTACGAGGAGCTCCGCCAAGCGGCCGCAGGCGAGTCCGCCTCCGGCCCCTCCGCCTAGGCGGCACGGCCTAAGCCGTCTCGGCGGTTTCCGTCTCCTCCAACGGCCGGCGAAGCCGGCCCGTGAACAGGTGCAGGACGGCGTGGCCTTCCGGCGACAGGTGGCGGCGAACCCTCTCGATCGCGAGGGCCGGCAGGAGTCCCTGGTCGCCCTCGACGGCGATGGTCTCCTTGGGAAAGATGTGGCGCCAGACCTCGCCGACCAGCTCGGTCCGAAGGTTCCCGGGTAGATAGACGTAGCGCCGGTGCCGGATCGTCTTGCGCGACCGGCTCTCGGCCCGGGCGAAAGCGTCCTGGGCGTGGTAGTCCTTCAGGTAGGGGTCGGCGACCTCTAGGAACTCCGAGGGCAGGATGTGGGTGGCGCCGCGGTAGAGGAAGACCGCGCTCCGGCCGCCGGCGCGCTCGGCCGACGCGGCGAGCACCGACTCGGCGGCCTCGGCGTCGTGGGGGAGGATTACCAGGATCTCGGCCGGCCGCCCGGCCAGGGCCTCGCGGATGCTGTCGGCGGCCCGGTCGGCGCGGAAAGAGACCGGGAAGACCGCCGGCCGCCGCTGCTGAGCCAGGTAATAGGTGCCGAAGCCGACGATCAGCCCGAGGACGGTCAAACCGCCGCCGAACTCGGTGGCCAGCGGCTTGGCGACCAGGTTGACCGTCCAGGCGACCGCGACAGCGACCGTCGTGAGCACCCCGATCCCGTAGCCCACCCAGCCCAGCGGGGATCGCAACCGAGTCTCCCGCCAGCGCACGATGTCCAGCGACATGCAGGTCAGCACGAAGGCTCCAAGGAGGCCGAACGCGTAAAGGTCGCCGAGCAGGTTCACGTTGGCGCCGGAGAACTGGACGACCCCGATCGGGACGGCGACGGAGAGCAGGATTGCCCAGTGCGGGGTCCCGCGCCAGCGGTTGCGCCTCTCGACGAAACGGGGCATGAAGCCCATTCGAGTCAGCGCGATGAAGACGTGGTAGGCGCCGATGATGGCCGTGTTGCTGGCGAAGACCAGGAGCAGCGCGCCGCTGATCGCGACCAGGTTACCGACCGCCTGGCCGGCGAACTTGGCGCCCAGCAGGGAGATGAACTGGTTCGGGTCCGAGCTGCTCGGGAGCAGGGTCGTGGACCAGAGCGTCAAGAGCGGGCTGGTCATGGCCATGGTGATGACCACCAGGCCCATCGTCCGGTAGGCCACCAGCTTGCGGGGCAGGCGCATCGCCGGCGCGATCTGAGCGATCGACTCCAGACCTGAGAAGGCGAGGAAGGCCGCCGCGTAGCCGGTCACGAGCCCGACCGGCCCGATCTTCGGGCCCTGGGCGAGCTGGGTGAAGGAATGGACGATCCCCGCCGGGCCCAGGCTCAAGGCGACCACCAGCACGACCAACAGCTGGGTGGCGGCGGCGATGATGGCGAAGACGGCGCTGACGAGGGCGCTCTCCTTTATCCCCGCGAAGTTGAGGATACCGAGCACCACCAGCGCGCCGATCGTCACCTCGACCGCCAGGGCGGTGAGCGAAGGCGCCAGGACGGCGATGTAGAAGACCCCGGAGAGAGCGCTCAACGCGGCCGTCAGGTAGTAGTCGACGAGGATGAAGAGCCCACCCAGGAGCCCGGCGAAAGGATGGAGCGCGCGCGAGGCCACCGTCACCACGCCCCCGCCTTCCGGGTAGCGCCAGGCCACCTCGGCGTACTTGATGCTGAGGAGGATGAAGACGATCAGGGTCATCCCAACGAAGATCGCGGCGCGCGAGCGGTAGGGACCGTAGAGGATGCCCGGCACGTAGTAGATCGAGGTGCCGATGTCGGCGAACACCACCGCCCAGCAGAGCAGCGGCCCGAGGTGTCCGCCCCGGACCTTGACCCGGCGGCGGGATTTGAGCGCGGTCGCCATGCCTAGCTGCCCGCCAGCTTCCTCAGCTGGAGCTCGAGGGCGGTCAGCTGGCGGCGGAGCTCGTGGACCGCCACTCGGGACTCGTGGTCGTCGAGCTCGAGATTGACGACCGCGTTCAGGTAGGTGTCGGCCCACTCGACCTGTCTCAGCGCGATCGAGAGCTTGCGGCGATCCGCGCGGTCGGGCTGTCTTTCCGGCCAGCTCTGGCGGACCTTCTCTTCCACCTCCCGACCGTAGGCCCGGACCCGTTTGGGTCCCGTTGGTGACGGTTAGGTCGGCGTTTGGATCTCGTTTGAATCGACCCGGAGCCGGTAGCCGACGCCCGGCTCGGTGGCGATGTACTTCGGCCGGGCGGGGTCGTCGCCGAGCTTGCGGCGCAGCTGGGCCACGACGTAGCGCGTGTTCTGCGCCTCGCCGACCGCGTAGGCGCCCCAGACCTCCCGCAGCAGGATGGTGTGCGTCACCAGCTTCCCGGCGTGCAGGGCGAGGTAACGCAGAAGCTCGTACTCGGTCGGGGTCAGGTGGACCTCGCGGCCGGCGACCATCACCTGCCGCCGCTCGAGGTCGATCTCCAGGTCGCCGGCCCGCACCACCGCGGCGCCTCCGGCGACCGCCGCCTGCCGGCGCACGACGGCGCGGATCCGGGCCAGCAGCTCGTCGAGGCCGAAGGGCTTGACCAGGTAGTCGTCCGCACCCAGGTCGAGGGCTCGGACCTTGTCGCGCTCGTCGGCCATGACGCTCAGCACGATCACCGCCGCCCGGCTCTTCTCGCGCAGCCTGGTCAGCACTGTGAAGCCGTCGATCCCGGGCAGCCCGAGGTCGAGCAGGACCACATCCGGCTTCCAGGCCGCAGCTGAGGACAGCGCCTCCTCGCCCGTGGCCACCGCCTCGACGTCGAAGCGGTGGTGCGTGAGGCCGGTCCGAAGGGCGCGCCGGATCTCGACCTCATCGTCGACGACCAGGATCCGGCCGCTCACGTCGTGGCCCCCACCGGTGCCAGTGGAAGGGTGAACTGGAAGCGCGGGCCGCTCCGCCGGTTGCGGACTTCGATGGTGCCGCCGTGGCCTTCGATGATCCGCTTGCAGATGGCGAGCCCGAGCCCGGTTCCCCCGCTGCGCCCGCTCCAGAACTTGTCGAAGATCGAACCCAGGTCGGCGGCCGGGATCATCGGGCCCTCGTTGTCGACCCAGGCGAGCAGCCGGTCACCCTCAGCCCGCGCTCCGAGCTCGATCCGGCCGCCGTCGGGCGTGAAGTCGAGGGCGTTCTCCAGGAGGTTGGTCAGCACCCGGTCGATCTGCAGCTCGTCGATCAGCACCTGGGGCAGGTCCGCCGGCAGGCTCACCGTCAGCTGCCTTCGGTCGAGGCGCGGCTGGAGGCGTTCGATGGCGGCCCCGCCCAGCTCCGGGAAGGATCGCGGCCCCAGCTCCAACGCCTGACCGGCCTCCAGTCGCGACATGGTCAGCAGCTCGCCGACCAGGCGGTCGAGGCGTGCCGCCTCGCGGTCCAGCCCGGAGGCCAGCTCCTGGTGCTCGCGGTCGAGCCCTGCGCCGGGTCCGAGGAGCGAGGTCAAGCCCGCCCGAAGGGCCGCGATCGGGCTCTTCAACTCGTGCGAGAGAGAGGACAGGACGGCGGCCTTCAGGCTGTCAGAGGCCTCCAGGGTGCTCGCTCGCTGGGCCTGGTAGGCAGCGGCGCGGCGGTCGAGCAGCAGGGAGCCGAGGCTCAAAAGCGCGGCCAGCAGCCGCCGCTGGTGGTCGTCGGCGGTGGCGGAGTCGAGCACCATCACCGCCACGCCGCCGGCCAATGGAATGATCAGCGGCTCCGGGTTGGGGCCCGCGACCCGCACCAGGTCGAGGCCACCCAGGCCGAGCTTGGCTCCAAC
>Ga0066690_10000351_pt1 | contig 13206 bp, 8 predicted proteins | sample GraSoiAngelo_139_FD_62303 | JGI IMG/M metagenome (GOLD analysis project Ga0066690, IMG submission 62303) | Grasslands soil microbial communities from the Angelo Coastal Reserve, California, USA - 14_0929_12_20cm | ecosystem: Environmental > Terrestrial > Soil > Grasslands | place: USA...
GAATGGCAAACGAATCCTTCCCGCCGCCGCTCACCAGGTCCACCCGGAACTCGACCGTCCGGCCTTCTTGAAGCGCGAATGTCTCGGATGTCTTGGTGCTGGCGCTGAAGATGGCCTGGCCCGCCGGGGGTTGAGTAAAGATGAACTGGCCGCCGGTCTCCGCTGGAATTCCGAATCCAGGGGTAAACGTGAAGTCGCTCCAGCCGGTTTTCGTGTTGTCATCGAAATTGTCCAGCACGCGGGCTAAAGCGCGCCAGTCACCCGATAACCAGGCAATGACGCCGGAAACAAACAGGAACAGGCCGACACGTGGGGAATATTTGGCGCTCATAAGACGTGAAGTCAGTTGGAATTGCCAATCTTATGACAGAAACTGCACCGAAAGTCAAACCGTTTGCCGCCTGGCGACGGTCTATGACCGCCCAAACGGCGCTTACAGAGCGCTGCTACAGGCAAACCAGGACACTGCCGCCGCCTTCGTTTGGTGATTTAGCGCCGTTGCCCTCGCTCCCAATACCTCCGCCGCCACTCCGCCCGCGACAACTTGCCGCGTTGATCTGATTTCAGCGACTCCACAAAGACCCATTCACGCGGCACCTGCCAGGCCGGGAGCCTCGAAAGCAAAAAATCCCTCAAACCGTCGGCGGTCACATCGGACTTCGTCGCGATGCAGGCGACAATGATCTCGGTCCGTTCGGCTTCGTGACTCGGTGCGCCGAACACCAGGCACTCGCGCACATTGGGATGGGCCAGGAGAGCCCGCTCAATGGCTTCGGGCGATACTTTGCGTCCTGCCACGTTAATCAAGTCGCTGGCCCGGCCGCGCAAAAATACCTGGCCGTCCCTTAACTCCACCAGATCGCTCGTGCAATAAACGCCCGCGTTCAGGTTGGGTTGCCGTTCCGGCCAGTAAGTCTCGCCCACCGCGCGGCTGCGCACCTCCAGGCAGCCGTCCTTGTTGACCGAAAGTTGAACATTCCGCATCGGGACGCCCACGCTCGTCGCGTCGCTGCGCGGGCGCGTGGAATTGTCGTAGGCAATGCCGCCGCATTCGCTCGCGCCATAAAAGTTGTGAAGCTTGATTCCGGTTACATCGAACACGTCCTGCTCCATGGCCAAGGGCAATGGCGCGCCCGCCGAAATGGCGAGTCGCACGTTTGAAGGAATCGCGCCGGCCTCATGCCACGCTCGCCAGAGCGCCGGTACTGCGGGAAGCGTAATGTTCTCCGGTGTTGTCGCCGCGCGGCGCAGCGCCTCCGGCAATGGCGAATCAGAAAGAACGACGGGAATGCCGCGCAACAACAGCGGTGTGACAAGGTTCGAGAAGCCGTAAGAATGTGCGAGCGAGATGACGCCGAGATTCGGCCAGTCGCGTCGCAGGCCCATCGTCGCGACGATGTTCTCCGCGTCGGCCATCAATTGTTCCGCGGTAAAGGCGATCACGCGCGGCCCGCCGGTGGTGCCCGAAGTCGTTTTGAGATGAACGCAGCCGGGTGGCAGTTTGCTCAACGGTAGCGGCGCTTGTCCGGCTTCCAAAGGGCAAACCACCTTTCCCGCCCGCCAGGCGACGAGCACCGTAAAAATGAACTCGGGGGAAATTCCTTGCGGATAAACGATGGCATCCATTGTGGTCGCGGCATTTTCCGCGGCAGAGTCCAGTTGGCCGAACGTCCATTGCTGGCCGCTGGCGGCGGCGCACAACGCAAGTTCGTTGCGGTTGTCTTTCACGATTTGTCGCCAGCGCTCGTAAAGCATTGTCAGTGTGGTAGCGCAGCGATAGCTTCTGCCGCAAGCGCGAATGGCAAATCGAATAAGGGGCGACGAACGTCGGAGGAGAGAACTCCCCGAACTTTTGACGCGCATTGGGACCATGAACCGCCCCCTCACCCGACCTCCGGCCACCCTCTCCCCCATCGGGGGAGAGGGAAGGGGTGAGGGGGTTGGTTCATGGGCAGGGAACACCTCCAACATCCGGACGTGAATCGAAGCCATGAACCGGTCGGAATCACCCTCAACCGCCGTCCTGGCACCTTCTCCCCCACTGGGGGAGAAGGACGGGATGAGGGGGTACGGTTCATGGGAAGCCTCGACGATTCCAGAATCGCGCGTCGGGACCATGAACCCAATCCTTCTCGTTCTCGTCCTCGTCCTCGATTCGTCCTCTTGGCTTCGAGGACGAGGACGAGGAGGACGAAGGGGCGGTTCATGGGCAGGGACTCGATGCGGCGCGCTCGCGCTATTTCTTGTTCTCTTGCTGTCCAGTTGCTCGACATCACGACCCGGGACAGCAGGTTCGCGTCACTTCGCTTTCGAACAGGACACGTTCGCTTACCCGAATGAACTGGTGTGGGAGTACCACTTCGACGAGCGCGGCAAGTGGGTCCACAAGCGTCGCGAGCCGAACCCTGACTACACTCACCATTGCTTCGTCGTCGCCAGGGCGGCAAAGCAGTTCTTTCAAAATGCGCGGTTTGATCCGGCACAGCCGAAGGCGGACACGAAAACCTATCGGCGTCTGATCCGCAAAGTCGTTTCGACGAGTCCGCGCAACGAACTGCCCGACGCGAAAAAGGTTGTTATTCCCGGCTATGCGAACCTGCGGGAGTTGAGTCAGGCGCAGGAAAAACTCTTGAAGGCGAATTGCGGCGGCGCGTGGCGAAGCTATTTTCAGCGCGGACATTGGCGGATGATCTGGCCATTCACCCGGCATCATCAGCAGAAAACTGCCGAAGCGCTCGCCGCCGAAATCAGGAGTAACCGGGCGCCGGTCGTGCACCTGGTGCGCTTTCCGAGCCTGAGCATCAACCACGCGGTGGTGCTGTTCGACGCGGCCGAGAATGAAAAAGAAATCCTGTTCGCGGCCTACGACCCCAACGCGCCGGGCAAGCCGGCCACGTTGACTTATGATCGGTCGGCTCGCGTGTTTTCTTTTCCCACGAATTTCTATTTTCCCGGCGGGCGGGTGGATGTTTACGAGATCTATCGCAGTTGGTGTTATTGACCGTTCTCGTAGCCGCTGACGTGAGGAGGCGGAACCCGAAAATCAGTCCGCCTCGTTAGCTCGGCGGCGACATAGCTGGGCGATCGGCGACGTGGAGGCGTTTTGCAGTTTCGCCTTCAGCGTCGCCGACCGCGCCTTGTGCATCACTTCTGGTACACGTCAACCGAAATGACGACGTTGTTACCGCTCGGAGTTTTGTACCCATCTACCGACGTTCCAAGGAAGGTGAAACCCGTCGGCGGTGGGCTGCCATGCGCGAGGCGCAGAATCATACCCGAGAACGCGGGCCCGGGCGGGCCTTGAGGTCCCTGCGGACCCGTGGCTCCCGCTGGCCCTTGCGGACCGGACGCGCCCGTATCGCCTTTCGCGCCAACCGGACCTTGCGCTCCAGTGGCGCCAGGTGGCCCTTGAGGTCCCTGCGGACCCATGGCTCCCGCAGGCCCTTGCGGTCCGGCGGCACCGGTGTCGCCTTTCGCGCCCGCAGGCCCTTGCGGACCAGTGGCACCTGTCATGCCCGTAGGGCCTTGGTTGCCTTGAGGGCCTTGTGGTCCGGCCGGTCCCTGCGGGCCCGGAGGACCTTGCGGCCCGGGACAACCCGAGCTGCAGGCTACTTGAATAGCGACGCTGTGGTGCCCGCCGCCAGCAACTGCTGTGAAACCACACTCTGATGGAGTCGTGCTCACCGCACCATCATCATCCAGCCCCCAGGAAATCAGAGTTCCGTTAGAGCGGAGAGCGGCGCTTCGAAAATCTCCGGCCGCAACTCCGATGAAACCTGTTCCGGTTGGCGTGCTGCTGACTTGTCCCGAACTGTCCAACCCCCAAGCAACGAGGCTTCCGTCCGAACGCAATGCGAGGCCGTGATATGCACCCGCGCAAATTGCGCTAAACCCCGTTCCTATGGGCGTCCCACTGACCTGCCCATAATCGTTTTGCCCCCATGAAATAAGACTCCCGTCGGAGCGGATTGCGGTGCTGTGGTAACCGCCACGTGCCACCGCCAAAAATCCGGATCCCGTCGGCGTTCCGCTTACTTGACCAGAAGAATCCTGCCCCCACGAGAGGATGCTTCCATCGGCTCGCAAGGCGGCACTATGCGTGCCACCGCCGCCGGAAACTGCTAACGCGACAAAGCCGTTTCCAGTCGGCGTTCCGCTTACTTGACCATAAGTATCCTGCCCCCACGAGACGAGAGTTCCATTCGCGCGCAACGCCAAGCCATGGTAAGCGCCAGCGGAGATCGCAACAAAATCGTTTCCGGTTGGGGCACCGCTCACTGGACCATAGTCGTTATATCCCCAGGCAGCGATCGTTCCATCCGAACGTAACGCGAGGCTGAACCCAAAGCCGCCCGCTGCTGCCACAAAATTGTCACCCGGGGGCGTGCTGCTGACTTGTCCCCATTTATCCAACCCCCATGAGACGAGCCTGCCACTCGCCCCGAAGGCGTTCGGAATTGTTCCGACGAGTATGAAACTGAGCGCGAGACTGATGGTCATCCCGAGATTTCTGATCTTGGTTGTATTCATTGAGGTTTTGTTTTGGCTTGCGCGGTGTGCACTAACTTCACCGCAGTGTTTGAATCGGACCCGCGTTCCCATTCCGAACATCGAGAGGTTGTGTTTTGTTTTCATCTGCAATCTGGTTTTATTTTTTGAGAACGGTGCCGAGACCGAGCTAATCAGCGAAAAGTTTGGATCACCTGTGCCGGGTCTCTACTTCCTTACAGAGGAAAAAATATCCGAAAGTTGCAGAAAATCTTGCGGAGCAGCGGCTGGGCTCAAGGATTCCGCAGCTTGCTGAGACGCTCCGCAACCTCGACGCGTAGCTTGAGCACTTCAGGCTCATTCGAGGCCAGTTCCGCTGCGTGCCGACTTAGAAAATCTGCCTCAGCGTCTCTCCGAGGATTTTTGGGTTCGTTTTCTGCCTGAATTTGGCGTGCCAATCGCGCGAGCGCCACAGCATTCGTCGGCGAAAGCCGGGCGGCTTCCCGTAAACTGTCCAAAGTGTTTTCCTGGATCCGTCTCTGGACATATTCTGGAAATGTGACGTCCGAGTAAGGTGAAATAGTGCGGGTGGCGCGATCGGAAAAAAACCACTTGCCCCAACGAGCGTAGTAATCCGTCCGTGGATCGCCAACCAACCGCTGTTGGAGGACTGGGAGGTTGCTGTCCGAAACGTGTTCCAGGCTGCCCCCATCATTGAGCCGCTGACCTCCGACCGCTTCGGCCAACTCAGGCAGCCACTCTGGAACAGGAACCGGGGCTCTCGGCAATTCCCAAACCGACCCTTCCCTCCTGTCACTGGCGGTGACGACCCGTTGTCCGTCCGGGCTGAATTGAGCCCCGTAAACCCACCGCTCGTGATTGAGCGGATCGCTCAATGGCAAGCCGGTGTGTCCGTTCCAGATTCGCAGCGTGCCATCACCCGAGGCAGTAAGCACCCGCTCGCCGTCCGGGCTGAACTGGACGGTCTCAGGCCGCTGCGTGTGTTTAAGCGGCTCGCTCAACGTGCGACCGGTGCGGACGTCCCAGATTCGGGCGGTCTTGTCATGGGAGGCTGTGATCACGCGCTCACCGTCTGGACTGAACGCGGCCGATATCACCGACGCGTCGTGCTTGAACGGAACGGTCAACAGCTGTCCCGTCCTGGCGTCCCAGAGGCGCGCGGTACAATCGGCTGATGCGGTAACGAGGCGGCGCCCGTCGGGACTGAAACTGACCCACGAAACGAAGTATTCATGTCGCAATGGCGAGGTCAGCGGCTGGCCAGTTTGAGCATCCCAGACGCGCGCGGATAAATCGGCTGACGCGGTGGCCACGCGTTGACCGTCGGGGCTGAACTCGGCGTGACGAATACCTCCATCGTGCTCGACCGGACCAACCAGGAGCAGCCCAGTTCGCGCGTCCCAGATTTTGGCTGATTTGTCCTCTGAAGCGGTCACGAGCCGTCGGCTATCAGGACTGAAGCTAACAGACCAAATTCTGTCTTCGTGTCTCATCGGCGTGCCCAGCGGCCGGGCGGAACGAGCGTCCCACAGACGCGCCACGTTGGTCGAGACCGTCACCAAGCTGAGTCCATCGGGACTGAATTGCACCACTAGTACCGGCGCGCCATGCGGCAAGGGGTCTGAGAGCGGCACGCCCGTATGGGCATCCCACACTCTTGCAGTCTGATCACCCGACCCGGTCAGGACTCGCTGACCGTCGGGACTGAACCGGGCACTATAAACATAGCTGGCATGCGGCAGCGCCAACGCTAACCCTTGGCCTGAGCGAATGTCCCAAATACGGGCCGTGTGATCGCTCGAAGCAGTAACAACCCGCTGACCGTCGGGACTGAAACGCGCATGATTGACTCGGCCCTCGTGCCGAAGCGGTTGCGTAAGCGGTTGGCCGGTGAACGCGTCCCACACACGCGCGGTGGAATCTTTCGAGGCCGTTACTACCCGCCGACCATCGGGACTAAACTGGGCAAAGTTAACTTCATTTTTATGCCGCAAAGGAAGTGTCACCTGTTGGCCGGTGTGACTGTCCCAGATCCTTGCGGTGTCGTCCCAGGATGCGGTCACAACCAACTCACCATCGGGCGAGAACTGGGCCGAAAGCACTCCCCCTTCATGTTTCATCGGTCCGGCGAGCAAGGCGCCGGTGCTTACACTCCAGACCCGCGCTCCATCCTTCGCAGCGGTGACGATACGTTGCCCATCGGGACTGATGGCTAAGCAGAACAGCTCTTGCGCATGCTTGATGGATTTGGTTACCAGCCTTCCTGTGTCAACATCCCAAACAGTTACAGAGTTATCCACACACCATGTGACTACATGTTTGCCGTCCGGGGCAAATTCAACACCGCCGAGTTTAGAGTCGTGCAGTAGCGGCTCGGTGAGCGGCTTGCCTGTGTTGGCATCCCAAACTCGCCCGGTTCTGTCAGAGGAAGCTGTGACGACGCGCTTGCTATCGGGACTGAATTGAGCGCCGATGACCACATCATGGTGCTGCAATGGCGGGACCACAAGCCGTCCGGTGCGGCTGTCGCGTATCTCGGCCGTATATTCCGACGAAGCAGTGACAATCCTTTGGCCATCGGGACTGAACCGAGCGAAAGCGCCAACTGGATTTTCAAGGCGCAGCGACTCTGTCAATGGCAGGCCGGTACGAGCATCCCAAATCCTCGCAAACCTGTCGTCCCCTTCGGACGCAGTGGTGAGCAGGCGTTGGCCGTCCGAACTGAACTCGACGAACCAGACAAAGCCGCTGTGCTGGAGAGGCCTTGCCAGCGGCAAGGCAAAACTTTTGTACGTGAGAGCGGAAACTAATCGCTCCGCCACAACTCGATTTGAGGGGTCTTGCCGCAACAGATTGGCCAGATAAGCTAATGCGGCTGCCGAATTATCAGCCTCAAAAAAATCCTCCGCGCGCTGGAATTCCATTTGTGTCAACGCGGCGTCGGCGCGCCGGCGCTCCAGTAATTCCGCGTGGGCATTGCGACGCGCCCGCTGCCATTCCCAAATCACTCCGGTGAGGCCAGTGATGAAAACCAAAACCGTTGCGGCTATAAGACTCGCAACAACTCGATTGCGCCGCGCCCAGCGAAGCGCTTTTTCAGGCTGGCTGACCGGCCGGGTCAAGATCGGCTCGTCGCGCAGAGACCGGCCCAACTCGTCGGCCACCTCCTGCGCGGTGCCGTAGCGCCGGTTGGGTTCTTTTTCGAGGCATTTCAGGGAAATCGTTTCCAGATCGGGCGCAATGACGGGATTAAACACACGTGGAGCCACGGGATCGCTGTGCAAGACGGCGTAGAGTGTTTGTTCCAATGTTTCCGCCATCAAGGGCGGACGACCGGTGAGCAGATAATAGAGAATCGCTCCTAGTGAATAGATGTCGCTTTGCGTACCGATCTTGCCTCGCTCTCCGGCGGCTTGTTCCGGCGCCAAAAAATTGGGCGAGCCGAGCACCTGGCCTGTCAAGGTCAGTTCCAGGTCTCGTCCGATCCGCTTCGCCAACCCGAAGTCGGTGATCCGCGGCTCGTCAGCAGTGTCGATCAGCACGTTGGATGGTTTGAGGTCACGATGCAGGATGCCGCGCAGATGCGCGTAATGGATCGCCTCCGCCATCGTTCGAACGTAGCGGGCTGCCCGCTGCGCTGGGATGGGCCCTTCCCGAATGAGTGCGGTCAGGCTTTTTCCTTCGATGTAGTCCATGGAGAAGTAAGGCTGGCCCTCGTGCTCGCCGACTTCGTGAATGGACACGATATTTGGATGCTGCAGTTGAGCGACGGCCTCGGCCTCGGCGCGAAAGCGTTGCATGTCCGCCGCGCCGGCCATTTGCCCGCCGAGAATCGTTTTGACCGCCACGACCCGGTTCAACCTGACCTGGCGGGCCTTGTAAACGATTCCCATACCGCCGCGGGCGATTTCCTCCAGCAATTCGTAATCTCCGAAACGGCGGATTTCCCGTGGCAAGGATGGAAACGTTACGATGGAAGACGGGTCTGACCATTCGCCTGTGTTCACCCCGAGGGCAAGGGCGTCGCGGAGCGCGCAAGTTGGGCATGAACCATCAGGGGCGTCATCGGGTAATGACGCTCCGCACTCCGGACAGAGTTGCGATTCCGGCATAGGCGACATTGGCTTAGCGTGGAGCTTTCATCTGCTACAGAGGGAAACCTGGCGAAAAGTTGCACGCCGGTTTGCCGTTCGCCTGCAGTTGGCGCTGTCGGGCCGGCCCTGATGCAGGGAGGACCGGCGCGTGTCGGCGCTACGAACTGATCACCGCGATCAAATATCGGATTTCCTCATCGATCTCACCGGGACTGTTCACCGTGTGGGCGATCTCCTCGCGCACCAGTTCGGCGTAACGTCGCCGCAGGCGTGGCACGGCTGATTTGATGGCGCTCTCGGTTGTTCCCAGACGAGCGGCCGACTCCGCGTAAGTCCCCTTTTTCTCTTCGGCTTCCATAATTCTCAACTGGTCATAAAACTCAGCTTTGCCGCCAGCGACATACTCCTCACGCAATCGGGTGCGGGCCTGTTCCAGCAAGGTCAGCGCCCAACGCCGCTCAAAGAGCTTCTCGGCGCTCATGACATCGGCGGGTTCCAGACAGTAGCGCCCTTCCGCGGTCTGTTCATCCAGGGAAATGAGGGCCTGGCCGCCTCCGCGCTTTTGCGCTCTGGCCTTGTCCTGCTCATCCGAAAGAAAGTGCTTGAGGGCGGCCAACAGAAATGAACGAAACCGCCCTTTTTGACGATCCGTCTGAGCGAGATAATTTTTCTCAAGCAGCCGGGTAAAGAATCCCTGGGTCAAATCCTGGGCGTCCTGCGGATCGTAACCTTCGCGGCGAATAAAGGCGTAAAGCGGGTACCAGTAAGCGCGGCACAATTTTTCGAGCGCATCGACGTTTTGCGGCGAGTTTTGGTCGCTGGCGGCCACCACAACACTCCAATGCGTCGTGGCGAACCAATGAGCGTTGGTCGGGAGCGGATATCGGTCCAGTCGGGAACGAGACATAACACCACCTTAGCAGTGGAATCTGCCGGAGTGTATTGGCCCCTCCTGTTCCTGTCAACAACGCAGCAGGGGCTTTTGGATGGAGACCTCCTTTTCTCTGTCACAGCCGCTCGCGTCCGGCGTAGCCGGATTTCAAATCGTGCCAGAACTCGATGTCTTCTTCGTCCTGTTCCCAGCAGAGAAAGACCTCTTTGCCGCCGAGGATGGCGGGAAAATCAACCAGGCCGCGGTCGAGGTCTTTGATTTGAATCTCCCGCTTCTGAAATTCGCCCAGGATCTTTTTGATGTCGGCCAGTGTTTTGGCCCATTGGTTGGCCGTTTCGCCGCCGGCATCGTGGCCGGCGGAGAGGAGGGCGGCCAGCCTTTGGTCGTACTGGTTGAGCTGCTGGCGCAACGCGGCAAGGTTTTGCAACCACTGCCGGATGGACGGCAGCAGCCCTCGCGCTTCTTCGCGGGTATAATGCTTCTTGAAGAGATAACCCATGATCACTTCGCAGGCGCGGTTCCGGCGGGCAAGGCATCAAGCTTTTTGTTGACCCGATCGTTTGGTTCCAGCTCGATCGACTTGCGCCACGCCTCGCGCGCTTTGTCGAATTCCTTCAACTGGCCATAAATATCGCCCAGGTGCTCGTACAAGGTCGGGTCGGGTTCCTTGGATTGTTGAACGGCTTTTTGCAGCCACTCGAGCGCCTCGCGCGGCTGCTTGAGCTTGAACAGCACCCAGCCCAGGCTGTCGAGGTACGCCGCGTTCTTCGGCTCCAGTGCCACCGCCTTTTCGATCAGTTTTTTCGCCTCGTGGAGGTTCTCCCCGCGATCGGCCCACATGTAACCGAGGTAATTCATCGCTTCGGCGAAGTTCGGCGACAGCTCGAGGCATTTGCGGAAATACTTCTCGGCTTCCGCGTAGTCACCGTGGCGTTCCAGCGTCGAGCCGAACTGAAAATAAAAAGAGTACGTGAGGCTGTCCGGTTCGCCGGCCTTCGCCCTCACTTCCGCTTCCGTGAAATGCTTGACGGCCTCGGCGTAATTCCTTGCGCCCGCGTGCGCCGCACCGCTCAGGAACTCCAGCAAGAAGCTCTGTTTGAACCTCGCTCGGGCCTTCTCCAGAAGCTCGAGCGCCTCCTGCGGCTTGTTCAGGTTGATCTTCAACTCGGCCAGCCGGTAATAAACCGGCTCGAACTCCGGCTTGAGCGTCAGCGCCTGTTCGAAATAGTCCGCGGCATCGGAAAAGCGCTTCTCCTGGTAGGCGATGTTGCCCAGATAATAATAGGCCTGCTCGTTGCGCGGGTTGTCGCGCGAAATCGCGGCGAGTTGTTCGGCCGCTTTGTCTTTTTTTCCGGTGCGGAGATAAATGTCGGCCAGCTTCTCGCGCGTGCCCGGCAACGCGGGAAAACGGTCGAGCAACTCCAGGTAATATTCCTCGGCCCTGGCATATTCGCCCGCTGATTTGTAGCCGTCGGCCAGCCTCTGAATGACCAGCAGATTTTCCGGTTTCAGCGTCGCGGCGCGGTTCAGCGTGGCGACCACTTTCAGTTTGAGGCTCTGGCTTTCCTCCGGATGAAGCTGACTGTAGTTGGCGTAAAGCTCGCCCAGTTCAATCCAGAACTGGGGGTCGCCGGAGGACCCGCCGCCCGCGTCGTCCAGTACTTTGAGCGCCTCGCCGGGCTGACGGCTTTCCTGGTAAATCGCAGACAAATTACGGTAACCCATGAGCAGGTCGGGAGATTGTTTTATCGCAGCCTGATCGGCCTGGATAGCGAGGTCCGTTTTTCCCGCCTCGGCGTACGCCAGCCCCAGCCAGGCCAACAGCTTACCCGAAGCGCGCGGCGAACCAGTCGCTTTGGCCAGCAGGTCAATCGCCTGGTCAACTTGTTTGCTCTGTAGAAAGCGGCGGGCCAGTTCCAAAACCAGCGCCTCGTGGCCCGGATCAGCGGCGGCGGATTTAAGATAGTGCTCCAGCGCCACAGTGTCGTCGTCGTTCAATTCGGCGCTGATACCGGCGGCGAAATGCGCGATGGCCCTGACGCGGCGTTCCGCCGATTCCTCACTCGTTTCACCGCCGGGCTTTGAGCGTCTTTCTTTGGCGAAGCTTTCGCCTGGCCGGCCGACGCTCTTTTCGGCGCGCGGTCCGCTCGCGCAGCCGGACAACCATGCGCCGCCCAGTATTGCGATAACGGCCAGACCGTGGAGAGATCGATTCATTGGCTGCCGCCGGTGTTACAAAAGCGCAGTCCCGCCTGAGCGGGACTGCTTTGCCTAAACTGTTAACACTATTTTCTACGCTGGCAACTATTGCTGCCAGGTACGCTTCTTATGACGATGCAGACGCAGCTTCTTGCGCCGTTTGTGTTTGTTGATTTTGGCTTTCCGACGTTTCTTTAATGAACCCATAACGTTTTGGTTTCGGTTAATATACGACTTTGTTCAGTGGATACTCAATGATGCCCTCCGCGCCCGCCGACTTGAGTTGCGGTATCAACTCGCGGACGACGTGCTCGTCAATGATCGTCTCCACCGCCACCCAGCCCGGTTGGCTCAGCTTCGATACGGTTGGATTACGCAGGGCGGGCAAACTTTTCAACAACTTTGCCAGATTCTTTTCCGCTATGTTCATCTTCAATCCCACCTTCGCCTCCGCCTCCAGCGCACCTTCCAATAACAATGCCAGCGTCTCGATTTTCCGCCGTTTCCATTTATCTTTCCACGACGCATGATTCGCAACCAATCGCGGCGTCGAAACCAGCAGCGTGTCAATAACACGCAGTTTGTTCGCGCGAAGCGACGAACCGGTCTCGGTGATTTCCACAATCGCGTCCACGAGTTCGTGCGCCTTCACTTCGGTCGCGCCCCAGGAGAATTCCACTTCGGCCTTCACGCCATGTTCCCGCAGATATTTTTTTGTCAGATTGACCACTTCGGTTGCGACACGTTTGCCCTCCAGGTCCTTCACTGACTTTATCGGCGAACTCTCCGGCACGGCCAGGACCCAGCGCGCCGGTTGCCGCGTGGCTTTGCTGAACAACAATTCGCAAACCTCGTGCACGTCCGAACCGTTCTCCTGGATCCAATCGTGGCCGGTGATGCCGCAATCCAGATAGCCATGCTCGACGTAACGGCTGACCTCCTGCGCCCGGATCAAGCGGATCTCCAGCTCCTCATCGTCCACGTAAGGGACGTAGGAACGTTCGCTCACCGAAATATTAAACCCGGCTTTCGCCATCTTTTCGATGGTGGCCCGCTCCAGGCTGCCTTTCGGCAAACCGAGTTTCAAAACAGGTTTATTCTTCTTCATGCCGTTTCGGGCGCCGGCGCGAATACACCTTCCCCGATTTCTTCACCCGGGTGACCGGATTGATTGCCCAGGTCCGCCGGGGCAAGGTCAACTTTCTCTTTTTCGATTTCAAATCGTTGACGTCACCTTTTCCAGAGTGTCTTTCGTCCTTGCACGGAAATCTCTCCGCGTAACAGCGCCGCAATCACCTTGGGGTAAAGTTCCTGTTCCGCTTCCTGAATCCGTTCGTGCAGCCTGGCGGGGGTATCGCCGTCCAGCACCTGCACAATCTGCTGCGCAATGATCGGACCTGTGTCGATGCCCTGGTCCACGAAATGGACCGTGCAACCGGTGAACTTGACGCCATAATCCAGCGCCTGCTTCCACGCTTCCAGCCCCGGAAACGACGGCAGCAACGCGGGATG
>Ga0066690_10000359_pt1 | contig 13152 bp, 12 predicted proteins | sample GraSoiAngelo_139_FD_62303 | JGI IMG/M metagenome (GOLD analysis project Ga0066690, IMG submission 62303) | Grasslands soil microbial communities from the Angelo Coastal Reserve, California, USA - 14_0929_12_20cm | ecosystem: Environmental > Terrestrial > Soil > Grasslands | place: USA...
CGGATCGGGCGCGGCAGGATGGCCAGCGCGATCCCCGATTCGATGTCGCTGGCAATACTTGGCGCGGCGACCAGGGTCGAGCCAAGCGCCAGCACGCCACTGAACATGAAGGCAACGAGGATGGTGAGCTGTGAGGACGCCAGCCGCACCTCCGCGGGCGTGACATCTTTCATGGTGGGGAGCCGGCTGAAGCCCCAGCTGGTGAGCACCACCACCGCGAGGGTCAGCACGCCGAGAGCGATGAGCAGCTTGCGGCGGGAGGCCTCGAGGATGGTCAGCCGGGCGATCGTCAGCACCCGCATCAGTCGCCCTGCTCCTTCAGGAGCTGCAGGAACCGGTCCTCGAGCGTCTCGTGGCGGGGCTCGACGGCATAGACCCGGCCGCCCTGGCGGACGATGTCGCCCACCAGCTCCGGAACGCGCTCGGGTGCGAGGCCGCGAAAGGTCAGCCACTCGCCTTCGTCCTCGAGACTTCCATAGCCTTGCAGGCCAAGCCGGGTTGCCGGCGTCAGCCCGGTGACCCGGACGCGAACGGCCCCGTCCTGACCAAGAATCTGCCCCATGGTGCCGGTCGCGATCACCCGGCCGTGATCGACGACGGCGAGGCGGTCGCAGACCTGTTCCACCTCGCTGAGCAGATGCGAGTTGAGAAAGACCGCCGTCCCGCGCGCCTTGAGCTGCCGGATGATCTCCCGGACGTCGTGGCGCCCTACCGGGTCGAGAGCTGAGGTCGGCTCGTCGAGCAGCACCAGCTCAGGCCGGCCGAGCAACGCCACCCCAAGCCCGAGCCGCTGCTGCATCCCTTTGGAGAAACCTTCCACCTTGTCGTCCGCGCGCTCAGCCAGGCCGACGAGGTCGAGCGCGAGCTCGATTTCCTTCTTCCAGTCGGATCGCGCCATGCCGGACAGCTCGCAGTGCAGTCCGAGCACCTCGCGGGCTTTCATCCAGCCCTGGTAGCGGAACAGCTCCGGTAAGTAGCCGAGATGGCGCCGGGTTGCGAGATCGCCGATTGGGGCGCCGAGTACCCAGCCTTGACCCGCGGTGGGCAGCGCCAGCCCGACCAGTAGCTTCACGGCGGTGGTCTTCCCGGCGCCGTTCGGTCCGAGGAACCCGAAGACCTCGGAACGGCGCACACTCATCGTCAAACCACTGAGCGCGACAGTCTTTCCGTAGCGCTTCGCCAGGTCCTGCGTATGGACGGCAAGGGAGGCGGCGTCGGCCGCCTCCATCGAATTCAGATCTGTGCGATCAGTGAAGGGACGTTGCAATGGCGAGCACCTGGTCGGGAGTCAGTTGACCTCCGACGGCGTAGATTACGCCATTCTTCACCCAGACCACGCCGGCCCCCAGGGCGGTCTTGATGACCAGGTACTGGATGCCATTGACCGTTTTGGTCTCGGTGGTGGCAAAGCCCTTTGGAATGGGAATCGGAAGCGTGGTGCTCGGATCCTTGATGGCCTTCACCTGCGCCGCGAAGTCCGGCGGCACACCCGGCTGGGACAGCAGGTAGTCCTCGAGCTGCGCGTTTGTCGCACCGCTCGAGTCGACCGTCGGCACGCGAGTCTGCGCGATCACCAGCGTCGGCACCTGGGTCTGGCCTTCGGCTCCCGACAAACCCCAGGCCTCGATCAGGGCTGGACCGCCACTGACGATCAGGGTGCTGCCGTCGATCGCCGCCGGCATCGGGCTCACCCGAACGCCGGCCTTCGCCGCGGAGGCTTTCAACCGGGCCGCATCAAAAGTGAGGGAACCGGTCGCGTGCGAAACGACGCCGTAGCTGACGGGCCCGCTGACCCCGCTGGGCAAGGATGCCGGCACGAGCAGCGGGAGTCCCGAGAGTTCGTGCGCCCTCGCGGGATCGGTGACCGGCTGCGCGTTGGGCGCTTCGGGCAACCACTTGACCTGGCCGTAATCGAGCAGCACGTTCCGGCCGGGCACGCTCGATGGTGATACCGGGACGGCGACGATCGTACTCGGTTGGAAAATGCGCACCAGCTGGCCGGCGGCGCCACTGACGGCGACGCCGCTGATCAGGACCGCCGCCAGGACGACCGCGATCGCCGGCGTCGCCAGTGGCCGCAAGCGGGGCGTGCTCCGATCGATCCACCGCTCGTACCAGCGCCGCGGGCGAGCCGCCTCGTCGCGCGTGATCCTGGCCTGGACCGCGATGAGCGCCCTGGCAGGATCCGGATCAAATGCCGGCACCATCAGCAGCGTCAAAGTTGCCCGGGCGTCGCCGGCGATGCCGTTGGAGCGAGATTTGCATTCGAGGCACCCGTGGAGATGCGCTTGGTCGGCCGCCGTCACGGCCAGCGGCTCATCGACGATTCGCCGCAACGTTCCATCAGTCAGATGTCGCACGGTTGACCTCCTTGCGCAGAGCGCCTTCGGCCCGGCGCAGCAGCGTTCCAACGTTCCCCACCCTGATCCGAAGGGCCGTGGCCACCTCGGCGTAGCTCAATCCGCTGTACCGCAACATCAAGATCGCCGCGGTTCGCTCCGGGAGGTGGCTCAAAGCCCGCCGCACCTCCCGCCGCTGCTCCGCCGCTTCGACCAGGTGTTGCGGGTCGACGGCCGCCGGCGTTGAGGGATCCAGGGCGTGCGTCGACTCGCGTCGCGCGCGGCGCCGCTCGCCGCGGATGACGTTCAGCGCCGAGTGGACGGCAGCCGCGTGTAACCACCCGGAGGCTTGCTCAGAGTCGGGGGAGACACTCCGGTGAAACTTCATAAAGACTTCCTGGGCGACATCCTCGGCCGCCGACCGATCAGCGAGGACCCGATAGGCGATGGCGACCACCTTGGGGTATTCCTGCAGGAACAGCCGTTCGAACGGGTCCGGCACCGGCCGGCTAGCGGCGCTCAGTGGCACGCGGACGACCATAGGGCGCCAGGCCTGCGCGTAAAGCATTCACCCGGTCAGCACCGCCGGTCCGCTGAATGTGACAGGTGCCCCGGATAGAGTGATCAGGTGTCAAAGCTCTGTGGCAAAGAGCGTATACAATGATATAAGGATGGGTGAGTCGCCACTGGTAGGGTGGCGCTTTGGGGTGTTCGCGGTGATAACCCGGTGATCGGCCGGGCGCGACGCTCCGTGAGCGGCGTCGGCGAGCTCAGCTTGCTGTTCGTCGCCGCCCTTCAGGGCGCCGTCCGGCGGCCCTTCTACTGGAAGGAGTTCTTCGATCAATGCCGCTTCATCCTCGGCGCGAACTTCGTTCCGCTGTTGCTTACCGGCGTCGGCTGGGGGGTTATCGTCTCCCTCGAGGCCGGCCATTTCTTCGCGGCCGCCAGCAGCGAGTGGCGGCTGGGCGGGTTCACGGTGATGGCCAACGTGCGCGAATTTTCACCGGTCGCCACCGGGCTGATGATCGCGGCGGTCAGCGGCACGGCGATCGTCGCCGACCTGGGGGCCCGCCAGGTCCGACAGGAACTGGAAGCCCTGAGCGTCATGGGTCTCTCGAATGTCCTTTTCATCGTGGTGCCCAGGGCCCTGGCGCTGATGGTGATGACCGCGCTCTACAACGTGCCGATGATCGTCTTCACCACATTGTCGGGCTTCTTCATCGCGGTGGCGGTGGTCGGCGTCAACCCGGGCGCTTTCCTGGCGAGCTTCTTCACCCAGGGCACGCTGGTTGACCTGTTCGGCGGGGAGATCAAGTGCATTCTCTTCGGGGCGCTGGTAGCCGCCATCTGCATATATAAAGGTATAAGCGCTAAAGGGGGCGCCGAAGGTGTGGCGCGCGCAGTCCATTCGGGGGTCGTCTGGTGCTTCGTCGGCATCCAGGCCCTCGAATACCTCTACACCCCGACGGTGCTGGCCCTGTTCCACAACCAGAACGTGCTGCGCTGATGGCCACCAGCACGATGCGCCCACCGGCGCAGGATTTCGGACCGGTTCCACGGCAGTTTTGGGCCCGGGGCTTCGGCCTGTTCGAGGTCCTCGGCGAGATCATCCTGTTCGCCGTTGCCGCGTTGCGATCGATCCCGCGAGCCCTGCGCTACCGCCGTGAGATCTGGTGGTACGCGGCCTTTCTCGCCATCGGCTCCACCCCGGTCGCGCTGGTGATGACCTACTTCAGCGGCTCGGAGTGCTCGGTTGAGGCGTACTACTCGCTCCATCAGCTGGGCGGGGCCGAGAGTCTTGCCGGAGTCTTCAATGCGCTCTGCGACATGCGCGAGATCACGCCCCTGTTCTTCGGGTTTGCCATCGGGGCCAAGGTCGGCTGCGGCCTGGTGGCCGAGCTTGGCACCATGCGGATCAACGAAGAGATCGACGCGCTGGAGACGATGGGTGTTCCGTCGGTTCCCTTCCTGGTCACGACCCGGATGGTGGCCGCCCTCCTCGTGCTTCCCGTGATGTACGTGCTCGCGCTCGCCACCAGCTTTTTCGCCAGCTGGGTGGTGCAGCGCTTTCAGATCGGGCTGGTATCCAACGGCGTGTATTTCTCCTATTTCTGGCGCTTCACCAACCTGACCGACTTCGGCTACTCGCTGATCAAGGCGGTGATCTTCGCCTTCCTGGTGATCTGCGTCGGGGTCTATTACGGCTACCACGTGAAAGGCGGCGCCGTCGGGATCGGCCGCGCCGTCGCCAAGACGATGGCGGTCAGCCTGGTGCTGACGGTGGTCGTCAACGCCATCCTGACTCAGATCTTCTGGGGGCAGAACCCCAACCTGCCGATCCCATCCTGAGATGAGCATGACTAAAAACGGCGAGGCGATGGTCGAGGTGGAGGACCTGTACAAGGCCTTCGAAGGCAAGCAGGTCTTGGAGGGCGTCACCTGCCAGATTCCCGCGGGCAAGATCTCCGTCGTGATGGGACCTTCCGGAACCGGCAAGAGCGTGCTGCTCCGCCATCTCGTGGGCCTGCTTTACCCGGACAAGGGCGACGTACGGGTGGCCGGCAAGAGCGTCCCCAGCCTGGGCGAGGAAGAGCTGCTCGAGCTACGTCGGAACGTCGGCATGCTGTTCCAGGACGGCGCCCTGTTCAGCTCGATGAACCTCTACGACAATGTCGCCTTTCCCCTCCGGCAGCACACGCGGAAATCCGAGGCGGAGATCAAAGAGATCGTGATCCAGCGGCTGGAGGAGGTCGGCTTGACCGAGGCGGTCAAGAAGATGCCGAACGAGCTCTCCGGCGGGATGCGCAAGCGCGCCGGCTTCGCGCGCGCCCTCGTGCTCGAGCCCGAGATCCTCCTCTTCGATGAGCCGGACTCAGGGCTCGACCCGGTTCGCACCGCCTTGCTCTGCGACCTGATCAAGCAGATTCAGCAGAAGTACAAGTCGACCGGCGTCGTGATCAGCCATGACATCAAATCGTGCTTCAACATCGGCGACCACATCATCCTGTTGCACGGCGGCAAGGTGGTCGACCAGGGCTCCAAGGAAGAGTTGCAGCAGTCGCGCAACCCCTTTACCCAGCAGTTCATCAAGGGCGCCATCGATGGGCCCCTTGGCATGGAGTAGGTGGACGCGATCCGCGCCTGGGTGACCAGGTATGGCCCCCTCCTGGTCGTGGCGGTGATCGTGCTGCTGGCCATCGTGTCTTCACGAATCGTCAACGGACTCACCGAGTATCGACTGGTCGTCCCGCTCGATTCCGCCGACGGGCTCTATCCCGGAAGCGACGTGCTGATCGCCGGAGCCCACGCCGGAAGCGTGCGTGACATCAGCCTCGACGGATCGCAAACGCTGGTCACCATCGCGCTGGACGACGCCTATGCACCGGTGCATCGCGACGCCACGGTGACGGTCCGGCCGAAGAGCCTGCTGGGTGAGAAATACGTGGCGCTCGATCCCGGCCGCTCGGATACGCTCCCGTCCGGGTCGCAACTGCCCAACACGCAGGTCGCCCGAGCGGTCGAGCTGCAGGACGTGGTCAACAGCCTGGATCAGCCGACCCGGGAAAAGCTGCGCACCCTGTTGATCTCCCTGGGCGGCGGGCTGGCGGGCCAGGGGCTGAACACCAATCAGACGATCAGCTATGGGCGCCAGGACCTCGACCACCTGGCGGCGATCACCGACACGCTGGCGGCGCGCGACCAGGACCTGCAACAGGTGATCCAGGGCCTGGACCAGGTGACCGCCGAACTGGCGAAGAGCGACCGGCGGCAGGAGCTGGGAGCCCTGATCAAGAATTCGCAGACGCTCCTCCATTCGCTCTCGCAGCAGGACGCCCAGATCAAGCTCACGCTCGCCAACGCCAACGCGGCGCTGGGCCGCACCGACACGTCGCTGTCGGGGACCGCCACCCAGCTGAACAGCATCTTGCAGCAGGCGCCCCGGACCGTCGACCTGCTCAACGGGCTGACCCGGGACTTCGCCAGCAACACGGACTTGCTCGTGGCGGACATGGGGACCTTCACCCGCGGCGAGAAGTACGGTCCTGATGTTTTCGGTGCGCAGGACGGTCAGGGTTACGCCACCCGAATCAGTGTGTTGGTGGGCGGCTGCAGCCCCGGCGTCAATCCCTGCACCCTGCCCCTGAATGCCGGGGCCGGCCAGGCTCCGATCCCTGATTCGTTCGACGCCGTGGTCGGTGTCCTGCTTAGAGGCGGCCGGTGAGAAGCCGCGCTAATCTCCCGGTCTTCATCGCTTACCTGCTCCTCGGTTTGCTGGCCACCACGTTCCTTGCCGCGCAAATGGGTGGCGAGTTCGTCTTGGGCGGCTACCGGCTCAATGCCGTGTTCAACACTGGCGCCGACCTCGTGGCCGGCGACGACGTGACCATGTCGGGACTCCGGGTGGGCAAGGTGGAGAGCCTCGCCCCGATGGCGGGGGCCACGGAGGTCACCATGCTGCTTCATCGGGACTTGACCCCCGTCTTCAAGGACGCTCGGGCCGTCATCCGGCAGAAGAACCTGCTGGGCGAGACGTACATCGAGGTCAACCGTGGCAACGCGTCGCAGGGTGCCATCCCGGATGGCGGCACGATTGCCCAAGACCACACCCTCACGCCGGTCGAAATCGACCAGGTCCTGAACGCGCTCGACCCACAGGTTCGCGATCAGCTCGACATCGTCATCAACACCCTCGGCCAGGCCACCGCCGGCCGCGGCCAGGACATGAATGCGTCCGCCGCCGACCTGTCGTCCGTGGCCGTCGACCTGCGGGTACTGGCCCAGACGCTGGCGAATAATTCGGATCATCTCGACGCCCTGATCAGCGACCTGCGCAAGGTGATGGAAACCCTGGCCGCCTGGCATGCGGACTTCAGAGCGATGATCGCGGACTGGGACAACGTGATGGCCACGCTCGCCTCCCGCGAGCAAAACCTGCAGGGCACGATTGTCGAACAGGATCGGGTGATGGCCATCTTCGACCAGGGGTTGAGTGGTGGCGCCGCCCAACAGCTGCACGGCGCCCTCGCCGAGGGCCCGGCGACGATCGACAATGCCAACCACTACCTGAGCGGCGCCGCCACCGTTTTCGGCGCGGTTCAGAACGATACGCCAGGCATCCAGCAGCTGTTCCGGGAGCTGGCCTCGGTGATGAGCGGAATCGGCCACCCCGACGAAGCCGGCAGCAATCCCAACGATTGGGTGCACATGTGGCGCGTCAATTGCGCCGATCAGTGCTTCCAGCCGGGGGTCCCATAATGGCGCGCCGCATCTTCATCAGCGTCGCGATGGTGGTGGTCTTTGCCGCAGCCTGCCTGTTCGGGCTCGGATGGATCGCCCTGAACATGGGCTTACACGGGCCCTGGAGCAACGAGTTCGCGCTCAACGCCGAGTTCGCCAGCGCGAACGGCCTCGTCCCGCAGGCCGAGGTGCGGGTCAGCGGTGTACACGTCGGCACCGTGCTGACCATCACGGATTCCAGCGATGGCGGGGCGCTGGTCAAGATGGCGCTTCAGCCCAACATCCGGCTGCGCCAGGATACCCGCGCGGTGATCCGGCCGAAAACCCTGCTGGGCGAGAAGTTCGTCGAGCTGGTTCGGCCCCAGTCGAGTGCTGAGCCCTATCTGCAGAGCGAGGCCACCATCCCCAAAGCCCAGACCGGTCAGGCGATCGAGATCGACGACATCCTCAATGCCATGGATGCGCCAACCCGTCAGGCGATGTCCGAATCGTTTCGGCAGCTGGGGGTCGCGCTCGACGGCCGGCAGCAGGACCTCAGCGCCGCGCTGGGGCCGCTGGACAGCACGATGACCAATCTTCGGCCGCTGGCGCGCGTCGGTGAAAGTCGCGCCAAAGAGCTGGACCGAATCCTGACGAACCTGAACACCATCATGCAGGCGCTGGCGGACGAACAGGATCAGCTCGGCCACCTGGTCGACAGCGGCGACACCGTGATGAGCGGGATCGCCGCACGCGACCAGGCGCTCGCGGGTACGGTGCGAAATGGGGCCGCCGCCTTCGGCTCGCTCGACCAGGCCTTCAGCGGCGTGACCGCGGCCGACCGTGCCTCATTGCAGAAGAGCCCGTCGACGATCGCGGCCGGACGTCGCACCCTGAGCTTGACCAACGCGCAGGTCGATCAGCTCCTGCCCGAGCTGCTGCTGGGACAGATCACCTATCCCAACGACCAGCTGAATATCAGCGATTCGGAATCGCTGACGCTCGCCGCGGAATGGATCTCCGCTTTCTCCCACGCCGACGCCGCCGGGATCCACTCGCTGCGGATCACCGGGCTGACACCTTCGAAGCAGACCACCGGCAGCGCGCTGCCCGGCGTCGGCATCCCGAACGGCGGACCGGCGGTGCCGCAGGACCTCGCCGATCTGCTGCTGATGCAGCTGGGGAACGGCCGATGAAGCTGCTGGTCGCGTTACTTGCCGCCGCCGGCCTGCTGGGCGGCCTCACCGCCACCCTTTTCGGCAACCATCCGTACACCGTGACCGCCTACTTCCTGAGCGCCGAAGGGCTGACCCAGGAGAACGATGTCGTCGTGAACGGCAGCCGCGTCGGCCGGGTGACCTCGGTCGGCATCGCGGCGGACAATGGTCCGAGCGTCGGCGGCGCGCAGGTCGTGATGGAAATCGACTCCGGCTCCGCACCGCTTCACCGCGGCACTCGCGCCACCATCCGGACGAAGGGCCTGCTCGGAAATCCCTTCGTGGAGCTGACCGCCGGACCGTCGAGCGCACAGACGATCCCGTCCGGCGGCACCCTGCCGCTGCAGGACACGGCCTCTCCCGTGGACCTCGACCAGGTCATGGACCTCTTCGACCCGCAGACGCGGGTACGCATCCAGACCCTCACCCGTGAGGGCGGCGCGGCATTGGCAGGCCGCGGCGCCGACCTGAATGTCTTTCTGGCGGCATTGCCGGGGATCATGCAGGACACGTCGGTCGTTACCGGAAAGATCGCGCAACAGGACCAGCAGCTCAGCGCCCTGGACGTCGAGTTCGACCGGATCGCCCAGATGATGGCGACCGAGGACCAGGCCTTCCGGCGCGACATCGCCAACGGCGCCAGCCTGCTGGACGTGACCGCGGCCCACGAGGCGCAACTCCAGGCGGAGCTGGTCTACGCGGATCGCGCGCTCGGTGAGCTGGCCGCGGGTCTCAAGGGACACGAAGGCGATCTCAACAAGATGCTCAAGCAGTTGCCGGCCGTGCTCGACGAGCTGCAAAAACTCTCCGACCACTCCGCCACCTCGCTGGCGATCATCGACCCCTGCATGGCCGACATCGTCCAGACGCTCGCCGAAATGCGGAGTGCTACCTCCTACCGCGACGGCAATGGCAACCTGTTGCGGGTCCATCCGTATGTCTTTACGGGAAGCGAGCCGGTCAACCCGACGCGAATCGCCTGCAGCGGAGGCGGCGGATGAACCTGAACGCCTCAAACGCTCGCCTGGCACTAAAGCGCCGCTCGCGTGGGCCGGCGGGCCCGGGCAACCCCTTCAGGGCGGGCGTGATCACCCTGGTTGCGGTCCTGATCATTGCCCTGCTGGCGATCGCGATCAACATCAGCTTCGGGCTTCCCTTCAACCTCAGCCTGGCCCCACCCGGGCAGGACTATTCGGTCAGGGCCGCATTCATCGATGCCAACGGCGTCAGCCGTGGGGCGGATGTCGTGATCGCCGGCCACTCCGTCGGCCAGGTCAGCGGCGTCGAGGTCTCCGGAACGCGGGCGCTGGTCACCATGCGGATCTCGCCGCACTATGCGCCGCTGCACCAGTTCACCTCCGCCCGGATCCGATACTCCACGCTGCTGGCGCAGAAGTACATCGAGATCACTCCGGTCAATGGCGGCGCCGAGTTGCAGAGCGGCGGCACCATTCAAAGCGACAACACGCTGAGCCCGGTCGACTTCGATCAGTTCCTCAGCGCTCTCGACCCACAGACCCGCGCGCGACTGCAAACCCTGATCCAGCAGACGGGCGGCGGCCTGCAAGGCCAGCAAGAAACCATCAACGACCTGCTGACCCAGCTCAACGGCCTGTCGCAGGAATCGCTCACACCGCTCGGCACCTTTCATCAGCATGACCCCGACATCGACCGAATCGTCGCCAACCTGGCGATCGTCAGTGACCGGTTGGCGCAGAGCCATCAGCAGCTCGGAGACCTGGTGGGCGGCATGAGTGATGTCACCGGCACGCTGGCCAGCAATGACCGGGCCCTCGCCTCTTTGATCACCCACCTGGGCAACGTGATGGGTGACTTCGATGCGACGCTCGCCGGCAATGAGCAGAACTTCCACACCACGATCGTCACCCTGGACCCGTTACTGACGCAGCTGAACGGAACGCTCGCGATCGTGGCGGCCGATACTCACAGCAGCATCGGGGCCATCAACACCAACAACCGGGTGCTGCAACCCGAGCTCGTCAGTGCGGTCTCGCAGACCGATGCCGCCGGCAATCACCTGCTCCGCCAGTACTACGTCGTCAACCCGGCCTGCGACCAGGTCAACCCGCAGGCCAACCCGCAGTGCCAGACCGGCGTCGGCCAGGCGCCGGCGGCCGCTCTGCCGGCGTTGCCTTCGCTGCCGACGCTGCCGCTGCCAAAGTGTTTGCCCACCCCAACGCCCCCGAAACTCCCCACGCCGACGCTCTCGCCGTTGCCCTGTCCATCGATCTCCGCGGTCCCAACTCCCAGTGTCCCCTGCATGCCCCCCACGCCGACGCCACCCAAAGTTCCCACCCCGAGTCCCAGCCCCTCGCTGTGCCCATCCCTGCCGGGGGTCACGCTGCCGCCGCTGGGCCTTCTTCCCGACTGGCTGACTCTGCTTCTTTTCGGAGCGCCCTCGTGAAGCGGAGACGCCTGGCGGGCTCGCGCCTGGTCGGACTGGTGGTGGCGGTCGCGGCCTGCGCGTTCGCGATCCTGGTCTTCACCCCGTTCTCTCTCCCCTGGAACCAGCCGCTTCACCTGCAGCTGCAGGCGGGCGCCTACGGCGAGCTCAGTCCGGGCGCCTGGGTGGAGTTGAGTGGAGCGCGGGTCGGGTCGGTCGATCGGGTCCGCTACAGCAACGGCTACGCCCTCATCGGCGTGTCCATCGACCCGCGCTACGCGAGTCAGCTGCATGCCGATACGACGGCGGCGATCCGCCCGCATGGATTGCTCGGTCCGAAGTTCGTTTATCTGCAAGGCGGCAGCAACGGCCGGCTGCGCGACGGGGCCTCGATACCACTCTCCCGCACCACCGTGTCGACGGATTTCGACCAGGTGCTGAACGAGTTGCAGCCCGACGTCCGAGCCAACCTCAAGACCATCTTTGTCGAGCTTGGCAAGGCGGCCGACGGACGCGGCGCCCAAATGAATACCGCGTTCCAGGCGCTGGGTCAATCCTCGGCTGACGTGTCGTCCACCACCACGGTGTTGCACAATCGCGCCGACGACCTCGCCGGCCTGATCATCGCCAGCGAGCAACTCGATCGCGACCTGCAAAACGCGCCGATCGACCGCCAGATCGCCGATACCGACCTGGTGCTGAGCGGCCTGGTGCAAGTGGAGGACTCGATCGGGTCCGGGATCGACCACACGGCGGCGGTGACGCAGGAGCTCGATACCGCGCTGCAGGGCAACTCGGCGAACCTGGCCCATATCCTGTCGAAGGGCCCGGCCACCGTCGACCAGTTGCGGGTGGTGGCCGGCGAACTCGATGCGGTCATCGTGGGCGTCAACCCGGCACTCCCCTGCCTGATGCAGGCGGTGCTGGAGACCAAGTCCGCCTTCGGCGGCCAGGACGGCAACGGCCACTACGTCCGGGTCCAGGTGGTGCCGACCGGCAACGGCCACGCGCCTTCGCCGCCCTGCGGTACCGCATCACCTTCGTCGCAGGCGCCACCGGTCCATGATCAAGACCTTATTTCGCTCTTCCTTGGCAACTAGGGACGCCGCTCCGACCGCGCCGGTGCGACGCCGGGCGGCCTCATCGAGCCTGCTGTTCGCGGCGCCCTCTCGCTGGCCTCTGCTCCTGCTGCTGCTGGCGCTGCTTCTCTCAGCCGGCAGCCTGCTCGGGTTGATGCGCCTTCATGCGGACGCGCGTGTCGATCTGCTGGTCGACACCGGTGCGAGTGCCTTCAAGGACCAGGCGCTCTTTGCCGACACATTCGGCGCCGACCCGGTGGTGGTGATGGCGCAGCCGGTCGCCGGCGCCAACCTGATCACGCCCGACCACATTGTCGGCCTGTCCCATCTCGAGGGGAAGCTTCACCAGGCGCCCGGCGTCAAGAAGGTGTACGGCCCCGGCACGCTGGTCAACACCCTGGCGATCAGCACCACCACCATCCTGCTCCAGGTCTGCGCCCAGGAGGGAAAGAGCGCCGAGACCGCCGCCCGCCAGCAGGCGGTCGCCGCTGGCAAGTCGCAGTCGCAGCAGGATGCCGCCGCGCAGCAGGCCTTCCAGCAAGCGGTCGGTGCCTGCGCCCAGCGCTACGCGAAAGCCCTGCCGACCCTGGGCGTGCCGGCGGTCAACAACCCGACCTTCATCCAGGGGGTCCTGCTGGAACCGGACGGGCAACACGTACGACCCTTCTGGACCTGGGCCCTCCCCGACATGCAGCACGCGATCATCACAGTACGGCTCAACCGCAACGCCTCACTCGACCAGGTCCGTCACATCATGGACATCATCAGGAGCGCGTCGAGCGCGAGCGACCTCCAGGAATTGCACGACCTGCGCTTCACCGCTTCCGGCTCCCCCGCGCTGACCCTATCGGTGGCGGATTCGGTCTTCAACGCGCTGAAGTTCCTGCTGCCGCTCG
>Ga0066690_10000378_pt1 | contig 12992 bp, 9 predicted proteins | sample GraSoiAngelo_139_FD_62303 | JGI IMG/M metagenome (GOLD analysis project Ga0066690, IMG submission 62303) | Grasslands soil microbial communities from the Angelo Coastal Reserve, California, USA - 14_0929_12_20cm | ecosystem: Environmental > Terrestrial > Soil > Grasslands | place: USA...
CAAGATTTTCGTTCCGCTCGTATTCAACAATTTTTCCAACTACAATCTTGGCATCATCCGGCGTGCGCACTGGCAGGCGCCCTGTGGAAATCTTTGGGAACCCAACATTACCAAAATCTGAGAACCAGTCGTCAGACGCAGTCTTCAGCTCGGATGTAACAATTATCTTGGTGGGCACGAAATCAAGGAAGCCAAAACCAAGATAATTCCGCGGATCTACAGAAGCATCCCCTACAAGCAATAGGTATTGTGGTTTCGTCTGCCAACGGGCGTTAGCCGTCGTAAGCAGCGCTCGGATCACATCCGGACTTCTTTCCCCGAAATTGAACTCATCGTAGAGATCGTCAATGTTGACGACGGCTACGGTCTTGCCCTGGGCCCGGCGTAAATGAACCAGAGGCCCTATTTGGCCGATAAATTCGGAGTGGGAGATCATTACAAGCTCGGCCCCAGGTTGGGCACTATGCCAGCTGGAAGCATGATTGTGATTCAGGTCCAAGGCCTTTGCAATCTGTCCGTCCGAGACTGCTAGCAAGGTGTGAGTGTCCGGAACAAACCACGGCACCCTCAGCTCCAATACGTAGTTCCCCTCCTCACCGTGGACGCGAGGAACGAGCATCACCGGTTCTAATGGGTTCGTGATGTCGAGTAAACGCGTAGGGGGATGGTGGAAGCCTCTTACGATTACGTGGTCACCTGCTTCCGCAGTGAACTTTAGAGAGTCAGGTTCGGCAGTGTAAGTGTGTGGATATATTAGCTTGATGTAATCCACAAGACTGAAGTCGTTCTCTCCCGCCTGCGCAGTAAGAGTAACCGTATTGTCGCCTTCGCGGACTAGATCGCGAGGAACCCGCAGAACGATCCGGCCTTCGTCTTGGCCAGTGAACCTCAGGTCTCTCAAGGTCGCGCCATTCAGAGCAATAGTCACATCATGCGGCGCTCCATCAGTTATACCCTGCAGCACCACCACCAGTTTGACGTCATCGACTGCAATCGCAGCGATATCGGTCGCTTTGAGAATTTGGTCCACAGGAGTGGAGGAAACGAGCGCGCCAAAGAAATTGTCAGTATTCTGTTTGAGCAGCGCGGCGAAGTATGTGGTCTTCTGTTGCAATTTGACCGTCCGCGGGAAGCTGTGCGGTTGTGGGCCACCATCTTCAAAACCCGGCAGATCCTGAATTCGTTTACCTGCTCTGTCACCCACGACTAACCAGTAGACTCTTTTATCTGAATATGGAGTGTTCAACCCCTTTCCATAGAACTCAATTGCTGCTTGTGTGCCGAATCCTCCGCTGCCTTCCGTAGCACCAGTGATTCGAATCGGCTGTTCAATGCCCTGTACAAACAGCATCAGTAATCTTGGATCGGCGGAAACAGGCAAACCCGCAGCTACTAGTTCCGGCTGCGTTACGCGATACCATCCCTCGTGCCGTACGAGGATCTTCACCGCGAGATGGGCGGCGAGGCGGAATTGAGTTTCCTGACGCTCCGAGATCGTGCCTGGAACGGGGAAGGGATCCTCTACAATGTGACTTCCCGCCGAATCCGTTGCCTCTGAGCTGGCGCCATTTAGTTCGGTAATCATGTTGGAGCGCGATGAAATTTGCAGCGCTAAGTCGGAATGCGGAAACACGGGGCCGTGCAGCGTGCGAGAACCATCCAAGTCCACGTCTTCGAGCCAGTAAAGAGCAGTACCCGCGCTCGGCGAACGATCGATCCAGCCGTAACTCTTTGCAGCGTGTTGCGGCAACGCCGCCCTCATGAGGAGCGCAGAACCGGCAATCAACGAAGGATTGAGCCGCACTCGTTCCCCGTTGTTCTCCCGATAGACATTGAATCCTAGGTTCCGCAATTCGCCGCCCGTCTTCCATGACAGGAGAACCTGGTTACTGCTGGCCGCGGCTGTAAATGTCTGCAGTTTCACACGCGTTGGGGCCGTGATTAGGGTGGTCTGCGTTGCCGTGTTATTGGACAAATCAGGGTCAGGCTGATCCGCGCTAACGGAGGCCGAGTTCACCGCAGAGGAGGGCGTCACCGCGGTCACTTGTATTGTGACGGTGGCTGTCGTACCGCTGGTCATGGCGCCAAGGAGACACGTTACAGTTCCAGTTGCCTGCGAACAAGTGCCCTGTGAAGGGGTGGCCGACGTGTACGACACAGTCGTCGGCAGAGTATCGGTCACAGTAACATTGCTCGCGTCCGAAGGGCCGTTGTTAGTCACGGTCAGCGTGTATGTAAGAGTATTCCCTTGTTTTACGGGATTTGGTGCACCCGTCTTAGTGATCGCCATATCGGAACTGGAGACGATGGTGGTAGTATCCGACGCCGAGTCATTGGTGACGTTCAGTTCATTTCCCCCCGAGGCGGTGGCGGTGTTAGTCAGAGTGCCACCCGCTGTCTGAGCGACCAAGACTGTAATAGTGATCCCTGGGTAGCTGCTGACTGCCGGAAGCGCGTCTGATCGCGTACAAGTAACCGTCTGTCCGGCGATTGGGCAGGACCACCCTGTGCCGGACGCAATTGTCGGGGTCAAGCCCGCAGGCAAGGTGTCACTTACAGTAACAAGACCACTGGACGCCGCGTTCAAACTGATATTGCTGACCGTCACGGTGTAGGTTCCAGTGGTACCCCGCACAAAGTTACCTGAATGGCTCTTCGCAATACTCAAATCCGGAGTGCACTCCGCTCCGGAACGAGATCCCGGCACCTCGGGGAGGGCCACGTTCGTGGCACTGATGCCAGAGGCGCCGCTTGTGGCTCCATACGGGACTCCGGGGTTAAGGGTTGTTCCATTGGATCCGCCGCTGACATCAATACTCGCGGCTGGTCCCGAGAGCAGAGCCACCCCACCGCCGCCGCCTCCACCGGGGCCGTGCCGATTTGCAAGGCTGAATGCTTGAGCGTCCCAGGCGTCTCCACCTCTGCCCCCGTGGGCTGCCACCGTTAATCCGGCCGTCCCGCCTGCCTGTGAGGTGACGATGATGCTTCCTCCAGCGCCACCGCCACCGCCGGCATCGTTGAGTGTGCCGTTGTACGCTGCTGCACCGTTCGCAGAGATGGTAGCGGTTCCGCTCAGGCTTCCTGCACGAATTATCACTATCCCGCCGCCCGCTGAACCGCTGCTTGCTTGATTGTCGCCAGGGGTGTTGTTGCGGGAACCACCGCCGCCTCCGCCACCAAGGTCAACCCGACTAATGCTCGCAGAGAACACGGCACCCCCGAGTCCGCCGACGCTTAGATTGCTATTCCATGAATCCCCTCCGGCGCCGCCGGCCCCACCGTTCCCACCGCCCGCTCCCCCAGCGTTCTGATTATTAGCGGCCGGATTAGCATCGGTGCCCCCACCGCCCGCATTTCCGGGGGCGCCACGCGCCATACTGCCATTGGGATAGCCCTCAACTCCCGTTCCCAAAAATGTGTTCCCAGACTCCACCCAACGCGGAGTGCCGGCAATCCCCTCTCCCTTTGCGCCATCCACTCCTGCGACAGCTGCTCCCGCGTAAGCCGCAGGTGCCGTCCGCAAAAAATCAGTATTGGCGCCTGCACCACCCGTCAGTTGCAACCCAGCCCCACCACGAAATCCTAGACCATCGATACTCACAGTCGCACTGCCGAGATTCAGAGTTCCGGCGATGTCAAGGGCAAGGATCCCACCTGTCGAGCCGTTCCATGCCGAAGCGGTGAGCGTAGAGCTCAGCGTGGCGGTGGAGTATTGCGGTATGCGAACGATCTGATATTTACGCTGGCCCTGAGTGCCCGTTGCCGCCGCGTTTGTGTATCCATACAGTAGCCCACCGCCGGAACCAGTTCCTGAAATGTTGACCGTCCCGCCGCCGAGGGGGATGGCACTCGTTGCGGTGACCAGTTCGTAGTTGCCACTGTTATTGAGATTCGTGGAGCCTGATCCCGTGGATCCGTCGCCATAGTTTGTCGTGTTAGTCGAGTTGATCGAGGCGTCCTGCATCTGCATGACAAGCAGAAGATCGCCAATGGCAATGGGAACCGCTGCCCCCGTTGAGGCTCCGACAGTGATCGCCGTTGTACCCGCAGCCGCATTCGCTGTGGCAGGATAATAAGTGTTAATTACTCCAGCCAAAGTCCCGCCATTGCCGTTCTTAGCGGGATTGGAACATGCATTGCTCTCGACAAATGCCACAGCCGTAGCGGAGTTGTTGCCGCCGTTGAGATCTGGCTGGGTAGCCGTAACGGTCGCGGTGTCCACATATGAGCCGGGAGCGCTGGGAGTCGCAACCACGATTACTGTGGCACTCGATCCGCTGGTAATGGTTCCGAGATTGCAGATGATTGGAGACGTCCCGGCGCACGTGCCCTGGCTGGGCGTTGATGAAACAAACGTAAGGCCCGCGGCCAAGGTATCTGTCAGCGTGACTCCCGTTGCTGTAGAAGGTCCGCTGTTCGTCACCGTGATGGTATAGCTGACATTTTGCGGGAAGAAAACGCCGTTCGCGGTGATACTGACGCCAACATCAGCCTGGAGCGGCCTCACGGAAAGGGCACCCACGGACCAGTTCGAGGTGCCATTAAAAGTCTCCGACATGGGAACACTGGAAGCTCCCGCCCGTGTACTGCCGGTCGCGCGAACGTCAGGGTTGGCAGCGTTAGTCAAGGATTGCAGGTTCCATTGTGCGGTCTGGCTCGGACCTAAGGTGACCGTTTGATTGCCACCGGTAGCTAAGGTGTCGAGCACCATCTCGTTGCTACCGCTCGGAACATTTATGGAAGCAGGTGTACCGGCGGCGCCATCCGCCGAGACAAACGACCGAAGCGGTGAGGTCTGATCGACACCAGTAAAAGTAATCGCTCCGACAACCACCCCGAGAGTGCCCGTTCCACCCGGAAGACTCAGTGTGACGATGACATTGTTCACTCCGAGAGCGGGCGCGATCAGTGACCACATTTCTACTCGCCGCGTGTTTCCGGCATCATTATGGGCGCCGGCTAGCGTTAGTGCCGTAGTGTTGTAAGTCACGCCAGTAACCGTGGCGCCGGTATTATTTGTAATGTTGATGGAGACGCCGACAACTAGAAGGAGATTGGTTCCTACCGTGGTGTGCGCAAGAGTGATGGTCGGGGTTGCCCCACTTACTCTTTGCCCGATTGAAGTTGTGCTGTCAATGGCGACTTGGCCGAACACCGCCGCCGGAGCACTCAACAGGGTAAGCAGCAGAGGAAGCCAATTTGGCGTTCCAGAGATATCCTTCTTTTTTAGAATCGACTGCCTCAGCAGTCTTGCTTTTCGCAAAATCGGCAGACTGCGTAATGCTCGAGAACCCGACCGGCGTAGGCTGGATACAAGAGCTCGCATTCGGGCACGCTTTCCGCAAAGCTGGACAGTCTGTGTTCGTGTACCCGTACGTTCCTCTTTAGCCACCACTGTTCCCAGTAGTTGGGCTGCGCAGACGGTACCGTCGCTTTCCGTTCCCGCGTCTCCTCTCGTAATAAAGACGTCTCGCCCCCTGTCGACCACTACAAGCCTGTGTGCTCTGAATTTCAAACCATCCCCGAACAACACGATGTCACCCTTGCATAATTCCCCGACCACCACCGGTTTTACGTGAAGAATTTCCCCATCTCGAATCGCCGGTTCCATACTCTTACCGCGTGCTTGGAATCGTAGGCTGCACCCACTGGATAACAACAGATGGCTCAGGCTGCCAAACAGCTGCGATTGTGGTCTATCTTCAGTCATGGAAGGTCAGGATCTGCTCCACTGCGCTCGGTTCTGGAACGAATCGATAGATGTAGCAAGGAATCGAGTTCGTGATATGAAGGAGACAAGAAATTATGAAATCGAGGGATTCACGAGAGTAAAAGGGAGGAAAACAGCGCGCGAACAGTTCGCCGACCGCTCGGCTTTGATCTAACGGTAGGATTTCATTTTGCCCACCGTGTTCGAGTATGAATATCCTACTGATTTTCTTTTTTTGGTTAGTCGCGAAACCCGCCTCGCCGTGCCATGGAGTTCCGTGCATCCAAATGTCGTTCCCAGAGTTGCGCAAAATGATTCGATCGTCACTGAGAATACGAACATTTCGCATCGATTTCCAAAGAAGGGTTGTAGTGCTCTTCCCCGAGCCCGAATGCCCTAGAAATAGATGCCCGCCGGTTTCGAAGTCCACCAAGCCGCACCCATGAACCTCAACCCCTCTCCCGCAGGCGAGCCAGTTCGTGATCATCAGCTCATCTAACGGATATTCGAGTGGATAGACCTGCTCGACGTTAGTAAGACACTGGCGGTTGAGGAATAACTGCGCCTGCGAGAAATCCCTATCGACATAAAGTCGTTTGTAAGGTTGGCTTCCTAGCAGAGAGGTGGCGAAGTCAAAGATGTAGCTGGATCTGTTTTCATACAATGTCCATAACGACCCTGAGTCGAAGATTCTCTTGTGGCTTAGTCTTTGCAGTTGTTGTGTCCACCCGATCCGGATCTCGATGTCGCAATAGGGAGAATCCCTCCTAAAGACATTAAGTTCTTCAGCTATGCGGATGTCGTCTGCGGAACTCGAACTGAGACCAATCGAAACCTCGCCGATTCGGAGACAACAGCGATGCGTTCCGGGGGGTCGGACACAAACCGGCATTTGCGACGTTTCAGTGAACATTTATCGTTTGTAGCGCGACCCACATCGCGATCTAAGATCCAACAGTCATACAGTGAGGAACGGTGCTACACGACGCAGATACTGGACCTGCGGCTGACATGTTCTTGCAATTCCCCAGCACTGCCTCTTCCGGCCGCAAGCTGATCGTCCTTAGTTTTGGTGATTCATAGGGATTTCTTTTGTCTGGAGAACCCGGTTCTTCTTTCATCGTACCTCCATGTTTTTCACCGAAGGGACTGCCCTCCACAGCCAGCACAACCTCCGCCCGAACTCGGGCCTTGATTATTCAGAACGGGAAGAAGAACTTGCGGGCTGATCCATTCGCCTACGTCGATCTCCTTCGAAACGATCCTTTGGGTTGCTTCCAGGGCGCCTGCGTGACGGCTTCCGCCGACACAGAAATCGCAATCTCCATGCGACGGAACTTGAAGTCCGAGGGCCATTGCCCGTAAGTGTGCCACCTGGCAAAGAAAATCAACCGGGGACTCGCGGTCCCCATTCTCTAGTTCGCCGTTAGCTGGGCACATGCTGCACAGGGAGTGAAGGCGACAACTCACACACTTGGATATTCGCTTCCGCTTGCGCATCCGCACATGCAAGAGAAATTGCTCCCAACCCTCCTTCACGCTGCCCGATCTTATGTCGTAGCTCTCCTGATGAGAAAGCACGCAAATGCTCATGTGGCCATAAGGGTCGATCGCAAAGGAGTTCACACCTCCGCCGCAAGAGTAGACAGTTTCGATCTTCTCCAGAGCAGGCGGCTGCTCCATCTCATGTTCTGCTAATTTCCGGTACTCGGCTGCCACCTTCGGTGAATGCAAATCAAGAGCCACAACCTCCTCCGGTAAGAGGCGTACAGCTAGGGGGCTCTGGGAACAATCAATCCGTGGATTGATGAGCGAGTCGAATTTGAATTCGAGGTGCAGCTCTTGCTCCGCGAACTCTTTCATTGCCAGCACTTCGTGCTTGTTTACAGTCGTCGGAACAGTCTTGAGTTTAAGTGGCAAACCGCGCCTGCGCAGCGCTTCAATTCCTCGGAGGCACCGTTCGTAGCTGCCGGGTACACCCGTCAAAGCCTCGTAGGTCTCTTTGGTCCTACCATAGAGTGTGATTTCGATCGCGAAAGGCGGCCATTCGCGCAGGTAATCTGCAGTTTTTTCGGTAATGAGGGTCCCATTGGTGAACAGCGTGATCAGAAATCCTTTTCTCTTCGCTTGTGTGTAGATCTCAAGGAAATCCTTACGCGCAAAAATCTCCCCGCCGGTATAAAGGAGCCAAAGGCAACCCAGTTCCGCCAATTCATCCAGCAGCTTGAAATGCTCATCCCTGCTCAACTCCCGATTCCGAGCTGCAAGGTCTCCCATCGGCAGATTGTTGTAGCAGTGCAGACACTCGAGGGGACAGCGTCTTGTCACTTCGAGGGAAACTTCCAGGGGAACCCGCCGGTTGGCATAGTGATTATGGATTGTATGGCTCAGATCGGTGTAGGTATCAACATTCATAATGAACTTGTCACCAACGTTCTGTACCGCGAAAGTGCGAGTTCTCTACCCACTGACCAAACTGGGTTCCATAAATAAGCCATCCCTGGCGCATGAACACTCGGCATCCGCAACTGCTAACAGACTGGCCGCTTGCAGGTCTGCAAGCAAAAGGGCCACGTCATTGCATAACCTGTCACGGCTCACCTCGTATTCCCGTTCCAATCGGCCAGCCAATTCCTCCACGCTTGATGGCTCGGCAAGGAACTCCCAGATCCTTGTTCCGACTTCATTGAGGCTATAGATCGACGCCAAGTCACCGACGCCGCCTCGCACTGGAATTATGAGGGTTTCTCCCGCGATAACACGGGCCGCAACAGCGTCTGATCGAATGTATTTAATTGTCGGCTGCATGCACCTGCCCCTTACGTGCCTGATTTTTACGATAGCAGAACGTCAGACTGGACCCTATTTGTTAGATAGGTACACCAGTCGTAAGGACAAACTGGCTGGCGAGTCGATCAATGAGCTGCGAAAGGAGGTTCTCTGATAGGGCTGCTGAGAACTCCCGTTTCAATTCCCCTGGAACTTGGGAATTTTTATTAGTCGACGCTTCCGAAAACTGAAGAGTGGTATCAATGCGGAGAAGTATGGAAAAGTGTGCCATGCTGATCCTGCAAAATTGTGGCGTTCCGCTTCAGTAACCGTCGGACGTCGCCCTCACTCAGCCGTTTTCTGATATGGTTGGTGATATTCTCCCATTGAGCCCAAATCAAAAAGGGAATTCAGGCATGAAACCCAATTCCAAAATTTCGGAAAAGAAACCAGCATAGGCGGCAAAAATGGAAAGCGATCAAAGCGATCTTACAAAACTCCCGCCTCGGTGGCATTAACTCCTGCAGAAGCGAAGGCGGAGTTAGAAGCCAGAGCTATGCCTGGAGACGCTGGCGCGGAAAAGATGCTCCACCGGATCAGCCAGCTACTGGAGAGCGATAACGACCGGAAGTAGTACCTGCGGGAACCGCGCCATCTTCTAACGACACCGGCGTGAGGCAATCGTTGTCGTAAGATTGACCAAAAGGAGTTATCCCTTTTCGCTTGTTGTCACCCGCGGCAGAAAAATGAAATGTCGATACCTTCCCTTTCGTAATCGCATCCCTCCGATCGTTCGGGCCTTCCATTTCTATCAATTTCTGGACTTACCACTCCTGATAGGTTTCACCTCAAAAAATCGTTCTACTGTGTCCCGCAAATTTGCCAATCACGCAGCCCTCGGTTGTAGTCGCAACTGAAATGCTAGCGGAGCAACTTGAAGGCTCGCGCGAAGCAATCGCCGACCTGAAACGGCAATCTGATCATTCCATCGAAAGACGCGTTTGCATCGACCATCGCCTGGATCGGGTTGCGCCAACGTTTGGGAAGGTCTTTCAGCATTGCTGTAGGCTCTCGCAGGAAGTTCCTGATTTGTCCAGCAACTAATGGTAGATTTCGCTCATAAGGAGCTTCCCACTGGCTTAACACGCTCTGAACGAGCCACTTCGGCGGATTGGTGGTTCGGTTATTTACCGGCAAACCTTCTGCACTTGCACCAAGTAATTGCCGCGCCAATCCGATTGTACAAAGTATCCAATTCGCGCGTCGCGCGTTTTTACCAAGACACCGCGTCCAATCAAAGCTCGAGGGTCGCGATTCAAGCGCGGCTGCGATGTCGCATAACCACAATGGCCGCCAGGCGCCATGTTTCAGCAGATGCAAACACAGGATGCGCAGATGATCTTCCGCACTGAGGACCCGGATTACAGTATTCTCCAGCTCCACTAGTTCTGAACAGTTATACAGCTCATCGAAACTTAGTTCCTCGAACCTTCTAATTTGGTCGTGGTGCAAATCAACACAGTAACGCGCGCAGTCCGGCCTGTTCAGCACAGATTGAGCGATCGCGTGTTGCTCTGGTGAAACACACAGATCGATATCTCCTGTCGGACGCAACCCACTCTCGGGATAGTGTCGGCCAATTGCCCAGCCTTTGATTAGGATGGGTTCAACGCCAGCTGTTCGCAGCACTGCGAACGTCTCAGCCACTTCGCGCTGGTGTTTTGCCGCGTGTATGGCGTAGTACATGTAAATCTTTTGTAGGTTCTGAGAAAACGGCGGAAATTGCGCACCAGAGTTCCTAAGCCGCCACCAACCCAACGCCCCCGCGCCCGAGCCGAGAAGTAATGGAATTACCGCGTTCAGTTCGGCCGCAGGCATCTCCAATTTCGGAGGCGACTTGCGCCACGCTCCGGCGAGCACCGCCGCAACCGTACCGCCGCGCAGAGTCCAATTTGTACATTCCGCTCGCACTAATTCCTTCCATCTCGGTGCGCATACCTAAAGGCATCGGTTATTCCCACACATAAAGGGCGCACAACACTGCTTATTGCTGCAATCGCCCGCGAGGGGAGCACAGGAAGCTGCTTCGGCCGCGGTCGGCACTAGCATAGAGGTGACCAAGGGTAGCGTTACTATGGCTGCCATGCCCACCCTTCGCATAACTTCCCGGCGTGACAAGTCTATGCTTTGGGAGGTGACGGAACTGGCTCAAGCAGTAAACCCGCTTTGTTCAACTTACGCAACGCCATCCACGCAAGCCGTTCATCAATCGGCGACTTAGCTTTTTCCATGGTGTGGATGATCTCCGAAAGACTCCTCTCCCCGTCGCATAGCTTCCAAACATCTGCTGCGGTCGAGTTCAGACAATGTGCGTGGTTTGTTTCCTTGTCGTACACAATGAATTCATCCCTTAACTGTCGAACGATGGCGTCTTTCCGGTTCGGTGCGAAATGCGTTGCGCCTTTTTTCATCGGTTCAGTTCCCTCGTTCTCACAGCATTGCACAATTCATCGTCCGCTGCTATTCAAATTGGGCTTGCCAGCCGTTGCAGAATGGATTCCACCACTTCACTTGCCTCACCACGGGAGCCCGTGAGAATTTGGGCTCGGCAGACCAACTTTTCCACAGTGGCCAGGGCGCGCTCTGGCAGGCGTCGTGCCGCAAACGCGTTTGCCAGCAACCCGAGAGATGCCCTCCCTGGAGACATCGCTTTCGGGCGCCACCTCGTACCTGGCTTGTACTGTGTCAAGAGTAAGAGCCTGACCAGAATCGGTTTTACGCCGTTCTTGCCTCCCGACGTCTTCCGCCGCGACCCTCATTTGCCCTTGAGAGCCGTGTTCTCTGATGGAAAGCAGTCTGGGAAACGGGTGCACACGGCCGCTTCCGCCCAGCGGGGCGAACTCATCCGAATAGTAGTCCGCTCCCATCCGCAGGAACTCTTTCACCAGCGTAGTCTTGCCGCTGAAACTTCGGCCAGGGATGAGAACAGCCTGCCCTTTCCACCCGATTACGCCGGCATGCAGAAAGAACCACTGCCGGGACCCTTCCGCGATGCTCGAATTTAGATCCGTTTCGAAGGTTTCCAGCAACCCGTCGGGGCTTGCAAATCTCGCTAACCTTTGACTGTTTCCGTACAAGAGATGGAACTTTCGTACGTTAGGTTGTGGTCCCACGCCACCAGCGATAAGTGAATACAAACGTTCCACCCGAGGTGATGGAGCGAATTTCCATCCTGGGGGAAGGTAAGCAAGAACCTTCTCCAGCAGTTCCGGCGTACTCACCCGCACTCCGATGCGCATTCCGAACGAAATGAAGGAAATTCCTGCCGCCCAGACCAGGCAGTCAAGTTTTTCCATTCAAGTGGCCTTCCACTTAAGAAGGGGTAAACGCAGGTCAAGCACAGCAACTCCAATTTAGGGCCAGGGTCGAACAGAACACTATCGTATTCCGTCGAAAATTACACGCACGAAGCCAGCTTCGATGGTTATCTCACAGAGCCTGCCGAGGAACCGCTGCGGCGGCACGGATCGGTCAGTTCCTCGATCAAAAAAGTTCTTCCAACAGGCACGGCCGCCAAGAAGGGCTTAGTAGTAATCGGCGGCATTGCCGTGGTGACTGGACTTGTTTTTTTTGGAGACATGTCGGCGAGTCGCCGACGCGGCTTTGTATCGAGCGAAAGACGGTGACCGTAACAGAGTCGAAATTTGCGACTGACCTTGCTGGAGCCGAAAGCGCGGCTGGTCGTTAACCGCTTAGAGAACAGCCCACGATCCATGCGCATACGCACCGCGCGACGCTAACATGGACTCCTGACCAACGATGACTCTTTGAGAGCCATCCGAGGAAACGGCTCCTTGCCGCAATGACCGGCGCTCAGCAGGTGCATGGCGGTATCCTCGTCCACCGGACGTGAGAAGAAGTAGCCTTGTGCATATTCGCAGTCGATCGCTAGAAGCTCATCCACCTCTTCTGGAGTCTCGACTCCCTCGGCCACCACCTTCAGGCCGAAATTGTGCGCCAATGCAACAATGGTGCGAACGATTGCCCGGTTGTCGGCATCAGTATCGATGCGGGATATGAAAGCGCGATCGATCTTCAATGTATCCGTAGGAAAATGCCGCAAGCGGCTCAGCGAGGAATAGCCGGTGCCGAAATCGTCGATGCTTAGCCGCACGCCCAGAGCTTTGAGCTGCTGAAGCACACCGTCGGACCTTTTCCCTTCGCCCATGGCAACCGTTTCGACAATTTCCAATTGCAAGCTAGATGCTTCAAAGCCAGTCTGCTTCAGCGCCTGGCTGACATCATGGCCAGGTCTGCGTCCCGCAACAGGTCTTCCGCACTGTCGTGGGAACTGGTGCTCAGCGCGATGCCAAGCTCGCGGAAGCGAATATCTCTTGTCCTCCGATGCACAAGGGAGTGGCGGCCAACACCTTCTGAATTCGGGCTGCTACGCGGATGGCATCGCTGGCCTCGTGAATGTCCTCAATGACAATTGTAAATTCATCGCCACCTA
>Ga0066690_10000389_pt1 | contig 12943 bp, 12 predicted proteins | sample GraSoiAngelo_139_FD_62303 | JGI IMG/M metagenome (GOLD analysis project Ga0066690, IMG submission 62303) | Grasslands soil microbial communities from the Angelo Coastal Reserve, California, USA - 14_0929_12_20cm | ecosystem: Environmental > Terrestrial > Soil > Grasslands | place: USA...
GGAGCGTCCCTGGGACAACCCTGCTAGCCGCGTGACCGGCGAGCTGACAGCACTCGTTGGCGCGCGTGTGATGGGGGAACACCGCCATCCTGCTCTTGTGGAGCAATTCGCCGTGCTGGAGCGGGCCGATGATTTTGGTGGACGAGGAAGGATTCGAACCCCCGGCCTCCTCATTGCGAACGGTGAGGGGGAAACGCTAAGGCTGGGCGCCACAATCACTTAGCTATTTCAACGGGGCCCTGAATTGGCAAACCTGGCAAGCCAGGCTATTTGCCTTCTTTTTTATCTTACCTGCGTTGTGGGTTGCCGAATTTTTGCTCTGCCGCTGTACCTTCCGTTATGCGACAAGAAAGAGCAGAGGCGAAGACAAAGCGAATGCAAATGTGGGCGCACTTCCCCATGAGTAAGTAAGTTATGTTGCCTGAAAAGGGTTTGCAGTCTGTCTACAATTGGTCAGAAGAGATGAAGGTCTATTTGGCCAGTAAAGGACAAAGTTTATGGGGCATTTTATCGCTGCTTGTATCGATACCGGTGCACTTTTCGGCGGCTGCAATCGACCGGGTCTCTCCTCAAGAGAGCGGGAGGCTGCCTTGGAATTTCGAAGCCAGGGCTTGGCGAGATGCAGATCGACTCTTTCGTAGCGATCCACGCTGGTTAGGTGGGGACGTTGCTTACTCGATTGATTTGGGCCACGGGCGCGTACTCTGGCTTTTCGGCGACTCATTCATCGCCGATAAACCTGGCAAGACACGGCGCCAATCGGCCTTTGTGCACAACAGCATTGCCATCCAAACCGGCTACGATCCAACACATGCCTCAATGAAGTTCTATTGGCCGAAAACCAACGGAGAACCTTCCGAGTTCGCCGCCAATGAAGGAGAAGTCTGGCTCTGGCCGGAGGACGGTGTCCGTCTCGGAGAGAAATTGCTGCTCTTCTTCGTGCGCGTTCAATCGGACAGCAGCAACGGCTCCCTTGGTTTCAAGCTCGTTGGCTGGACGGCGTTCCTCGTGGAGAATCCCGATGCCCAGCCCTCCGCATGGATCATGCACAGGCTTGACACGCCCCAAAGCCCCGCGCGTATTATTGTCGGCTCCGGCGTAATCCGCGCGGGTAATTTTCTGTATGCTTTTGCTCCCGCCGAACCAAGCCACGATGATTATTTGTTGCGCTGGCCTTTGACCGCCGCCGAAGAGGGGAATTTGTCTTCGCCCGAGTGGTGGTGCGGCGGCAGCGGCTGGGTGGAGCAAAGCAAACTCACACATCCGCCCACACCAGCAATTCCGGGAGGATCAAACGAGTTCAGCATGATTTGGGATTCGCAGTACAACAAGTTTTTTGAAGTTGAAAGCGTGGGATTTGGTGCGTCTGACCTCGCCATCCGTTGGGCTGACCGTCTCGAAGGCCCGTGGTCTGGAACCGTGAAGATTTATCACCCTCCCGAATCGGATCGGCCCAACGCGTTCGTCTACGCCGGCAAGGTGCACTCGAGACTTCAGGGAGCTGACCTCGTCGTGACTTACGTTGCCAACAGCACGGATGACAAGATTCTTGCGAAAGACATGAGTATTTACTATCCCCGGTTTGTTCGATTGAATCTGAGTCAGCGCTGAACTGAGTGGGTCCCAGCGATTAGCGTTAATCGGGCATTGCTAGCAAAGGGTACTGAGGAAGGATTTCATTTCGCGCAGCACGTCAGCCTCGTTTGATAGGTAGACGTAATGATCCGCGTTGCGCAGCCGGCCGCCTTCAAATGCCTGGTTGATGCTACAAGGCATGAACAAGTGCGCCGATATTCCTGGGACCCTCGATGAAAGAGTTTCTAGATGCCAGAAAACTCATGCCGCAAGCTAAGCTAGGGATCGCGCCACACCAACAAACGACTTGAGGCCGGCTGAAATCGTCGGTCTTCGTGTTTTGTAACATTTACACCGTCGAAACTTCAAACTTCACTACGGGGCTCGGGCCCATCCGATCGGACTTCTCCGGTTGTTAATCAGCCACTGAAGCCGCTGCCATCTCGAATACGCCTACCAGGTCTTTGTTTCCGCTACCGAATCCACGACGAGGTGATCCAGTTTCCTGTGGTCCGCCACAAGCTCGAGACCCAGCTGATTGTGAATAGCTGCGATCAGTGAATTCGGCTGGCTTCCGTCCCATTTCAGGTCAATGTCGTATAGGCCGGTCAATTCAGTCTGATCGAAGCTTTCGTCGCCGAGAACACGCTGTGCAAGGCGAGCGATGTCAACGGAACGACCCAGCAATTGGGCCTCTCCCTTTCGCAGTTTCAAGTAACTCCCTTGGGTAGTGGCGAGCCGTAGCTTCGGCTCCTGCCCGTCCAGTTTCCGCAGAATGTACACTTGCGTTTCTTTGATTTCTTTATGGAGCTTTAATTGGAAAGTCGACTCAAGTGCCTGTTTTAAGAGCGGCGTGCGCAGACCCTCTTCATGTTGCGGCGTCAAGATGGAATAATCGAATCTCGACTTGCTGCACCATTCCGTGGCATCAATGCGGATTTCGGGAATTTGATACGCTTTTGACAAAATCTCTCGCAGCGTCATGCCATACGCATCGTACCTTCCGTTCTTGTCGTTAATCCCGCCGGGTGAAAATCCACTTACAGAAACCGGGGCCGCCGGACGGATAAGTACTTGCAAAAGGGGCATTGGCGCGCCAGCTTCGAGACCTAAGGGTGGCAACAGGGGCCAAACTTCCGGGAAATCGAGCGGCTTACCTGCTAGCAGGTCCTCCAAAACCTGCTGCGTCACGGATGTTGGATTGGTGACCGCTCGAACGATACCGGTTCCATCTACCAGCAACGTTTGCGGGCGACCGTCAATTCCGTATCTCTTAAACGTGCCCTCCTCTGCATCAAAAGCTACCCATCCGCGGATCGGGTGGCGCTCTAGGAACCGCTTCACGAGTTCAACATCCATTTCATCCGTAATCGAAATAAATTGTAGAGGGCGGGATGCAAACTTCTCTGCCAGTTCATTAATGTGGGGTATGTTGTCCACGCACGGGCCGCACCATGTGGCCCAGAACTCGATGACTACAGCCGTCCCTCTCAACTCTTCCCAGGTCCCGTGCGTTTGCTCAGGTGCCTGCAACACATCCTTCAGGGTGAGAGGCGGTGCGGGGGAGCCCACCTTGACTAGGGAGTTGGCTTGTACTATGAATGAAAACCGGAGGAACGCAACCGCGAAGAATAGAAATAAGCGGGAGAAGTTCATCTTGCTCCTCAGAGTAGCCTCGAATCATACATCGAAATCGTCACCAGAAATATTCTGGCAGACGGGCTAACTCAATAATGTCGCGTACTCGGACAACTGCCCCTCACTGGCATTCGGGGAAGCGAGCAATGCATTAGCGGTGGTGGAACTCCCAACAGATGCCTAGAAACCGACTCACACGCGATCCCTCAGGCATTCGTTCCTCCAAGCCATTGGTGCCACCTGTGGAGCTCTTATTGCTGCCCACAGTGCCCACCGACCTTTCTTTCTCTGTGCCTATCGTCAGCTTTCCACAAAGAAATTTCGCGCCCGGATCGCCTAGAAACGACGATCGCCAGCCTACGGGAGATATCAACGTAAACTGCCCCCCCATATATTAAGAAGCCTCCAGAAACAAAAACCTCAACGAAAATCTTTGTGATTTGCCACCTTTCTTTCGGGGACCAGCCCACTCGGAGGCTCCTGCCAGTAGTTTCATGGGGTCCGAGGTGTTGTCTGAGCAACCGGTAGCGCGCGCTTAACGCCGAGCGCATCGGAGCAGATTGGCGCTGCTGCACCGAAACAGGGAGTCAGCGGTTTTCTGCCTTGGCGTTTGCCTGTTACACTCTAAGTTGGCGAGAGGTCGAAGATGAAAAACGTCATCATCAAGGACGAGAACATACTTGGTGGGGAGCCTGTTTTCCGCGGAACCCGGGTTCCCTTCAAGATCTTAATCGACTACTTGGAGGGCGGCGATACGCTGGACCAGTTTCTGGAACAATACCCGAGTGTTAGCCGTGAGCTTGCCATTGCGGCCATCGAAGAGGCGCGTACCAGCCTGGTCTCACAGCTTAAATGAAAGTATTGATCGACGAATGCGCGCCGAGGGCACTCAAGAGCTTTCTCTCAAAACATGGGCACGAAAGTCTGACGGTTCAGGAAGCAGGCTGGTCAGGCAAAGAGAACGGTGAGCTGCTGGCAGAAGCAGAAACTGAATTTGACGTGCTGGTCACCGTGGATACAAACCTCCTGTATCAACAAAACTTGGCAGGACGCAGACTCGCCATTGTGGTTCTCCAATCATCCTCCAATCGCCTTGAACACCTCCGGCAGTACTTTCCGGCCCTTGCTTTGGCCCTCGAGACGATCAAGTCCGGGGAGATCGTTCAGGTCGGCAGAACTAACTGAGGCCTTCGATGCAACCTCAGACGCGCAGAACGCAGATCGGCCTGGCGTTCGAGGCCGCAACCAACCCGTCCTACTACCGCGCTAGTCACTTCGATCCAGCAGCGGGACGGTTCCTGAGCACACATCGAATATTCGATTTGTTGCCGGTGTTAATTTCTACAAGGGCTCTGGGACACGGCCGAATGGGTCACGCGCTGTGCGTCAAAGGGTGGGGTCGCTCCCGCCTCATCCGAATTTGGCCGCGTCCTTCCGAGCCTTCTCTTCACGTGTTAATTCTCTTCCTTCTTGCAAGTTAGCGTCACCGCCAAGGTGCAGCGAATCAAAGCCATCGGTGAAGCACCTCGGTGCAGTTCACTGCACCCCTCCGAGTTCTCGTTCATTTGCCAGGCTGCTCTCGCGACGGATTCAAGTTGATGAGATCGCTGCTATTGAATGGGCGTTATGGTCAACTTTTACACACGGTCATTGATAGCAGATGCCACACCGGCTAGTGCGTCCCCCTGGTGGCCTGCCAATAGCCGTTTAGCAGACCCCAGTCATAACGGTTCGCCTTCCAACCAAGGGTGGATTGGGCTTCCCACCAGAGAGGACCATATTGAGCGTCATCGGGATTTCTCCCAAGATCGAGAGCAAGCTGTGGACGATTCGGCTTGAGTAATCTTCTACGACTCTGAAGCGAGTTTATTCCTGGTGCCGAATGACACGCGGCACACATGTCAAGAATCGATGGTCTTTCTAGTTTCTCAAGGGGAGAATTTTCCTTCGCAGAGGTTTCGAAAACGTCATAACCTTGCGTCTGAAAGACCGGGAACTCTTTTTCGCCGCGCGCAACGGCTCTCAATCCGCCAACTTGCCCGGCAAAAAGTTGCGCCTGGCTAAGCCTTACTTCATGGAAATCCTGCTCAGTCCGAGCGGCTGGCCAATCGACGCTGACGTTATTTTGATCGTGCCTTGCCGAAATGGCTCGATAGACGCGAAGCTGAATGCTTTCGGTGATTGGTGCCGCAACGAGTTTGCCTTCGCGGTCAAAGAGCGTCATCTGTCGAACGAGAGCCACCTGCGTCCCGATAGGCAATTGCGGCAGCTTGGGATTGAGCTCCCCTGGTGCGACGTCTAATTCATCCGAAACCCAAGGTTCAGGAACATTCCAGAGAGCGTGGAAATAATCCAGAGTTGCTTTGCGGCCCTCGCGCAGACGCACAAAGACGAGGAAGCGCGAGCGCCCAGAGAACGCGCCAACGTGCATCTCGGCAACCGGTTCCCCGTTTCCTCTGATGCAGACCCACGACCCTTGTGGCTGAAGAAGATCAGGCGGGAGAAACGGGCGATCCCGGTTCGCAGGGTCGTACTCCTTGGCAAACACTCCTGAGGCAATCGCCTGGGCGTAGTTGTCGGGTAGCGATTTGATTTCTTCCGGTTTCAGCGCCAGTCGACGAAGCACTTCCGCCAGCCGAATTTGCAGTTCCCGCCGCTCCACTGCGTGATTGCCATCGAGTACGGACCAATCGAAAACGGCCCAAAGATTGCGCTGCAGCAAGGCCCGCTTTAAAGGATCGCGAATCTGATTTTCCGCGTGAGTGTGCAAGAATTCGTCAAGAATAGTCAGAGCGCGCATGTGAGATGGACCGGCCAGCAGGTGCTCAGTCTGGCGCCAAAGAAGCGGGTCGAGTGCGTCCAAGCCGTATGTGACTTTCGCTTGATCCTTGCGGATGAAAAAAGCGTCGTAGAGCCGATTCCAGATGTGCTTTGGATCGCGGTTATAGATGCTCGGCGCGCTGCCGGATTCTTCGAGATTCGAAAGCGTGGCGCCTGTTTCCCGAAGCACGACCAGCAACAAAAGAAATGAAAGAATCGCTGTAGCTAGCAATCTCATATTTTTCGCACAGTCAGTATCATATGCCAACCCAGATCATGCTTTAGATTCTGCCGGCAAATCCTTACTCCAGTGAACAACGGCCACGCACCAAGTCCTTGTGCGTACTCGGAAATCAAATGCCCCTCACTGGCATTCGAGGAAGTGAGCAATGCATTAGCAGTGGTGAAACTCCCGACAGATTGCCGCCAATTTCTTTCCCTTTGCTCCTCTTTTCTTTCTTTGTGCCTATGCTCAGCTTTCCACAAAGAAATTCCGCGCCAGGATCATCTAGAAACGACGATCGCCAACTCGGTCGACCCATGACGTCCCCGGTTTTGTCCCTCCTCAAGCGCCTTTCCCTTTCCCAAGGTAGATCGCGCCCGGCATCGGATCGCCTCCAAGAAACCTTGGCCTAGAATGCTAAAGCAAGCGTCCAATTGATGGCGGCAGCGTCCATCTGGCGTCCAAAACCGGCCATTTCTTGGGGTATTTTCAGCGACTCAGCCGCATAAAGGCAACCGAATCATCGAGACTTATGGAGCGGGCGATGGGAATCGAACCCATGCCCGAAGGTTGGGAATATTTGGCAGGAACCAATATCGCCGAAAAACGAATAACTATGCGGCAAACAATCCAGAGCCGACGGATGCTCAATGACAAACACGAGTCGGACGCGGAGTCAGCTGTCTGTCACGAAAATGTAACGCAAATTGCAGAACACGGCGGCAAAAATGCCGCAAATAACAATAAAGGAAGGAGAAAGCAGGTCGCAGGAATTTGCCCCAACTTGCTGAATCCGTTCGATTAGCCACTCTTCTGGCAAGATTTGGCAAAGTAGATCGAACGGCTTCGAACCCTTAGGTTCCGAGTTCAAGTCTCGGCGGGATCGCCATCTTTTCGCCCCCACGAGGTAGTGGCGGGACCGGGCGGACTTGAGCGGAATTTCTAGCCGGGTTTAGATCACCACGCAATGCCAAACTTGACCGCCAAGCAATGAATACAGACAGCGTAAAACACGTCGCGAAAAGGGCGATGAACTCGAATTACTCGAACTTCGAAGGATGAATCGCAAACATCACACTGAACGCCGGGACACCATTCGTCCGGGTCGCCGCCGTAGCAATGCAGCCAAGGCCATCGCCCAGGCGCGGAAAGAACGCGGTGAACTTCCGGGATTCATAAGAAAGAAACAGAGAATGGCGAAAGAGCCGTACAATCTGATGAGGAGAGTGAGATGAACCTGATAAAGGCGCTACGAAAGAAGCGGACAACATGGAGAGTCAACTAGCGAATCTACGTGCTGCAATCTCTGCGCTCAGCGGGAATAGCCGCATCGGGGTGAAGAAACTGAAAGGGCGTCATCTCTCGGCTGCCCATCGGGCTGCTATTAAGGCGGGATGGGCCAAACGCCGAAAGCTGAAGTTGCGTGCGGTGGCGTGATGAATCACTGCAAAAGAAACAATGGATGGAGATGGCTATGTGGTTCTGTGCCGCAATTCTTAAGGTTGCTGAACGCGACGGCGAACGAAGAGCTGACTCCTTGTGGGAGGAACAGTTTTTCCTGGTCGAAACAGATGACGACAAGTTGGCCTGGAAGGAAGCGGAAAAGCTAGCAACTCGTCGTGAGGCTCCCTACAAGAACGACAAGGGCGAACTGATTTCGTGGCAATTCGTCAAAGTGGACCGGGTTTACGCAATCCCTGACGAGAAGTTGGGCAGCGGCGTAGAAGTGTTCTCTCGCTTCCTTCGTGACTCCGAGGCGAAGAGTCTGATGACGCCGTTCGAAGAATTCAGACATTAAAAGAGGAGCCGGTTGCTCCGGTTGACGCTTTGCATCGGGGAGCGCCGACTAGCCGCCTATTCCTCCAATCCCCGTGCCTATCGCGCCCGGTTCAACAGCCGCGAAGAAGCGGAGGCATACGCCAAGGAACGTGCTCTATCACGGCGACCTGGCACCTGTCCAGATTCGAATGGCTCTATGGGCCGTTGCCAGAGACTCCGGACCAGGTGATGTGAGGACATATGACGTGGCAGGAGCGTGAAGAACAAGCTGCCGCAGACTTGGGCATGACCCAAAAACAATATCGGGTGTTGCGCATGCGCACATGGCCGTGGTGGATCGTTGGCAGTGGACGACAGGTACGCACGCGTCTTTTCAAGCGACAGCACGGCCTTTGCCCACTTCCCTACCACCAGAACAGCCGTCTCAACGGACCATGCGGCGATAAGGACCATGTCGATCATATTCGCCCAAGGAAGGAATTCGTAGTCGAGGACTTGCCAATTCTCGAAGCGATCAAGGCGTGTTGGGATGACAAAAACCTGCAACTCGTTCATCAGGACTGTCACAAAAGGAAAACGAAGGAACAACGCAACAAGCTTAGTATCGCACAGCCACGGTAACTTTCCTCCGAAAGCTACACCGGAGTGGCGGAACTGGCAGACGCGCCGGACTCAAATTTTTGGAGGTGACGGTGGGACTCGAACCCACTAAGATCGGCTTTGCAGGCCGACGCCTCGACCACTTTGGCATCGCCACCTCTGGCAAGCAGCACGGTCGATAAAGGTTTCACCAGGGTTTGATAAACCCCGATTTTTTGTACTTAGGCTATACCCAAAACCGTACCCAAAATACCTCCCAAAATGCCTTCGCAGCCCCTATTTACCCCTATTTGAGTCTCCGTAAACTATTGACGCTATTAGCGACCCGTTTTTGCGGCAGGTTTTGCAGACCTGTTGGAAAATGCAAGTAAAGTAGTAGATTTTCCCGCGCGATTCCGTCGGTTTTGTACGCTGAAATAGGCCTGAGTGCATAGTCTTGTTAACAACTTGTTAGCAGGAATTGAGCTCAGGGAAGAGCCAAAGAGCTAATCCGTTTCGGAACTTCACCGACGGGTATCTCGGCTATTGGTTTCATCGTCCTGGCATCAATAGCTGAAACGGAGGCAGCTCCGGAGTTGGAGATGTACACGACCGCGCTATCGGGCGTGAAGGTGATCCACTCGGGGACCGCGCCGGTCGGCACGGGGCCTAGCGGGTGAACTAGCGGCAAGGTGACATAGCCAGCCAGGTGTAAATCCGGGAGTAAGTACTTGAAGACCGCGTTCGCGAAGGTGCTGTTGACCCACAAGGATTTACCATCCGGGGCAACTCCAATTCCGTGTGATGGCGTGCCTGTGCGGCCTTCGGCGATGCCAAAGCCGCCTGGTTGATCCGGGAGATTGATGCGAGCGACTTCCGCGCGCTTCCCGAAATCAACGACGGCAAATCCGTTGAAACCCGAAAGCTGGACGAATATCCGCGCTGTCGAACCGTCGGGGTTGCGCTCGAAGGCCATGGGGCGCACGCCGCGGTCAAATTTCACTTCCCCAACAGCTTGCTCAGCCTGAAGGTCGATTATAGTCGCCGCTTTGTCCTCGATGGAGCCACTAACCGCGTATTTGCCGTCAGGGGTGACGTAAACGTTGTGGGCACTGCCGTCGACCGAAATGCTTTTGACGCGTCGGAGCGAGGTGGTGTCAATAACGTCGACCACACCGGGGTCCGACCGAATACCTACCAATACGCGGCCGCCTTCCTTGGTGACGGCAAGGTTATTCGGCCGGCCGGAAAGAGCGACCTTATGCAGAACTTCGCAAGTTTTCCGGTCCACGACATCGAGAACGCTCTCGGATTCATTGCTGACATAGACGCGTGCGCCGTCGGGAGAAAAACCAATGCCATGGGGCAGTTCGATGCCGCGAATGACCTGGACCACTTTGTTTGTCGCGGCGTCGATCACATCAATGGTATTGCCGGCGCTATTCGTGACATAAATCCGCGCCCCAGAAAACGGCTTTCCGTCAAGCGCAACTCCGGAACGGGGGCCACGAACCCAGTCCGACATTTCCAACCAATCCGAATCGTTTTGAGAAGCAAATTGCCTGCCACCGGAATGGAAGGCATCGCCTCCGGCCTCTGGCGCAAGAGGATGAACGAGCAGAGGGCTGGAGTACGGGTCACCGGGCACAACCAGCCACCGAACACTTTGAAAATTACGCTTGGACTGTTCGAGTGTCCAGTTTTCTGCGCCGGGCGCTAAAGTTTCGAGATGAAGGGCGCGATTCGAAAGAATGTGGCACCCATAGCAGCGCGCGTGGCCCGGGCGCTGCTTCAAAAAAATCGGCTCGACACGAGCGCGGTATATTTCGAAGTCCAGTGGAGTCGGCTGCTGAGTCGAAGAACTTGCTGAGCTTCCGGCTTGAGTTAGCGCGTCATGGGGAGCGGATTTTTGTGCGGGAAGAATCGCAGGGACCAGTGCAAGCGCACAAACGAACAGTGCAATGAGAGAGCCAACGAATATGGCCGTGGGCTTAAGGACTGTTTGTCGGGGCATGCGAAGAGTCCCGGTCAACTCCACGAAATACGATCGGCACTAGCGGCAATAGACCAGCAACGAAGACCGCATGTATTTTTGCGTTCCGGTCCTCGCCGAATTTTCCCTAGAAAATAAACTTGAGAGCGAACTGAATCTGCCTCTCCGGAACAGTCGTTCGCATCAACACACCCGCCAGGCCACCGTTTCCGAGTGCGGGATTCAACGATACACCAGTGGGATCGAAGATGTCAGTGTTGCCGTCGCCTGGTCCTGGAGGAGCGAAATTAGGATGATTAAGAATATTGAACATCTCGACCCGGAACTGAGCATTGAAATTTTCGGAGATTCTCCTGATATGGTTGTTTTTGAAAACAGAGAAGTCCAGGCTGGTAATGCCTGGTCCAATCAGGATGTTGCGTCCGGCATTGCCCCGGAGATTGAAACATTGTGGAAGACCGAGGCAGTTGTTCTGCCAAAAGGCGGACGAGTCGGGCGGTGTGGGTACGGCAAAGCACTGCGTCTTGATGTAGTTCTCGGGGTGGCCGGGATTGCTAAGGGTGTTGCACCCTGGTCCGCCAAGCCGGTTCGGGTAGGCAAAATCGTCGCTGCTCAGAGTATTCGCGGGATCCCCACCGGTTCCCCACGTTGCAGTAAAGGGCACGCCGTCACTGAGCGTGAGAATGGTGCCAAGTTCCCAGCCATCTGCAACCCACCGCACTGGCCCTGAGAAGGACTTTGCCGACGGGACCTGCCATGTGCCGTTGAGTACGAATGTGCGCCCGACATTGAAATCAGATAGCCCGCGGGTCAGCCTCATGTCAAACCAATCGAGACTGGAAATAGAATTGCCGAAGGCATCGCCGGCCACTGTCGCGGAGCTAGTATCGACACTTTTACCCCAGGTATATGTGCCTTGTACTTGGAATCCATGACTGAGACGCTTGGCAAGCTGCAATTCCAGAGCATTGAAATAGGACCTTCCCTGGTAAAACATGCCGCGAATTGAGCCGAAGTTCGCGTTTATGTTGGAGTCATTGGGCAGCCAGAGGTATCCCGCACTGGTCTTTTGCGGCAGGGCCAGGTTGGCTTCATCAACGCGGAACGGCTGATGAACGCCACGGGAACCGACGTACGCCACCATAGCGGCCAGGTTTGTGGCGAGCTGATATTGCACGTTTAGATTCCACTGGGCTACGTAATTGCGTTTTGGATTCGATTCCACATAAGTGGAACGCAGTTTATTATTAGTGATGTCCGCGGGATTTACCAAAGGAAAGGTCAAGGGAGCAGCGAGAGTGGGATCACCAACCTTGAGGGATGTATACTGAAAGAAAGGAGCTGATTGGGTGGTCAAAAGAATGAATTGATACGGCAATGGGAGAACATCGAACAGCCCAGAGCCACCTCTAACAGCCATTCTTCCATTGTGCAGCGGGTCCCAGGCGAAACCTATTCGCGGCTCGAAATTCTTAGTCGTGGGATTGCTAAAGAAAGGGCCAGCACCAGAGCACCCAGCGACTGCCTTGCCGCAAACCGGCAGCGGATCGGCCAGATTTCGAAGATTTGCAATCTTTTCGTTGATTTCGGCGGGCACAGTCGACATCTCGTAACGTAGGCCAAGGTTCAGGGTCAGGTAGGGACGCCAGCGCCAGTCATCCTGTAGGTAAGTGCCAAAGATGTTCTGGCGAAGATCGCGAGGTGTTAGCGAACTGGCAATTCCGCCCTGAAACTTGACCGGTTGGTTGGTCAGAAAACTGCACAAATCTGGCGAGGAGGTGCCGTCGCAACTGCTGCCAGGAACGGCATTAAAGAACCAGATCCCGTTGGGGTCGGTCAGTGCAGTGACCTGGAGCAACATGCGCTCGAAAGCCGCTCCGAATTTAACCGTATGAGTTCCGCGGATCAGAAATGCGTCATCATACGCCTGGAATGAATTCCAGCGATACAAATAGGTAGGGAGTCCGCCTACTCCTCCGGACATCGCACTCAATACGCCGTTTACGTTTACCACCGCTGCATCTCGTCCTGAAAACGCTCCGAGCGACGTGTCCGCCGCCGCGGAATTAAGCGCCTTTACGCTGGCGTCGTTGTCGACGTGTTCGTGGTTATAGCCGAATCGGAGCGCGTTCACGAAAGTAGGCGCAAAACTATGTGTTTCCTCGGCGGCAACAATTTGCCTCGTCGAGAGGGTATTAAGTCCAACGTTTCCGAAAGAATCTGGCGAGTTGTATGGTGTCCGGTCGAAGAGATAGGTGCCAAAGAGGCTGTCTTTTCCCGAGAACTTGTGATCCACACGCGTGGTGACGAAATTTTCGTTAACGATCTGATTGCCG
>Ga0066690_10000403_pt1 | contig 12797 bp, 10 predicted proteins | sample GraSoiAngelo_139_FD_62303 | JGI IMG/M metagenome (GOLD analysis project Ga0066690, IMG submission 62303) | Grasslands soil microbial communities from the Angelo Coastal Reserve, California, USA - 14_0929_12_20cm | ecosystem: Environmental > Terrestrial > Soil > Grasslands | place: USA...
TGCCGTCACCGACGACCGGGTGAGCAGGAACGGGTGTTCGGCGCTTACGCCCCCAACGGTTCCCAGTGGTCGCGGCCGAAGTGCGCCATGTCGTGGCCGCCGTGGCTGCCGAGAATGCGGGCGGCCGTCGACCTCTGGCCCTCGTCGGCGGGGACGCTGAGGACGAGACCCCCGGAGGCAAGGTGATCCCGGGCGCGGAAGAGGCCTCCCTTCTCGTCGCCCAACCACTCGAGGAGGCGGTACACGCGACCGCGGAGCCCGTGTTGACGGCCCGACACGTCAAGCCGCTCGGCGCCCTTAGGGCCGCAGAGCACGTAGATGCCGTCCCCGTCGAAGCCCTGCGCGACGAGGTCCTGCACGGCCGCCTCGGCCTGGTCGGGCTCGTCGAGGAAGGCGATGACGCTGTTCGCGCGCGGCTTCACAAGCCCATCCGGAGGCTCAGGAAACTCAAACCCTTCGTCACTCGGTGCCACGCTCTGCCTCCTCGCTCACGTTGGGGGAAACTCTAGGCGCTGGGTCGTGAGTTTCCGTCCGTGAGAGGAGGCGGTCGATTTCGAGGTCGGCCGTCACGCCTTGGTCGCGTATGCCTCGGCCATCTGGCCCACCAAGGTCGCGAACGGCATTCCGAGTGCCGTATAGAAATCACCGGCGATCGGATCGGCGTTGTCGGCCAGAATCTCGACCATGGCCGTGCAATAGTCCGTGGGGATCACGCCAGCCTGCTGCATCCGTAGAAGACCGGTGTCGCGCTTGGTCTGCCAGAATGTTCCCGAGGCGTCGACCGCGACGTACGCGGTGAATCCGTCAGCCGTTGCACTGATGGCGGGAAATGCGCCACAAATCTCGGTCGAGACGGCTGCGATCACGAGTCTTGTCCGGCCTGTGGCCCTCACTGCCTCGACCACCCTCGCGTCGTCCCAGGCGTTCACGGTTGAACGGTCGATGACCTTTGCCGCGTCGGGCAGAACGTCCAGGAGCTCCGGAATCATAGGGCCCCACATGCTCTCGGCGGCGGTGGTTGTGGCCAGAATTGGTAGCCCTAAGACCTTGGCCGCCTTCACCAAGCCGACGACGTTGTGCTTCAAGTCCTGAAGGGTGATGTCGCGCACCCCGGCGTACAAGCCCACCTGATGATCGATGATCAGCAGGGCAGTGTTCTCTCGAGTGAGCCGACCAGTGAATCGGGTGTTTGCAGAATTGGACATGCGAGCCTCTTTGTGGGCGCCGATGAGCTGTTGCCGAGAGAGGCTTGCAGCCGGCAGGGTGAGCTGACCTCACCCTGTTCGGGTGATCCGTGATCGGGCGAGAAGCCCGAGGACTTGGGCGCGTTCGACGGCCTCCCGACGGCTGTGTGCACCGAGCTTGTCGTAGAGGTGGCGAATGTGCGTTTTGACCGTGTTCGCTGACAGGTGGAGCTCTGTGGCGATCTCCGGGGTCGAGAGGTTGGTGGGTAGGTAGCGTAAAACGCGGGTTTCGCTTTCGGTGAGCGGGTCCCGCAAGGGTTGCGGTTCGCCGGCCGCCATCCTCGGCGTTTTTCCTGCAACGAGGTCGAGGATCTCCGAAAGGAGGCCGCGGTGCGGGGTGACGTCCAGGGAGTGACGCTGGAGGAGGTGCGGAGCGGCGTAGACGACAAAGGGGTAGCGCAGATGGTCTGGCTCGGCGAGTTCGAGCGCTTGTTCAAGGCTTCGCTCTGCGGCGTCGAGGTCGCCGAGAGCGTCGTGGGCCTGCGCCTTCAAGAGCCACAGCTGAATCACCCAAGGACGGGTGATGGTCATGGCCCCGGGGTGCTCGAGAAGCGGGGCAAGGAGGCTCATCGCAGCCTGTGGGTCGTTCTCGGCGAGGCAGAGCGTGGCCGCAGCGGCGCGGATCTCCGCACTGTCGCGGTCAGCGTGATCCATCTCAGCCAGAACCCGCTCGACTCGTTCCTGGTGGCCCATTCGGATGAGAATCTGGAGTTCGAGCGAGCGCGCCCTCATGGCCAGGACGTGCCGGGTCGCGAGCCCCTGGGCCAACTGCTCCGCAGAGTGAAGGCGGCTCAAGCCGTCGTGGTAACGGCCCCTCGCCATCTCGAGGATGCCGCGAACCAGATAGAGGGTAACCGCCGTTGCGGGCTCGAGTTCCGCTCGAAGTGCACGCTCGGCCCGCTCGAGCCATGGCACTGCCTCGACGAGCCGGTACTGGAAGATCAAGGGAGTGCCCCGGGTGAGGTATACGAGAGCGGCGATCGGTTCCTCGGCCCAACCATGGCGTTCGGCCAGCTCGATCGCCTGTGTGCTGCGCTGTTCGCACAGCGCGAACGACGACCGGCGGAAGGCATCCACCGCCAGGTGCGCCAGAGCGCTCATCTCCAAATAAGGCTGCTTGATCTGCTGGGCCAAGATGAAGCCCTGTTGGAGATATTGTTGCGCCTGTGGATCCGGGCCTGTCCACAGCCCGGCAGTGCCGAGGCTGATCAGCGCCAGCGCCCGCCGTTCCCCGCTCATTCCATGATCAGCGGTGGCGGTGCCCTCGAGCGGGCTGAGCAGCTGCTGCGCTTCCTCGATGACGGTCGGCAGGTCGCCGCGCTGGCGGGCGAGGGCGAGGCCGAGGATGCCGAGCGTGATCTGAAAGCGACCGCGGCGCTCGGCGGGGACCGAATCCAATCGCCGAAGGGCGAGCCGGAGGTAACGCTGCGCCTCTTCCAGGGATCCTCGAACGCGCTCATCGCCGGCCATCAGCGCCATGAGTTCGGCCTCTGCGGAGACCACGCCGGTCGGAAAGGCGTTCAGGAGTTGGTGCGCGCTGGCGGCCTGGCCGTTCAATTCAAGGCCAAACCAATGGTCTGAAAGGAGGCGAGCGGCAAGTTTCCAGTCCTCGGCGGCTTGGGCGTGGCGGATCGCCTCGACTGGACCGCCGTGCTCCGCGTACCAGCCGGCGGCCGCCCCGTGCAGGACCGGTATCAGATCGGGTTCGGCACGGCGAAGTTCCAGCTGCAGCAGCTCGGCGAAGAGCTGGTGGTATCGGAACCACGAACGGCGGCCGTCGACTGACACCACGAACGCATTGGCCCGTTCCAGGTCCTGCAAGATGCCCTCGGCGCCGCTGGTCCCGGCGAGCAGGTCCGCCAGTTCACCGTTGACCCGTGAGAGCACCGATGTTCGGAGGAGCAACCGGCGCACCGGGTCGGGCTGGCGGCCCAGGACTTCGGCGAGCAGGTACTCCGCTACCGTGCGGTCGCTGCCCGAGAACTCGTCGACGAAACGCTCAGGGTCCGGGTGGCCGACCAGGGACAGGGTGGCCAGCCGGAGACCAGCGACCCAGCCTTCGGTGCGCTCGACCAGACGCCCGAGGGTCGAATCCTGGACCTCCACGCCGGCTGCGTGAAGAAGGGCTCGCGACTCGGCCAAGTTGAAACGGAGGTCGGCCGCTCGGATCTCGGTCAACTCACCGTCGAGCCGCAGGCGGTGTAATCCCAGCTGCAGGTCATGCCGGGTGAGGAGCAAGAAACTCAGGTGGGCCGGTGCGCGCATCAGCACCAGCTCGAGCTGGCGCATCGCTTCGACCGAGCTCAGCTCGTGGAGGTCGTCCACGACCAGCCAGGTTCGCTCCGGCAGAGCGCCTATATCCTTGATCAACTGCTCCAGAACCGCCCAGCAATCCAGCTCAGGCGCCGCCGTCAGACCCCGTACGACCTTCGATCCTGGGTCCGTCTGGCGAAGGGCGTCACCGACGGATATCCAAAAGCGCTGGGCGTCTCGTTCCTCTCGCCCCACGGACACCCAAGCCACGCGATCGGCCAGCCCGCTTTCCTCGATCCAAGAGCGCACCAGGTAGGTCTTCCCGCTTCCGGCCGGGGCAGAGATCTGGACCACCCGACCGGCTCCGGAGAGACGTTGGAACAAGGCGGGCCTGGAGACGATTCCTCCGGGGGCGCTGGCCACTGGCGGGCGGCTGGCCGGTGCGGTGCGGGAGGCTGCCACTCGAGAATCGTGGCACTTCCGGCGCACGTGTTCCACAGGGCGGAGATCACCCTTTTGGGAGGATGCCTTCTCACCCTGGATCGACTCAGGATGTTGATCCGATGATGGCTCGACGTGGCGGCCCGTTGTGCTTGCCTTTCTCCCCGCCCCAGGTGACCTGGTGAGCGATCGCCAGCACCCGGCTGAGCCCTCAACGATCTACGAGATAAGGGTCAGAGGCCACCTGAGCCAGACGCTCTTGGGCGCCTTTCCGGCCCTCCAGGCGGGAAGAGAAGGCTCCGACACGATCTTGAAAGGTCCCCTCGAAGACCAGGCGGCCCTGCACGGCATCCTCGTGCAGATCGAGAGACTGGGGATCGAGCTGCTGGAGGTTCGCCGCCTCCCCGCCCTCCCCTGAGAAGCCACCGGGGCCTCTATCGGCCGCTGGCCGGCGCCTGCGCCGTGGCGGCCGTCGCCTGCGTGGGTGTCGGCGCCGCCCGTCCGGCGCCACTCGTCCTCGGCTCTGCGCTCGTGCTCCTGTTCGGCGTCCCCTGGGGGCTGGCCGTCGCACGCCGCGTGACGCACGTAGACCCGTCCATCTAGGAACGGAGGGAGGCCAGGCGCGGGATCAGATCGGCTGCGGTCAGTCCGAGGATCGACGCTCGCTCGGAGTCGGTGAGCACCGCGCTGGTCTCGATGTGCCGACGACAGCCGACCGCCAGATCTCTCCGGAGGTAGGGATAGTCGGATCCGAAGACCACATGGTTCAGTCCGACGACGGAGCGCAGCATCGTCAGGACGGGGTCGCTCCACGACAGCGCGGTGTCGAAGTAGAGGTGGCGGAACGTCTCGGCCGCGCTGGCTCGATCCTCTCCGCCGGGGACGACGCCCATGTCGTCGACGATTTCGAACCGGCCGGCGAGGTAGGGGACGGTTCCGCCGGCGTGCGAGAAGATGTACGTCACGTCGCCCGTGCGGGCGAGGGTGTTGTTGTAGTGCAGCTGGGCGACGGCCCGGGTGGTGTCGGCGGTGAAGTCGATGAGCGAGTCGGGCAGTCCGAGCCGGTGGGCGCTGGGGTCCGGTGAGGCGTTGGGGTGCACGAAGACGACCGCCCGGCGGTTCTGCAGCTCTTCGAACAGGGGCCACAGCCGGCGGTCTCCGAGATAGACGCCCCCGGCGTTGCTGAACAGGACGACTCCGTCGAGGTTCAGCTCGTCGAGGGCATAGGACAGTTCCAGGAGCGCACCGTCGACGTCGGGCAGCGGAAGGCAGGCGAAACCGGCGAAGCGCCCGGGGTGGTCCTTGACGAGCTCGGCGGAGAACTCGTTGCAGCGCCGGGCCAGCGCCCGGGCCGCGGCGTCGTCGCCGGTGTGCACACCGGGGGTGCTGATGGAGGTGACGGCGACGTCGATCCCGGCGTCGTCGAGGAACGACAGGGCCCCCGCCGCCGACCACGGCGGCGGGGTGATGCCGCCCACCGGATTGTCGGCTTCGTTGGTGGCCCGCCAGAAGAAGTCGGGAAGGATGTGGTGGTGGATGTCGACGGTGAAGGTCATGGTCAGTGGCCCACGGGTGCGAAGGCCCGTTGGAAGATCCGCTCGGCCTGACCCTGGAGGCGTTTCGTTTCTGGCGACATCGGCGTGGTTCCTCCGGGTGATGGTCAGCCGGCGACGAGGTCGAACTCGTTGCCTTCGGGGTCGGCGAAGGTGGTCCAGCGGGCGCTGCCTTGTTCGACGTCGCGGATCCGCGTCGCGCCGAGCGCGAGCAGCCGTTCCGACTCGGCCCCGAACTGGGCGGAGATCAGGTCGAGATGCAGCCGGTTCTTGACCGTCTTGGCTTCGGGAACCTGGTGGAAGGCCAGCCGGGGTGCGCCGCCGCCTGCGTCGATGGCCGCGAACTCCGGAGTGGGGCCGGGGCTGACGCTGCTGCCCAGCACGTCGGCCCAGAACTGGGCCAGTGTGGCGGCGTCGCCGCAGTCGATGCTCAGGCCGAGCACGGAGCTGCTCATGGTGGGGGGTCCTTTCAATCCTTGGTGGGTCAGATGGCGGTGCGGCCGCCGTCGGCGGCGACCAGGGCGCCGGTGACGTAGCTGGCGCGGGGCGAGGCCAGGAAGGCCACGACTTCGGCGATCTCGGCCGGTTGGGCGGCGCGGTGCAGGGCGGTGGTCTCGCCGAGGGCGTCGAACAGTTCACGGGCTTCGGGCCGGGTGTAGATGGGGCCGGGGGCGACGGTGTTGATGCGCACGCCCCGGGGGCTGTACTCGGCGGTCCATCCCCGTGTCAGCGCGGCCAGGGCGGCCTTGGTCGCGCCGTAGGCGGCGCTGCCGCCGGGCAGCCCGAGGCTGCCGGACATGCTGCCGATGTTGATGATGCTGCCCGTCCCCCTGGCCGCCATGGCGGGGGCGAAGGCGGCGACCAGGAAGTACGGCGCTCGCACGTTGCTGGCGAACAACGAGTCGAACTGCTCGACCTTCAGTTCCTCCGTCGGGCCGAACACGGAGTGTCCGGCGTTGTTCACCAGGACGTCGATGTCGCCCACTTCGATGGCCAGGCGCTGAATGTCGTCGGGGTTGTCCAGATTCGCAGCGATGAAGCGGGCGTGCCCGCCCGTTTCGGTGATCTCCTGGACCGTGTCCGCGCCGCGGTCGGCGTTGCGGCCCACCACGATCACCGTGAACCCGTCCTCGGCCAGCCGCTTCGCCACCGCCCGGCCCAGGCCGGCCGTCGCCCCGGTCACCAGGGCGGTCATCGGATGAGGATGAAAATCTGCTCGTTCAAAAGACATGCTGTGCTCCCGGCTCGCATCCTTACCAGACCGGTCTGTCTGGCATGTCCGGCAACCTAGACAGACTGGTCTGGTAAAGTCAAGCCGTGTCCGAGAAAGGTCCGACTCCCCAGGAGCGCAGCGCCGCCGCCCGGGCCCGATTGATGGCCGCGGCCAGCGAGTTGTTCTACAAGGAGGGCGTCAACACGGTCGGGATCGAACGGGTCCTGGAGCACGCCGGCGTGGCCAAGGCCACGCTCTACAGCGCCTTCGGCAGCAAGGAAGGGCTCGTCCGGGCTTATCTCCGGGCCCGGCACGCCGCCACCACCGAACGGATGGCCCGCGAGCTCGAAGCCCGCTACAAGACCCCGAAGGAACGACTGGTCGGGGTCTTCGAGGTGCAGGGGCTGTCCTTCACCGACCCCGATTTCCGGGGCTGCGCCTTCCTGAGCGCCAACGCCCAGGCGCCTCCGGGTTCAATCGACGAGGAGACCAGCGACTACCGCGCCTGGATCCACCAACTGTTCTTCGACCTCGCCCAACAGGCCGGGGCGAAGGAGCCGAAGACCCTCGCAAAACAGCTCGTCGTGCTCTTCGACGGCGCCGGCATCAGCGCCTGGATGGACCACGATCCCGGCGCCGAAACCGCCGCCCGCACCGTCGCCGCGGCACTGGTCGACGCCGCGATTCCCAGCCGATAGAGCCGCGTTGGCGAAGCCGTAGCGGAACTGCTCGTAGGTGAGCGTTGGCCGGCCCCCGCGACGGCGTCTGTATCCTCGTCTCGACGGGAGGGGGATGATCGAGGGCACCAAGCTCGTCGGGCGGGCAGCCGAGGTCGCCGACCTGGAGGCGGAATGGCGGCGCGCCGCCGCCGGCGAGCTGCGCTGTGTCCTGCTGACGGGCGACGCCGGGGTCGGCAAGACCAGCCTGGCCAACGACGTCGTGGCCCGCCACGCCCCCGGGGCCACCATCCTCTCCGCCCGGGCCCGGCCGCTCGGGGGCGTGGCTTCCTTCGGCCTGTGGGCCGAGGCCCTCGACACCTACCTCCGGGAGCTGTCCCCGGCGGAGATCACCGAGCTGTGCGGCGGTCCGCTCGACGACCTGGCCAGCCTGCTCCGCAGCGTCGCCGCCGTGCGGGGCGCGACCCCCGACCGGGAGCCGCCCCGCTCCCGCCTCCTGGAGAGCCTCGGGACGCTCCTCGGCAATCTGGCCCGGCGCCGGCCGGTCGTCGCCGTCCTCGACGACATGCACCAGGCCGACGCCTCGTCCTGGGATCTCCTCCACTACCTGGCGTTGCGCTTCCCCCGGACTCCGGCCCTGGTCGTGGCCACCGCCCGCCCCGGTGAGCTGGCCGACCAACCCCTCGCCGTCCGGGTACTGCTCGAGCTGGAGCAGGAAGGGGCGCTGCGCCGCCTCGATATCGAACCGCTCGGGCAGGAGTCGTTGCGGGAACTGGCCGAGGACGTGATGGGCCGGGCCGTGGGGAAGGACGTCGTCGATTGGGTCTCGGAACGCTCGCAGGGGATCCCGCTCTACGCCGTCGGGCTGCTCCGGGCGTTGCGGGAAGAAGGAGGTGTGCCACGGCCGGGCCTGCGCCTCCTGCCCGAGGAGCTGACGGCCCGGATCCGGGCCCGGGTCGGGCTCCTCGACGGCGAGGCCGTCGCCGTCCTCGATCTGTTGGCGGTGGCCGGCGGGCGGGTCGAGCTGGGGGAGCTGGTGCGCTACACGGATCGTTCCCTCGAGGCGCTCTCGCCCGTCCTCGAGCGGCTGACCCGCACCCGGCTCGTGACCGAGGAGGAGCGGGCCCGCCGGGTCGGCTACGAGGTGGCGCACCCGGTCATCCGGGACACGATCTACGACGGGATCGGCGGCGCCCGCCGGCTGGTCCTCCACCGCCAGGTCGGGCGGGTCCTGCTGATCGCCGGGCGCCTCGGGGAAGCGGCCCTGCACTTCGCCCGCTCCGCCGTGGCGGGCGACGACGAAGCCCTCGAGGTGCTCCAGGAGGCCCTCCGCCAGGCCGAGGAGCGGGGGGCGTACCGGGAGGGTATGCGGGTCCTGGCCGCCCTCGTCGACCTGCTCCCCCCCGGCGACCGGCGGTGGCTGGCCGTCGCCGACGCCCTCTTCGAGGGGGCGGAGTGGGTGGTCGACCACCGGGCCGACGCCGACACCCGCACCGCCGTGGCCGCCCTGCGGGAGATCGACGCCCTGCTGGGCGCTGATGCCGATCTCGCCCGGCGGGGGGCGGTGAAGGCCCGGCTGGCCAGCTTCCTGTCGTGGGGGACGGGCGACGTGACCGCCGCCGCCGCGGCCGCCGAGGAGGCCGTGGCGCTCCACCAGCGGGCCGGAGAACCGACGCTGGCCCGCCTGGCGGCACTGGAGCTGGCCTACGCCCGGGGCCTGGCCGGGGACGTGCCCGCCCTGGGGGAGGGGGCGGCGGCGGTGCTGGCCGAGGCCGAGGCGGCCGGCGACGAGGACGTGGCCCTGCGGGCCATGGGGGTGCTCGGCACCGTCGAGCTGTACCGGGGCCGCTTCGCCGCCGGGCGGGACGCCCTCCAGCGCAGCATCGACCTGGCCCGCCGCCGGGGCCAGACGTATCGCGTCACCTGGGGACTCATGTCGCTCGGTTGGTGCCTCGGCTACGAGGGCCGCCTGGCCGAGGCGTGGGAGGCGTTCGAGGAGACGAAGCGCTCCAACCCGGCCTGGCGCGACGCCAACGTCCTCGAGATCGAGTCCAACATCCGCTGGTTGGCCGGCGACTACCACGGCGCGTTGGCTTGTGCCCGGGAAGCCATCTCGCTCAACCCCGGAGCGCAGAGCTTCCGCAGGGGGCAGGGCCTGTGTTACGCCGTCCTGTCCGCAGTGGAGCTGGACCAGGTCGGCGACGCCCGCCGTGACGCCGAGGCCGCGGCCCGGGTCTACGGCGGGAGGACCTGGTTCTTCGGCCTCGATTTCGTCCTCCACGCCGAGGGGGTGCTGGCCTGGCGGCAGGGCCGCCATCCGGAAGCCTTGACGGCCCTCCGCCGGGCGGCGGACGGGATGCTGGGCAAGGACACGTGGGCCCTGGCCGGGCCGGTCCTCCTCGACCTGGCCGAGGTGGCGGCCGAGGCGGGAGAGGTGGACACGGCCACGGGAGCGGCGGAGCGGCTGGCGGCGATCGCCGGCCGCACCGACCGGGACCTGTACCGGGCGCTGGCCGACCTGGCCGCCGCCTGGGCGATCCTGGCCCGGGGCGACCGGGCGCCGGCCGCCGAACCGGCCCGGTCGGCCGCCGACCGGCTGCGCCCGCTCGGCTACCAGGGTTTCCTCGGCCGGGCGCTGGTGGCGTCGGCCCGGGCCCTCGAGCCGCGGGACGAGCCGGGCGCCATGGCCGTCCTCCAGGAGGCGGCGGCCGTCTTCACCGACATCGGGGCGGCCTGGCGGCGCGACCGGGCCCTGTCCGACCTCAAGGGCTTTGGCCGGGCCGGGCGGCGGGCGGCCGACGCCGCCCTCGGGGTCACGTCGCTCACGGCCCGGGAGCTGGAAGTGGCCCGCCTCGCCGCCCAGCGCCTCACCTCGGCCGAGATCGCCGGGCGGCTCTTCATCAGCCACCGCACGGTCGAAGGCCACCTGGCCAACGTCTACGTGAAGCTCGGGGTCAACTCGAAGCCCGATCTGGCTCGCAAGCTGGCCGAGCTGTCTCTGGCCTGACGGGCTTCAGCCCGCGCGGCGGGCGTCCCGGAGGGCGCTCAGGGCGGCGTTGTGGCCGCACATGCCGTGGACGCCGGCGCCGGGGGGCGTGGCCGCCGAGCAGATGTACACGCCGGGGATGCCGGTGCGGTAGGGGTCGAGGGCGAGCCGGGGCCGGAGCACCACCTGCCGCTGCGTGTTGGCGCCGGTGACGATGTCGCCGCCGACGTAGTTGGGGTTGTAGGTCGCCAGCGCGGTGGTGGGCCGGACGCTCATGCCCACGATCCGTTCCCGGGTCCCGGGGGCGAAGCGTTCGAACTGGGCCAGGATGGCGTCGGTGGCGTCGCCGTCGTAGCCGTGGGGGACATGGGCGTAGCTCCACACGGGGTGGCGGTCGCCGGCGGAGCGGGTCGGGTCGGCCAGGTACTGCTGGCCCACCAGCACGAAGGGCCGTTCCGGCATGCGGCCCCGGTTGATGTCCCGTTCCGTGGCGGCGATCTCGGCCCAGGGGCCGCCGAGATGGACGGTCCCCGCCTTGCGGCACCGCTCGTTGGTCCAGGGGATACCGCCCTCGACGGCGAGGTCGACCTTGAAGGCGCCCGGCCCGTGCTGCCAGCGGCGGTAGGCCCGCCGCACCCGAGCGGGGAGCCGCTCGCCGGCGACGTCGGCCACCGCCCGGGGGGCGAGGTCGAGGAGGACGGCGTCGGCCGGGGGCAGCTCGGCCAGCGACCGCACCCGCACGCCGGTCTCGATGGTGCCGCCGTGCTCGGCCAGGGCCTTGGCCAGGGCGTCGGCGATCGACCGGGAACCGCCCTCGGCCACGGCCCAGCCGTAGCGGTGGCCGGCGGCGATCAGCATGAGGCCGACGGCGGAGGTCATGGGTCGCTCCAGCGGATGGAAGGCGTGGGCGGCCACCCCGCCGAACAGCGCCCGGGCCTGGGGGGTCCGCAGCCACCGGGCGACGAGTGCCGCCGGCGCCAGGGACGGAAGCCCGAAGCGGGCCAGGCGCAGGGGATGGGCCGGGACGTGGGCCAGCGGCCGCATCACGTCGACGAGGAGGTCGTCGAGACCTTCGCTGATCGATCCGAACAACTGGGTCCAGCGCCGCCCGTCCGCCCCGAGCCCCTCGGCGGTGGCGCTGAGCGACTGCAGCATGACGCCGGCGGTCCCGTCGTCGAGGGGGTGGGCGAGGTCGACCTCGGGCCGGCACCAGCGCAGCCCGTAGCGGCCGAGGTCGACCTCGGACAGGAACGGCGATCCCATGGCCAGGGGGTGGACGGCGGAGCAGTGGTCGTGGAGGAGCCCGTCGCCGGTCAGGTCGCTGGTGCGGGTGCCGCCCCCGATGGTGTCGGCCGCCTCGAAGACGGTGACGGCCACACCCTGGCGGGCGAGGGTGACGGCGGCGGCCAGCCCGTTGGGGCCGGAGCCGACGACGACGGCGCTCTGCATCGGTCAGGCTCCTGCGGTGGCGGGCCCGGTCGGGACCGCAGCGGTCGGGGTGGTGACGGGCTGGGTGATGAGCTCGACGGGGATCTCGCCCGCCCACGGCTGGCGCTCCAGCATGTCGGAGATCTTGACCCGGCCCCGCTCGAACTCGCCGGTGGCGGCGTCGACGAGCCGGTAGTCCTGGTACTTGCCGAACATCGGGGACGATTCCACCATGACCACCCGCACCTCGCCCGGTTCGAACCCGCACCGCTCCTGGAGGGCGGTGAGGAGCTGCTCGTCGTGGAGGTGGCCTTCGCCGAAGTTCCAGCCGATGGCGGGGCCGGCGAGGAACTCGCCGTCGATCAGCACGTAGTCGGTCTCGTGGTCGGGGCCGGCGGCCCGGGGCACCAGCCCGAACAGGGCCCGGCCGTGGGTGTGCAGCGCCCGGAAGGCGTAGCCCTTGTGGGCCAGCAGGTCGGCCGTCCGCTCACCGTAGAGCTTGGCCAGCTGGGTGCGGGCGAAGCCGGGGAAGCCGACGACGTTGCCGTCGAACTTGGCCACGGCGCTGGGCTTGAGGCACCACATCGAGGTGGCCCAGTTGCCGGCGTAGTAGCGCATGGAGATGAGGAAGGAGAACTTCTCGGGGAAGAAGTTGCCGAGGAGCACGATGGCCTCCATGGCCCCGGCCAGGGCCAGGACGGGCAGCGGGTGGATCAGGTCGCCGAGTCCCAGGGCGGCGTTGTGGACGAAGAGGAGGAAGATCCCGTAGATCATGAAGACGTTCCACTCGAAGGGCGCCCCCATGGGCAGGGTGGAGAGGATGTGGAGGTGGAACACCAGCATCCCCACCGCCGCCACCTTGGTCGGCAGCCCCCCGCCGGAGAGGAACAGGGCCAGCGGGATGGCGAACTCCAGCACGGTGCCGGCGTGGCCGAGGAAGACGGCCAGGCGGGACGGGCGGACGTCGTGGACGGCGTCGCGGTGCATGAGGCGCTTGAAGGC